>LNFM01003161.1_pt1 | contig 33023 bp, 31 predicted proteins | sample 596031 | NCBI WGS metagenome assembly LNFM01 (sample SAMN04254537, study PRJNA301005) | activated carbon metagenome | isolation source: dual media filters at the Ann Arbor, Michigan drinking water treatment plant | place: USA: Ann Arbor | reverse complement strand
AGCGCGCGCTCGGGCCGGAGCGCCGCCGGCAGCGGACGCGGATCGCGCCCCGCGAACAGCGAGGGATTGCGGTCGCGCACCTGCGAGATCTTGCGGTCGGCATCGGCGAACTGGCGGAACAGCTTCTCGCTGGCCAGACACACGTCGCGCTCTTCCGCTGTCTTCGCCGCAGCGGCGAGCGCAGCAAAACGGTCTGCCTGTACGGCATAGTTCAAGCGGGGCATTGCGAACCTGTCATCGTTGCCGGTCTTCGCGCCGGACAGATGCAGATTTCCGGATGCGTGCCCGATTCGATAGGGGACGCGCGAGTTAGTCCCGGTTTCCCCAGCCTCCTCATGTGAAGATCAACACATAGGTGACGATCTGGATGACGAGAACGAGCGCGAGCCCGTAAGCGAACAGAATGACAGTGCCGATATCGACCATGACTCCCCACCTCGCCCCCGCGATGCGGAGGGAACATAGTGCGTCGGCGGCGGGTTGCGACCGCTGCCGCGCACGGTGGTTGACGGAGTGTTGAACCGATCGCGGAGTCGTTTCCGGCTTCCCTCTGGCGAGGCAAACTTAGATCGCGGCGACCGTTTTCAAACGCGCGCGCGGGTGGATTTCGCCCTGGCTGAGAACCGGCGTCTGGCTGCGGAAGCGGTCGACGATCGAGCGCACGAAGGGGCGGATCGAGGCCGAGGTGAGGAGCACAGGCACCTCGCCCTGGCGCGCGGCGTCCTCGAAGCGGTCGCGGACGAGGCCGATGAACTCGTGGAGCTTGGACGGCTGCATCGCGAGCTGGCGGTCGTCCGCGGTGCCGACGATCGATTCCTGGAACGCCTGTTCCCATTGCGGCGACAGCACGACGAGCGGCAGCGTGCCGTCCGGCGCGGAATATTGCGCGCAGAGCTGGCGCGCAAGGCGCGAGCGCACATGCTCGGCGATGGAGGCGGGGTTGCGCGTCCAGCCCACGGCTTCGGCGACACCTTCGAGAATGGTGCCGAGATCGCGTATGGACACGCGCTCGCCGAGCAGGAATTGCAGCACGCGCTGAAAGCTGGTCATGGAAATCTGCGACGGGATGATGTCCTCGGCGAGTTTCGCCTGTTCCTTCGGCATGTCCTTCAGCAGTTTCGCGACCTCGCCATAGGACAGCAGCTCGGCCATGTTGGCCTTGAGGATCTCGGTGATGTGGGTCGAGAGCACGGTCGGCGCGTCGACCACGGTGTAGCCGCGCACGGTCGCTTCCTCGCGCAGCGCGCCGTCCACCCAGGTCGCCGGCAGGCCGAAGGTCGGCTCGGTGGTGTGATGGCCGGGCATGGAGATCTGGTGGCCGGACGGGTCCATGACCATGAACTGGCCGGGGAACACCTGGCCGGCGCCCGACGGCGTCTCCTTGACCTTGATGATGTAGTTGTTGGCGCCGAGATGGACATTGTCCAGAAGGCGCACCGACGGCATGACGAAGCCCATGTCGGCGGCGAACTGGCGGCGCAGCGCCTTGATCTGCTCGGTGAGGCGGTCCTGGCCTTCCGGGCCGTCGACGAGCGGCAGGAGACCGTAGCCGAGCTCGATCTTGAGATCGTCAATACGAAGGGATTCCGAGATCGGCTCCTCGGCCGGGGGAGCTGCGGCCGCGACCGCCTCGACCTGCGCGGTGCGCGCGGCTTCGGCGAGAACGGCGCGGTTGGTGCGGTCCACCTTCCAGGCGAGATAGCCGGCGCCGCCCGCGAGCACGAGGAAAGGCAGGGCGGGAATGCCGGGCAGGAGGGCGATGAAGCCGGTGACGGCGGCCGACATGCCGAGCGCCTTCGGATAGCCCGACAGCTGGGTCATCAGCGCCTTGTCGGCGGAGCCGGATACGCCGGCCTTGGAGACGAGCAGGCCGGCGGCGGTCGAAACGACGAGCGCGGGGATCTGGGTGACGAGGCCGTCGCCCACCGTCAGCAGCGTGTAGGTGGCGCCCGCTTCGCCCATCGACATGTCGTGCTGCGCCATGCCGATGATGATGCCGGCGACGACGTTGATGACAGTGATGAGAAGGCCGGCGACGGCGTCGCCGCGCACGAATTTCGAGGCGCCGTCCATGGCGCCGAAGAAGGAGCTTTCGTCCTCGAGGTCCTTGCGGCGGCGGCGGGCCTCGGCCTCGTCGATGAGGCCAGCGGAGAGGTCGGCGTCGACCGCCATCTGCTTGCCGGGCATGGCGTCGAGGGTGAAGCGGGCCGCGACCTCCGCGATGCGGCCGGAGCCCTTCGTGATGACGACGAAGTTCACGATGACGAGAATCGCGAACACGATGATGCCGATGACGAAATTTCCGCCCATGACGAAATGGCCGAAGGCCTCGATGACGTGGCCGGCGGCGGCGGTGCCGTTCTGGCCTTCCGACAGGATGAGGCGCGTCGAGGCGAGGTTGAGCGCGAGGCGCATCATGGTCGCGACGAGCAGCACGGTCGGGAAGGCGGAGAATTCGAGCGGCTTCTGGATGAACAGCGACGTCATCAGGATGAGGACGGAAAAGATGATTGAGAACGCCAGGAACATGTCGAGCATGACCGGCGGCAGCGGCATGATCAGCACGACAAGGATCGTCAGGACGCCGATGGCGAGGCCGAGATCGCTCCTTTTGACGAAAGCGATGAAATCGCCCGCGATCTGACGCGGAGCGTTGGCTCCGCTCGCGGCGCTGATATCGGCCATTTTTGCTCCTGACGGCACGCGGCGAAACGACGATGCGTAAGGCGGCGTCGGATTCGGCGCGAGGGCTCTTACTTCCATCCGGCGCCTCCGCGGCCGGACGCCGTCCTACAGGGACGGCGCCGGGCAAAAAGCACGCGACGAAAATCAACAGCACGCGCCGGACTGACAGGTCCGGCTTTACCCGGCAGAATTTGCCGGGCGCATGGTTAATGCGGAGTTAAGTCACGGGTGACAGGCGGACGACATTGGAGTCCTGAGCCTCATTCAGGCTCAGAATGCCGGCTATTTTCTCGCCAAGTTCGCTTTCCACGAAGGGCTTATGCACGATCCGGTCTTCGCCCGCCGCGATAAGCGCCTTGGCGTCGGCATAGCCGGTCGCGAACAGAACCGGGAGTGAAGGCCGGCGCGCCATGATCTCACGTGCCACCTCGGCGCCGTTCATACCCGGCATCGCGAAGTCGAGCAGAACCAGATCGACTTTCGCCAGATCATCCAGGGCTTCAAGGGCAGAGCCGCCGCTGCCGGCCTCGACCACGCGGTATCCCAAATCATGGAGGATTGAACTCGTGACCTCGCGTACCGCGCTGTCATCATCGACCAACAGGATGACGGCATCGCCCGTACGACGTTTCGCTGGCGCCGGCGAAGGTGGCGAAGCTGGCAAAACCTTCTCTTCCGCGCGCGGCAGAAAGAGTTTGACGGAGGTACCTTCGCCAACCGTGGTGTCGATACGAATCCCGCCGCCGGACTGTTTGGCGAGGCCAAGAACCTGGCTGAGACCGAGGCCGGAGCCTTTTCCGACCTCCTTCGTGGTGAAGAACGGCTCAAATGCCTTGGCAAGAACCTCAGGCGGCATGCCCGAGCCGGTGTCGCTGACGGAGACGACAACATACTCGCCGGGCTGCGGCTCCTCGGGCAAGCTCTGCGTTTCAACGACGGCATTGCTGGTCTCGACCGCCAGAGTACCGCCGACCGCCATGGCATCGCGCGCGTTGATCGCAAGATTGAGAATGACCAGTTCGATCTGGGTCGGATCAATCATTGCGGGCCAAAGTCGCGGCGCGAGAACGGTTTCGATCCGCACACTTCCGCCCATCGTGCTTTGAAGCAGATCGCGCATGCTGGTGACGGTTTCGTTCAAGTCGACGGCGCGCGGTTCGAGTTTCTGCCTTCGTGAAAAAGCCAGCATTTGCGCGGTCAGCTTGGCTCCGCGTTCCGCGGCTTCCGCCATCATGGTCAGGCGGCGGACCTGACCGGGGTCGGATGCCTGTTTCTGCATCTGCCGCACATTGCCCAGCACCACCGTCAGCAGGTTGTTGAAGTCGTGCGCGACTCCGGACGTCAACTGACCGACGGCTTCCAGCCGCTGTGCCTGGCGGAGAGCCGATTCAACTTTCTCACGCTCGACGATCTGGGCGGCGAGCTGACGGTTAGCAGCCGCAAGCTCGGCCGTACGTTCCTCCACGCGCCGCTCAAGCAATTGCTCCCCCCGCCTGATCTCATCCAGGCGTTCGCGAGCTTCATACTGCCGCAACCGGCCCCGAAAGGCTGTCCTTACGACACTCACGAGCGTCGTGGGATGAAATGGCCGCTCGAGGAAGCTGACATTGCCGAGCATCGTGGACAGACGCTTGGCGCTCGGATTCCGTTCCAGGCCGCCACCGCGTTGCGACAGGATGACAAAGGGAAAGTCCGACCACGCCGGTTGGCCGTCGATCCATTCCGACAGTTGCGACAAATCCACGTTCTGGAGGGCCTCTTCGACAACGATGGCAGCGGCAGAGCCTTCCGCGATGCGCATGCACAAATCGGCGAGATCGTCGCAGACCAGCGCGCGGATATCGGCTTCGCGCAGGATCGTCGCGGCAATCTGAGCGTCGCGTCCGGCAGGCGCGAGGATCAGAACGCGTTCAGATAACGAGCCCCCAATCATTGCGGCGGCTTATCCAACAGGGTTTCGCGCTGGCCGACGAAGTCCGGAACGCCCCGCAGCACCCCCTGGAACCCCTGCAAGGGCTCGCCAAGCGTGAGGCCGCGGTTGTCGATCTCGAACTCACGGATCGTTTTTTCGTGCAAGCCCGCGCGTTTCTTGATGATCGACATGGCGCGACGGACCTGTCCGTGGGCCTCGAAATACCTCAACAGAATGACGGTGTCGGCCAGGTAGGTCACATCGACAGGCGTCTTCATGTCGCCGACAAGTCCATGCTGCGCGACTGTCAGGAGGGTGGTGGCACCCTGCCGATTCAGATACTGCAGCAGCTCGTGTATGTGCAGCACAAGGAAGTTCTCTTCCGGCATGGCCGCCTGGTAACCGTTGAGACTGTCGATGATGATCGTCTTGATATCGAATTTGTCGACACATCCGCGAACGGTCGCACTGAATTCGCCGGGCGAAAGTTCGGCGGCATCGATCTGGAAGATTTTCAGCCCTCCGCTTTCCACCAGTTTTTCGAGATCGACCCCGAGAGTGCGCATCCGGAAGTGAAGGAGACCGATCTCTTCATCGAAGATGAACATCGCGGCCTTCTCTCCCCGGGCAATCGCGGCAACCGCAAACGCCATCGCGACAAGAGATTTGCCGGTGCCGGCCGGCCCGAGAACAAGGGCACTCGATCCGCGCTCGATCCCGCCGCCGAGAAGGGCATCCAAAGCGGCATTTCCGCTCGATATGGGCGTGCGATCGAAATGGGTTCTGTGTTCCGCCGCGACCAGGCGCGGATAAATTTCAATTCCGCCCGTCTTGATTTCGAAATCGTGATATCCGCCCCGGAAACGTCGGCCGCGATACTTGATGATACGTACACGCCTGCGTTCGGCGCCGTACTCCGGAGCCAGTTCCTCCAGCCGCACCACACCGTGGGCGACACTGTGAACGGTCTTGTCCTGGCTGTTGCTGGTCATGTCGTCGAGCAGCACAACCGTCGCCCCGTACCTCGCGAAGTAGTGCTTGAGCGCAAGCACCTGACGGCGATAGCGCAGAGAACTTTGCGCGAGCAGCCGAATCTCCGAGAGGCTATCGACCACAATGCGATGAGGCTGGTACTTTTCGATCGCTTCGAAAATCAGCCGGGTGGTCTCGCCAAGTTCCAGGTCCGAAGAATACAGAAGGCTTTGCTGCTGGTTCTCATCAAGGAGGCTTTCGGGCGGAACCAATTCAAAGATATCAATTCCATCAAGGCTCCAGCCGTGTGACTTGGCGCTTTCCCGGAGTTCTTCTTCGCTTTCCGAAAGTGTGATGTAGAGCCCGCGTTCTCCCGCCCGTGTGCCCTCCATAAGAAAGCTCAAGGCAGTTGTCGTCTTGCCCGTGCCGGGACTGCCTTCAAGCAGGTAGACGCGGTCCCGCTGCAAGCCGCCGGACAGAATATCATCAAGGCCCGCGATGCCCGTGCCTGCCTGGCCGCCGAGCGTCTGAGTTTTTTGCACGTCTGGTTCTTTCTTCCATTAAACCAGAACGATAAACGCCCAAAGCGGGATTTGGATGCATGGGTTATGGCTCTGCATGCGTGTGCGACGGGCCAGACCGGCCACGGGAGCCCAAGGGTAGCCCAAGGCGGAAACAAGGGCCTTACCGCCGCGCGATCGCCGCCAGCGCAAGGACAAGCGCGAGATTGACGGCGGCGAGGACAGCGAGCGCGCCGAGCGAGGCATTTGCGCCGAAACGCTCGATGGCGATGGCGCCGGCGAGCGGCGCGACGGCCTGGGACAGGAAAGCGGCGCGGGCGAGCTGGCCCATATTGCGCGGGAAGTTTTTCGCCCCGAACAAGGCGAGCGGCACCGTGCCGCGCGAGATCGACCAGATGCCGTTGCCCGCGCCATAGAGCATCAGGCAGGCGGCCGCGACGACGTAGCCCGACCACAGCAGCGCGATGCCGGCGCAAATCAGCGCCGAGGCCGTCATCAGCGTAAAGACCGGATGATAGCGCACGCCGAACGCCATCTCCACCACGCGCGCGCCGACCTGGGACGGGCCGATCAGCGCGCCGAGCGCGACGGCGGCGGCGAGGGCGATGCCGAGACCCTGCAGCAGCGTGAGAAGATGTATGGACACAATGGCGAAGATGGCGCTGCCGGCGACGAAGATGGCGGCGAGCAGCGGCATCAGCGCGGAATGGGCGGGCGGCGCGGCTGTGCCTTCGTGCTCCGGCACATCGGCGGTGCGCTCCACCGCGCGGCGCGGCAGCGCGAAAAACATCAGTGGCGCCGACACGAAGAGATGCAGGGCCGCATAGGCGAGGCAGGTCTCGCGCCAGCCGGCATTTTCGACCAGCCACGCCGACAGCGGCCAGCACACCGTCGAGGCGAAGCCGCCGAACAAAGTGAGCGTCGTGATCGCGCCGCGCGCGCGGACACCGTACAGCGTTCCGAGCGTCGAGAACGCCGCGTCATAGAGCGCGGAGCCCATGCCGGCGCCGAGCACGGCCCAGGCGAGAAGATAGAACGGCAGGGATGGCGCGAGCGCCATGCAGGCAAGGCCCGCCGCGAGCAGAAGCGAACCGATCGCAAGGACGCGCGCGCCGCCGAGGCGCTGGATGCTGCGCCCGGCGAAGGGCGAGACGAGGCCCGAGGAGACAAGGCCGACCGATATGCCCGCGGTGACCCATGTCAACGGCCAGCCGGTGTCGCGCGCGATGGGACCCGCGAGCACGGTGAGAAGATAATAGGACGAGCCCCAGGCGAAGATCTGGTGCAGGCCGAGGGGGACGATGACGCGCGCCGCCGCCCGCCGGCCCGTTGCCACCGAGCGCCTCAACATCTCAGATCGACCTGAGCCTGACGCGGGCTTCGAGTTTTACGGCATCTTCCTTGCGCTCGCTGTAGCGGCTGGTGAGATAGCCGGACGTATCGCGCGTCAGCAGCGTGAACTTCACCAGTTCCTCCATGACATCGACCACGCGGTCGTAATAGGAGGACGGCTTCATGCGCCCGTCTTCGTCGAATTCCTGGAAGGCCTTGGCGACCGAGGACTGGTTGGGAATGGTGATCATGCGCATCCAGCGGCCAAGGACGCGCATCTGGTTGACGGCGTTGAACGACTGGGAGCCGCCCGAGACCTGCATCACCGCGAGCGTGCGGCCCTGCGTCGGCCGCACCGAACCGACCGAGAGCGGAATCCAGTCGATCTGTGCCTTGATGATCGCGCTCATGGCGCCGTGGCGTTCCGGACTTGTCCATACATGTCCTTCGGACCACTCGGACAGCGCGCGCAGCTCCTGAACCTTCGGATGATCGGCGGTGGTCGCGTCCGGCAGCGGGAGGCCGGCGGGATCGAATATTGCCACTTCGGCGCCGAACGCTTCCAGCAGGCGCGCCGCCTCGAAGGTCAGAAAGCGGCTGTAGGAGCGCTCGCGCAGCGAGCCGTACAGCATCAGGATGCGCGGTTTGTGGGCGGACAGGGGAACGGCGAGCCGTTCGCGGTCCGGTATATCCAGGGCGGCGGGTACGATGTTGGGGAGATCAGACAAGCCGGGTTCCGTCTTCGGCGATGACCTGCTCGCCGTCTTCCTTGGCGAACTTGCCCTTCTGCGGCAGGGGCAGGATGTCGAGCACCGCCTCCGACGGACGGCAGAGCCGCGTTCCTTCATCCGTAATGACGAACGGCCGGTTGATAAGAATGGGATGCGCCATCATGGCATCGAGCAACTGATCGTCGGTCAGAGCGGGATCGCCGAGGCCGAGTTCGGCATAGGGCGTGCCCTTCTCGCGCAGGGCCTCGCGCACGGTGAGGCCCGCCGCCGCGATCATGGCGCGCAGGTCATCGCATGACGGCGGCGTCCTGAGATATTCGACCACGCGCGGCTCGATACCGGCGTTGCGGATCAGAGCGAGGGTGTTGCGCGAGGTGCCGCAATCCGGATTGTGAAAAATGGTGATGTTCATCGCGCCGCCTCCGCGCCGCGCTCATACCAGCCGCGCGATGACTTCACGATATGGACGACGTGGAGCATGACGGGCACTTCGATCAGAACGCCAACGACAGTGGCGAGCGCGGCGCCGGAGTTCAGGCCGAACAGGCTGATGGCGGCGGCGACCGCAAGCTCGAAGAAGTTGGATGCGCCGATCAGCGCCGCGGGCGCGGCCACGCACCAGGCGACGCCGAGTTTGCGCGACAGCATGTAGGCGATGCCGGCATTGAGATAGACCTGAATGAGGATCGGCACCGCGAGCAGCGCGATGATCAGCGGCTGGGCGAGGATCTGTTCGCCCTGGAACGCGAACAGCAGGACGAGCGTTGCGAGCAGCGCGACAAGCGAGACCGGGCCGAGCCTGGCGAGAACCTTCTCCAGCGCGGGCTTGCCCCCCTTCGCGAGCAGCGCTTTCCGCCAGAGCTGGGCAACGACGACCGGAACGACGATGTAAAGACCGACGGAAAGCAGCAGCGTGTCCCACGGAACGGTGATCGAAGCCACGCCGAGGAGGAGGCCGACCAGCGGCGCGAAAGCGAACACCATGATGATGTCGTTGAGGGCGACCTGGCTCAGCGTGTAATGCGGCTCGCCATCGCAGAGATTGGACCAGACGAACACCATCGCGGTGCAGGGCGCGGCGGCGAGAAGAATGAGGCCGGCGATGTAGGACGAAATCTGGTCCTGCGGCAGGTATGACGCGAACAGCCAGCCGATGAAGAACGTGCCGAGAGCCAGCATGGAGAATGGCTTGACTGCCCAGTTGACGAACAGCGTGACGCCGACGCCGCGCCAGTGCTGCTTGACTTCGTGGAGCGCACCGAAATCGATCTTCAGCAGCATCGGCACGATCATCGCCCAGATCAGAATCGCGACCGGGATGTTGACCTTGGCGATTTCGGCGGAGGCGATGGCGCCGAACAGGCCGGGCAGAAGCCAGCCGAGCGCAATGCCGGCGACGATGCAGAGCGCAACCCAGATGCTGAGATAGCGCTCGAAGAAGGAGATGCCGGGGCGCGGCGCGGATACGGCCAGGTCTGCGGTGCTCATGCCGGATCTTTCTGGCGGGACGCCATCGCCGTTGCGCCTTCGGACGCGCCGATCTCCTTCAGCCGCGCCTTCAGCGCCAGCGCCATGCGGTCGAGACTTTCGAGCGGCAGGGCCGTGAATACGGTGATGCGGTTTCGCATCTGCTTGAAGGCGGTGACGAAGGCCGCCTCGCGCTCGATATCCGTGCCCATCACGGCGGCGGGATCGGCGATGCCCCAATGCGCCTTCATCGGCTGGCCGGGCCAGATCGGGCAGCTTTCCCCGGCGGCGTTGTCGCAAACCGTAAATACGAAATGCATGTGCGGCGCACCGGGTTCGGCGAACTCGCTCCAGCTCTTGGAGCGCAGGTCGTCGGTGGGATAGCCGAAGCTATCAAGCACTTTCACCGCGAGGGGATTGACCTTGCCGCCCGGCGTGCTGCCGGCGGAGAAGGCGTTGAAGCGGCCAGCGCCTTCCTTGCGGAGAATGCTCTCCGCCAGAATGGAGCGCGCGGAATTGGCGGTGCAGAGAAAGAGAACGTTGAAGGGCTGCATCAGCAGGTCTCGCAGCATGAGGACAGATCGGCGATGAGCGGCGCGCAGATTTCGGCCCGGCCGCCGCAGCAATCCTTGAGGACGAAGCCGACGACGCCGCGCAGGCGCTGAAGATCGGCACGGTAGGTGATCGTCGTGCCGCGCCGCTCGGACGAAACGAGGCCGGCGCGCGCCAGCACCGACAGATGGCTCGACAGAGTGTTCTGCGGCACCGAGAGCGCGCGCGCGATTTCGCCCGCCGGAAGGCCTTCCGGCTCATGGCGGACAAGAAGGCGGAAGGTCTCGAGCCGCGTCGACTGCGCGAGAGCGGACAAGGCCAGAATGGCGGTTTCTGATTCCATATATCGAGAATTACCGAAACAGCAAGCAAGCGTCAAGCGGCCCGGCCATTCCGCGACCGCGACCGGCGGGACCCGGGCGCGTAACCGCGTGCGTAACTGTTACATTCTCCTCCTTGCGGCCTGCCTCCGGTATCGTGAGCCGCGTTGCAGAGTTCGAGGCAGACCATGCGTTGGATCAACATGATCGCGATCGTCGCGTTCGGCGCCGCGATGCTGATTTTCGCTTTCCAGAATTTGCAGAGCGTCACGGTTTCCTTTCTCGGACTGAGCGGCAGCGCTCCTATGGCTGTCTGGTCCGTCATTATCTACCTGCTCGGCATGGCCACGGGCGGCAGCGCGTGGGCGCTGATCCGGTGGGCGTGGGAGGGGTCGAGGACATTTCAACCGAACAGCTAAAAGCGCCCGCCGGCACGTTGCCCTGGCCGGAAGGGTTCCATAGTCTCATGGGCAAGGGCCGGGGGTCTGACCGATGGCACAGCGTATAACCGAGGTGAGTCCGGTCCGGCCTGCCGCGCGCCGCATCGCGGTCGTTCTCGCCGCTCTTGCCGGTGTGCTGACGCCGGCCTCCATGCCGCGCGCGGCCGATACCCTGAAAATCGGTGTTTCCGCGTGGCCTTCCGCGGAGGTGACGGCGCACATCATCGCCGGCGTCGCCAAGCGGCTCGGACTGGAGGCCGAACTTCGTCCTGGCAGCAGCGCCGCGATGCTCCAGGATCTGGCCGGCGGCGGGCTCGACGTCTATCCGGAGATCTGGTTTCCGAACCTGCAGGCCGAATTCGACAAGGCGAACGTGAACGGCGCGATTGCCCTCAATACATACGGCGTCGAGGCGCAGCAGAACATTTGCGTGACGCGCGCGACGCAGGAGCAGACCGGAATCCAGGCGCTGAGCGATCTTGCCAGGCCGGAGATCGCCGCACAGTTCGATACCAACAACGACGGCAAGGGCGAGATCTGGATCGGCGATGAAAGCTGGCGCTCGACCCAGGTGGAGCAGGTACGGGCGCAGAGCTATGGCTACGCCGAGACGATGACGCTCCTGCAGGCACCGGAGGATGTCGCGATGGCCGCCGTCGACGTTTCAGCCTCGATAGGCTCGCCCATCGTGTTCTATTGCTACCGTCCACATCACATCTTCGGTCTGCACAAGGTCGTGGCGTTGCGCGAGCCGCGTCATGACGCATCGCGCTGGAGCATCGCGGACGCGAAGGATCCTGACTGGCTGAAAAAATCACGCGCGGATTCGGCATGGGGCGCATCGCGCTTCCATGTCGGCTATGCGGCGTCGTTGAAACAGCGGGCGCCCGAGATGGCGCGCTTCCTGACCAATATTTCCTTCGACCCGCCGGACATCGACAAGATGAGCTATGCGGTGCAGGTGGACCGCAAGCCGGCCGAGAAGGTCGCCGAGGAGTGGATGGCGGCGAACGCCGGCCGCATCGGCGCATGGATGCAGCGATGAGGAAAGCCACGAAACGTACCGCCCTCGGCCTTGCCGTCGTCATGACGGCCTCGCTTGCCTCCGCGCAGGCTTTCAAGACCGAAATCTACGATCCGACGATCAAGAAATGGGTCGCCTACAATCAGGACCAGGCGGTGCGCTATTACCGCAAGAATGGACGCACGCCGGAAGAGTTCCGCCGCCAGCTGGTCGATTTCCGAACCGCCGAAAAGCCCGGAACGATCATCATCGACGGCAACAGGCATTTTCTCTATCTCGTCCAGCCCGACTTCAAGGCAATCCGCTATGGCATCGGCGTCGGCCGCGACGGGTTCGGGTGGGCCGGCATCGTGCAGGTTGGCCGCAAGTCGGAATGGCCGGTATGGACGCCGCCCGCCGAAATGGTTGCGCGCGATCCCGAGGCGGCGAAGTGGAAGAACGGCATGCCCGGCGGCGAGAACAACCCGCTCGGCGCACGGGCGATGTATCTGTACGACAAGGGCAAGGATACGATCTACCGTATCCACGGCACGATCCATCCGTGGTCGATCGGCCTCAACATCTCGTCCGGCTGCATCCGCATGGTCAACGAGGACATCATCGACCTGTACCAGCGCGTCGATGTCGGCGCCAAGGTGATCGTGCTGATGCAGGGCGCGGCACTCTACAAGGGCGTCTGACACAGCGACGCCGCAACGGGGGAAGACATGAAGCGAGGTGGAAAACTCCTGATGCTGCCGATCGCGGCCCTGGCGCTGGCCGGATGCCGGACGACCGCAACGCCCGATCAACAGTCCACCGTCCGCAGCGGCGGGGAAACCGCTCCGGCGGACCTGCAGCTCGCCTGCGCGTCGGACGCGGCGACGCGCCTGAACGGCGGAAACAACGTGCTTCCGATCAGTTCGGCGCGCGACCCCAACGGTCTTTATCGTGTCGGTTTGCAGCTCAGCGCCGGGCAGGCGGTGTGCGTGATCGACCAGAACGGCGTCATACAGACGATCGAGAAGGTTTAGGCGGCAGGCGGCCGGACCGGCCGGCCGCCTGCGCGTATCAGGCCTTGGCGAAGCTCGCTTCTTCTTCCGGCGGTGGCGGCGGTGCGCCGTGGATGACGGCCTCGAATGTCCGCAGGCGCTTGTAGACCGACAGCAGCTCGACGATCGTCGTCCAGGAATTGACGAGATACTGGAAGGAGGAGCGCACCTGCTCGAAGGCGTTGAGCACCTGCTGCATCAGGCCGAGCGTGATCTTTCCGGCGACAATGGACGGCGCGAGGATGATGTAGGGGAAGATGTTGTCGGTCTGCAGGTAGAAAATGCGGGCGACATTGAAATAGGTGTAGTGGAAGTACAGACGGAAATAGTTGCGCCGTACGTTGGTGAAGAGATCGGCCACCGTCGGCGGTTGCGCCCGGTCGGCGTTATCCTCGCCATAGACGAGTTCCTTGCGGTAGGCCGCCTCGACACGCTGGTTGCGGAATTCGAGGCCGGGCAGCTTGATGCCGACAAGCGCGAGGAAGCCGGTGCCGAACGCCGCCCACAGGAGCGCGGCCCAGACCAGCGCGTGGGGCACTTCGCCGAAGATCGGCATTTCGGTGATGGTGTAGGAGTATTGCAGCAGGATCGGCAGGAATGCGATCAGCGTCATGACCGAGCTGACGAGATTGACGCCGAGGCCTTCCATCGTCGTCGAGAAGCGCATCGTGTCTTCCTGCACACGCTGCGAGGCGCCCTCGACCACGCGCAGCCGCGGCCAATGCGACATGTAGTAGTCGTTCATGGCGTTGCGCCAGCGAAAGATCCAGTGGCTCATGAAGAAGCGCATGAACACGCCGACGCTGACCGCGACAAAGGCAATGCCGGCGAAAGTCAGCATCTCTCCATAAAATTCGGCGAGCGTGACGGGGCGCGTCTTGGCGAGCGCGGCCTGCACCATGTCGTAGAACGGTCCGTACCAGGCGTTGACCGCGACCGACACCTGGACCTGGAAATAGGTCATGAACAGGATGAGCGCGGAGCCGAGGATCGACCAGCGGGCCCAGGGATGCGGCGCGTAGAACTGCCAGAAGGCGGCGAAGAGCAGCGTCGCGATGGTGAAGTAGATGTAGAACCAGATGAAGGAGTCGGACCAGAAGACCGAGACGCGGCCGGCCTGAGCCGGATCGGGCGCCGCGCCGAGCCCAAGCAATGCGCCCCATCCGGAGGCCCCTCCGTACCAGACGCCCACGCAGACCGCGGTCCACAGCACAACGGACCAGAAAAACAGCTTGGGGTTCGGGAAAAAGGAAACGAACACGGGCGGGCTCCTCGAAAAGCCGCCCGGTATCGCATGTTGCACCAGCAGCGGCACCTGAATGTTTGGAAAGGTTGCGTGCCGACGGCAGGGGCATGCCAGCAGGCGAGGCGAGACGCGGTGTCGCAGGGGAATCGGAAGTCTGCGTAATCCGCCGTTAATTTCAACGCTTTAGATAGGGGCGCGTAATCTTTTACATTCACGGATGCGTGGAGTTTTCACCGTGGATTTCGCTGTCTATGACCGCCGGACGCTCAGGCTGCGTTGGGGGCTGGCGATCTGTCTGACCGTCTCCCTGGCGATCTGGTATCTGACGGATTTTCATCCCGAGCTGTTTGCCGTGTCCAATCCCCAATGGCTCGGCCGCTGCATGATGCTGGCGTCGACCGCGGCCATCGGGCTGTATGCGAATTCGCTTATCGGCGAATTGCGGCTTCACGCGCACGATCTCTTCCGGCAGGGCGAAAGCGCACGCGATTTCGCCCAGCGCGACCAGCTGACCGGTGCGTTCAACCGGGCTGCCTTTATCGATGTGCTTTCGGCGAGGGTGCGCGATGCCAAGAGCGGCGCGCCTGTCGCGCTGTTCCTGCTCGATCTCGACCGTTTCAAGAACATGAACGATGTGTTCGGCCACGCCTTCGGCGACGCCGTGCTGAAACGCGTCGGCGACGTGCTGGCCCGCGAGGCCGGCATCGACAATATCGGCCGGCTCGGCGGCGACGAGTTCGCGTTCATGCTGACCGGTGCGGTGTCGCAGTCGACCTGCCAGGCCGTCGGCATGCGCATCATACGCGCGCTGGCCGAACCCATCTCGATCCAGAACCGCACGACGCAGATCGAAGCCTCGATCGGCGTTGCGTGGAGCCCCGAGCACGACACCGACCGGCTGGACCTGATGGGATGCGCCGACCTCGCCCTTTATCAGGCGAAAGAGGACGGGCGCGGCCGTGTGGCGTGCTTTGACGGCAAGGTCATGAAGGAAGAGCGCTACCGGCGGTCCATCGAACGCGAGCTGCGCGGTGCGATCCTCATGAACGAGCTCGACGTTCACTATCAGCCGATCCTGGATATAGCGGAAACCCGGGTGCGCTCGCTGGAAGCCCTGGTACGCTGGAAACACCCCGTGCGGGGCATGATCGCGCCCGCCGACTTCATTCCGGTGGCGGAGCGTTCATCGCTGATCGAGATGCTCGGCAACTGGGTGTTCGCGCGGGTGTGCGAAGACGCCCGGCGCTGGCCCGATCTCGAGGTCGGGATCAACGTGTCGCCCGCGCAGCTGAGGCGTCCGGAATTCATCGAGATGGTGCGCGAGACCATCCGGCGCAGCGGCTGCAATCCGCGGAACATCGCCATCGAGATCACGGAAGGTCTGCTGATGGACTGCAGCGGAAGCCAGGTCACGCATCTGCACGCGCTGAAGGAGATGGGCATCAGCCTCTGGCTGGACGATTTTGGCGCGGGTCATTCCGGCCTCAGCTATCTGCGCGATTTTCCGATCGATGTGATCAAGATCGACAAGAGCTTCGTACAGGACATGCGCTCCTCGCACGCAAACCGCGTCTTCGTGTCCACCATCGCGCAGATGGGCCACGGACTCGACCGTCTCGTCGTCGCGGAAGGCGTCGAGACGGAAGAAGACCTCGTTCTGGTGCGCGCCGCGGGATGCTCGCATGTACAGGGCTTCCATTTCGCGAAGCCCATGGCCGCGAACATGATCGACTCCTATGTGCGATCGCGGCGCGAGAGCCGGGCCGCCTGACGGCTCGCCGGCATTCAGACGAACGGTTTCCGGGCGGCGCGGGGCCGCCCGGGCTTTCAGAGATCAGGCGACACGTCCGGCGAAGATGTCCTTGCGGATCACGCCGTGGCAGCCCCAGTTGCCGTCGACGACCTGGGTGACGCCGAAATCGACGCCGACCGACATCAGGGCAATCGCCTCGTCCTCGGTGAGCCCCTGCGTCGTCATCAGGAATTTCCGCATCTTGCGGAACGCATCCTTCAGCGCGAGATCGACCGAGCTTTTCGAGAAGATGTCGTTCTGCGCGTTGGGGCCGAGCTCCGCGAGATAGTTCGCATAGCTGTAGCCGTGGACTAGCCATTCGGTCTGCGTCTCGAGCATCGGATATTCCAGATCCTCAAGCGCCGTTCCTTCGAGGTCCTTCTTCTTGTGCAGGACGAGCTGGAACGTGCCGGTGATCGAACATTCGATGGCGGTGCCGCAGAGTTCGGAGTCGCCTTGCGAGGCATGGGGGTCGCCGACGGACATCAGGCCGCCTTCGACGGCGACGGGGTAATACATCGTCGCCCCCTTGCCGATGCGCCAGTTGTCGATATTGCCGCCGGTCGCCATGGGCGGAATCGAGTTGACGTAGTCGGCTTCGTTCGGCGCCAGCGCGATGACGCCGAAATGCGGACGGATCGGCACGCGCACGCCCTTCAGAATGTCCATATTCTTCTTGATCGTGGAGTGATCGACGGGAACCCCCGGATAGTCGATCGTCTTGTGAACGATGCCATCCGGATCGGTCTGCGGTGTCCAGCGATAGTTGTAGTGTGCCTTGGCGAACGGGCTGCCGCCATTGGCATCGACCTCGAAAACCGTAATGACTTCGCGGTCCTTCGGCTCCTCGATCTGATCCTTGTAATGGAAGCCCCACCATGCCGCAGCGGTGACACCGAAAGCCTTGCCCTTGTGATCGGGATTGGCGGAGGGGCGGAACCTGGTGTCGAGAATGCGCACTTCCAGCACGTCGCCCGGCTCGGCACCGCGCACGAAGACAGGGCCGGTGCAGATATGCACGCCGAGGCCGCCGCCGCCGCCGATCTTGGTGTCGTTCGGATCGCCCGCGCCCCGGCGCGAGACGTTCTTCTTTTCCTTGGTCCAGGAAAACACGCTCTCGGCGCCCGGATCGCCCTTCACCATCAGCTCCGAGTCGTCGTTGGCGTGATGCGTCAACGCCTCGATGGTGACGATGTCGCCGCTGTCGATCTCGACCTGCGGCTTCAGCTTCTTCGAGAAATAGCCCCAGTGAACGGTCTGGTCGTTGGCGGGAAGATAGTGGAAGGCCGGCTGGCCAGCCGCGCGGGCGGCGGAGGCCTGGGCCAGCGCCGGCGAAACGAGCGATATGCCGCCGCCTGCAAGCGCCGCCGCGCCGCCGGTTGCGACGAACGCGCTCTTCAGAAAATTGCGCCGCTCCACCCCGAGCGCTTCCATCATCTTGGCCCGGTGCTTTTCGAACTCCGGACAGTTTCTATCGTCGCCTGCGCACATGTGAGTCTCCTTCTGCACGTCTTCTCTGGGCGTGCGGACAGGGAGGCTGCGGCGGGAGCATGCGGACCGGAATGGCTGGGAGCGCCCAATTTCTTGCATGGCGGCGGTTGAGCGCTCCGGGACAAGTTTTTGTGCGCGCCGGAACAAGGGTGGCGGCGGCAAGCCATGCATGATGCTTCCAGCAAAGCGCAACGCACCGGCGAGCCTTGCCGTGGTGGCCGGCCGGGCGCAGGATGGCGTGCGTCTTGCCTGTCATGGTGCGTCCGCAGGAGGAGACATGTCAGCGCGTCCGACACTGATTTCGATCGATTCCTTTCCGCTCGCCGGGCAGCGCAACGCCTGGATGGAGGCGCTCGCCTCCGTCGATCTTGTCTGCCGGCTGCCGGAAGGCGCGGCGCCCACCGGAGAGGTCGGCATCATGCGCTCGCCCGGAGGTTCGGCGCTGACGCGCCTGCGTTCCTCGGCGCAGCAGGTGACGAGCACGGGCACCGGACCCGGGCGCGGCACGGAACCGCTTGTCGTGACATTCCACACGCATGGGCGCGGCACGCTGCGCGGCGGACAGCCGGGCCGCGAATTCGCCGAGGGCGATGTGTCGATCGCCGACCGCGCGCAGCCCTTCACATTCGACCTGCGCGAGGAATTCGAACTCCTGATGCTGGAAATTCCGCGCGAACGGCTGCTGGCGCGGCTGGGGCGCGCACGCATCCAGCTACCGGCCGTGCTGGGCGCGACGGTGGCCGCCGCGGCGGTGCGGCCGGTGATGCGGACGCTGGCGCTGCATTTCGAGCAGATCGGCGACGGCGACCTGACGTCGGCGGAAATCGCGGTGACGGAACTCATCGCCGGTGCGCTGCTTGGCGAGGCGCGGCTCAAGGATGACGGCACGACGCAGACGCAGGCGGCGCATTTCCGTCGCGTGACGGCGGCGATCGAGGTGCGGCTCGTCGATCCCGATCTGTCGATGGCGGCGATCGCGACGCAGGAGGGCCTGTCGCAACGCTATATCCAGAAGCTGTTCGAGCTCCAGGAGATGACGTTTTCCGACTATGTGCGCCAGCGCCGGCTCGACCGCGCGCGGCTCGATCTCGCCGATCCGCGCCATAATGCGGACGGGGTTGCCGAGATCGCGTTCCGCTGGGGGTTCCGCGATCCGGCGCATTTCAGCCGCGCGTTCAGCGCCGCATACGGCGTTTCACCCCGCGCGTTCCGCGCCGCGATACCGGACGAGCCGCGCAATCTTTTGCGGCGTGGGCGGCCGCTGGAAAAGGGCATGCCGCAAAATGCCGTCGTTACGCTGCCGGGCGCCGAGGAGCGCGTGGCGGAACTTCGCGCGCGCGCCGGCGTCTCCGCGCGCCCAAGGAGCGACGAGCGGCGCATCGAGGTCGGCAAGGACAATGTGCATTGGGGCTATCTCAGCCGCTCCATCCCGCCGGTGCTGCGCGTTGAATCGGGCGCGGAGGTGGTGATCGAGACGCTGACGCAGCACGCTTATGATGACTATGAACGGATGATAAAGGGCGATGCGGCCGCCGAAAGCGTGTTCGCCTGGACCAAGGACGAAAAGTCGGTCGACCGGCGCGGCGCCGGGCCGATGAACGCCAGCATTCTCGGCCGCGGGGCCGGGGAGGGCTTCGGCGTACATATATTTACCGGGCCGGTGTTCGTGAACGGCGCGGAGCCGGGCGATGTGCTCGAAGTGCAGATTCTCGACATCGAGCCGCGTCCGAGTTCCAACCCGGACTTCGAGGGCCGCTGCTTCGCGTCGAACGTCTCTGCCTGGTGGGGCTATCAGTATTCCGATCTTCTCGGCGAACCGAAGCCGCGCGAGATCGTGACCATCTACGAAATGGAACCCGACGGCGATTTCGCGCGCGCGCTCTATTCCTACAAATGGACACCGCAGGTCGACCCGTTCGGCGTGCGTCATGACACGATGGATTATCCTGGCGTGCCCGTGGACCACGCCAGCGTCGAGAAGCTGTGGAACGTGATGCCGAACATACGCGTGCCGCTTCGGCTGCATTTCGGCTGCATGGCGGTGGCGCCGCGCGAGGCGGACCTGATCGATTCCATTCCGCCCGGCTATTTCGGCGGAAACTTCGACAATTGGCGTGCCAGCAAGGGATCGACGCTCTATCTGCCGGTCGCGGTGCCGGGAGCTTTGTTTTCGGTCGGCGACGGCCATCTGGCGCAGGGCGACGGCGAAATCAACGGCACGGGACTCGAAGCGTCGTTAACGGGGCGCTTCCGCTTCATCGTGCACAAGCGCGACAAGACGGAGAAAGCCTATCTCAACGGCCTGAACGGCCCGTTGCTGGAAACGCCAGACGAATTCGTGCTGCACGGCTTCAGCTATCCGAACTATCTGCGCGATCTCGGCCGCAACGCGCAGTCGGAAATCTACAAGAAGTCCTCGCTGTCGAAGGCGCTGCGCTCGGCCTTTCGGTCGACGCGCAAATTCCTGATGGACGCATGGGGCCTCAGCGAGGACGAGGCGCTGTCCTTGATTTCGGTCGGTGTCGATTTCGGTGTGACGCAGGTCGCGGACGGCAACTGGGGCGTCCACGCCGTGATCCGGAAATCGATGTTCGACCGCGCCTAGGCGGCCTGGCCGGCCTGCGGCGGCGGCACCGGCACGCCCTCCGCATGGTACTGGTTCAGCTTGTTCCTCAGCGTACGGATGGAAATGCCAAGAATATTCGCGGCATGGGTCCGGTTGCCGAGACAATGGTTGAGTGTGTCGAGGATCAGCGCGCGCTCGACGGCTTCGACTGTGAGGCCGACCAGATTGCGCGTTACGGCTTCGGCGGCGAGAGCGGCCTGCTGGGCCGGGCCGGAGGCCTGGTCCATACGCGCGCCGTCCGGCTGGCGAATGGCGTCGATTCCGATCTCGTCGCCCTGCGCCAGAAGCACGGCGCGGTGGATGGTGTTTTCCAGCTCGCGAACGTTTCCGGGGAAGCGCGCCTTCGCCAGTTCCTTCGCGGCTTCCGCCGAAATGAGCCGGTAGGGCATGCCGTTCGACTCGGCGAATTTGCGGGCGAAATGCTCGGACAGGACGATGATGTCCTGCGGGCGCTCGCGCAGCGGCGGAATGCGCAGGTTCATGACGTTGAGCCGGTACAGCAGGTCCTCGCGGAACGTGCCCTTCTTCACTTCGTCCGACAGATTGCGGTTCGAGGTGGCGAGGATGCGGATGTTCACGGGGACGGGGCGCTGGCCGCCGACACGGTCGATGACGCGTTCCTGGATGGCGCGGAGCAGCTTGGCCTGGAGCCGCGCATCCATTTCGGAGATTTCGTCGAGCAGCAGCGTGCCGCCGTCCGCTTCCTCGAATTTGCCGATGCGGCGCGCGACGGCGCCGGTGAACGAGCCTTTCTCGTGGCCGAACAGTTCGGACTCGAGAAGCTGCTCGGGAATGGCCGCGCAGTTGATGGAGATGAAGGGGCGGCCGGCGCGGTTCGAGCGCGCATGGATGTAGCGCGCGAGCACTTCCTTGCCGGTGCCGCTTTCGCCGGTGATGAGGACGGAGGCGTCGGATTTCGCGATCTGCGCCGCGAGATCGACCACGGCCTTCATCGCATCGTCCTTGAAGACGATGTCGTGGCGGTCTTCGGCGACGGCGGCGAGCACGGCCGCGATCAGTTCCGGGTCGGGCGGAAGGGGTATGTACTCCTTGGCACCGGCGTGGATGGCGGCGACGGCGGCCTTGGCGTCGTTGTCGATGCCGCAGGCAACGAGCGGCACATGAATGCGCTCCTCACCGAGCATGCGGACGAGATCTCGGATCGGCTGCCCGACATCGACCATCAGGAGATCGGCGCCACGCCCCGCACGCAGGACACGCATGCACTGATCGACATCTTCGGCGTGGGTGACCTTGGCGCCGCGATCCATCGCGATCTTGCTCGCCTGCGTCAGCTGGCCCGACAGTGTTCCGACAATCATGAGCCGCATGGCTCTCTCCTAAATTTCGAAAGCCGAGCTCAGCGCTCGCTCTTGATGATTTCCGTCATGGTGACGCCGAGCTTTTCGTCGACGAGAACGACCTCGCCGCGCGCGACCAGACGGTCGTTGACATAGATGTCGATGGCTTCGCCGACGCGGCGGTCGAGTTCGAGAACCGTGCCAGGCTTCAGATTCATCAGATCGCCGACCTCGATCTTGGTGCGGCCAAGAACCGCCGATACGGACACCGGAACGTCGAACACGGCTTCAAGGTCGCTCGCCGATTTCGGACCTTCGTCCTCGCGGACCGGAGCACCGCCGGGGCCGCCTTCCATCTCGGGCAGGGGCAGGTCGGTATTGCTCATGGCACTTCTCCTTGCGCATCGGCTTCAACCGACGCGATATGATTATGTATGGTCTTATCGATCGCGGCCTCGATTGCCGCGCGCTCGCGCACGACACCGCCATCGGCCCATTCGAGGCGGACATCGCCCGGCGCGATCTCGGGCTCGCCGAGAATGATGAGCTTGCCGGCAAAGCCGCGCTCCGCCGCGAGCTTGCCGAGGTGCGTCTTGACGTCCTCGACGAGACTCTCGTGGACGCGCACGGCGACATGGGGCGCGGTGCGGGCCTCGGCAAAGCATTCCTGCACAGCGCTCTCGATCGCCGAGGCCGGATAGCGGTCGATGGCACGGCCGGCGATCTTGCGCGCAAGTTCAAGCGCAAGCTCGATGGCGCCGAGTTCCTGCGCAAGCGCGCGAGCTTCGGAGCGCGCGATTTCGAGAGAGATATGTACGGCAAGTTTTTCCATCGCCGCGGCCAGGCGCGCTGGCTGCGCCTGAAGCGCGTTGTGGTGGCCTTCCTTGGACCCGTTGGCGAAAGCCGTCTGCTCGGCTTCCGACATCGCGGCGAGATGCTGCGACATCGTGAGCATCTCTTCCGCGCGGCGGCGTCCGTCGAAATCGCGGTCGAAGAGGAAGGGTTTGGCGCCGACAACCATCAGAACACCAGCTCGTCGTCGCCGCGGTTCTTGGTGATGAGAATATCGCCCTTGGCGGCGAGATCCTTGGCGACCGCGACCATGTGGGACTGCGCCTCATCGACGTCGCGCAGGCGCACCGGCCCCATGGCCTGCATGTCGTCGGCGAGCATCTTGCCGGCGCGCTGCGACATATGTCCGAGGAAGAAGTCGCGGACGGACTGCGTGGCGCCCTTGAGCGCGATGGTGAGACGGTCGCGCGCGACATTGCGCAGAAGCGTCTGTACCGAGGCCGTGTCGAGGCGCATGAGGTCGTCGAAAGTGAACATCAGCGCCTTGATGCGCTCCGCCGATTCGCGGTTGTCCTCTTCGAGCGCGGTGAGGAAGCGCGTTTCGGTCTGGCGGTCGAAGGCGTTGAAGATTTCCGCGATCATTTCGTGCGCGTCGCGCCGGCTGGTCTGCGACAGGTTCGACATGAACTCGGTTCTGAGAGTTTCCTCAACGCGTTCGATGATGTCCTTCTGGACACTTTCGATCGTCAGCATGCGCTTGACGACGTCGAGCGCGAATTCCTCGGGCAGGATTCCGAGCACGCGGGCGGCATGCTCGGGCCGGATCTTCGACAATACGACCGCGACGGTCTGCGGGTATTCGTTTTTCAGATAGTTGGCGAGCACCTGTTCCTGAACGTTGGACAGCTTCTCCCACATGTTGCGGCCGGCGGGGCCGCGGATTTCTTCCATGATCTGGGTGACGCGGTCCTTCGGCAGGAAGCCGCCGAGTATGCGTTCGGTCGAATCGAAATTGCCCATCAACGCGCCCGTCGTGGACATCTTCGACACGAACTCGACCATCATGTGTTCGACATTGTCGGCCTCGATGACGCCGAGATTGGACATCGCGTGCGAGATGTCGCGCACCTCGTCGTCGTCGAGCTGCTTCCAGATCTGCGCGCCGTGCTCCTCGCCGAGCGCGAGCATCAGCATCGCGGCGCGGGCCGCGCCGGTCATCGGCTTCTTCTGGCCTTGCTGGTTGAGGGCGGGTACGGCCATGTCTCAGCTCACGCGGGTTCCGCCAGCCACTGGCGGATGATGGAAACGGTTTCGTTCGGATTGCGCTCGGCGAGTTCACCGACCTTGGCCAGCGACTGCGCGTGGACCTTGCCGTTGACCTGCGCGATCTCGATCATGCGCGCGGTGGGTTCCGGCGAGCCTAGGGCGGGCGCGGCGGGCGAGGCGGGCGCGGCCAGCGCCGCCGGAGCTTCCTGCACCGCACGCGGGTCCGCCGTCAGGGCGCGGCGCACGAGCGGGCGGACGACGAGGAACAGGACGAGCAGCGAGACGATGCCGAGCACGGTCAGCTCGATGAGCCGCATCAGATCTTCCTTGGTGACGCCCAACAGTCCGAGGCCGGAGGCGTCGGCGATCGGCGTGATGCCGGGCGGTTCGGCGAAGCGCAGGTTGACGACCTCGATCTGATCGCCGCGGCCCTGGTCGAAACCGATGGCCGAGCGCACGAGAGCGGCGATGCTGTCGAGCTCTTCCTGGGAGCGGGGAGCGTAGGTGACGGAGCCGGACTGATCGTTCGAGTAAATACCGTCGACGAGAACGGCGACCGAGATCTTCTTGAGACGGCCGGCTTCGAGGACCTCGGTGCGCGTGGTGCGCGAAATCTCGTAGTTGACGGTTTCGTCGGTCTTCGACGCGGTCTCGCGGTTGTTGCCGCTCTCCGCGTTGTTCTGCTGGTTCGGCAGTTCGTTGGCGACCGAAACGGTGGCCTGGCCTTCGGTGGAGTCGCTTTCTTCCTCGCGCGTCTGCGTCGAGCGGATGACGCGCGATTCCGGATCGAACAGGTCGGCGGTGTTGGTGACCTTGGAATAGTCGAAGGCGGCGTTGATCTCGGCGCGGGCGCGGCCGGGGCCGACGACACGCTCGACGATGCCCTGGACCTGATCCTTCATGCGCTTTTCGAAAGCGGCCTCGCGCTCGAGCGCGCCGGCCGGAAGTCCGTCCTCGCCCATCGAGGCGCCATCGGCGAGCAGGCGTCCGGACTCATCGACGATCGATATCGCCTGCGGGTCGAGACCCTGAACCGCGGAGGCGACGAGATGCACGATGGCGCGGACCTGGCCCTGGCCGAGATCGCCCGACACGCGGAGCACGATCGAGGCCGTGGGTTTCGGCGCATCGCGCGCGAACAGCGGCCGCTCGGGAATGACGAGATGGACGCGGGCAGCGCCGACACGATCGAGCGAGCGGATGGAGCGGGCGAGTTCGCCTTCGAGCGCGCGCAGGCGGTTTACGTTCTGCAGAAAGCTCGTGGAGGACAGCCCATCGCCCTTGTCGAAGATTTCCCAGCCGACGCCGCCGCCCGCGGGCAGCCCCTGTTCGGCCAGTTTCATCCGGATACGGGCGACCTGATCGGTGGGAACCAGAATGGCGGTGCCGTCGCGCGTCGTCTGATAGGGGATGGCCTGGGCTTCGAGTTCCTTGATGACGGCCGAGGAGTCCTGGAGCGTCAGGTCGGCGAAGACCGGCACCATGCCGGAATCCGACACGCGCATTGCGACGAAACCGAAAAATCCGACGAGAGTGAGCGTTACGGCCAGCATGGCCGTCAGGCGCGGGGCGCCGAGGCCTTTCAGAAAATCCAGAATCCCACCCAAAGTCTGCCCCAACCGCTAAACAGCCCGCCCCGCGAAACCGAAGCACTTTGGTCCCGCCCGGCAGAAATTGCCGGGTGAGCGGTAAATGCCGGGTTAACGCACGGAGAAAGCTCGCGATCCGTCCTGGCGCCTCCAGAGGGAAGGCGGTTACCGAAAAGTAAAACGCCGGCCCATAGGGGCCGGCGTCATGTAAAACTTAAGTAATGAAGATGAATTCGCGTTAACCGTTATCCGACCCGATACTGCTGGATGCGGGTCGTGCGGAGGCCGGCCAGCCCGTGGCGGTCGATCGACGCCTGCCAGGCCAGAAACTCCTCTACGGTCAATGTGTAACGCGAACATGCCTCCTCAAGGCTGAGGAGCCCGCCGCGCACGGCCGCCACGACCTCCGCCTTGCGGCGGATGACCCAGCGTTTGGTAGAGGTCGGAGGAAGATCCGCAATAGTGAGCGGGCTGCCATCCGGGCCAATTACGTATTTCACCTTGGAACGCGGCAGTTCGGTCATTTGATACTCGCAACTTAGACTGACCAAAATTCCTGCGAAGCCTATCCCCGCCGGTTTAACATTTGCCTAAACTGGGATGCGTTGAAGTTCAGGGGTTTACCGGGGATGGCCGTAAAGACGAGGCGAGGCGGGCAGGTCTTGCCGTGTCCGGCAGTTTCTGCCGGGCATCACACGCCGGAGCCATGGCGGGCAGGCTCGGGCCTAAAGATAATTTTCTATAACAATCAGACAGATAGGCGGTTGCGCCCGAACTGGAACAAGGCTTGCGACACTTTCCGCGCACGAGGCCCGTTTCATGTCCTTTCTTTTGGCCAATCTTTTCGCTCCGACTGCCGCGCCTGGCGCGGCCGGCGGGGTCGTGGGTGCGGCCGGGCAGGGAAATACCGGCGCTTTCGCCGAGGCGTTGAAGGCTTTCCGGGCGAGCGCGCCCGAAGGAACCGGTGAGGCCGGCGCCGTCATTCCCGGGCAGGCTTTGGGCCTTCAGGTTCAAGGAGCCCCACAGGCGGCCACCGGTTCAGGCCAGCCGAAGACGACCACCCAGACGATTGCCGAACTGTCGAGCCAGCTGAATATCGACCCGGCCGTCCTGCAGCGCATCCAGGCCGGGACGGCAACGTCCGGAGATATAGAGACCCTGAAAGCCGCACTTGTCGAAGCGGGGGTGATAAAGCCCGCAGAGGACGATGCGGCTTCAACGGACGAAACGGCCGCCGTGGCCGGCGTCCAGACGACGACGCCTGTCGCGGCCGCGCAAACGCAAACGCAAACTCCGCCACCGCAGACCGACCCCGACTTCGCCGCCGCGCCGGAAGACAATGTCGAGATGGCGCTGCGCATCGCCGACGAAAAGCGGCCTTATGTTCCGCCGCGTCCAGATCTGACGCCGACAACGACGGATCCGGAAACACCGTCCACCCAACTCAGCGAGGGCAGGGCATCGACGTCCGCCGCTCCGGCTGCGGCGACACCGGGCACTGCCGAAGGCGCGGGTGCGGCCAAGGATGTGCTGGCCGCCGCGCTGCCGCGCGCGACCGCCGCCGCTTCCGCCGCGGCATCGGCCGCCGCCGGGACAGCCAAACCCGATACGGCGCCGCCGCCGACCGTTCCGCCGGTTGCCGCGCAGGCGCCCATACCGCAGGCCGCGCAGGCGATTGCATCGACGCCTCATGTGACGTCCATACAAGCCGAAACCGTGACACCCGCCGCGACGGCGGAAACCCCATCCACGCCCGGCGCCGCCCAGGCGAAGCCTGAGACCGCGGCCGCGACGCCCGCGCCGGTCGAGACGCCCGAGACGCCCGAGATCAAGATCGCCGCCAATTCGACAGAAGCCGATGCGGCGAACGCCGCGCTGTCGGCCCTGACGAAGGACAAGACGGAAACCAAGCCCGGCCCGGCGCAGCCGCAGAAGACCGATGCGGCGCAGCCGACCGCAGTTCCGACTGAGGGCGAAGCGGCCGATGCTCCGGAAACGCTGGTTGCAAAGACCGTGAATGCCGGCGAAGCGGCGAAGAAGGATGCGAAGCCGGAAACGCCCGCTCCCGAAAAACCCGTAGCGGCGGAGAAGCCGGCCGCGCCGGAACCCCGCGCGCCGCAGGCACAGGCACAGGCGCAGGCTCCGGTCATGGACAAGCCCATACAGATGGACACGGCGCTGCGCTCGGTGCAGCAGATGCAGAGCCTGCCCGCCGCGGCCATTCCGCAGATTGCGAGCGAGATGGCGGCGCGCGCCCGGCAGGGTGCGACACGGTTTGAAATACGTCTCGATCCGCCGGAGCTCGGCCGCGTCGACGTCCGTATCGAGGTCGACAGCGACGGCCGGGTGCATTCGCGCCTGATGGTCGAAAAGAGCGAGACGCTCGACCTTCTGAAGGCCGACCAGCGCGCGCTCGAACGGGCGCTGCACGATGCGGGCTTCAAGTCCGAGCAGAACTCCCTGTCGTTCTCGCTGCGCGACGATCGCGGCGGACAGGCGAAATACGACCAGCGCTTCCAGCGCGAAATGAATGTACCGACGGTGGCGGCTGAAGAAGAGCCGGCCCGCCTTGCCGCCGAACTCGCCTATCGCGCGCCGATGCGCGGCGCGGGCGGGATCGACATGCGAGTCTGAAGGAGAGCGAGATGGCGGTATCAGGCGTAACCGGAACCAGCTCGGCGGCCGCAGCCTATAGCAGCGGCGCCAAGATCGCGGACAATTTCCAGACCTTCCTGCAGCTGCTGACGACGCAGCTGCAGAACCAGAACCCGCTCGATCCGCTCGACACCAACCAGTTCACGCAGCAGCTGGTGCAGTTCGCCGGCGTCGAACAGCAGATCGCGACCAACGCCACGCTGTCGGCGCTTCTGACGGCGATGGATTCGAGCCGGCTTACGGGCGCGGTCGATTTCATCGGAAAGCGCATCGTCGCCGAAGGCGCCACGACCGTTCTCGACGAGCAGAGCGCCGTGTGGAACATCAATGTCGGCGATGACGCGCCGCAGACGACGGTCGTGGTCTACGATGCAGCCGGCAACGAGGTCTATGCGCAGGACATCGCGCTTGCGGAAGGCGACAATGTCTATGCCTGGCAGGGCAAATCCTCGGATGGCCAGGTGATGCCCGACGGTTTCTACACGCTCCAGGTCATTGCCCGCGACGCCCAGGGACGGGCAGTTTCGGCGAAAACCGACATTCAGGGTGTCGTGACCGGAATCGAACTCGAGGACGGCCAGCCGGTGCTGAAGATCGGCGACACGATCCGCGTGAAGCTCGCCAATATCAAGTCCGTGGTCAACCAGAGCGCCGCCGGCGGCGACGACTCCTGACCTTTTTCCGGAGTGGCGGAAGCCGGGCCGAGCACATCGCCGCACGGGCTGGAACCCCGGCGCCGAAAGGCCTACATTCGGGGCTCGGAAATCCACCCGGTGTGCCATGCCCTTCGATCTTGATCTTTCAGGCCCCCGCGCCTCGTCCCGCGTCGTCGTGGCGATGTCGGGCGGCGTGGATTCGTCGGTTGTGGCCGCTCTGCTGAAGCGCGAGGGCTATGACGTCGTCGGCGTGACGCTGCAGCTTTACGATCACGGTGCCGCTGTGCACCGCAAGGGCGCCTGCTGCGCCGGGCAGGACATCAACGATGCCCGCCGCGTGGCCGCCGCGATCGGCATTCCGCATTATGTGCTCGACTACGAGGCGCGGTTCCGCGAGAAAGTGATCGACCGTTTCGCCGAGAGCTATGCGATGGGCGAGACGCCGATCCCCTGCGTCGAATGCAACCAGCAGATCAAATTCGCCGATCTGCTCGGCACGGCGCGCGAGCTTGGCGCGGCGGCGATGGCGACGGGTCATTACGTCTCCTCGCGCGGGCTGCCGGACGGCGGCCGGGCGCTTCATCGCGCCGCGGACCCGGATCGCGACCAGAGCTATTTTCTTTACGGCACGACCAAGGACCAGCTTTCGCTGCTGCGCTTCCCGCTCGGTGATCTGACCAAGCTGCAGACGCGCGAACTGGCGCGCGAATTCGGCCTGCACATCGCCGACAAGCACGACAGCCAGGACATCTGCTTCGTGCCGCACGGCTCCTATTCCGATATCGTCGGGAAGCTGAAGCCGGAAGCCGGCGAGCCCGGGGAAATCGTACATATCGACGGACGCGTGCTTGGCGCACACAAGGGCATCATGCACTACACGGTGGGCCAGCGCCGCGGGCTGGGCCTGTCGCTCGGCGAGGCGCTGTTCGTGGTGGGACTCGATGCGAAGCGTCATCGCGTGGTCGTCGGCCCGCGCGAGGCGCTGGCGACGAAGAAGATCGTGCTGCGCGACGTCAACTGGCTCGGCGACGGCGCGATCGAGGACAATGCGGATGTTTTCGTGAAGGTGCGTTCGACGCGCGCGCCGCAGCCCGCGGTTCTGCTGAAGGGCGCGGACGGCGTCGAAGTGATGTTCGCCGACGCGGAAGAGGGGGTCGCGCCCGGCCAGGCCTGCGTGATCTACGACGCGGACGAGGGGCAGGCCCGCGTTCTCGGCGGCGGCGTCATCGCTTCCGGGACGAAGGTCCGTCTTCCCGCCGACGCCTACGAGGCCGCCTGACACATCATGTCGGTACAATACGATCTTGAAGGTCAGCAGCGCGTCTACGAGAAGTGGGCGCCGATCTATGACGCGGTCTACCACAAGTTTCTGTCGGACGCCCATTCGAGGACGGCAGCAGCGGCCGCGCGTTGCGGCAAGGACATTCTCGAAGTCGGTGTCGGGACCGGTTTGATCCTGCGCTACTATCCGGTGTCGTGCAATATTTACGGCGTCGATCTTTCCGAGCACATGCTGTCCAAGGCCGTCGAGAAGGTCAGGGAACTCCGGCTCGGGAACGTGAAACTGCTCGCGAGCATGGATGCCTGCCGGCTCGGCTTTGCCGATGCGAGCTTCGACGCGGTGGCGGTTCCGTTCGTCATTACGCTGGTGCCAAACCCAGAAGGCGCGCTGGACGAAATCCGCCGCGTGCTGAAACCGGGCGGCGAGATCGTCGTGACATCGAAGCTCGGCGCGGATGACGGCATCGTGCCGAAGGTCGAGGAGGTGCTTGCGCCGCTGATGAAGAAAGTCGGCTGGAGTTCGCATTTCAAGGTCAGCCGCCTGGAGCGGTGGGCCGAGCGCCACCCCGATATGGAGTTCGTCGGCGTCGAGCCGGTGTTTCCGGCGGGATTTTTCAAGCTCGTGCGCATCAGGAAAAGAGGCTAGCCGCGAACATGGCGCAGGCCGCTCGACTTTACCGGCTGCCCTGCGGCGCCTGCCTCGATTGCGATGTGCGGAGCATGGCGGTATGCGCCGCGCTCGAGGATCACGAGGTCGACGCGCTCGAACGCGTCATGATATCCAGATCGCTCGAGGCCAATCAGGTCCTTGCCGAAGAGGGCGATCCCAAGACCTACGTCTATACGCTGACCTCCGGCATGCTGCGGCTCTGTTCGTCGCTGCCGGACGGGCGCCGCCAGATTTCCGGCTTCCTGATGCCGGGAGACTATCTCGGTCTTGCGGACGACGATGTGCATACGAAGACTTCCGAGGCGGTGGCGGATGCCAAGCTCTGTGCGTTTCCGGTTCGGGACATGGACGGTCTGGTAAAGGTCTATCCGCGCCTGTCGGAGCGGCTGCACGGCATGACACGCGCCGCGCTGCGCCACGCCCAGGACAACCAGATGATCCTCGGCCGGCTGACGCCGGTCGAGCGGCTTGCGAGCTTTCTTCTCGTGCTGTCGCGCCGCGCGCGCGAGCACAAGCAGCCCGACAATCCGGTTCTGCTGCCAATGCCGCGTGCGGACATTGCCGATTATCTCGGCCTCACGGTCGAAACCGTGAGCCGCAGCTTCACAAAGCTCCGCAATGCCGGCCTGATCCGGCTGCCGGACGCGCACACGGCGGAGATCGTCGATCGCGATGCGTTGTCGGACCTTGCCGGAATCGAGCCGCACTAGTCATTGATTGCAATCAATGCGGCACCGGCGCCGCGGTGCTTACCTCGCGCCTATCGAGGAGGCACCGATGCCGGTTGAAACCATCATTGTCGTTGCAGGCGTCGTCGCGGCGTTCGGATTTTTTGCGATCGTTGTCGGGAATGCGAGCCGCCAGACGGACAGACTGCTGCGCGAACGCACCAGGTCAGACTGACTTTTCCTTCGCCTGCGCCAATTCGGCTTTCAACGCCTTCATGGCCTGGAAGTTCTTGGTGACATCGCGGATGACGGACGCCATGGCTTCGACCTTGCCGTCCTTGTCCTTCAGCAGGACGATCGTGAATTCGATGGAATTGCGCGATCCGTCTTTCTTAAGGCCCGGTACGGCGAGGAGGTCGCCGGCGCCATAGCGGCTTTGTCCGGACGCCACAGTCTGGTTGTAGCCTTCCCAATGGCGGCCCCGGAACTGCTCGGGAATGATGATGTCGAGCGACTGGCCGAGCGCTTCCTTCTCGGTGAAGCCGAAAATGCGTTCCGCGCCAGGATTCCACAGGATGATCGTGCCGTCGCGGTCGCTGGCGACGACCGCGTCCGATGCGCTGCCGATCAGCGCAAGGCCGATATCCGCGTCGGCGATCTCAGCTGAATCGCTCCGGCGATATTCCTTTGCGGCGGGCGGCGGCGCGGCGGATGCGGGAGCCGGGATATTCTCGTCCTCGAACAGATCCTCCACCGGACCGAAGAACTCGTAGTGGACGCGGTCGTGCGGCACGCCGGCCTTCAGAAGGCCGGGAACGAAGGCTCGCAGGAACGGCAGGGGACCGCAGACAAAATAATCGGCCTCTTCCAGCGGCGTGTTCTCGCGCAGCCATTCCATCGTGAGATGGCCTTCGTGATTGAAGACATCTCCCGGCTCGGGCTTTGAATAGAATACCGTCGTGCGGAAATCTTTCTGATGGCGGGCGATTTCGGCGATGTGCTGGCGAAAGGCGTGAACCGCGCCATTGATCGCGCAATGTACATATTCAGCCTTCAGATCCGGATGGCGGTCGGCAATCGCTTCCGCCATTGCGACCATCGGCGTCTGGCCGACGCCGCCCGAGAGAAAGACGACGGGCCGTTTCTGATCGTCAGGCAACACGAAGCTGCCGGACGGCGGCATGACCTCGATGGTCGTGCCGGGCCCGGCTTCGTCATGCAGCCAGCGCGAGACGGTGCCCTGCGGCTCGCGTTTCACCGAGATGCGGTAATATTCGCCGTTCGCATCGCAGGAGATCGTGTAGTTGCGCTGGATCTCGCCTTTCCCGGTGACGGGAAAGAGAAAGGTCAGATGCTGGCCGGGCCGGTGCCGCTGAATGGGTAATCCATCCGCCGGGCGTAAAATGAACGAGGTGATGATTGAACTTTCGGGCCGCTTCTCGGCGATCGTGAAAGGCCGCCAGCCGGTCCAGGTCTCGGTCATGCATCCCCTCGTTCCTTGGATATTTTCCAATTCGCGTCCTAGCACTCATACGAAAAGATGCAAGTCATTTGCATAATTTATAGGCAGAAGCCGGCGCCACCGGTTTGACCGACGTCACCGGCAAACCGCCGGCGCCGGAAGTCTGGTTTCGTCAGCACGGAATCTCGAAACCGCCGCCACGTCGCCGCGGCGGTGCTTCGCGTCGATCACCCGCTTTGTGAGTTCCGGAGCGTACATACGAGTAGGTGTCTCTCGCAGAATGCATCGCGGTTTCTCCGCGATGGCTATTGTCTAGCCAAACAGTAGCGAAATTGCGGGAGAACGCATTTCTCGCCTAGGGTCCCGTCCATACCCGGATATTCCGAGGTGGTGCCGTGAATCAACACGGCCTGAAGGGGGAATGGCTAATGAAAAACTTCAAGCATTTTGCGTCTTGCGGGGCTGTTGCTGCGGCGGCGGTTCTGGCGATGACGGTTGGCGCATCCGCGCAGTGGAAGCCGACGAAGACGGTTGAGTTCAT
>LNFM01001434.1_pt1 | contig 33036 bp, 34 predicted proteins | sample 596031 | NCBI WGS metagenome assembly LNFM01 (sample SAMN04254537, study PRJNA301005) | activated carbon metagenome | isolation source: dual media filters at the Ann Arbor, Michigan drinking water treatment plant | place: USA: Ann Arbor | reverse complement strand
ATCTCTTCCGCTGTATGCCTCTTCCTCGCCATCGAACTCATCCTCCGTCCGAAAATTATACTTCAGGGAGGACCACTTCAAAGGGGGCAGATCACGTTGTCCGAGTTGATATTTATGACCGACACGATCGTCGCATAACCAGTGCGGGGACCGAGCAATATCTTATCACGGTCGTTAGCTACTGCGCCGGCAATAGACAACGCTGTAAGACCGATTACGAAAAACAGAGTCCCTAAGCGATCAATTGCAGCAGACACGTCGGACATAAGAATTTCCGTAGGTCATAAACGAGTCGTCTGGAATTGTGCGCGATGATTTAAGCGAGACCATAATCTCGCCAGCTCGCTCCAACGGATAACGACCACCAATTACAACTGCAAACCAGCCGGTTGTCGAAAGATAAACCGAAGTTGGAAATTTGCTGGAACGGACGAAAGCCTGAGCGTTTTCAAATGACGAAAAGCTCTTAATCTGGACATAGCGATCTTCAAATCCACCGCGCTCGAACTGATCGACCATTACCCAAGTGTGGTGAAGATATCCAAAGCCAATGGGCGTTCGTACGCCGTACCAATAGCTGTCGTTTTGCACGATGGTCACAGCAGTACCGTTCTGCAGAATTCGTAGGTCGGTAGCGTTTTCGTCAGGCGAACTCTTCAAGGCAACCGAACCCCGCGGATGACGCAGACGTCCTGTAACTGCTTGTGGGATGGCAAACGGACTTTGCTCAAGCGGAGTTGGCGTTTGAGGCAACGCTGAGTACGGCCCAGGCGTACGCTGCGGTTCGCTTGCGCTCGGCGGAGCCGTATCGACCGTCGTGACTCTGAGCTGTGTCATTTCACTGCGCGAAAGATAACGCACGTCATTGGATTCATACTTCAGAGCGAGATAGTGAAAATCAGGGTTGACACCCATCTCTTTCATATACTCAACAGTCAGCGCACTCAGCGTCTGAATGGCGTCGGCAGCGTCCCTTGGAGTCATTTTCGCGTCTGGCGTGAAAGTTGTTTTGTGCACGCCAATCGCACCGGCTTCGGCGAGACGCGCGACGCCTCCAATGAATGCAAGCGCACAAGCAGAGGCGCACTCAAGACCACGCGGCTGAAATGTCGAGAGGGTTAGGCGACGAATTAGTCTGCCGAGTTCCATCGCTTTCAGCGGGTTACCGCCGTTGGAAATGAAAGTGACTAAACGTACTTCATTCCGCTGAGCTAGCCTGACAAACTCGTCGAGATTCTGCGAATGTTCAAAATCGCCGCTAACGACGACGTACTTCGTACCATCGCCAAATTGATCGATAGAAAATTTAAGTTCCGCGGCGGCAGGTTGCGGAAAGACGAAAACCGTTAATACCGCTAGGCAGCCCCAAAATACTTTGAAGTTCACGACTTTACCCTACCCCAAACCCGCACCGTCGAAGACCCGTGCGCTACTGGATTAAAGGCAATTTCTTCGCACAGGTCGAGTCTAGTTTGAACGTTGAGCTGAAAGGCCCAGATGGAGCGCCCTAGTCCGGTATACTTTGCGTCTAGCTTTCTTGTCTTCGTAGGAACGCTGACATGTTCGCAGGCGTTCGCCGACGTGTGTTACATTGATGTTAGAATCGCTAGCAATCAAACAGGCGAAGCCTGCCGCGATTCGGGATCACGAGCTGTTCGCTTTGGTACGCCGTGATCCGCTGAGGACATTCCCTTGAACCGGGAAGTCCTCGTATAGAATCGCGGATGACAGCCCGCGATAAGCTCAAAGCTACTCAGAATTTAACGATTGACCGTGTTACCGCGACCACGCCCCTGCGCCTGGCCGTAGCTGCATCGCTCGCCTTTCCAGACGGTTCAATGACCGATTCAGGCCTGCGGCGCGAAAATGATCGCGGCCGCTTGGTCGTCGAGCGCATTGCAGGAAAACTCTACACGACGCTTGCTGATATTGAGAGGATGAGAACGCTATGCCGAGAAGAGCGAAAGGTCCAAGACTCTGGTTACGGAAGCCCCGGAAGGGCAACGATGGCTTTAAGCGAAAGTCCCAATGGTTCATCCTCGACGGCTCCCTCCATATCGCCACAGGATGCGCTGCGGACCAAGCTCAAGACGCTGCGAGAAAACTGGCAGAATACATCGGGCACAAATACGAACCGACGCGGAAAGAGCGGGACATCGAAGAACTCTTGATCGGGGATGTCCTAAACATCTATCTCGACGATCGGGTCCCCAACCAAGCCCGCCCCAAGAGCGCGGAAGAGCGCGTAGCCCGGTTGAATGAATTTTGGGGAAACATGCGGCTGGCCGACGTAAACGGCAAAACCTGCCGTGAGTATGTGAAGTGGTCCGGCTCTACCGGGGGCAGTCGCCGTGATCTCGAAGATCTGCGCTCGGCTATCAACTACCACAGCAAAGAAGGCCTACATCGCGGTATCGTGCGCGTTACGCTGCCTACAAAGGGGCTTCCCCGCGATCACTGGCTCAGCAGGCGTGAAGCGGCAGCCTTGCTTCACGCTTGCTGGCGTGCGCGCGAGATGCAAACACAGCATCGCGGGACTCTGAAAGGTCAGAAGATAATTACAGATAAGCGTCCGCTGCAGCACGTCGCCAGATTCATCTTAATCGCGCTGTATACCGGCTCACGTGCTTCCGCTGTAACTGCTGCTTCCCCTTATAAGATGGTTGGTCGTTCTCACGTTGATCTTGAAAGCGGTATCTTCAATCGCCTTCAGGAAGGTACTCGTCCAACCAAGAAGCGACAGCCTTCTGTTCGCTTGAATCGTCGTTTGCTTGCGCACATGCGGCGCTGGGTCGATAAAAAGATCATCAATCAGTATTTCGTAGAGTGGAATGGCAAGAAGGTTGAGTCCGTTATTACCGGCTTTAGAAGGGCGGTACGTCTCGCGGGGCTTAGCGGAAAGATTACACCTCATACTCTCCGCCATACCGCTGCGACTTGGCTGATGCAGAACGGTGTTTCGATGTGGGAGGCCAGCGGCTATCTGGGCATGACGCGGGAAACGCTTGAGAACGTTTACGGCCACCACCATCCGGATCATATGCGCGAAGCAGCGACTGCGATCGGCTTTCAGCGTCGCGAATCATTGGCCGAAACATTGGCCGGACGCGACCAAAAAAATCTGGCTCATTCGGAAAGCGCGAAAAGTATTGATAATACTGGGAAGATTGGTGGGCCCGGCAGGACTCGAACCTGCAACCAGACCGTTATGAGCGGTCGGCTCTAACCATTGAGCTACAGGCCCGGAAGGTGGCGGCAAACTATCAAGCCGCCCCCCACCGCACAACGGTCATGGACAGGCCGTAATTGGGCCGCGAAACTTTGGCGATCTTCCGCGATACCCCGGAGAACTTCCATGATGCGCATCCAGATCGCAGCCGTAGCCCTTGCCTTCGGCCTTTTCGCCCAGAACGCTTTCGCGCAGACATTACCCGCGCAGCCGCGCATTCCGACCTTGACGCTCACCGGCGAAGGATCGGCGGAGGCCACGCCCGAACTCGTGACCGTGCAGATCGGCGTCGCCGTGACGGCGAAAGTTGCGAAAGACGCGCTTGCCGAAAACTCGAAGCTGCTGACGGCAGCCCTGAACGCCGCGAAGGAAAACGGCATCGAGCCGCGCGATTTGCAGACTTCCGGCCTGTCGCTGCGCCCGGACATCGTGCGCGCGGAAAAATGGCCGCACCGCGAGGTCATCGGCTATCAGGTAAACAACATCGTCACGATGCGGGTGCGCGACATCAGCAAGCTCGGCGGCCTCCTCGACCGCTTGGTCGTGCTCGGCATCAACGATATTCGTGGCATTAACTTCTCAGTCGCCAATCCCGCACCCTTGATCGAGCAGGCGCGTGCCGAAGCGATCAAGGACGTGATGCGCAAAGCGGAGAAATATGCGGAGGCCGCCAACCTTCGCATCGTGCGCGTACTGGAATTGAACGAGAGCGGCGTGCAGACGCCGTCTCCCCGGCCGATCATCCTGAGCCGCGCCGCCAGCGCGCCGCGCCCTGACGTTCCGGTCGAAGCGGGCGAGTTGACCTATCGCGCGCAGGTCAATGCGGTATTCGAGATCGCGCCGAAGTAGTCAGTTCTTCGAGCGGTTCTGCTCGTCGACGAGGACAACCCGCGGCTGGAAACGTGCGGCCTCTGCTTCGTCCATCTGCGCATAGGCCGCAATGATAATGTGGTCGCCCTTCTGTACGAGGCGGGCCGCGGCGCCGTTCAGCGTGATCGCGCCGGATTGCGACGGCTCCTCGATGACGTAGGTTGCAAACCGCGCGCCCGAGGAGACGTTATAGACCTCCACGCGCTCGTTCTTCATAAAGCCGGCGGCGTCCATCAGCGCGCGGTCGATGCCGATCGAGCCCTCGTAATTGAGGTCGGCGCCCGTGACCACGGCGCGATGGATTTTGCCTTTCATAAGCGTGAGCAGCATGGCGCTCTCCCGAAAAGAAGGCCGCGCCTATAGCAGTTTCCAGCCGCCGCGCCAGTCAATTTTCACCTGTGCAACCTAGCGCTTGCGGAGCGGTTATCCCCTCCCCATGTGAACGCCGGGAAGGAGTGGCGAATGGCCGGAGTTTTCGACCGCGCGGAAGGCATCTCACGCAAGGAGCGGCTGGCGAAGCTGGATGCGCTGGCTACGCTTATGGATTCCGCAATCGTCATTCCGGGAACCAACATTCGCTTCGGCGCCGACGCGCTGATCGGCCTTATTCCCGGCATCGGCGACGCCGTAACCGCTGGTGTCTCCTGTCTCATCATTCTGGAAGCACGCCGCATGGGCGCTCCCCATCATGTCGTTGCGCGCATGATAGGCAACGTCGCGCTCGACGGTCTGGTTGGCGTGATCCCCGTGGTCGGAGATATTTTCGACGTCGCCTTCCGCGCAAATCTCCGCAATATGCGGTTATTGCGGAAGCACTTCGAGCGGGTCGAACGGAATTAGGCTTCGCGTAGCGCGAGAGTAGCCGGACCCGGCGACGATTCCCGCTATCGCTTCGTACCCGCGAGTAGCACCGCGAAGCCGACCAGCGTCGCCGCCGACATCGCAAGGAACGGCAGGGTATAGCCGCCGCTCCAGTCGTAAAAAACGCCCATGATCGCCGGACCGCCGGCAACGCCGACCATCGCGACGAACTGGCTCATAGAATAGATGCGGCCGTATTCGAGCGTGCCGAAGCGGTCGGCGAGCAGGATCGGATGCATCATCAGCGAATTGCCGATGGTCACGCCAAACATCACGACGGCGAGCAGAATGAAGGGCCTGCCTTCGGCGAACGCGAGCAGGATCAGCGATGCCCCCTGCACTGCCATCAGTGCCAGCGCAAAGGTGCGCGGCGAAATCTTGAGCAACAGCCACCCTCCGGAAAGCCGGCCGGTAATGCTGGCCGCCGCGAGAAAGGCGAGCGACAACGCCGCCGTGCGCGAGCCATCGCGCAGGTTGGCGAGCCGGAACAGATGCGCGATCGCGCCGACTTGCGCGCCAAGCAGAAAGAGATACGCGACCGAGACCGCATAGAAGAAAGGACTGCGCTTCGCTTCGGCATAGGTAACCAGCGGCGCCGCGGCCGTGTTCTCTTTTGTCGCGGCACTTACGGCTCCTCCGTCGGGTTCGAGACCGTATTGCGCGGGACTGCCGCGCAAAACGAGAAGCGCGATTGGCGCAATCCCGAAGAAGAAGAGTGCCGCTGTCCACGGCCCCGTGCTCGCGAGCCCGCCCCGCTCGATCGAAAGTGCCACGAAGGGCGCGATGAAGATTCCGCCGAGCGAAAGGCCGGTGAATGCCATCGACATCGCAAACGCACGCTTCACATTGAACCAGCGTGTGACGACGGTGGTCAGCGCAACAAGGCCGGTTCCGCCATAGGCGGCACCGAACGCGATATGGAAGGCGAAAAGCTGCCACGTGGAATGAAGATGGCCGATGGACAACAAGCAGATCGCGCCGAGCGCGGCGCTCGCGACGATCACTACGCGCGGATCGAATTTGTCGACCAGCCGCCCCACGACGACACCGGTAAACCCGCCGGCGACGAAAAAGGTCGCGGTCGCCGCACTCGTCAATGACACCGGAAATCCGCGCTCCACGACAAACGCATCGAGCAGAACGGAAAGATTATAAAACGCGAGCCCCGACGTGATCGTCGTAATCAGACAGATCGCGGCAACAATGTACCAGCCGTAAAAGATGCGCGTGGCGCCGGGCATATGCGGGAGAACCAGAGGAAGGCGCAGGACCTATGCGGGCTTGGCCTTGCGGATGCAACGGGAAACCCGGCGCAGCAGCCATGCAGGCGAAAGCGCCCCGCCCGCAAGGCGGGACGGCTCACTTCTTTTCGAGGAGCAGATACTTACCCTGCTTTTCGATGAGCACCTTCGCCTGCTCCGCCATCTTGGCGAGCAGCCAGGGCAAAGCGACGTCGATCACGACTTCGCTCTCCCGAACGTCGATGGTGCCGGCCGCATTCTGCTTGAGCACGGAAATGTCGAAGGCGACCTGATCGCCGGTCCAGGTCTCGTTCGCGAAATTCATCATGCCGCCGCCTTTCTCGCGCGCGGAGGCAAAGCCCTTCTTGATGCGACGGGCGGCCTCTTCCTTGCCGAGCTTGTGCGGGATCGAAACCGTGACTTTTTCTGCCATCGCTTACCTCTGCGTCAGGCGATCTACATAAGGCGCCCTGCCGCTTTGGCAACGCTTGGACCGAAAATTCTTCAGGGATAGAAGTCCGGCGGAACCTGATTGGGATTGTAGGTAGCTGGCGCCGCCGATTCTACCATTCGATAAAGCGGATACACGAAGGCAAACCCGGCGGCAGTGATGAAAAGCGCCTGAAGTTCGCGAAAGTAAATCGTGAGCCCGAGCGGCAACAGGACGAAGAGCAGAAACGCGATCACCAAGGCGACCGTCATCACGATATGCCGGCCCTTACCGATGCCTGTTTCGAACTTGATCTTGTCGCGCTCGCTGTCCGGAATGACGCGATGAAAGTCGGTCAGAAAGCAGCCGTACTCGACATTGCGTTCGGCGTCGCTATGCCCCCACTTCGAGGCACTCAAGATTGAAAGCACGCTACCGTCCCGAAACGTGATCGTGCAGGTGCCCATAGGGCCGTTCTTCGGGACATACGCGACGAACAGAGTGACAGCGGAAATCTCGTTCCAGTCCCGCGTGTGCGAAGTACCGTCGATAAACCAGCCGACGCCCTTCGGCGAAAGATAAATCCCCTCGTTCGTGTTGCGCAAATAGAAACGCGGCGCGCCTTTGCGAACGAAGAGTTTGTATTCCGCGGCTGGGATTTCGTCGGTAGCGCTCATCCGCGCATTATGCAGCGGCGGGGGCCTGAGTAGAAGTGCCCTGCTTCTTCGAACGCGAAGCGAGCAACAGCCAGGAAACGATCGCGACGTTGAGCAGGTTCCAGACCAGTCCGTTCGCGAAGGCCGCATGGTAGGAGCCGGTGTAGTCGAAGATCGCCCCGGAAACCCAGCCGCCGAACGCCATCCCGAGAATAGAAGCGAAGATCACAACGCCCACGCGAACGCCCGCTTCCTGCGGCGGGAAATATTCGCGCACAATCACGGCGTACATCGGTACGATACCGCCCTGAAACAGGCCGAACAGAATTGAGATCGCATAAAGCGAAGTAAGCCCGTCGAAGAAGAGATAGAGAAACAGTGCAACGCCCTGCAGAAATGCGCCAACGAGAAGCGTGCCGACGCCGCCGATCTTGTCTGCGACAAAGCCCGAGGCGACACGGCTAATGATACCGAAGGCGAGCATCAGCGAGAGCATCTCCGCGCCGCGCGCGGCGCCGTAACCGAGATCGCCGCAGTAAGCGACGATATGCACCTGCGGCATCGCCATCGCCACGCAACAGCAGATCGCGGCGACGCTCAGAATAATCATCAGCGCGTTCGAAGAAACCCCTAGTGCGTTGCGTGCGCCTGCGGCCGCGGCATTGGCGGCGACGACTTCCGACAATGCGATACGGCGCCGAAACACCAAGATAAGCGGAAGGATTGCGAACAGCACGAACACGCCGATCCAGAGCTGCGTCGGACGCCAGCCCCAAGTCGCGGTCGAGTACTGCACGATCGGCGGCCAGATCGCGCCGGCCACATAGTTTCCCGACGCCGCTACCGCGACCGCGATACCGCGCCTCTTCGTGAACCAATGCGAAAGATCAGCCATCATCGGCGCGAACGTCACCGATGCGCCGATCCCTATTAATATGTGCGTCAGCGCGAACAGAAACAGCGTCGGCGAAATCCCGGAAAGCAAATAGCCGGCGGAGAGCGAGACCGTGCCGATCAGCATCGGAAGCACGATGCCGTAACGGTCGGCAAGTTTCCCCATCGTGATGCCGCCGACGCCAAAGCCGAGCATGGTCAGCGTGTAAGGCAGCGTCGCGTCGGCGCGCAGCACGCCGAAATCCTTCTGCACCGCTGGCAGGATCACGACCACCGACCACATACCGACCGAGCCGATCGCGCCCGCCAAGAGCGCCGTCCAAAGGCGCGCCCAGGCATAAGGCGACTCGGCGACACCGGTCGCAGCGGAATTAATTTGCGTGCTCATGATGCCCGGTTGTCGGCGGAAGGCGTAAGGCGGTCAAGCTGCGCTGCGGCGAAATTGGGCGCGTTTCGCCCTGCAATTTCTCATAGCGGCAATGCGTAGATGTTTCAGAAGCGAATGACGACCGTGCGCACGACGCGCTGGGTGAGTGGCATGAGAGGCCCTGATTTTCGTAAATCGTGCAGCGCCCGCATTGACTCGTCAAATTTGAGTCTTCACCTCAACTGCTCCGCAAAATAGTGGAGCGTCTTCCTATAGACCTCCGAGCGATTCCACTCCCGCATCACCTGAAAATTCTGCGTGCCCTCGCCGAAGGGCTGGCCCTTCTGCCAGCCGTTCACCGCGAGCAAATTCGCGGTCGAGGCCAGCACATCCGGCACCGAGCGGCGTAGGTTCACGTGCCCGTCGCCGTCGAAATCGACGCCGTATTTTATGTAGCTCGACGGCAAAAACTGCGTCTGGCCGATCTCGCCGGCATAAGCCCCCAGCAGATCCCGCTTCGAAAGGTCGCCGCGCGCGATGATCTGGAGCGCCGCCAGCAATTCGCCCTGAAACAGATCGGTGCGGCGGCAATCATGCGCGAGCGTAGCTAACGTCTTCACCACCGGCAGCTTGCCGGTGTCGCCGCCGTTGTCGGTCTCCATGGTCCAGATCGCCATGACCAGTTCGCGCGGCACGCCGAAACGGGCTTCCACGCGGTCGAACAGCTTCGCGTGGCGTTGAAGCAAATTCTTCGCGCGCTTCACGCGCGCGGGCGTCACGCGCGTGCGCGCATAATCCTCCCACGAGCGCTTGAAAGTGTTGCGCTGGCGGCGGTCGAACGCCATCACCTTCGGGTCGTATTCGATGTCGTCGAAGGCTTCAGCCAACACGCGCGCGGGAACGCCCTTTGCCGCGGCCTCGCGCCTGAACTCGGAAATAAAACTCTCGAACTTCCCGCCGCACTTGGCGGCAGCGGCGGGCGCGACAAGCGCGATTGTCAAAACTAGGGTGGCTGCTGAGCGCGCGATCATTTTATGAAATCCGATTCCTGTGTTGGCCAGCCATTGTCATGGCGATAGAGCCTTCTTTGCGGCAATCGCTTTAAGACGTGGATGGCAAAAGAACTCGCGCTTGCGCGAGTTCTTAGTATTTAAAGCCCAAGTCGGCCAAGGCCGACTTGAGTGTCAAGCCCGGCCATGACGAAGCTATAAAACGAATCGCAGAACTTCAGCTATTTCCAACTCTTTAATAGCGCCCACGGCGCATTCATGTTCCCTTCCGGCGAGTCTTCCAGGATTGCGGGATCAGGGACATGAAACGGGCTCTGAAAAATGGATTCAGAGCCTAACGGCGCAGACGGCAGGAAGTTCCGCCCTCTAAAAGCAAAAGCCTCATGCTGAGGAGCGCGTAGCGCGTCTCGAAGCATGAGGCTTGTGACCATCCTTCGAGACGCGCTCGCTTTCGCTCGCGCTCCTCAGGATGAGGGCAAATTAATTATCGAGGAACGAGCGCAATTTCCGCGACCGGCTCGGGTGCTTCAGCTTACGCAACGCCTTGGCCTCGATCTGGCGGATGCGTTCGCGCGTCACCGAGAATTGCTGGCCGACTTCTTCCAGCGTGTGGTCGGTGTTCATGCCGATGCCGAAGCGCATACGCAGCACGCGCTCTTCGCGCGGGGTGAGCGAGGCCAGCACGCGGGTCGTGGTCTCGCGCAGGTTAGACTGGATCGCGGCGTCAATCGGCAGCACAGCGTTCTTGTCTTCGATGAAATCGCCGAGATGCGAATCTTCCTCGTCGCCGATCGGCGTCTCGAGCGAGATCGGCTCTTTCGCGATTTTCAGAACCTTGCGCACTTTTTCGAGCGGCATACCGAGCTTCTCGGCCAGTTCTTCCGGCGTCGGCTCGCGGCCGATTTCATGCAGCATCTGACGCGAGGTACGGACGATCTTGTTGATCGTCTCGATCATGTGCACCGGAATGCGGATGGTGCGCGCCTGATCCGCGATCGAGCGCGTGATCGCCTGGCGGATCCACCACGTGGCATAGGTCGAGAACTTGTAGCCGCGGCGGTACTCGAACTTATCGACCGCTTTCATCAGGCCGATATTGCCTTCCTGAATGAGGTCGAGGAACTGCAAGCCGCGGTTCGTGTATTTCTTGGCGATCGAAATCACGAGGCGAAGGTTGGCTTCCACCATTTCCTTCTTCGCCTGACGCGCTTCGCGCTCGCCCTTCTGCACCATCTGCACGATGCGGCGGAATTCGAGAATCTCGAGCCCGGTTTCGGTCGCTAGCGCATGGATGTCGTGGCGGATCTGCTTGATGCGATCCTTGTCGTTGCCGATGAAGCCCTTCCAGCCCTTCGAGCCGAGCTTGCCGACGCGCAAGAGCCACTTCGGATCGAGTTCGGAGTTCTGGTAGTTCTTGATGAAATCTTCGCGCTCGACGCCGTGGCTTTCCGCCAGACGCATGAGGCGCACTTCGAGGCCGACGAGGCGGCGATTGATTTCGTAAAGCTGCTCGACCAGCGCATCGATGCGGCCCTGATTGAGCGACAGCGACTTCACGTCGGTGACGAGTTCTTCTTTCAGCTTCTTGTAGCGGCGCTCCTGAGAAGGCGAGAGCGACTCGTTCTTGAGCTTGTTCTCGACGTTCTGGTCCTGAAGCTTCCGGAGCCGCTTATATGCGTCGGCAACCTTGTCGAAGGTCTCGACCACCTGCGGCTTGAGTTCGGCTTCCATCGCAGCAAGCGAAAGCGCGTTCTCGAGATCGTCCTCGTCGTCGTCGCTTTCCGGCGGAGGTGCTGCACCTTCTTCGTCGCCGTCGCCACGCGGAGCGGTCGAAGGCGCTTCTTCCGCCTTCTGGCGTGCAGCGGCGGCGGCTGCCTGCTGCTCGCGGATCGCGGCCTGCCCGCCCATCGGCGGGTTCGGATTCACCGGCTGGTTCTTCGCTTCCGGGCCGGCATAGGTCGCTTCGAGATCGATAATGTCGCGCAAGAGCGCTTTGGCTTCCGCCAACTCGTCGCGCCACACGATGATGGCCTGGAACGTCAGCGGGCTTTCGCAGAGGCCGGCAATCATCGCTTCGCGGCCGGCTTCTATGCGCTTCGCGATCGCGATTTCGCCTTCGCGCGAGAGGAGTTCGACCGAACCCATTTCACGCAGATACATACGGACCGGATCGTCGGTGCGCTCGCCCGGCTCCGACTTCTTCGTGGTCGCAAGCGACTTCGAGGATGAGGTCTCTACGAGATCGGTGCCCGTATCGTCATCGTCATCGTCTTCGTCTTCCTCGCCGTCGGTGTCTTCGGCTTCGACGACATTGATGCCCATGTCGTTCATCATCGCGAGCACGTCTTCGATCTGCTCGGAGGTGACTTCTTCCGACGGCATCACGTCGTTCAACTGGTCATAGGTGACATAGCCGCGCTTCTTCGCGGCCTTGATCATCTTCTTGACCGCGGCATCCGACAGATCGAGCAGCGGACCGGCGGCATCCTCGCCATCGGCAGGCTGTTCGGTATTGCCACCCTTCACAGGTGCAGCAGCGCCAGCAGCGCGCTTCAAGCTCTCAACGCCGGCCGCGGTGCGGCGCGTATCAGCCGGAGTTTCTTTCGCAGCGGGTGCGGCAGGCATCGGCTTGCCGCCGACGATCGCGCGCAGGAGATCTTTCGCCTTGCCGAAAGTGGTGCCGAGACCGCCGCTCACAGGCGCAGCTTTGCCCGCGGCGCCCTTCGCGCCTTTCACTGCTTTCGCAGGAACGGGCACGCTTTTCGGCTCGGGTTTCTTTTCAGGAATTCGATCGGCAGCGGCGAGCGCTTTTTGCAAAGGTGTCAGCGGCTTCTTCTTCGCAGCAAGCTCTTTGGCTTTCAAAGCAGCCGCAGCAGCCTTTTCTTTTTCTTTGATGGCCTTCTCTTTTTCTTTTGCTTTTTGCTTCGCGGCGGCTTCTTTCGCCTTCGCGGCGGCAGCCGCCATCTTGGCCTTTTCAGCCTTTTCTTTTTCTTTCTTCTTGTCGGCTTTCTTGGCTTTGTCTTTGGAGGCCACGGGGCAATCCTTGTGTCCTAAGGCCGGATCGGTCGCCCGAATCGGCCTTCCAGTTCCTACATTGTACGCGCCGGACGGCCTGACTGTGCCCCGAACCCTTCGATCAGAGCCTCCGTCCCGTCCAGGATCGCGAGCCGCTCTTGAAGGTCCATTAGCCGGGCTTGGTTGGCCTCGGTCGGCTCCGCGCCAAATGCGCGTTCAGCCTCCCGCAGCTCCCTAGATAGCGTGCGTTTCCGCCGATGCAAGCTCACGATTTGATGCCACCAGGCCAGCACGTCGTCCGGGGCTGAATCGGGCCGGATTTCCCAGTCGGTGCCATGCGAAATGGCACGTTCCATGCGTGTCCGGATGGGAGCCGCACCCGCCGCTTCCAGCATCTCCGAAAGCACTTTCGGGTCCGAAATATCGCCCCTCGCCGCTGCCTCCAGAATGGCCTTGCGCAAGGCGACGGCATCGCCATGTGCAAGTTCCAACTCTGCGAACTCCTCGGCATGGTCCGAGAGCAGCCAGGGATGGTTCAGGACAGCCAAGAGGATCAAAACTTCGCGCGAAGGCACTGCGGCATGATGCCCGCGAAGAATGGGGCTGGTCGCGAGATTTGGCGAGCGCGTGGTGGCAACGCGGGTCGGATACGGGCGGCCCGGCTGGCGCGGGCGGAAATCGCGAGCCTCGCGGCGTGGTGCCACCCGCTGTGGATCGGGTGCGAACAGCCGCGAAAGCCGCGTGCGGAAATCGTCGCGGTAATAGCGCCGGACCGTCTCGTCCTTAATCAACGAGAGCAATTCGCCGACCCGCTTTTCGAGGGCTGCGCGCTGCTCCGGTGTATCGAGCCGCGCATTCTCGATTTCGCGCAGCCAGAGCATTTCGGAAAGAGGGCGCGCACCGTTCAGAACTTCTTGCATCGCCTCCGCCCCGCTGGTGCGGATCAGGTCGTCGGGATCTTTGCCTTCGGGAAGCGAGGCAAAGCGCAGGCTCTTGCCGGGTGCGAGGAACGGCAGCGCGAGTTCGACCGCGCGATAGGCTGCGCGCTTGCCCGCATTGTCGCCATCGAAGCAGAGGATTGGCTCATCCACCATGCGCCAGCACAGGCCGAGTTGATCTTCGGTGAGCGCGGTGCCGAGCGGCGCGACCGCGCCTTCGAAACCGGCAACGGCCATCGCGATCGCATCGACATAGCCTTCGACCACGATCAGCGGCTGGCTTTTCTGCGTCGCCGCCCGCGCATTCGCGCCGTTATAGAGCAGACTGCCTTTATGGAAGAGCACAGTCTCCGGCGAGTTCAGGTATTTCGCCTGCGCATCAGGAGAGAGCGCGCGGCCGCCGAAGCCGACGATGCGGTTCCTGAAATCCGCGATCGGAAACATCACGCGCTCGCGGAAGCGGTCATACGGAACCGGAATGTCCTCGCCGTGAATAAGGAGACCGGTCTCGATCATATCTTCGACCGAGACGCCCTTGCCACCAAGATATTCTTTGAGCGCGAAGCGTTCCGCAGGCGCATAGCCCATGCGGAAGCGCGACTGGATTTCCGGCGTCAGTCCGCGGTCGTTGAGATAGCCGCGCGCGCGTGCGCCGATGCGCGCCTGTAAACTTTCCTCGAAGAATTTCGCGGCCAGTTCCATGACATCATGGAGCGAGCGCCGATGCGCTTCCTTCTTCTCCATGTCGGGCGAGACCACCGGCATCGGGACGCCCGCGATGCCTGCGAGTTTTTCGACCGCCTCAGGAAACGTCAGCCCTTCGGTTTCCATGATGAAGCCGAACTGGTCGCCATGCTTTCCGGATGAAAAGCAGTGATAAAAACCCTTCTGGTCATTCACGGTGAAGGACGGCGTCTTTTCCTGATTGAAGGGCGATAGCCCCTTCCACTCGCGCCCGGCCTTCTTCAACGCCACGCGCCGGCGCACCACTTCCGAAACCGGAAGACGGGCACGAATTTCGTCGAGAAATGACGGCGGGAAGCGCATTGAGTTCCAGGCGGATTGGCTGATCCAGCCAATGTAGGTCTTCGCCTGCGGATTTCCCACTTGGCTGTTCCCGGCCCCTGTGGGTAACGATCCGGGCGGCAGACCTTTGGCCCGCCGCCCGCAATTCCCGTTACTTCTTCAGGTTCTGCAAGTGCCGCGGCGCACGCGGCGGCGGCGCAACCGGCACCCGCTGGTTTACCGGACGCGCGTTCGTCTGCGGGAGCGGCTGGCGCGGCGGATTTGCGAAGTTGTTATTCGGCCGCGGCTGCTCGCTGACCGGGCACTGCACGCTGATCGTGACCCAGTCGGTCAGCGGTTCGAACTTCTCGGAGACGATACGATACTTGCGGACCTCAGAAGCGTTGAACGTGTACGACTTGCCCCACTGGCCGCGATAAACCGGACCGTCCTTCTGCGCAGGGAAAATCGTCGCGTCCTGCGCCGCACCGTCGTCGCGCTGCAGCTTGAACGCGTAGTTTGCGGGCAACGTCACGACGAAATGCGCAACGAGCGCGATCGGCTTGTGGCACTGCTGCGCGGTTGTTCCGAGTTTCACCTGCAACAGCTTCGCCGGATTGGAAGGGCGGTCCGGTTCGCAGATGATAGCCACCGGAACGAGCGTGCTCTTCGTGAACTTATGGATGCTCGCGTTGTCGTAATACGACACGTGCATCACAAGCGGCATCACCGTGTTGATGCGCTTGTCCTGATTGCCGGTATGGGAGCCGCACTGTTCCTTGCCGTATTTTTCCATCGGCTCGATCTGCCCGCGGTTGAGCGTGATGTTGGTAGTGCCCCACACTTTGTCTTTGCCATCAGCACTGAGGTTCTGGCGAAGCTGATAGTACTCACCGTTACCCTTACTGATGTGCTCGACGCGCAGGTCGATTTTCTCCAGCCAGCTTTGCGTACCTTTGTAACCGGCCTCGTACTGGATCGGGATCGAGAGCGAGTCGTTGCGCATACTCATATTGCCGTCGATCTTCTTGATCCTGATTTCAAGCGGCACGAGCGGGGCTACATCCGTCTTGATAAAACCATAGCTTTCGCCCGCAGCGGCCAACGAAGCCGATGCGAGCAGTACTGTTGCCGTTGAGAGCGACAGCATTGCTTTCCGGGTCGCAACCGGCTTGCGTGAAATAGACACGTTCATCTCCTGTTTATGTTCAACGAGTTCGCCGGAATGGCGGCTCGTGACGGCGCGGTCTGTGCCGAAAGCCGCGATCAACTGCCAATCACGAGGCTGCGAGAAGCACGCATAAGCGCGAAATATTTTCAGGAACTTTTTTGCTTTGTCCGGAACGCCGCAACGCCGTTGCGTCAACTTTCATTCCTGACTTTTCGTTCATCGCTTTCAAGATCAGCGGCAGCTTCGCCGAACCGCTCGCGAAAAAGATCGCCGCGAAGTAAGGGCGGCAGCGCTTATTTTAAGTATTGACTTAATTAAGCTATTGCTTATATAAAGCGGCATGGAACAACACATCGCCGCGCTTTCGGACCCGACCCGCCTGAGGATCGTCGAGATGCTCGCCGGCAAGGAGCTTTCGGCCGGCGCGATCTCGTCTCGCTTCGACATGAGTGCGCCCGCGGTCTCGCAGCATCTGAAAGTTCTGAAAGACGCAAAGCTCGTGAACGTGCGCGCCGACGCGCAGCGGCGGCTTTATTCGCTGAACCGGGACGGCTTCGAGGAAATGGAAGAGTGGCTGAGCCGCATCCGCCGCTACTGGACCAAGAATCTCGATCGCCTCGAAAAACTTCTCCGTGACGAAGACAAAGCAAAAGGAAAAAAGTGATGAGTACTCTTCTCGACAAAGACGGCGTGTTGCTCGACGCAAGCACAATCCGCTTCGAACGCCTTCTCCCCGGCCCGATCGAACGCGTCTGGGCCTATCTGACCGAATCCGAAAAGCGCAAACAGTGGTTTGCCGCCGGCGACTACGAACTGAAGAAAGGCGGCAAAGCCAATCTCTTCTTCCAGCACAAGAACATCTCGAAGCCCGGCACGACACCGCCCGAGCAGTTCAAGAAGATGCATGAGGATGGCCATATGTGGGAAGGCCAGATCCTCGAAGTCGATGCGCCGCGGCTCCTGACCATGACATTCGGCGAACACTCCGAAGTCACCTACGAGCTGACCGAGCAATCGGACGGCGAAGTGCTACTCACCCTCACCCACCGCAAGCTGACCGCGAACGACCTGAAGAATGTCTCGCCGGGCTGGCACGCGCATCTCGCGATTCTCGCGGATCGTCTCAACAACCGGAATGACGTCGACTTCTGGACGTTGTGGCAGCAAATGCACAAGCACTACGGCGAAAAACTCGCGAACTAAGCCGGGAGCGCAACATGACCAAACGCTACACCGGCGGCTGCGCCTGCGGCACGATCCGTTACGAAACGGACCGCGAACCGGCTATCGAACTTCATTGCCAATGCCGCCACTGCCAGCAACGAAGCGGCACCGGACATAGTTCGTATCTCGTGTTCGCAGATCGCGCGGGCATCGCAATTACCGGCGAAGCGAAAACCTGGCGGGTTGCAGGAGACAGTGGCAACGAAAAAATCCATGCCTTCTGCCCAACTTGCGGCACGCCGGTTTATCTGACCTTCGCCGCGGGGCCTGACCTCATTGCGATCCACGCAACCAGCCTCGACGATCCGGGCCGCTTCAACCCGAAGCTCGTGACATACGCAGTGCGCGGCCACGCGTGGGACAGGCTCGATCCGTCGTTGCAGCAGTTCGAACGGATGCCGGAATAAGGGAGTTAAAAAAATGCGCGTAAGACTGGAAAGCATTGTCGTCGACGATCAGGCGAAAGCGCTCAAATTCTATACGGAGACACTCGGCTTCGTCGTGAAGACGAACATTCCTGCTGGCGGCGCGCGGTGGATCACCGTGGTGCCGCCGGACGAGACGGACGGACCGGAATTATTGCTCGAACCGTGCGGCCTCGACATTGCAAAGACCTATCGCGAGAAACTTTACGAAATGGGCATTCCCTTCACGATGCTCGCTTCCGACAACGTGCGTGAAGAATACGAAAAGCTGAAAGCCGAAGGCGTCGCGTTCAAGATGCCGCCCCAGAAAGCGCCCGGCGATGGGCCGATGATGGCGATCTTCGACGACACCTGCGGCAACTACATCGTGATGTACGAGATCGCGAAGAAGTAGTCGTCACCGCTCGCTAAACAGCACGCCCGCTTTCATCTTCAGTTCGCGCGGCGCTTCCGCGATCGTGACGGTCACGGATTCTTTCGGCGCGCCGAATTCTTTCACAACCGCATCGGTGATGGCGAGCATCAGCTTTTTCTTCTGTTCCGGCGTACGTCCGGCGGCGGCGTGAACGATGACTTCAGGCATCGGCGTATCCTCTTACTGATAAAGCCCGTGTTGCGACCACTGCGCCTCGGGAATTTCATCGCCGAGTTTATATTCGAAGGAAATCACGCGCAGGCGGTCGGGCGCCGCCTGACAGGTGAACGAGTACTGATACCATTTGCCCCTGGAGCGAAAGGCAGCACCCTTGCCGCTGAGCGTATCGCCTTTTACGCGCGGCTCCACGATCGCACTCACCACCGAACGGTCGATCCGGAATTCGCGGTGATCGCGGCCGATCTGTTTCATCGCTTCGGCGTCGCAAACCTGCTCGAGGCGCGTGACCGGGTCCAAGCGCTTCAGCATATGTTCGAGATTTTTTTGATGCCTGTCTTGCGCGAAAGCAGGCACCGCCAAAACGGCGAGCGACAATACAGACGCAACAAAAACGCGCTTCATCCCGGCAACCCCAGTCCGGGCGGACTCTTAGCCTGAAAGCGCCGCTTTCACCAAACCGCTGGCTTTGGAAAAGTCCATCTGTCCCGCGTATTTGCCGCGTAACGCCGCGATCACCTTGCCCATGTCCTTCACGGAGGCAGCACCGGATTCGGCGATCGCCGCCTTGATCGCAGCCTCGGTCTCGGCATCCGACATCTGCTTCGGCAGAAAGCCCTGGATCACTTCGATCTCGCCGCGCTCGTTTGCCGCGAGTTCCGGCCGTCCGCCCTTGTCATAAAGCTCGACCGATTCCTGCCGCTGCTTGATCATTTTCTGGAACAGGCCAAGGAGCGCGGCATCGTCCAGCGGGCCTTTGCCGACCCCGCGCGCCTCGATATCAGCGTTCTTGATCGCCGCATTCATGAGCCGGAGCGTGGAAAGCTTCAGCTTCTCCCCCGATTTCATCGCGTCTTTTGTGGCGTTATTGATCTGATCGCGCAGCATGGGGGCTCCGGCAACATTTCACTTTATATATTCGGGACTCGCCGCTATTTAGGCCGCTTATGAACCCGAAACAAGCGACGAACGGCTGGGCCGAAGAAAAGCCCACGGCCCTCTTGGTGCTGGCTGACGGCACAGTCCTCGAAGGTCACGGCCTTGGCGCGACCGGCGCCGAAGTCGGCGAGGTGTGCTTCAACACCGCGATGACCGGCTATCAGGAGATTCTCACCGATCCTTCCTATGCCGGGCAGATCATTACCTTCACGTTTCCTCACATCGGAAATGTCGGCGTCAACGACGAAGACATCGAAACGGTGAACATGGCCGCCGCCCACGGCGCGCGCGGCGCGGTCTTGCAAGCCGACATCACCGAGCCTTCGAATTATCGCGCGAGCCGCCATCTCGATCAGTGGCTCAAGGCGCGCGGCATTGTCGGCCTCGCCGGCATCGACACCCGCGCGCTGACCTCGCTGATCCGCGACAAGGGTATGCCGAACGGCGTGATCGCGCATTCGCCGGACGGAAAGTTCGACATCGAGGCCCTGAAGAAACAGGCGCGCGAATGGCCGGGCCTGGATGGCATGGATCTGGTCCCGACAGTCACGACCGCGCAGCGCTACTCGTGGGACGAGACGCCGTGGGAATGGGGCAAAGGTTACGGCCGCGAAGAAAATCCCGAGTTCAACGTGGTGTGCATCGACTACGGCATCAAGCGCAACATCCTGCGCCTGCTCGCCGCGAACAAATGCAAGGTGACGGTCGTCCCCGCCACCACTTCCGCCGAAGATATTCTTGGGCTGAAACCGGACGGCGTGTTTCTCTCGAACGGTCCGGGTGATCCTGCCGCAACCGGCCAGTACGCGGTGCCCGTCATCCAGAAGCTGCTCGATTCCGGCACGCCAACTTTCGGAATTTGCCTTGGCCACCAGATGCTCGGTCTCGCGATCGGCGCGAAGACCATGAAAATGCATCAGGGCCATCACGGTGCGAACCATCCGGTGAAGGACAAGACCACCGGCAAGGTCGAGATCACCTCGATGAACCACGGCTTCGCCGTCGACCGCGATACGCTTCCGGCAGATGCCGAGGAAACGCATATCTCGCTGTTCGACGGCTCGAACGCGGGTATCGCGCTCAAAAACAAACCGGCCTTCTCGGTGCAGTATCACCCGGAAGCATCCCCCGGCCCGCGCGACAGTCGCTATCTGTTCGAGCGATTCGTCGGCCTGATGAAGAAGAACAAGAAGTAACGCAACGCATTCATCCCAGAGTTTTCAATGACGGGATTGTTTCAGTTCTTCGCCACCCTCTTCCAGATGGACGAGCGCGTCTGGGAGCGTCACGCCAATCCGTGGAGCGTGTGGACGCGCCTCGCAACTTTTCCGCTGATAATGCTCGCGATCTGGAGCTGGCACTGGGTCGGCTGGTATTGCCTGATCCCGCTTGTGCTGCTTGCGATCTGGCTCTGGCTGAACCCGCGCATTTTCCCGCCGCCAGCCTCAACACAAAGCTGGGCCTCGCGCGCGGTGCTCGGCGAGCGCATTTTTTTGTTGCGGGTGATGCAACCGGTGCCGGTCGAGCATACGAATGTCGCAACGCTTCTCGGCGTCGGCACGACAGTCAGCGGATTTCTGATGGTTGCGGGATTCCTCGCGGCCGAGCCTTTCACCTATGTCGCAGCCGGCATCGGCGTGATCGTCTTCAAGCTCTGGTTCTGCGACCGCATGGCGTGGCTGTTCGACGAGATAAGCGAAGACGTCCCGGAGTATCGCGCGTGGCGGCGGTGAGTCGTGAAACAACCAAATCGACGCGCGCAGCGTTTGGATAGGCGAAGGACAAATACATGAAAATCGACTGGCTGAATTTTACACCCTGGCCCTCGCTCACCGGTGGCCTCTTGATCGGGCTTGCCGTAGCACTCTTCATCAACTTCAACGGCCGCGTCCTTGGCGCAAGCGGCGTGATCGGCGGGCTGATTCCTCCGCGCGCCGATGCGCCACTGCGGCTCAGCCTGATCGCGGGCCTGCTCGCAGCCCCGCTCCTGCTTTCGTTCTTTAATGCCGCGCGGGCGCCAGTATTCGATAAGGGCACACTCACGCTCGTCATTGCCGGACTGCTCGTCGGCTTCGGCACGCAGCTCGGCTCCGGCTGCACCAGCGGTCACGGCATCTGTGGCATCGCGCGGCTATCGCCGCGTTCGATCTTAGCGACGTTGATCTTCATGCTCGCCGGGATCGCAACCGTCTTCGTCGTGCGCCACATCCTCGGAGCGCCGGTCGCGTCATGAAAAATCTGATCGCTTTCGCCGTCGGATTAATCTTCGGCATCGGCCTGCTGATTTCCGGCATGACGCAGCCGGAGAAAATTTTCGGCTTCCTCGACATCTTCGGAAGATGGGACCCGTCGCTCGTCTTCGTGATGGGCGGCGCTTTGGTCGTTGCAGTTATCGGCTTCTACATTGCCGGAAAACGCGGCCAAAGCCTGCTAGGTGATCCGCTGTCGCTTCCGGACAAGACGAAGACCGACCCGCGCCTGCTCGCGGGTGCCGCGATCTTCGGTGTCGGCTGGGGATTGGCAGGCGTCTGCCCCGCGCCTGCGATCGTCAATCTCGGCTTTCTCAGCGCGCCTGCCTTTATCTTCGCGGCAGCCATGCTCGCGGGCATAGCGATCTACGCGGTCTTCTCGCGCGCAACCGAAAGATCATAGCGGCAGGTTCAGCCACCGGGTTCCCGGCAATCGATCTTGGCTTCTGGGACCGGCACTATTTTTTTCGCCTGCCAGTCGAACATCCACGCGCCCTTGATCGCAACCGGCTTCTCGCCCTGCATGAAAGCCGTGTAAGCAAACACATATTCACCCGGCGGCGCGTCCGGTCCCGGCCTCAGATAGCAACCGACCGAATAGAAATCCAAACCCTTCGGCTTGGGTGCGCGCACCACCTGAATGATTTCGAAAATGATGGAGTCGGTCTTGGTCCGGGCGCCGGTATCGCGCATCAAAAGGATGACGTTGTTCTTCTTGTAGACGCCGTACTCGATTGCGAACTCGCTTTGCGTACCTTTGTCGTCGTAGAGGAGTGCGCCCTGCTCGCTCTTGTATTCGGCGACATCCACATCGCGCTTGCCGAGCAATTCGTTCTCGAAAGCAATAGCAGGCGAAGCCGCCAGAACGAAAGCCGCGCCTAAAGAAAGTAGCCGTGACACCGGATCGCCCTCGGATGAGTCGCCGCATGGTAGCGGCAAAAGCCGCCATGCGGAACGAAAACTATATGCATAATGAGTGGCACCCAAATACATGACACCCAAGTGTGAGCCGTGGCATCTTCGCGCGCAATTCCGGGGCTCCGAATGCGAAGAAAAACGATGACACTGTTTTCAATCCTTACGCTTTTGTCGGTCGGCGGCGTTGCCGTGCTTGCCGGAATGATGGCGTTCAGCGCGCCGTTCAACCCGCCGCCAGTACCGACGCTGCAAGCCGCGGCAGGCGTGCTCGTAAAAAATATCGGCGACCTTCCCAAGGCCGAAAGCTTCGGCGCACGCGACGGCACCAGGATCGCATATCGCGCCTATCCGGCATCGGCCGACCGCGTTGCGGTTCTCGTTCACGGCTCTTCCGGTTCGAGCGTCTTGATGCATCTGATCGCGAAAGAACTGGCGAAGCTCGGCATCACCGCCTACGCACTCGATATGCGCGGCCACGGTTTCTCAGGCCCGAAGGGCGATGTCGCTTATGTCGGCCAGCTCGACGACGACGTCGAGGACTTCCTGAAAAGCATCGCGCCGAAACATCCGAACGCAAAGCGCCTGCTGCTAGGCTTCTCGGCGGGAGGCGGCTTCATCGTGCGCTTCGCAGGCGGAGCGAAGGGCGAAATGTTCGACAGCTATGTGGCGATGGCCCCCTATCTAGGCGAAGACGCGCCGAGCGCACGCTCGAGGGTCGACGGCGGCTGGGCGTCCGCGGCGGTGCCGCGCATCATCGCGCTCGCAATTCTCGACGGCGTCGGCATCCGGCAATTCGGCTATCTGCCGGTGCTGGGCTTCGCTATTCCGGAGGAGCAACGCAGCAACCCGGTGCTGACACCGTTCTATTCCTACCGGCTCTGGGCGAACTTCCGCGCACCGCACGACTGGAAAGGCGCGGTCCGGGGCATTCGCCGCCCGATGATCGTAGTCGGCGGCTCGACCGACGAGTTGTTCCGCACCGAAAAATTCGACGAAGCGTTCCGCCTGGTCCGCAATGACATCAAGGTCGAGGTCGTACCCGGCATCAATCATATGCAGCTTGTGACCGAGCCGCCTGCGATTGCTGCCGCTGTGAAAGCCGTCACCGCGCTTCTACCCGGCCAATAGTTCGCTATAAGGGCGAATGCGCGACTGGATTTCATACTGGGATTCCGATCACCCGATTTACGTGAATGCGCGTCACTTCGACGTGCACTACGCGAATATCGCGGACGACATCATCCGGCTCCTGCCCGGCAAGCAGGCGCGCGTGTTGGATTATGGCTGCGGCGAGGCGCTGCACGCCGACCGCATCGCTGCCAATTGCGCAACACTTTATCTCTGCGAAGCGGCACCTACAGTTCGCACGCGCCTGGAAGAGCGTTTCGGCAAGATCGCGAACATTTCCATCGTCACGCCGGAAGATGTGGCGGCGATGGAGCCGGAAAGCCTCGACCTGATCGTGGCGAACTCGCTCCTGCAATATTTGAAACGCCCGGAACTCATCTCGCTTCTGAAAGTGTGGCGGCGCGTGCTATCGCCGGGAGGCGCGCTGGTGGTGGCCGATGTGATAGGCCCGAAGCAAAGCGCAATCGCGGATGCGCTTTCGCTGCTTCGCTTCGCGGCGGTGAACGGTTTTCTGACCGCAGCCTTCATCGGTCTCGTAAAGACGACGCTTTCCGATTATCGCAAGTTGCGAGCACAGCTTGGCCTGACAACCTACGACGAAGCGGAAATGCTGAAGCTGCTCGCGGAAGCGAGCTATGACGCAGCCAGGCTCCGGCCGAACCTCGGGCACAATCAGGGCCGCATGGCATTCCGCGCGCAGAAAAATCCGGCAATCAGCGGCTGATTACCAGCCCGATCCGCCACCGCCGCCACCACCGCCGCCAGACGACCCGCCGCCGGAGCTGCCGCCGCTGGAGCTGCTGCTGTAGCTCGAACTCGATCCGCTATAGCTGGAACTCGTTCCCGGCGCGACGGATGACGACGCAACGACAGTGGTGAGGCTAGACGAAACGGCGCTCGTGACGCCGCCGGCGTCTTTGCTCCAGTCGTGTTTTCCGGAGTACCAGGAGATCGCAGCACCCGCCGCTGCCGCCGTGACAGCACCAGCCGCAGCCGCAGCAAGCACATCCTTGAATTTCTCCGCCCAGGTATTTTCGACATCGAGCGCAATTGCGTAGGGCAACATACGCTCGAACAACTCCGGCGTTCTCGCAGGCGCATTCAAGGCTTCCAGACGAGGCCCTTCTCCGCCTGTGTTCAGGTATTCGCGTAGCCCCTCGATGTGGTCGAGCGCCTTGCGGCCTGCCGGCGTCGGCGCTTCCATCCATTCGAGATAGAACGCGCAGAGCATCGTCGCGGCAAAGGCGCAGATCGTCGGGATCACTTCGTAGAAGCCGTCTACGTTGCGCCAGACATACCAGAGCCCGAGCGCCGCCGGAATGATACCGAAAATGATTCCGAGAGAAATCAAAAATCCGTTGTCGCTGCGTGACGTGAAGCCGTTGTTCAGCGCAAACGAGGCGAGCAGCAGCGGAATGATTGGCAGCAATGTGCCGATGACAGCATCCGTCGCCACGCCGCTCTTGAATTGAACCGCAATTCCGAACAACACGAGCACTACGGCGACGAAGGTGAGGAACAGCCCCATGCTCCACTTGCCGTAGTTGTGGCGGAACAGGTCGTCGTAAAGCCGCTTGAGATGCGCTTTCAGCGCATCGTTCGCGCCGCCAATCCTGACGTGGTTCTCTTTCTTCAGCTCAAGCGTCTTGTGCTTCTCCTTCGGGAAGAAGTGCCGCTTGATCGCCTCTTCGCCGTCATAGATCGCCCTGCCGCCTTCGCGCCGCTCCACGCTCGTGACGTTGTCCTTCTCCGCAATTTTCAAATGACCTTTGACGCCAAGCTCCACGATCGCCGCGGTGAAAGTCTTGTTGTCGTAGCTTGCGTATTTATCGACGTAGCGCATGGCTGCAGCCGACATACCGGCAGGCGGCTCGAACACCGGAATGATCGTGCCTTTCGCCGGATCGCGCCCGTAGCGAAACCACTGATAGAAGAAATAGAAGAACACCATTGCGAAGCCGAGAACGGAAAGCGACACCGCGATGTTGTCGAAGAAGAAATACACGGCGCGCAGATAAGCGCCCGGCGGCGCGACGATACCCTTCTGCCATGCAACCGCGACGGTCAGTCCGTTCGCGCGCGGCAAGCGCTTGTTGGTCCGGAACACGATGACGTTGCCGTTCTCGCCGACGACATGGGCATTCTGCCCCTTCTCGCCCTGCGCGCCGGTGTAGAAAGACCGCGCCTGAATCTTCGCGCCCGCCGGCAATCTGATGACGGCTGTCACCTGCTCGATGTCGAAGGTCCAGCCTGTGCCGGTGACGTTCCAGTAGAGTTCGTCGAGATCAGAGAAGAAACCGATCTGCCGCGTGGTGCGGTATTTGATGGTGTATTTGACCTCGCCGCGCGAAAGCATCTGCGACGGATTACCGATGCGTACGCGCTTGCCGTTGTAGAGATTCTCGACCGAATACTTTTCATCCCAGCCGTTGCGCTGCACGGAAAGCACATCGAACCCGATCACGACCCGCCGGCCGTCGCGCAACGCATAGGTGGTCGGAAAATCGCGCAGGATTCCGCGCCGGATTTCGCGAAGCTCGACATTGACCGTGATGTTTTCCGTGACGATCAGATCGCCGTTGGTCTGCACTTCGACTTCGCTTTCGAAGAGCTTGATCAACTCTACGCCTTGCGCGGCGCCTGAAAGCACAGCGCAAAACAGAAGCGAAAAAAGAAGCCTGCGGATCATTCCGTAAATTGGCGGCGCCTTACCAGCCGCCGCCCCCGCCACCGCCACCGCCGCCGCCCGACGAACCGCCGCCGGAGGACCCGCTGGATGAGCCCGGCGCGGTAGAAGCCGACGAAATCGCGGCGGCGACCGTGCTGCCAAGATGATTGGAGAATCCCGCCGGATCGCGGCTCCAGTCGCGGCTGCCGTGATACCAGGTGTAACCCGCAGCACCAGCCACGGCCGCTGCTGCAAGCACGCCTGCGAATTTCTTGCCCCACGCATTCTCGACATCGAGCGCAATCGCGTAAGGCAAGAATTTCTCGAACAGCTCCGGCGTTTTCTTCGGCGGGTTCATGAAGTTCAGGCGGTCTTCTTCCGCAACACCGAGATATTCGCGAAATCCGGAAATCTGATCGCGGATTTGCTGGCCTTGACGGCTCGGCGCCTTCAGCCAGTAGAAGCCGAACAGCGCGACCGTCAGGATCAGAAAGCTCGCGATTGCCGGAATCATCAAGTTGAGATTCACGCCGCCAAGCCCGTAGATGATTGCAAGCCCGCCGCCCACGATCACGAGCCATAAAATGCCGCCGGTGATGATCCAGCCGTTCCACCGCTTGTGCGAAGTAAAACCGGCCATCATCACGCCGCAGGCAACGAGCAGAAGCCCGCAGGGAATGAGCGTTCCCACCATGCCGGCCGCGACCAGGTCGGAGCCCTTGGTGCTTGCGACCGCAAACATCATCGTGGCGATTGCGATCAGCGCGAGCGCAAAGCCGAGAAACGACCAGCCGTAATTATTCGCGAACATCTTGCCGTTGTATTGCTCGGAGAGTTTGCTCTCCAAAGCAGTCTTCGCGCCGCCGATCACCGCGTGATTGGTTTGCGTGAGCGCAATCGAATTGCCGCCCGAAAACAGATGAATCCGCATCTGTTCTTCAGCGGCGGGCAAGGGCTTGCCGCCGGCCCGCGAGGTAACTTGCGAGAATGTCGGCGTCTCGGCCAAAGAGATATGCCCCTTCACGCCGAGATCGACGATCGCGGCCGTAAACGCGCGATTGTCGAAGCTCAATTGATCCATGTAGCGCACCGCGGCCGGCGACATATCGTTCGGCGGGCCGAACAACGGGATGACCGTACCGGCGGGGGGATCGCGCCCGACGCGCGACCAGGTCGAAAGATAATAGAAGGCAATACCGATGACACCGATGAGTGCTGCCAGGATCGGCAGATTGTCTTGCAGGAAATATGTCGCCTGCTGCGCGCCGCTCGGCGGTGAGACGATCCCCTTCTGCCACGCGACCGCGACCGTCAATCCGTTCTGCGGCGGCAGACGCCGGGTCGTGCGCCACACGATGCGGTTCTGCGTCTGCTCGATCACACGCGCGTCTTTGCCGGTGTCGCCCTGCGCACCGGTATAAAGCGCGTTCTGCCCAATTGTCGCTCCCTGCGGCAGCGTGATCCGCGCCTCGGCGTCATCGATATAGAAATTCCAGCCGTTGCCGGTCGCGTTCCAGTACAACTCGTCGAACTTTTCGAAGAAGCCTACCTGCCGCGTCGTGCGATACCGGAGAACGTAGGTGTGCTGCCCGCGCGGAATGAAAACATTCGCGTTTCCGACTTTGGTGCGGACACCGTTGGAAATATTCTCCGTGGTGTAATTATCGGACTGCCCGTTGCGGGTCACCGAAATCACGCTGAAGCCGACCACGACATACGTCCCGTCGCGGCGGCGATAGCTGGTCGGGAAATCGCGGAATATGCCGCGGCGGAATTGATTGCCTTCCGCCTGAATCGTGATGGTCTCGGTGACGTCGAGGTCGCCGTTCGTTTGCACGATCACGTCACTGACGAAATTGATGATGCGTTCCTGTGCAAGCGCGGAGACTTGCGCGGCAAGCAGAAAGAACGCGACGAGAAATATGCGGCGCATGATCAGGCCTTCCGGTCGAAAGAAATGTTCGGGTTCGCGCCTTGCGCGCGGTCTTCTAGCTCGAAGAACGGCTGTTCGGAAAAGCCGAGCGGCTTTGCGATCAGAAATTCCGGGAACGACTGAATCGAGATGTTCAGGTTGCGCACCGCGCCGTTGTAATAGCGCCGCGCATATTGAAGCTGCTCCTCGATTTCGGAGAGCTGCTCCTGAAGTTTGAGAAAGTTCTCGTTCGCCTTGAGCTGCGGATAGGCCTCGGCGACCGCGATCAGCCGTCCGACCGCCGAACCCAGTTGTTGTGCCGCCTGCGCGGTCTGGTTGACGTTTCCGGCGGCCTGCGCGTCGATGCTCATCGCGCGTTTCGCGGTGACTTCTTCCAGAAGCGTCCGCTCGTGGGTCGCATAACCTTTCACGGTTTCGACCAGCGCCGGCACCAGGTCGGTGCGGCGCTTGAGTTGCACGTCGATCCCGCTGAAGCCCTCGCGCACTACGTTGCGCTGGCGGATCAGCCGGTTGAAGACGGTGACGATGTAAATGAGAACGACGGCGGCGATGCCGTAGGCGAGCCAGTCCCAACGCATATTCGGGCTTCCCCAATCGAACGGGTGCACAGTCTGTCGCAGGGTTTACCTCGCCTCAATGGGGTGCCGGGATTTTCGCAGTAAAATCCGCGTGCTGACGGGGTTCCGCGCGGCACGCGCCGGATGCATGAAAAGCAGCCTGTGGGCGGCGTTCTTTAGGCTTCCTTGCCCTCCGAATCTGGTCTAAGACCCCGGCCAGCCGCGGGCCTGCTTTCGCTCCGTGCCCCGCAAGGAATGGAAGGACGCGCGACCGCGCGGCCTTTTTTTGTGCCCGAATTCAACTCGCTCTCCCCGACGGGAGAGCATTCAAGAGCAGATGCCCAAACGCACCGACATCAAATCGATCCTCATCATCGGCGCTGGCCCCATCGTGATCGGCCAGGCCTGCGAATTCGATTATTCCGGCACGCAGGCGTGCAAGGCCCTCAAAGAAGAGGGCTACCGGATCGTTCTGGTGAACTCCAATCCGGCGACGATCATGACGGACCCGGATCTCGCGGACGCCACCTATATCGAACCGATCACGCCGGAGATCGTGGCGAAGATCATCGAGAAGGAGCGCCCCGACGCGCTCTTGCCGACGATGGGCGGCCAGACCGCGCTCAACACCGCGCTCTCGCTTCGCAAGATGGGCGTACTCGAAAAATATAACGTCGAGATGATTGGTGCCACGGCAGACGCCATCGACAAGGCCGAAGACCGCGAACGCTTCCGTCAGGCGATGACCAAGATCGGCCTTGAGACCCCGCGTTCGCACCAGATCAAGACGCTAGGCCAGGCGCTCGACGCGCTGAAAGACATCGGCCTGCCCGCGATCATCCGCCCTTCGTTCACGATGGGCGGCACCGGCGGCGGCATCGCCTACAACAAAGATGAGTTCATCGACATCGTCGAGCGCGGCATCGACGCCTCGCCGACCAGCGAAGTACTGATCGAAGAGTCGGTCTTGGGGTGGAAAGAATACGAGATGGAGGTTGTCCGCGATAAGAAGGACAACTGCATCATCATCTGCTCCATCGAGAACCTCGACCCGATGGGCGTGCATACGGGCGACAGTATCACCGTCGCCCCCGCGCTGACGCTGACCGACAAAGAATACCAGATCATGCGCGATGCTTCGCTTGCGGTCTTGCGCGAGATCGGCGTCGAAACCGGCGGCTCCAACGTGCAGTTCGCGGTGAACCCCGCCGACGGCCGCCTGATCGTGATCGAAATGAACCCGCGTGTCTCGCGCTCGTCCGCGCTCGCCTCGAAAGCGACCGGCTTCCCGATTGCGAAAGTCGCGGCGAAGCTGGCTGTCGGTTACACGCTCGATGAAATCGCAAACGACATTACCGGCGGCGCAACACCCGCATCCTTCGAACCGACCATCGACTACGTGGTCACGAAGATTCCGCGCTTCGCCTTCGAGAAGTTCCCGTCAAGCGACCCGAACTTCAATGTGCTGACGACCTCGATGAAATCGGTCGGCGAAGCCATGGCGATCGGCCGCACGTTCCGCGAAAGCTTGCAGAAGGCGCTGCGCTCGCTGGAAACCGGCCTCTCCGGTCTCGACGAAATCGAAATCGAAGGCCTCGGCCAGGGCGACGACAAAAACGCGATCCGCGCCGCACTCGGGCGGCCCACGCCGGATCGTTTGTTGAAAGTCGCGCAGGCCATGCGCCTCGGCACCACCAACGAAGAAATCTTCACCGCCTGCAAGATCGATCCGTGGTTTCTGGAGCAGCTCCGCGCCATCGTCGATCTCGAAGAAGAGATCAAGACGAAGGGTTTGCCCACGACCGCCGGTCCTCTGCGCAAGCTGAAAGCGCAAGGCTTCTCCGACGCTCGGCTCGCGAAGCTCACGGGAATGAGCGAAGCAGAAGTTTCCAAGAAGCGCCGCGCACTGAATGTGCGGCCGGTTTACAAGCGCATCGACACCTGCGCCGCGGAATTCGCCTCGCCCACCGCCTATATGTATTCGACCTACGAAACTCCGTTCGCAGGCGCGCCTGCGGACGAGGCGAAAGTCTCGGACAAGAAGAAGGTCGCGATCCTCGGCGGCGGTCCGAACCGTATCGGTCAGGGTATCGAGTTCGATTACTGCTGCTGCCACGCCGCGTTTGCGCTGCGCGATGCCGGTTTCGAAACCATCATGATCAACTGCAACCCGGAAACGGTATCGACCGACTACGACACTTCGGACCGGCTCTATTTCGAACCGCTCACCGGCGAAGACGTGATCGAAATTCTCGACCGCGAGCGCACGAATGGCACGCTGCATGGCGCGATCGTGCAGTTCGGCGGCCAGACGCCGCTGAAACTCGCAGACGATCTCGAAAAGGCGAACGTAAAGATTCTCGGCACTTCGCCGGATGCGATCGACCTTGCCGAAGACCGCGACCGCTTCAAGAAGTTGCTGGAAAAACTGAATTTGCTCCAGCCCGAGAACGGCATCGCGAAATCCACAAAAGAAGCGCGCGAGATCGCGGAGCGGATCGGCTATCCGGTCGTGATCCGTCCGTCTTACGTGCTTGGCGGCCGCGCCATGGAAATCGTGCACGACGCGACCCAGCTTGAGCGCTACATGAAAGAAGCGGTCGTCGTTTCCGGCAAAAGCCCGGTGCTGATCGACCGTTATCTCTCCGATGCAATCGAAGTGGATGTCGATGCGCTCTCCGACGGCGAAACGGTTTTCGTCGCCGGTATCATGGAGCACATCGAGGAAGCCGGCATACACTCCGGCGATAGCGCCTGTTCGCTCCCGACCCATTCGCTGGATGCCAAGACCATCAAGCAACTTGAAGAAGAGACCCGCGCACTCGCGATTGCGCTAAAAGTCGGCGGGCTGATGAACGTGCAATACGCGATCAAGGGCGGCGAAATTTACGTCCTCGAGGTAAATCCGCGCGCATCGCGCACGGTGCCCTTCGTCGCGAAGACCATCGGCATCCCCGTTGCGAAAATCGCTTCGCTGGTAATGGCCGGCGTGCAAAATCTGAAAGGGCTGAAAGCGCCGAAGATCGATCACATCGCGGTCAAGGAAGCGGTCTTCCCGTTTGCGCGCTTCCCCGGCGTCGATACCGTGCTCGGGCCCGAGATGCGCTCGACCGGCGAGGTCATGGGTCTCGACAAAGATTACGCGGTCGCCTTCGCAAAGAGCCAGCTTGGCGGCGGCACGAAGATCCCCCGCACCGGTACCGTGTTCGTGTCAGTGCGGGACAAGGATAAAGAGCGCATCCTGCCTTCGTTGAAGACGCTGTCCGAACTCGGCTTCAAGCTGATCGCGACGTCGGGCACCCTTCGCTACCTGAAAGAACAGGGTCTGCCCGCCGAGAAGATCAACAAAGTGCTGGAGGGCCGCCCGCATATCGTGGACGCAATCACGAACGGGGAAGTGCAGCTGGTCTTTAATACCACCGAGGGCGCACAGGCTTTGGCCGATAGCCGCAGCCTGCGCCGGGCCGCCCTCTTGCATAAAGTGCCCTATTACACCACGCTATCTGGAGCCGTTGCTGCGGCGCAGGGCATCAAGGCCTATTTGGCCGGTGATTTAGAGGTCCGGGCGCTGCAAAGCTACTTCGCGAAGGCCAGCTAAACCTCCGCAAAAACGGCGCGTTCTAAAGGTTCGCAGATCGCGGCGGCCGTAAGGAGCGGCGCGCGGTCGGTGAACTTTACTGAATCGGCCGCGTTATGGCCGGTTGTAATTGGAGACGATGATGGAAAAGATTCCGATGACGGCGGGCGGCCTTACCCAGCTCGAGGAAGAGCTGCGCCAGCGCCAGTCTGTAGAGCGCCCGCGGATCATTCAGGCCATCACCGAAGCGCGCGGTCACGGCGATCTTTCGGAAAATGCCGAATATCACGCCGCGAAAGAAACGCAGTCGCTGAACGAAGGGCGTATCGCGGAACTGGAAGACAAGATTTCCCGCGCCGAAGTGATCGACGTCTCGAAACTATCGGGCGACACGATTACCTTTGGCGCGACCGTAACCCTGGTCGATGAAGACACTGACGAAGAGCGAAAATTCCAGATCGTCGGCGAAACCGAAGCCGACGCGAAAGCCGGAAAAATCTCGATCACCTCGCCGATCGCGCGTGCGCTAATTGGCAAGAAAAAGGGCACGTCGGTCGAAGTCATGACGCCGAAAGGCGCCAAGGGCTATGAAGTCCTGAAAGTCGATTGGGTCTGACGACCCGCTTTCGTCACCACACGAACCGAAATTGCAAGAATCAAAATTGAAGGAGCCCGCGTATGCGGAAATACTTCGCCATTCTAGCCGCCGTCATCGCTTTTGCCGTCACGGCCGATATCAACACCGCGCAGGCACGTGATGGCGCCTATCGCACGCTCGCGATCGACACTTCGAGAATCGCTGCGAGCGGACACCGCCATCTTGCCGGCGCGCTCAAGCCGATGCTTGCTGCCGAACTTTCAAAGGCGCTCGGGCCACGTCTGGGTCAGCGCGGCGGCGTACTCACGGTACGCATCACCAAAATCGATCTTGGCATCTATGGCGGCCAAGACGCCGGACAAGGCCAGATCGACGATCAGCTTTGGGGCGTCGTCATCGTGCCGGGCCGCGGCGCGATCCCGATCCGCGTCGTGTTGCCGCCCGATACCGGCGGTGCCTGGTACGCGGCCAACGCCGACGAGCGCCGCGTGCACCGCCTGATCGAAGCCTTCGCGCATTGGGCGGCGCGCGAAGCCTGACC
>LNFM01006760.1_pt1 | contig 33041 bp, 30 predicted proteins | sample 596031 | NCBI WGS metagenome assembly LNFM01 (sample SAMN04254537, study PRJNA301005) | activated carbon metagenome | isolation source: dual media filters at the Ann Arbor, Michigan drinking water treatment plant | place: USA: Ann Arbor | reverse complement strand
CCTTCTTGGATATTTTTGTCGTCAACTCGATAGCGCCAACGGCCTTCGTCTCCAAGGATGAGGTTCGTCACTGGCCCTTGATCGGCTGGCTGTGCGCACATACCGATACACTCTTCCTTGAGCGTGGCAGCCGCAATGCAGCTCAGCGTGCGCGTGAAAACTTGGTAGCCCACCTCCAGCAAGGCAAACGTGTTGCGCTCTTCCCTGAGGGCACCACATCTCGAGGCGATACTGTCCTGCCGTTTCACAGCGCACTGTTGCAGTCTGCCATTGACGCCGGTACGACAGTAACCCCGCTCGTACTTCGTTATCGTGCAATCGATGGTAGCCACTCCATTGCACCCGCGTATGTTGATGACATCAGCCTGATCGAATGTATGCGCGCGATTGCGGATCAAAAACGCTTGTATGCTGAAGTCACAGCGCTTGCTCCGCTCGCAACCGCTGATGGGGATCGACGTCAGCTCTCAGCACATGTGCATCACATTATTTCCCGCACGCTAGAAGCCCACACCGCACATGCAGGTTGAATGCTAGTGCTAAGGATCTACTCAGCCCACTGACTCAGGGGTTGACGACTGGGCACTTGAAAGACCTTACGGTCCTCAAGCCTGACTGCTGTCAGCTTACCGCCCCAGAGACAACCCGTATCCACCGACCAATGCCCACACACTAATGTGTGCGTACGGCTCGCACGTTCAGGCACAGCAAACCAAGGAAGGTAGCCGTCAGGCGCATTGTCAGGCTGGCCTTTGGCATGAAACTCCATCACGCCCTTAGGGCTACAAAACCGCATGCGTGTCATTGCATTCACGATGACACGAAGCCTATCCCAGCCTTCCAGATCGTCATGCCAACTATCGGGCTTGCTACCCCACATGTTTTGCAGTAGCTCTGTATACTTTTTCTTCTTCGATAAAGCGACGGACACCTCCTCCGCCAACTCGGTTGCCTGCGTAACACTCCACTGAGGTAACAGTCCCGCGTGGACCATTGCATACTCTCCCTCAACATGAAAGAGCGGCCGACTACGCAGCCAGGCTAAAAGCTCACCGCGATCTGGCGCATCAAGAATCGGTGCCAGCGTGTCATCCTTACTTTCACGCCCGAAACCCTCTGCGCGCATGATCAAGTGGAGATCATGATTCCCAAGAACGGCTGTTGCTCTCTCACCAAGGTCTTTGACGAAGCGCAGTACATCAAGCGATTCTGGTCCGCGATTGACCAGATCGCCAACAAGCCAGAGGCGATCTTGTTTAGGATTGAATCCGACATGCCTAAGTAAGTCTTGTAGCTCGACAAAGCAACCTTGCAGATCACCAATCGCGTAGGTAGCCATGATCAGTGACGAGCCGGGGCATACTCCGGCACATAGTGCTGCAACCGCTCTTTAGTGTCTTGCTCGCTACACAGTGGTGATGAAAGCCACTGCTCAATTTCGCCTAGCCAAGCCTTCGTTGGCATTTCATCTGACTTCGCTACCCGCAATTTAGGATGTGGGGTCGGCAATGTCTGTTCGCTGTCTGCAAGCAACTCTTCATAAAGCTTCTCACCCGGGCGCAATCCCGTAACCTCAATTCGAATATCCTCTTCGGTGTAGCCGGACAAGCGAATCATGTCGCGCGCAAGATCGTATATGCGGACAGGTTCACCCATATCGAGCACAAAAACACGACCGCTTTCGATGCCTTGACTTGCTTGCAAGCCTGCTTGGAGAACGAGCTGACATGCCTCAGGAATAAGCATGAAGTAACGGGTAATGTCTTTATGAGTGACGGTGACAGGACCACCCGTTGCAATCTGTTCGCGGAACTTGGGAATCACGCTTCCACTACTTCCAAGCACATTACCAAAACCGCTTGGCAGACCCGCTCAGCAAGCCGTTTCGTTGTACCCATCACGTTAGTTGGATTGACTGCTTTGTCTGTAGAGATCAAAACAAAATCACGTACCTCGTGCTCCGCAGCAACGCGTGCTAGCTGTAACGTACCAAGCACATTATTGCGTACCGCCTGCCAAGCATTTTGATTCTCCATCAAAGGTACATGCTTGTATGCGGCGGCATGAAATACGATTGTTGGCTTGTAGTCGGTAAAGACCCGCTTGAGCAAACCACCATCCTTTACATCACCAACGACATACTCAACCTTCAGATTTGGATACTCTCGTGAAAATTCTTGTTCCATTCGATACAGAGCAAACTCTGAAAGCTCATAGAACACAATACATGCGGGGGAGTGCCTAGCAATCTGCCGACACAACTCGGACCCGATAGAGCCACCCGCACCCGTCACTAATACGGTCTGGTCAGCAAACTGGCGATGCAGCCCCTCTATGTCAAGTTGTACGGTATCACGCCCTAGGAGATCTTCTAGTTCGACACTCCGCACCTGCGATACCGATACTTTGCCTGCAAGGACATCACTCATTGCAGGGAGTGTCAAAACTTTGAGCCCTGCATTGACCGCCGCCTCAGCTGCTCTACGCCTGTCACTTACACTCGCTGTAGGCATTGCAACGATTGCATGCTTAACTCCAAGCGCTTGTGCATGGGTAGGCAAGCTATCAATCGCACCAACAACAGGAATATTCAGAAGCCGTAAACCTTGCTTTTTCTTATCGTCATCCAAAAGGCCAACTGGTCGCCACTGTGGATTCCCCACCAAATCACGCAATAACATTGCTGCAGCACCGCCTGCGCCGAGTATCAATACTGGCTCTGCGCCAAGCTGAGGGCTTGAAAACAAAGCACCATCCTTCCAAGCCCGATATAGGAAGCGGCTGGCGCCCATCAGCATGACCAATAATATTGGGTCAGCGATCAATACAGAGCGAGGAACATCAGTCAGCCGGTTAAGCATAAACAGCATGACTGGCACTACAAATGCTGCAGTGAGTGCTGCGAGCCCAATGCGCCGAAGGTCTGGGACGCTGGCAAACCTCCAAATACCCCGATACAGTCCGTATTGCCAGAAGATTACTGCCTGTATTGCAATAACCAGCGGCGCTGTCTCGATTAGGTATGTCCATGCATGCTGAGGCACATCAAAATTAAACCTTAATTGAAACGCACCAAGCCATGCCAAAGCAGAGGCCAAAACATCGTGCAATATAACAATGAGTAGTCTCATCATTGAGCAACTGCCGCGGTCATGACTTTACGTATCGCTGTTACCGTATCGTCGATATCTGACAGCTCAAGTGTCGGGTGTACAAGAAAAGCCAAGCTACTATCCGACAGCTGACTTGCAACCGGAAGTGGTTTGCTTGGGGCGTATCCGCTAGCCACAAATGCTTCTTCTCTATAAATCTCACTACAGCTACCTACGAATGCTGGTACCCCTTCAGCATTGATGGCTTCAATAACGCGATTCTGCGTCCAGCCGCTCGCCAACATAGGCAAATCCAAAAATGCATAGTAGCGATACCATGCATGAACAACTCCTTTCGCTGGAAAAGCCAGTCTTAGGCCAGGACAATCAGCAAGGCCGGCATGTAATCGTCCTGCATTGGCTGCTCGCTTTTGCTGCCACATTGGCAATTTACTTAACTGCAAGCTCCCCAAAACAGCCTGCATCTCAGTCATCCGCATATTTGTCCCGAAACTCTCGTGCAGCCAGCGGAACCCTGGGGGGTGATCTTGTCTATGTACCGCACGGAAAGACTTACCATGATCTTTATATGCCCAAGCACGCTCCCATGCATCTTCATCTTCACGAAAAGCAAGTAGCCCCCCCTCACCACCCGTTGTGATTATTTTGTCTTGGCAAAAAGAAAAGGCTGCGCAATCACCAAAAGAACCAACAGGCTGATCATCGACATACGCGCCATGAGCCTGCGCGCAATCTTCAATTACTTTGAGCCCGTGAATATCTGCAAAGGCCATAATTGCCGGCATATCTGCTGGCCACCCACCTAGATGAACAACGACAATCGCTCGAGTGGCAGTTGTCATGGCTGCCGAGAGGGTAGCAACAGTCAGATTTTGGGATACCGTATCCACGTCAGCCACAACCGGGCGAGCGCCTACCGCAACGATTGCACTTGCGCTTGCGATAAAGGTCTTAGCAGGGACGATAACGTCATCACCAGGACGGATGCCCAAGGTTCGCAAACCCAACTCAAGTGCCACAGTCCCATTCGCACAGGCAATGCTTTTACTTACACCAAGATAATCGGCATACTCATCTTCAAAGCGCCGCCCCTGCTCTCCTGTCCAGTAATTCACTCGGCCAGATTGGAGGACCTCCATGACTGCAGCCACCTCATCTGCAGCGAATTTTGGCCAGCTTGGGAGTGCCGAGCGACGGACTGGCTCCCCACCCAACTGCGCCAGAACTCCCTTACTCATTCCTTATCCTTTTTCAATTCACGTGCCGGCGTGCCGCCGACACTAGCCCCTTCGGGAACCTCTGTAATCACCGAGCTGCCAGCACCAACTACGGCATCTGTACCGATCTTCACGCACGGGATTACCGATGAACCGACGCCGAGCAGCGTCCTTGCCCCAACTTGAACTCCGCCACACAAATGGACGCCCGGCGCGACATGCACCAGATCGCCGATCCTGCAATCATGATCGACGCTGGCAGAAGTGTTGATGATGACATGCGCGCCGATGACTGCATCCGCATTCACAACGGCCCCCGGCATGACCACCGTTCCTTCACCCAGCGTTGCCGTCGGCGAAACCCACGCGCGCTCATGCACCAGAACTGGGAAGCTGCAGCCCTGCTCAGACATCCACCTGACCAAGGCAGCCCGTGCGGCATTAGCGCCAATCGCTACGACAGCTTCGCACAAGCCTTCGGCCAGCAATGCAGGCAGCCTTTCGCGACCACCACGCACCAGTACGCCGGCAAATAAACACCCATGCAGGGCGGTATTATCGTCAAGCACTGCGACGGGGGCGTAGCCGCAGGAGCGTGCAATTTCGATCACGACTTTGGCGTGCCCACTCGCGCCAAACACAATCAGCGGAATCATGAGCGCTCGTCCTGTAACGAGTCTCTCGGTTCTGGCTGAACCTGATCGGCGCGCACCGGGCTACCGCGGAATTTGGGCATGGTTTCATGGCCCGGCTGGGATATACCGGAGCGCCGGAATACACGACTCATTGTCATGGCAAGTATTTTAAGGTCTAGCCACAGACTGCGGTGATCCACATACCAAACATCAAGCGCCAAACGCTCTTCCCAGGATATGGCATTACGTCCATTAACCTGCGCCCAGCCGGTGATGCCGGGACGGACTTCGTGGCGACGCACCTGCTCCTTGCTATAAAACGGCAGGTATTCCATCAGCAGAGGGCGGGGACCGACCAGGCTCATATCCCCTTTGAGAACATTCCAGAGCTGAGGGAGCTCATCAAGGCTGCTCCGCCGCAAAAGCCGGCCAAAACTGCCCAAGCGCTCGGCATCCGGCAACAAGTCACCCTTTTCATCGCGCGCGTCGCTCATCGACCGAAATTTGCATAGCTCAAATGGATGGCCTCGAAAACCGGGACGTAGCTGTCGGAACAAGACTGGGGGCCCAAGTTTCTGTCGAATCAGAAACGACAGCAGCAGCATGACCGGCGACAGCAAAAGCAGCCCCAGCGATGCTGCAAGAAAATCCAAGAGTCTCTTCATTTGTTCCTCAACGCGGCACAGACTCGCGAATGCTACGCCACTCACCCAGCATCAGGATTACATAGGCAAAAATTGCCGCGGCAGCGCCTGCATAGCTGTGATAGTGCAGGCACACCATCGCCGTCATAAACAATCCCCAGTTGGCGCAAACAAATACCAGATCCACCCAGGCCACATCACCCAAGCGGCAGAACAAGAGAAGCATCAGGCTGGCAGAACCCGCAGCTGCCAGGGTCATGGCAAGTGCTATGCCGGGGACGCCCATCTTGCCCATCAATGCTAGGCTGAAGGCAATGCTTACGCACAAACCGATCAGCGAAGCGATCATGACGCGCCCCGAACGCCGCGACGCGATCGCGAACTTGAGCAACAGAATATTGGTGATAAAGAATGGCAACTGCAGAACGCCATAAGCCATCACTCCCGACACCAGTTCGGTGTCGGCAGCGCCAAACGCTCCGCCCTCGAAAGCGAGACGCACAAAAGTAGTCGACGCCTGATGCAGGACAACGGCAACCGGGATCGAAATCACCGTACCTGCAAGCAGCAGGAATGACAGTTCGCGACGCGCATCGAGCAACCTACTTTGCGCCAGGTGCCGCGAAAAATAGGGCAGAACGGCGGACGTTATGGCGGCACCGGCTAGCCCCGTTATGAAAAGTACGGCCTTACTGCCCAGTCCGAGCGCGGCGACACTCCCTGATGGGAGAGTGGAAGCCATTGCCGTGCCCACTGGCGGTCCGATCTGCATAAACGCTGCAGCTGCCACTAGCGGCAGATACTGCGAAACAAATCCGCCGGCTTCGCGAACAGTGGCTGGAGCCTGGCCAAACAACCTGACCCCTTCCTTCGCCAGCGCCCTCAGCACAAGGACAAGATTGAGCAATTGCCCTGCGAACATGGCGATCGCGACCGTAACGACGCCGTATATGTTGCCGCCCAACAGCAGTGTGAGAATAGCGACCACAGGCACGACCGCCTGGGCTGCTGCCGGCAAGGCGTAGCGTCCCAGCGCATTGAGAATGCCGTTGGCCAGCGTCACCAATCCACTGCAAACAAAGATCGCCAGTGTCCAGAAGGTTATCTCGTGCACGAGTGCAACCTTGTCCGGCAGCACCGACCAGCCGATGATCTCGAGAACGGCGGGACCGAAGCAAGCCATCGCCACGGCGAGTGTGAGCGCAGGAAAAATAAACAGAATTGCCACACGACGTGCGAGAGCGTGCGCCGACTCCGGTGACTGATTTTCGACGGCGCCGAGAAAGACAGGCACTATGGCAGTGCCTATCGGCACACTAAGCACCGCCACCAGGAACATCGGCACCAGCGTGGCGGCGACAAAGGCGTCAAGTTCATCGCCAAGGCCGAACATGCGCGCCATCAGTATGTCACGCAGGAAAAGTCCGAAGAATGACACTGCGACGATCGCAGCAACGGTCATGCCAGAGCTGAGCAGCCCCGACCTTGCTTGCTGCAGCTGCGTTCTGCTCTCCGGAGAGAATGGCGCTGAGGCGGCACTTTCCTTTCCCGCGTTGCGCCTACGTAACCAGCCGCGCAGTTCGAAAAAACGCATCCAGCCGATCAGCCCGATCAACATCAAAAGGAACAGTTGCAGATAACGCATGCGGTACAGTGTGCCCACATTTGCCAGGGTGGCGCCGTAAACCATCATGACGGCCAGCGAGAACGCGAGGATCGACCATAGCGCCATGGACCGGCGACCATACCAGAATGCCAGAAGCACACCAGGTGCAACGGAATACCAGATCAGCATCTCCGCGACAGCAACCAGTCGCGTGACACTCAACTTCTCGAACCAGGACGAGGGAAATGGCGCAAAAAGCGCGATCTGCAATCCGCGCGGCAAGTAAGCCAGCAGTTTGGGAGTGCTATCAGGGGCGCTATCGATATCGTAGATAGAGCCCGCACCGTCGATCAGCCCAAGCGTGATCAAGCCGACACGCGTTCGCCCCGTCGCCTCTGCGTAGCCTTCGACCATGGCCGGAACCCATGCGCTTGGCTTCCACTCCCAGGAAAGAATCATGTCCGCATACTTGCCGAGCCGGGCGCGCCTCTCTTCATCCAAGACGCTCTTACTGTCCCATTCGACATAAAGCTTGTCACCGTCATAACTCATTTTTGGCGTGATGGCCACGCCCGTAGCCATTGCGACGATGATCAATGCCTTAAGCACCAGGACCTTGATCGCCGAGCGATCGAGCTTGCGCAACTGCGCAAGTAACGCCACGCCAAGCATGGCAATCGCACCGAGTATCACGATCTTCAGGCTGTAAGGCCGCACAAACATGATCAGGCTGATGCCGGCCAAAGTCAGTCCAGCAATGCCAAACAAGGATTTCCCCTCCAGCGTCTGACTGTCGAGTCGCAACCACGCAAGCAAGATGAGCACGCTGCCGACAATGGCAAAACCATCCTTGTGTATCTGAGCGTACCAGTTCAACGCCGACGGGAATATGACAAAGAGCGTCGCCGCCAGCATGCCCGCCACCTTGCCCACGCGCCCTGCCCACAGAGTGCAGCCAAGCGTATAAAGGAGAACGCCGGTCAAGGCGTGCACTGCTGCATTGACCGGGACCATCAACGACGGTGTGTCGCCGAACAGCACGTACAATGCCGCCAGCAGAGCGACATTGCCGGTCGCACCCTGGGCTGGATACATCCTCCATACCGCCCAGCCCTCTTCGCGTATGCTCGCGGCGAGCTTGACGGCGACGCCGTGAAAATACGCCGAGTCTCCTTGGATCAAACCTTGCCCGTAGTGTGCAGAATCGACTAGTGGCAGTAGAAGGTTCTGGAAAATAAGCGCGGCCGCAGTCGCATAGCTGAAGAAAAGCAGGAAAAGCACTGAACGCGACGGCAGCTGGAGGGAGCGTTCACGCATGCACGCGCCCCGAAATTTTGTCATTTTTGTAATTATCAGAAAACATGTTTCATTTTACTTTAATCAAGCAGGCGCCCGTAGTAGTTTCGCCAGGCATTGGTGATCACCACAGCTGAAAAAACCGCAAGCGCACGTTCGCGGGCTGCATGACCCAACTGCAGACGTCGGGCCTCATCGGAAGCCAGCGCGGAAATCGCGTCGTGTATCGCCGTGACGTTCCGCGCCGGATGCAGCAGACCGGTTTGGCCATCCACCACGGCATCAGTCACGCCATAGATGCGGGATGCGATCGCCGGCAGCCCCGTTGCGGCCGCTTCGATGATAACGGTGCCGAATCCTTCACGGTAGCTTGGCAGACAGAAAACGTCGGCGGCGGCCATATAGTCCTCAGGTGTGTCGGTGTAACCGACAAAGCGTGTCCGTTCGACGGCGGCGCCGAAGCGCCTTTCCATTTCGCCCCGCAAACCTTCCTCGTCCGGGCCTACAATCAGCAGCCAGGCTCCGGGTTCTTCAACAGCGGCGAACGCATCCGCCAGATCCAGCACCCCTTTGTCGCGATTTAGACGCCCCAGATAGAGAAACACCACGGCTTCCTGCGGCAGGCCGTGTTCCGCGCGCAAAGCCGCACGGCGCCCAAGCTGGGGACGGAAACGCTCACCGTCAACGCCGCAGATCGAAGCTTCGCCGAGCACGCGTATCTTTTCGCCTTCGACAACGCCTTCGGCGATCAGAAATTCGCGTTGCGAAGGGCTGTCGGTCAGTATATGTGTGGCTAGGTGCGCCATCAGGCGGTCGGCTGATTTCAACAGGGTCCGCTTCAGTCCGGTTTTCGTGGCCCAAACCTGCCCGGTGAAAATGTGCAGACGCAAGGGAATACGCGCGATGAATGCTGCCAATAGCGACAGCAGTCCCGCCTTGGGGGTAACAGAGCTGACCGCAACATAGCGCTCGCGTCGGAACTGGACAATCAATTGCAGCAGGGCACGGAAGTCCGCCCAGAGCGAAATCTTGCGGCGTATCGGCACCGGCCGCAGACGTACGCGATCAGCCACGCCGCCGATCTGGGCCGGATCAGTCGTATCCGCAACAAGATCGACGGCATAGTCAGCACTGAGGGCGGCAAGATGCCCGCTCAGGAAGGCACGCGCCGTGAGCGGGCTGGAAACGACGAAGCAGATTTTCTTGCGTTCTTTCATGGTGGTTCAGCCCGGCTTCCTGATTCGCATCGATGTGCGAATTACGCGCGCAAGAAACTTGATGATGGAATATACGGAAAGACCAAGGTATTTCGGCAGGCCGATGCGTCCCAAGGACAGCTGCAGGGCGATCACGCGCAGTTCGCCTAACTCCATCTTGAATAGGCTGGCGCTGAGGCCGGAATCGCCGTACAGCTCCTTGTAGCAGCCAGCCAGCACCTTGGAAAGTTTAGGAATGGGGCCATGCTGGTGCGCAAGCGTCAGCCACAACGCATAGTCTTCTGCGCGCATGAGCGTTTCCGGAAAGCGGGCCTTCAGCAAACGGCTAAGCATCATCGTAGGTGTGGAGACGCGATTCTTGAGGAGAAAGTCACAGTAGTCGTATAGCATCACGCTGCGGTCGTCCGCGCGCAAATCTTGATTGCCATCAAGCACGGCGAAATCGTGGCCACACATGACAGCCTGTGGGTGCTTCCGCAGATAATCCATCTGGACTTCAATTTTTTCTGCCAGCCAGATGTCGTCCGAATCAAGAAAAGCGATCCACGTTTCAGAAGCCATTTCCCAACCAAGGTTACGGGCATAGGAAGGGCCGTGATTCTGATCGAGCTCGACCAGTCTGAGGCGGCATCCGCTGGGAGGAGCGCAGGCGTTCACGGCAGCGCGCGTTCCATCTGCGCTCGCGTCATCGACAATGATGATCTCGCGCGGAAGCAATGTTTGCGAAAACACCGACTCTAGGGCGCGCCGTATCGTCGCCTCGCTGTTGAAGCTGGGCACGACCACGCTGACCGGCGCAAGCTCACGATCAGCCATTGCGCCGCCCTCCCAGCGTCCGTAGCGCCTTTCTCGACACGGAAAGGGCAAACCACAGATAGAGTCGCCACACGGCACCACCCGCCAGCGAAATAACATGGCGGTGCGCTGCAAGATCGGCCTGCATGCTCTTCCATGAGGAAGGCATCGGCGCAATATGCGTAGGGCAGCGCACCTGCATGCTCATCCAGAGTTTGATGCCCGCCTTACGCCACAGAATCGAATGGATCAAATCTTCACTGTAAGCCTTGCCAGGAAATGGATAGTAGCTTTCAAGGACGGCATCTTCGCGGCGGCAGAGCACGCAACCACCGGGCAACCATTGCACCGGATAAATAGGCAAAGCACATTTGTCCGGATCGACGCCGTAACCAATGCCGGCCGGCGAGAGCACGCCCATGCGTGCAGCGCCCCAGGGTGCGCCGCAAATCAGTGTCGTCGCTACATTGTCGACGAGGGCGGAGAATCCGTGCCGCAGCCGCGTTAGGCTTTGCCCAGTAGCGGCATTGAGCAACAGCGGCGCCACCGCGTTGCATGGCCCAAGCTCGATAAGTTGGGACGTAAGCCGCTCGAGGCCATCGTGTGGCATCATCACATCGTCATCAATCTGCATCAGCAACGCGCAGCGCGCCAGCTTGAGTCCGTGTGCGCGCTGCGCCACCTGGCCGCGTACCGGGGTTCTGATCAATCTGGCATTTGCGGGCAGTGAATCATTGAACCGATCTACCTCGGCCTCAGGCATGCAAATCAGGATTTCTTCTGGCGCAACGCTGCCTTCGTTCAGGCATGACAATGTAGTCTGCAGGTGCTCGCCCCCAAGGGTCGCGATAACCACAGAGACTGATCTATCCTCGATCATGCCCCCTCCAGCAAACGAACGGCTTCCGCCGCAGGGCGCAACGGCGTGAACATACGTGCACAGTAGTCGCGGACGGTTGCCGGGCCCACACCGGCGCTTGCAACCTTGATGGCACCCAACAACTGGCCCGGGGCGGTTATTCTTCCCACACCCGCTTCAGCGTCATACAGTGGATCTACGCTCATTTCCGTTTCAGTGCGAACGTAGATCGGTACCGCACCTGCGAGTACCGCCTGAATCACGGCCGTACTGCCTCGGTACAGCGCGCAGTCTGCAAGTGCGACATCATCTTGCATGTTTTCGGTGGAAATACGCACGTTGGCTGGCAGGCTGCGCAGGCGCGGATTCGACTGCGCAAGCGATTCGAAGTTGATGATGGGATGCAGGCGCCAGATGAAAATTGCCTGCGGGTACGCGGTAGCGCACTCCAGCGAGAACCCAAACAGAAAATCACACTCTGCGCGCAAGCCTTCTGGCAAGACCAGACAAGTGAATACCGCATCGGGATTCCTCGCCATTTGGTGCATAGAGGAAGGCGCCGGTGCACGAGGAGAACCTATCTCGGCAATCGCCACCTCGCCCAGTCCGGATTCGCGCCTTAGCTGGTCCGCCGCCAGACTCCCCGAGGTCCAAATCATGTCGGGGTCAGCGCCACTGCCGAGTTTGCGCCTGATCGCGTGCTGCAATCTGAACAGCGCGGCATGCTGATAGCCCACGCATCTGATCGAGGCACTCTTTTGCCTTGCCAAGTGGAAAGCCGCGCGCTCCCATGCGTGCCCTTCATACGTAGTAATCAAGGCCGCAGGCTGCAGGCGATCTACGAGCCGGGCAATCTGACGTGCGATGCGCAGGGCCTGAAAAGACGCGCCGGCAATCGCCTCGCCGGCCGCAGCATGTCGCACGTTCGCATCCAACGTCTGTGTCTGCCGATCTCGCATCACCTGCCTAGAAAGACGCAGCATGTCACCAAGCATGGTCAATTCGTCGCTCAGATCCAGCGTATTCGGCAGAATCAAACGCGTCAGATTCCTGTGGCTTTCCGCCAGGATGCGCATATGCGGACTGGAGGCCGATGTGTGGTCTATCAACACTATGGCGACGCGGCGTCCCGATGCGGCCAATTGCTCGGGCAGGGCGCCGAAATAAAAATCGGTATCGGCTTGCGAGGCGTTGACGCGATGAGACACAAAGAGGATGTCGACAGATGCGGGCAATTCCGCCTGTCTGGCAAAAGTACGACTCAATCCGCGCAACATCTGGCGGGAAATGCGCAAGGTTTCCACGGTAATGCGCTTCAGCCCCAGCCATCGCCAGCGACTCTTCACCACACCGGCGAATATTCGTTCGTAGCGCTCAAGAAAAACCGGATGCTCGCGGACGACGTGCAACCAGGCTAGGGAGATTCGCTCAGGACTTACCGGTTGTTCGAGCAGAATCCGGTCACAAGCCTCACAGAGGGCTCGATACTGTTGTTCGTCCATACACCGCGGTGGACGTCCGATCAGGCTTGCTGCTTGTAGCGCGAATTCAGCACGTTCTCGTCGATCTCCTTGGCGTCGGCGAGGTTGTAAAGGTCGGTATTCGAAAGCTTGACCGCCTCTTCCGGAGGAAGGTTATGCCGGTTGGTATACACCAAGGCATCGGCGTGCGGTAACAGTTGATCGCACTGATCGCAATACGGGAACAGCGGTACTTGGCGCCGTTCATTATTTCCAGCACGGGCTGCTCGAAGGCATTACCAAGCACGATCTTGTTGTTGTAATCGTAACAGCAAGGAATAACTTCGCCGTTCCACTGTATTTGGAGCGGCCCACTTTCCGGGCGTCCGCAGGACGTCTTGACGCTGATCTTGGCCCCGCCTTCGCGTTCGCGATAATCACGGCCATCGCCAAAATTATGTGGGCGCCAGATTTCTATTGCCTCAACCTTAGGCTCCCAGTACTCCTTGAAAGTCCCCTCGTCCTTGGCGTTCTCTGGCATGGTGAGGTATGAGAGCTGCACCTTGGTGTGCAGTCCAAGCTGTTCACGCAGAGCAAGGAAATCGAGCAGCCCATCGCGGGTCTTCTCGTAATCCAGACCCTGCATGACTGTATTGTAGGTGTCGCGACCCATGCCATAGAAACTAACGCGCATCTCGTCGAGCCCCGCCTCGAGGATTCCCTGCGCGCGCTTGCTGTTCAACACAGATCCGTTGGTGATGATGTAGGTCGACAAGCCCTTGCTCTTGGCATAGGCGATCTTCTTCTCCAAGCGCTTATCGAGCATAGGCTCGCCGAATCCGGTCAGCACAATCTTCTTGGCGCCAAGGCCAACAACCTCGTCGATGCTGCGTTCGTATTTGGCCTGATCCATGATGCCGTGCTCGCGGCCATGCTCATGTTCCTCGCGTGGACACATAATGCATGTCGCATTGCAATGGTCGGTCACCTCGTAGCGGACTTCGGCATGCAGCAGCTGGGTGATGGGAGGATCCTCGGGGATTTCCGCGAGCAGTGCCTTGACTTCTGGCTCATCGAGGCTCACGCTGCCGTCACGGAGCAGAGACTTCTGGATGTAACGAAGTTTCGGGTCTTCTACTCGGATCGGAATAACGACTTGGGCGGACATTTCACATCACCTGTTTCTGGTTTGAATACTGCGCGAAAAAGCGTTTCAGAAGGCCGGCGACCCGAGCGGTCTGCGGACTTTCCACATCGAAATACGCGCAAAAGCGCTCCATCATTCGCATCCTCGCGGATTCGTCAAAAATCACCTCCCGCAATACCTGCGTGGGCTCATCCTTGAGCGTGATTGTAGCACTTCCACCAACCTCGCAGACAGGAGGAATCTCGTATCCCGTCAAGGCCTTTAGCCTGCCCTGTCCGGCATCCGGGTACAATACATGCACAGCCGGAATGCCGAGAAACCCCAGCTCTACGGCCAGGGATGAAAATTGCGTCAGGGTTAGGCGGGGACCCATTTCGACCACAGCCTCCAGCCTAAGGCTGCTGACGTCACGGATAAGCCCTGAATAAAATGCAAACAGGGGAGCGTAATCCCCGCGCAGGTGTCCAGCATCGCGGGGATGCGCCCGGAACAGCAGGTGCATGCCGGCAGCGGCGATATGCGGCAACAAGCGTGTGAGGGAAATCAACGCATCCTCGGTCTCGGGCTGCCCGGCCCAGAGTAGGGTACTACCCGGTTTTGCTGCTCCTACCGCCGCACCCATAGCACTGCCACGCAAAGGGTCATACCGAAACGAAGCCCCGGAGACGATTACGGGACAGGTAGGTCTTAGTCGCTTACGTGTGTTTTCGGACACTAACTGACTTTCGACCACGAGCAGGCCGGCTTCGCCGCCGGGAAGATGCTGATAGTTTCCCGGATAGTCTTCGATAGCGGCGATGGGCAGACTCATAGCGTGTGCGGCGAGTCGGCATGCCGACTCGCAAGCAGCCCCTTGTTCACTGCGCGAAGTGCCAACGACAATGCCCCTAACGCCTAATCTGCGCAAATGCTCTTGCCAGAACGTTACATCGCTACTGTGATTCTCGGCCCAGGCAAAGCCGGGTTCGGAGGCTAATGGTTCCAGCGTCCGGCACGGACCTGAATCAACCGCAAGTAGGAGCCACATTGACATCCTTGGCTGCATGGAGATACGCCAAACGGTGCTTGATTGGACCGTCGAAGGGAAGCCACTGCGCGAGCAAGCCATGCGGAAAAGCTTGGTACCACGGACAGAGCTCGTCGAAAACGACGGTGTCGCTCGTATCCCACCCATAGTCGTCAAAGCGCACAGTATCACCGTCAGGCAAGGTTTTTTCGATACGGTTACAGCAGTAGAAGAGCGTGCGATTGCCGTCCTGCCTGCGTATGTACCTGACGTAGTTCCTCACCACGGCAAGATTCATTTCCTGCATCGAGGCGATATTGAAAACCATGTCCTGCGATGAGGATTGCAAGGCCGCATAATCCTCCGCAGGCAAAAACAGGAAATCCGCAGATTGAGCGGATTTTGGATCAAGCACAGCCAGCACGGCATCCGGAAAACACTGCCTTGTGTAATAGGCGTCGAAAAGCAATCCGCGTCCGAGATTGACGCTGGTGACAGTGACACCGCGATCGAAGGCTTTCAAGAGCGAACCGAGATAACCGTAACCGTCACCGATAACGCAAACCTTACTGATTCCCGCGGACGTCAATGGCGATGCAGAGTCGGGCACCGCGATGCTGCGCGCGACCTTCGCAAGCGCTAACACCTGCTTGGCGCAGTCATAACTGAATATCCGGCGCTGCGATTTAGCCACCTCCATTCCCAATCGCCACAAACTCTCGGGGCACGCGTGCGCCTGACGAAGGCCCGCTATGGCGCGACGGACGCCGAAGGTACGTAGCCTGTTAAGCAGATTATCTTCCATCCAATCGCCGAAGCCGGCGCCCTTGAGCTTCCAGACGCCCTGACCTAGGCTAGCCGTGTGCCATCCCACCTTGCGCCAGTGACTAGACGTAACGTCCGAAAAGCTTTCATGCTTCTCGAAGAACCTTTGGTACAGCGCACTCAAAACCACTTCGGAGTTGTCTGCCATAGAATCTACCTGCAATTAATGATTGGGATTATCCACGAAGACTCCCCCCTACCCTGAATTCAAAAGCCTCAATCGCCTTCTGCGAATAAGCAGCCTTGTCATCGCCGGCGCCATGGGCTTGGATAAAGCCGGTGATAAACGCGCCGACGTGCATTGCCGCTACCCCGTGGCGCATCGGCTCAAGCTGAGCCAACAGTCTGCATCTGCGATTCTGACACTGCTTGGGATTGATGAACATCTACAATTGGTCGAATCAACTACAACACACTATGACTGATCAATCATCATATGCGCTTTACATTGGGATTTTGAGGCCTTCCAGCCCGCAAGCTGCAATGTGGAAGAACCCACTTTCCGATTACCGAGAACATCATTGCCAATATGCTCTATGACCAGAGTAGCATTATCTCCGACGCCTTGACGTTGCAGATGGCGTTATAGTGCGAAACACAGTTACACCCAGCGTCAGATTATCTACCTCTCTATAGCCCCTACTAATTCGGCCTCCGAGATATTTGCTCTCCACACATCATGTCAAGCAAGAAACCAGCGTTACTAGATTTGTTCACTGCCAAGCAAGCCTATCTTGAAGGCCAGAACGTTACCGAGCATCTGAGAAAACAATTAGGGTCAATCGAGAACACCCCAGAAATTATTGAGGCTGCATATGACCTACAGGCTGGCACCTACATTGAATATGTCAAAAAAATGGGGGCTACACTAACCCCTTACATTGATGAATTAGCATGCATCCTAGGGGAGCACATTCATGAAGGCGACAGTCTCTTAGACGTTGGAACTGGAGAGCTTACTACGTTGAGTATGGTGCACTCAAAGCTTGCAATATCGCCTCAAACAACTTTTGCTTTCGATATTAGTTGGTCTCGTTTATACAAAGGCCGAGACTTCGCTTTGACATATCTAGGAGATGCATTTAAGACACTAGTCCCTTTTGTTGCCGAGATGGGTTGCATTCCCCTGCCAGACAAGTCAGTAAGCATCACCACTTCAAGCCACGCACTAGAGCCTAATGGTGGGCGGCTTGAAGCACTGTTATCTGAGCTATTCAGAGTAACGAAGAAAAAATTGGTATTGTTTGAACCATGCTACGAGATCAATACTCTGGCAGGACAAAACAGAATGGATAAGTTGGGCTACATAAAAAACATGGGGACTGTCATTCATGCTCTCGGGGGTGAGTTACTAGACCTGATCCCAATCAAAAATTCATCCAATCCATTAAATTTAACAGCCTGTTTTGTTATCGCGCCACCCGACCTCAATTCGGACTTTCGTACTCACGATGAGCGATGCCGGCTGTCTGTACCGGGGACAAACTCCCCCCTGTTGGAGCTGGATAATTTTTATTATTCGGCACAGTACGGCCTGTGCTTTCCAGTGCTGAGTTCAATTCCAATCCTGACGCATAAAGCAGCAATTCTTGCCTCTGCATTTAACCCGGATTAACTGCCTCGACAGCCCCATTGGGGCCTAGGAATTACCGCACGCGCGATCTCTCGCGCTCCTCCACTCACCCATAAATTGCAACAACCTTTGCTTTAGTTCGTCTTTACCTGAAGCAAAATAAATATTGGGCGCCGTCTCAAAGTTCGGCTGCATCGCCATAGTGGGGTCAAAATAAATACTGGGTATCTGCAAAAAGCTGGCTATATAGGCGGGTGAAGAGTTAGGTATGACAACAGCCACATCACACTGTGACAGAAACTCGTAGATATTGATGTCGAAGGGAATCAGCTCTACTTCCCCTTGCTCAACACTATCTCTCACTTGCTCAATATAGCCTCGATCATGTGAGATTGAATAATGTCGTTTGTGCTTGAGGCGTATCGTGCATTTTCGCCCAATAGCATCACTTATCTCCCTTGCAGTTTGAAGTATGTCCCCCAGAAAACACTTGGCTGTGGTTGAGGAATAATAGCTCTCCAAAAGGCCAATAGACTCAGCGTATGCCTCACTGAATGGGGTAACATCGAAAACAGCGATTCTGAAAGTGCTGGCTGTGTGACGATTTGTGTCGCTGGGTAGGCACCACATTACAGGACCAACTACCTCAACACGCTGCATGCGCCCCGCTCGTTCAGTCAGATATTGACGGAATCCGTCAGTCCAAACCCAATGTGCATCCACCTGCATGTATCGATAGTTTGGCAAATCCGCAGAAAAATGGTCGCCTTTCATTACAAACGGGTGTGCATTTTGTGAGTACCAAACCATGTTCGTTTCGTAGCGGCGACGAACACGCGCCCACATGGGCTGATTGGCATAATTGGAATTCGTAAACACCACTGCCTCGATCATGCCAGCCTTGTCGAGCGCCCCGAGAAAAGGGCTCAGCGCAAAATCTCGGCTAAGTAAAGCTAAAGCACGACAGCGCATTGCGCTCCGCACATAGAGAGCCGGTAGCAAAAAGTGGCGTCCAAGCAAAATGGCTTGCTCGCGCCGGGACATCATGACTTCGCAGGCCAATTGCACGAAAGGATGTCGTGCATAGGACACGCGCTCATCCGAGCATGATCCAGTACGGGTTCCATGCTGAATAATAAGCCGAGTCGCTTTTGCCAAGGGGGTTATCGGGCCCTTTCGACAATACTCAACAAAACGCTGATCATCCTCGGCATAGAACAAGCTCTCAGTGCCTACGCCAAACACAAGGGTTGCCTTACCGCGTGGCGTGCGCGTACCAATGCATAAAATCGAAAACAGGATATGTAGCCACTGTCGCGCGAAATCCAGCCCGGCGCACAGCAAGAATCCGGGGCTAAAGCCTACCCTGCCTGAAAGTGTATCAATTGTGATGCCCTCGAGATCAAGGGGCGCCCCCGGAGGGGGCAAGAACGGCTCCTTGTTACGTAGGCGCTGTGCGAGTTGAGAAACAAATGGTACGAGAGTCAACTCAACCAAGCGTTGTATCAGCCTATGATGGACAGTATCTGTGTCACCGCCAAGTACCGGATGAATCTTCGGCCGCAGCCAACGCTCGATTTTATCGAGGTGCTCATCAAAAGCTGCGTAAGCATGTATGGAGTGATATTTATTCGCCAAAGAAAACCTCAAAAACACCGTAACATCGGGTATGCAATCGCTGGATCAACGGGCACCCAAACGTAAGCCTGTGCGGCAAAGCCGAGCTTCTTGTAAGCATAGCTATCGGCTAGATTGTCGCGAGGCGAATCTCGTATTCCCTGGCAGTAGCACCTGCCCCACCATGCGTTCGCATGTTCATTAGCTTGATGTACAGACGATGCAAACACTCAACCAAGCGTTGCGCCAGTCGCTCCGCTACCCCTTCAGGGGAGCAACCGCAGGCAGTTGGCAGCAAGCCTGGCATCGCCCGCTCGATTTTTCCAATCAAACGGTCAAAGGCAAGGTATGCGTGGGCTGAATGAAAATCAGCGGTCATACGGCCTCCAGTGGTAAACGCCAAACCATCGGGCAGACCATATCGGTGTTCACCGAAACCAGGGGGTGATTTTCTTCCACGAAACCGAGCTTTTCATAAGCCCGAATTCCTGGCAAATTTTCACGATCAACGCCAAGCGCTATTACATGTACTTTTCTTGTATCGCGTAACCAGAATGCTGTTGCACTCATGACTTCGCCTGCAACCCCATGCCCCCTCCAGGCTGTTTCACCGATCAGAATTCCCACGACTGCAGCGCCGAGTCGTACGTCAATTGGCTCGTACTTGATGTTGCCGATATGCTCGCCGGCGCGCGTAAAAATCCCAAGAAATAGGACGTCATCTCGCCCCTCTCGTTGCGAAACGTAGGCCTTAAGCTCCTCGAGTTGATTGTGGCCGGTTGCGCCATTGATAAAGCGCAAGGTACGCCCCTCTGACAACCATGCCAGATAGCGTTCCGAAACATCTGAAGCCGTGAGCGGGCGCAAATGGAAGCGCGCTGTCTCAATCATGTTCTTAGCCAAGGAGCTCAAACCCAAGCGGCGTACCGCGCTTAACGTCAATACGCACAGTTTTTCCAATTACGAACTGCATGAACTTTGGTGACAGCCCGAATCCTGGACGAATGGCCCGCACGTTCTCCTTGGTCAGGATGTCACCGGCCTTCATATCCCGTACTACATACAAGGAGCGGCGGAAAACGGTCGATTTTTTTTCATTCTCAGACTGAATGCCGTAGCTCACCTCGCCCATTGCCTGCCAGGCCCGCTCTGACTCTGTCACTAGGCAACGCATTTCATCTGGCTCCATCGAGAAGCTTGAGTCCACCCCGCCGTCAGAACGCCGTAATGTGAAGTGCTTTTCGATTACAACCGCCCCAAGGGCAACTGAAGCAATTGCAGCTCCGACGCCCATCGTGTGATCAGACAAACCCACATGGCAATCAAACACATCGCGCATATTGGGAATTGTGTTGATATTGCTGTTCAGGGGGGTGGCTGGATAGGTGCTCGTGCACTTCAGCAAAACCAAATCCTTGCATCCTGCAGCGCGCGCTGCGCGGACTGTTTCGTCAAGCTCCGCAACCGTGGCCATTCCTGTAGAAATGATCATCGGCTTACCGGTGGCTGCGACACGTTGAATCAAAGGTATGTCAGTGTTTTCAAAGGATGCAATTTTGTAACACGGAACATTTAATGACTCGAGAAAGTCGACAGCCGTTTCATCAAATGGCGTGCTAAACGCGAGCATGCCATGTGCTTTGGCGCGATCGAAAATAGGTTTGTGCCACTCCCATGGGGTATAGGCCTGCTCATACAGCTTGTAAAGGGAGGTCCCTTTCCAGAGACTGCCTGGATCACTGATATGAAAGTCACCCTCGTCAATTTCCAGGGTCATTGTGTCGGCAGTGTATGTTTGCAACTTCAATGCATGAGCACCCGCCGCTGCGGCAGCATCGACGATTTCTAAGGCACGCTCAAGTGATTGATTATGATTGCCGGACATTTCGGCGATGATTAACGGCGGATGCCCCGGACCTATGCCTCGTTTCTCAATAAAGAACTCATTCATGGTTTATTTCGCTTTTTAAGCACAATATCGTAACTGCCCCCACGATATTCGAAATACGCCGGATATCTGTTGGGGTCGGAAACCCTTAGAAGGTCGAATTGCTCGGCCAAGCTACGGTGTGGATCGAGTTTGCTGTCTTCTGGGCGGCGCCTTGGGTACCAGCTAGCGCCGTTCGCCTCCTGTGGCATTGGCTTCACGCACTCTATATTACCGATGGCGAAATCCATTAGCTCGAGCTCGGCTGCAAACAAAATATCGTTAAGCTCGTCATAAAGCTCGGTCCCGTTAAACTGCAACCAAAGTTTTTGCCAGATGGGCCCGCTGTCCACGGGATCTGAAGCTTCCAGCAGAGATACTGCAATCCTTGAGCGCCCTTCGAGTATCTGCCAGATAAGGGGTGACCAGCCTCGCCCGGTTGGCAAGTCGCTGGCGTGTACGACAAGCGAAGCGCGATAGCACTCGCGAACACAATTTGGCACGATCTCAGAACACGAAATAAGAAACAGAAGATCGCCGCCAGACAGGTCAGCAACCTTTGTTACTAGTTCAACAATATGTGATCCTGCTTGCTTCTCACACCAGTCTTGTAGGGGCAAGTAGACTGGATGTGAGGCGTCAGAACATACGACTGATATCTTCATTGCATGGCATCCGCAACGCGCTGAACGCCCTGAGCATCGACCAGCGCGAGACAGGCTGCACTTTGTTTACGCAGACGCGCTGGAGAAGAAAATGCCTCGTCAATATGCGCCAGCCATTGCTCCGCAGATATGTCATCGGCACTACCAATCCAAGTCAGCAGTCCGGCCTCATGCGCATTACTAGCGATTTCGCGCTGATTTTCTGCCACGCTGACAGCTAAAGCAGGCAGGCCGACTGCTGCACGCTCCCATGTCGCAACGCCAGTCGCACCAATTGCCAGATCGGCTTTCATCATAAGCTCTGCGATCTGATCCACTCTACAGTGGAATTTCGCATTCGGCAGCTTGCCCTGAATTTTTTGTATGTAAGCGGCATTCGGCTCCACCCCCACAACCACATCCATTCCAACTTCTGCATATCGTGATTGGCTAAATGCGCTTAAAACTGTATCAGTGACACTGGCTGTGTCACCTCCGCCCATGAATATCAAAACTCGGCGCACACACCCATCACGGTTCCGAAGGCGTGCGCGGCAAGCTGCGAACTCAGGCCGAAGCAGTGCGTAATGAGGGCCCAATAAGGTCTGAGTACTTGCTGACAACAAATTAGCGTAACGAACTCCAGATGCGGAATACAGGTTTTGATCAAGTAGAAGATCACAGTCATGCGGGCGATTTGCCAAATCGTCAATACTCATCACCGATCGTGCAAATGGCCTCAAGGCCGTTTGCCAACTCTGGTCAATAGCGTAGTGGTCAGTGACAAGCCAATCCACTGGCTCACGACGCTCAAGTAAGTCGGACATTTCCTTGATTTCCTGTGCCAGAGAAGCTCCTAGCCAACCATTATAAATATCTGCGGCATTAGTTTCGGCAAGCTCGCCCAACGGCAGTGGCTCGACCTCAAAACCCTTCGATTTGAGCCAGTTAATGTAATGCCCATTGGTCACTCGGGAAGCAAAGCATATTTCGGCTCCACGCCGAGCAAGCTCTTGCGCTAACGTTGCGCACCGGATCACATGACCAGCCCCAATAGCAGCCGAGGCGTCGGCTCGAAAAACAATCCTCATCCACTAATTCAGCCGCTTAAAGCCTGCATGGCACAACGGGCCTTTCAGCAGGCTCATGACATCGCGGCCATCCTCGCACTCTCTGATCGTGTTAAAGACCGGTTCCAGTGCGGCGAAATACCCATCGACGATATCCTTCGTGTGCTCCGTGCAGACATAAATGCTATTGGCAGCCAGATAGCCCTTGCCGAGCATTTCCTGTGTGATCAGGGTCTTGTAGGCTAGCCCTTGGGGACTGGTGAACGAAAAACCAGTCAGAGCGGGTAGCCCCCAATGCGAGATGCTTAGGCCATGCTTGTCGGCCAGCGCCTGCCAGCGCTGGCGGATTTGCAGACCGGTTTCGGTAATGGTGTTCCAAGACTGGACACGCTCCATCACCTCCAGCGTCTTCAGCGCAGCCGTCGGGCCGATGCGTTCGGTCCAGAACGTGCTGCTGATGAAGGTGCTCTGCGCCGCTTCCATGATTTCCCTACGTCCGATGGTGGCAGTAATGCCGTAACCGTTGCCCATAGCCTTGCCAAACATAGCCATGTCAGGCTCTACGCCATACTTCTTGTGCAGGCCGCCGAAAGTTTCGCGAAAACCAGAGGTACATTCGTCGAAGATCAGTACGATTTTGTTGTCAGTGGCAAGTTTACGCACCTTCTGAAGGAAGTTGTCTTCCGGACCCATGTTGCGCACCACCTCCATCTTGATCACGCCAATGTCATGCGTCTTAACCAAGTCCTCAAGTTCAGCATAGTTGTTGTAATTGAAGGGGAATACCGTACCGGCAAGGTTGCGCGGCACGCCATTCGGCTCCAGTCCGGGCAGTAAATGGCCATCCAGCCCCTTTTCAGCACCCAGATTTGCCGACAAATACCAGTCATGCCAGCCGTGATAACCGCAGATGGCCACCTTGTCGCGTCCGGAGGCTGCGCGCGCGATCCGAATCGCCACGGCATTAGCCTCGCCGCCCGAACGTGCCAGCCGCACCATGTCGGCCCATGGGTGAAGTTCGATCAGCTTCTCAGCCAGATAGACCTCTTCAGGGCAATTGAAGGTGGACATATTCCCGGCATCGATGGTCTTGCGGACGGCATCGTCGACTTCGGGATGGCCGTAGCCTAGGGTGTTGGTGCCAATACCCATGATGCACATGTCAATGTACTCATTGCCGTCCAGGTCCCAGACCCTGCAGCCCTTCGACTTGCTGAAATAGGCCGGCCACTGGTCAGGCAGGAACATTTCGGCGCGCTTGGAGAGCAACATATTTCCGCCCGGAATGATCTGCTTGGCGCGCTTCCAGAGTTTTTGCCCGGTACCCATTGATGCTCCCTCGTTTCGTCGTATTTGATGATTGCCTGCAAAAAGGTGCGGGTGGGTCGATTGCAGTGCCAACACCTGTGACCAGTCAAAATGGATATCCGGTGCAAAATGCGCAAAGACATTATTGACCACATCAAAATCTGCTGGCTCATCCACCGTCCAGCGTAACCCAGACAAATCATCTTGATTTCGCATGGCGCCCGTACTGAAACGTCCGGACTCGCGGACATACGGTGTGACATGCTCATGATCGTAGGTACTATCACTTTCTTCTGCCGCACGAATAAGTGCCGTCATTCTGACCACTTCGATATCAAGGCCATCTGGGTAGGTAGGTGGGCTGATATTGCTGAAGTAGTCTACATTGGCGAGATAGAACTGTCGCACACACTCGTCGACCAGTACCGGGTCAACCAGCGGGCAATCCCCAGTAATTCGCACTACAACATCGGCGTCATGCGCAGTACCGGACTTAATGAAACGATTAAGGACATCGCTTTCGCTGCCCTGCTCGCAAGCATAGCCAAGCCTCTGGACGTGCTTAATCAATACCTGATTGCGTGGGTCGGTTGATGTGGCCACGATAATTTGATCGATTTCCCTCGTCCTCGCCAAGCGCGTCAGCAAAAGCTCGATCATGGGCACGCCACCAATGGGCTTCATGACTTTATTAGGCAAGCGGGTCGACCCCATGCGAGCCTGCACAATTGCAACAGTTTTCACAGTCGAGGCTTATTCCAGTTTGAAGGATTGAGAAGCTCTGCGTCGGTGCAACCAAGGTCGGGGGGCATCACTGTTCTGGCTTCATGATTTGCTAGGTGAATCAATGCGCTGAACTCCTCAGCACTCGTCACCCCGACTAAAACTGCTGCAACCTGTGGAAATGAAAGCGGATATTGCATACATGCCTGGGCGGCAGTGATATTCGAGTGCCTGAGCCAATCATGCCAAGTGTCCCAAACAGGCGCCCACCGCTCAAACCATTCCGGAATTTCTTGCCTACTCATTAGCAGTAAGCCTTGGAGAAAAGTGGAGCGGGTATGCACCTCAATAGCTGCATCATGCAACCTGTGCAGCCAGCCAGAAGTTACTAAACGTTGATCTAGGAGGTTCAATGGTGCTTGGACTAGGTCAATATGACATGACTGTATGAGCATAGGGAGCTGCTCAGGATCATAGATGGATACCCCCACTTTCTCGACCAGCCCTTCCATTTTGAAAGCATGCAAAACATTCGCTAACGCTGCGCCGTCAGGGCCAGTAAGTTGGTCCGCGCGATGCAATAACAGCCCATAGATTCGCTCTACGCCTAAACGGGAAAGTGATGACTCGAACTGATTACGTACCCACGAATCAACATCGACGACTCCATCGGGTAATGGCGGCATCTTGGTAACAACCTTGAAGGATTCAACTCCAATCTTACCTAGACACGCCTCGCTTTCACCATAAGCGATTGCAGTATCAATAATCCCCACGCCGCTTGCTGCTGCCAACAGTAGAATTTTACGCGCCTCGTCTGGCACCACTTGGCCCGTTGTATTTTTAATCCCGTAAGGCAAGCCGAATTGGACCGTTCCCAACCCCAACCTCATGGGCGCAAGACTTCTTGCAGAGTCGCAACCACAAAATCCTGCTGCTCGAAATTGAGATCGAAATACAGAGGCAAAGTCAGCGCCTCACTGTAGTAGCCCATGGCCTCAGGATAATCGCCGGGGACATGTCCCATGCGCTGGTAAAACGGATGCATAGGCACCGGGATGTAGTGCACCTGCGAGCCGACACCTTGCTCACGCAGTGCAAGCATGATTTGACGTCGTGTCTTGCCTATCGAGGCAAAATCGATCCGAACCGGGTAGATGTGATTACCGCTGCCGGACTTATCGACGGCCTGTGCTGGGCGTACCAGTGTGCTGTTTGCAAAAGCACGGTCGTAACGCTCGACCAATGCCTTGCGATGGGCCATGAAGGCATCTAGCTGCTTCATTTGCGAAGCAGCTAGTCCAGACTGGATATCGGTGATTCGATAATGAAAGCCCAACTCTTGCATTTCGTAGTACCACGGATTGCTGCCGTCGGTATCGGCTGCTTGCTCCGGTAACTGGAAGGCGTCATCCAGCTTGTTGATGCCATGACTGCGCAAACGCAGCAACTTGCGATACACCGACTCGTCGTTAGTGGTGATCATGCCACCCTCGCCTGCCGCTATGGCCTTGACCGGGTGGAAAGAAAAAATCGTCATGAGCGAATGCGGGCACGCACCAACACGGGTGCCGTCAGAATAACTCGCGCCGAGTGCATGCGCGCCATCTTCAATCACAACAGCACCAGCTTGGTCTGCGAGCTGCTTGATGGCAACCATATCGCATGCCAAGCCGGCAAAATGAACAGGAATAACTGCTTTGACGTTGTGATTCTCAGCAAGCTTCTGCTTCAACGATGCTGGTGACAAATTAATGGTATCTCGCTCAATGTCCGCGAAAACCACCTTTGCGCCGGCATATAGGGCTGCATTTGCACTTGCGACAAAGGTAATAGGTGTCGTAAGCACTTCGTCGCCAGGGCCCACTCCAGCTGCAAGCACGCAGAGATGAAGGGCAGCAGTACCACTTGAAACGGCAACTGCGAAGCGAGCGCCAACATAGTCTGCAACGGCTTTTTCAAAGGCTTCAACATACCGACCCTGGGTCAGTGTCCCACTTCTCAGGACATCAACGACAGCCTGAATATCGGACTCATTTATGTGGTGCTTTCCGTAAGGGATCATAACGTTGAAAACTCATGAGCAATGTTGCGTTGTTGATACAGCATGTCTAAATGTTCAGCCACGCCGCCGATAGGCTCTCCAATAGAGATGGTAACTTTCTGATTGGAAAGACTCATATCACGCGGCCTGCATACCAAGGAGTTCAAAGCACCAATCGAGCCAGCCTTTATAAGGGAGTGGTCGAAACCAAAGCGGGAGGCAATCCGCATACCAAACTCATGCTTAGAGATACGATTATCTCCTACTACATGAAACACGCCATCCGCCGCCCTATCCAACAGGGCATGGACTGCATATACGACTCTGCTTGCCAGTATTGGCGTATAGAAAACATCATCAAAAAGTGTAATCGGCTTGCCTACTTTTAGGCTACTCAAAATCCAATCACTAAACGACTGCCGATAGCTAGGCCCCCATCCATAAAAATTGGTCCTGATCACTAATGCGCTCGGCAATGACTCGAGAACTCTGCTCTCTGCCTCTGCTTTTGTCTGTCCATAGACATTGACAGGGGCGACTGTTGCTTTTTCGGTAAGCAGCGAACCTTCGCCACTAAACAGATGATCTGTTGAAATATGTACCAACTTTACGCGTCGAGCAGCGCATGCGCGCGCAACATTGTCTGCGAGTTGTACATTAACGTGGTGGGCCAATTCTGGGTTCGCCTCACAAGCCTCAATGCTCGTTAGTCCCGCAGCATGCACAACCAGATCTGGCTCTTCGCTATCAAGCGTGCGAAGAATGCTATCCACGGACTCAAGCGAGACTTGCACAGCCTGGACGCCGCTCATAGATACAGGGCGCTGATGCACAGCCAAGATCACCTTTTGCGTCTGGCGAAGTGAGGCTGCCCAGTTCAGACCGAGCAACCCACTACCCCCTGTAACCAATACCTTAGACGACATCTTAGTTAGATGGTCCCAATTTTTCCTCGTTTGGCATCAACCCATGTACGCAGAGTTTCGACATCCATCCATTCCGTATTGTTGTCCGATGTGTAGGTAAAGCCGTCTTCAACTCTTACACCATCTTTGATACGTGAAGGATCAGCAAACCAGTTGTGAATCATCGGTAGTATTTTGTAGTGGTCCTTGTAAGCATAGGTATAGGGCGCGTCTTCCATGCCGATCATTTGCTCATGAATTTTCTCACCGGGGCGAATGCCAATGATTTTGTGGTCCGCCTCAGGTGCAACTGCCCTCGCAATGTCAGTAATCGTCATGGAAGGGATCTTTTTCACATAGATCTCCCCGCCCTGCATGTCCTCAAATGCATGCCATACCAACTCAACCCCTTGCTCAAGAGTAATCATGAAGCGGGTCATGCGGGTATCCGTGATTGGTAACACACCGGTATGCGCTTGCGCCATAAAGAATGGGATGACGGAGCCTCGCGAGCCCATCACGTTTCCGTATCTGACGACGGCAAATCGCGTGCTGTGCGTCCCTGCATAGGCATTGCCAGCGACAAAGAGCTTGTCAGAGGCCAGCTTTGTTGCACCATAAAGGTTGATTGGATTACTGGCCTTGTCTGTTGAGAGTGCGACGACACGCTTAATCCCACGGTCAATACAGGCATCAATCAAGTTCATGGCGCCGTCGATATTGGTGCGCACGCACTCAAACGGATTGTATTCCGCTGTTGGCACAATCTTTGTTGCAGCTGCGTGAACGACATAGTCGATACCGTCTAGCGCACGCGCCAGCCGATCTTTATCGCGAACATCGCCAATAATGAAGCTAACACGTGGGTCGCCTTGAAACTTCTGGGCCATTTCCCATTGCTTCATTTCATCGCGCGAAAAAATAACAAGCCGCTTAGGGTTGTACTTCTCTAGCGTGAGCGGAACAAAAGTATTTCCGAAAGAACCAGTCCCGCCGGTAATTAGAATGGATGCGTTTTTTAGCATGATTGAACTCAAAGAGAATCGGTATTTTGAACGATCTCGCTGTAGGGGCCTCTGCGAATAATTTGCCCTCCCTTCAGCTCGACAATTTGGGTACAGTTTTTTAAAGTACTTAATCGATGGGCAACGATCAAAATGGTTAAATTTGGGTTAAGCCCCTCGATTGCGCGCATAACCTCTCGCTCAGTATCATTGTCAAGCGCGCTGGTTGCTTCATCAAAAACAATAACATCAGCATTTTTATACAAGGCGCGAGCGATTCCAATTCGTTGTCGCTGCCCGCCGGAGAGTCGAACTCCTCGCTCGCCTACTGGCGTTTTATATTGCTGTGGTAATGCCTCGATTACTTCTGCAATGCATGCTTGCGCTGCAGCCCAACGCACACGATTGATATCAATCTCGCTTACCGATAAGCCAAAAGCGATGTTCTCTTCGATTGATGTGTCGGCAAGGAAAATGCTTTGCGGCACATGCGCGATGCGCATTTGCCATGATCGCCGGTTATTTTGACTTAGTGCCACACCATCGACAGAAAACACGCCACTTTGTGGCGTCAAAAGTCCCATTAAAATGTCTGTCAGCGTACTCTTACCACTACCTGTTTCGCCAATAAAACCAACACGGGCACCTTTTTTGATCTCAAGTGAAACCCGATCTAGAACAGCAGTGCGTTCTTGTTCATACCGGAAAGTTATATCCAACAGTGTCAATGAATTAACAAATGACATCGGATTTGCTGGACCTTCATGCTTGTTTGGCAAAGGCTGATTGAGTAGCTCTAATACCTCTCTGAGTGAAGGTAAGCCGGCTTGAATGCTTGACCACCCTTGGTATGTCTGCTGAAGAAGTGGCAACAATCTCTGTGCGCCAAGTACCAATGCACCTAATGTAGGGATCGCTCCAACAAGACCATCGGCCTGGTGCGCCAAAGAGTAAGCCATAGCAGCGATCAATGCCATACCTAGTCCTTCGATCAGCGTTCTAGGGCTTTGACCAATAAAAAGGGTACTTGCTTTCGCTTGGCGAAGCGGAATATCAGCCTCTCGATATGCTTTACAGTAAGCTTGCTGGGAACCATCCAATAAAACATCGCGGATACCGCCCAGACCCTCTTGTAGAGATTTGACCACTTGTCGAGATTTTGTTGCTACTAGCAGGCCGTTGTAAGACAGCCTCTTGCGAGTCGCATACACAATCCCTCCGTAGATCGTCCCGAAACCACCAAAAGAGATTACAGCAACCAATGGATCAATCATCAATAAGGTGCCCATGATTGCAACCAGCAAAACCGCGGAACCGCACAACAACAGGACCATACTCATCAGATGAGTCACCATGTCAGTTTGGTTCACAATGGTATTAATCAAGCCACTGCTATTGCGCGAAACATGCACTTCGTACGACTGATATAGAGTCCGTTCATAAATCTCACTACTAAGGTCAGTCCCTGTTGCATGTGATAAGCGCGTATTCACCCAGAGTAACAACAGTCGAAGAGCAGCCGTCAAAAGGGCTGCCAAGCAGAACATCAGCGTCAAAGGAAATAAAATGGCGCTGGGGCTAGTGATGCCGAGCTGCAGTAAAACAGGCTGAAGGTAAGGGTTGGCGAATACCTTCTCAGGGGCTGTCAGCGCCCCTAAAAAAGGAATGATGGCACCGATGCTAAAAACCTCTGCAAAAGATGTCACTACAATCAGCACCAGCAACAATATAAACTGGCGTCGCCTTTTGTCGCTGATGTGAAGCCAGAGTTGAATCAACAACTGTTGAGGAGTATCTGAGCTTGATTTTGTCATGGCATGCAATACTGGCTCATACAAAATTCAAGATAGGCTGATTTAAGCCCCTCAGAAAGTGTGACCTTAGGATGCCACCCTAACTCACAAAGGCGAGAAGTATCCATGAGCTTTCTTGGCGTACCATCTGGCCTACTCGCATCAAAATCAATTTCACCTGTGTAGCCAATCGTAGCAGCCACCAATTGCGCTAATTCTGTAATCGTTAAATCTTGCCCTACTCCAATATTAATAAGTGGGGGGGTGCAATAATTTTCACCAGACACGCCACCCTGCAAAAGGGTTGCGTAATCTGCATTTGGCAAGTTCATCAAAAAAATGCAGGCATCCGCCATATCGTCACTGTAAAGAAATTCGCGACGCGGGCTCCCTGTGCCCCAAACAATGACCTTATTACTACCGTTCAGTTTGGCCTCATGGAACTTGCGCAACAAGCCAGGAATAACGTGGCTATTTTCTGGGTGATAGTTATCACCGGAGCCATAGAGATTGGTTGGCATTGCGGCCAAGTAGCTGGTCCCGTATTGCCGGTTATAGCTCCAGCACATCTCGATCCCTGCGATCTTTGCAAGTGCGTAGGGCCGATTTGTAGGCTCTAAAGGGCCTGTGAGCAAGTAGTCTTCTTTGATTGGCTGCGGGCAATCTCGCGGATAAATACAGCTTGAGCCCAAAAACAAAAGGCGCTTAACCCCGCTAAGGTAGGACGCGTGGATAACGCTGTTCTGTATGGCGAGGTTGTCGCGGATGAACTCTGCCGGATATGTATTGTTGGCGACAATACCTCCAACTTTAGCTGCAGCAAGAAATACGTACTCTGGCTTTTCTGCGGCAAAAAATGCTTCCGTGGCATTCTGGTCCGCGAGGTCAAGTTCCGCATGTGTGCGAAGCAGCAGATTGCTATAACCCTTACTTTGCAAATTGCGAACAAGGGCCGAGCCAACCAAGCCACGATGCCCCGCCACATAAATTTTGGCCTGCTTTTCCATACTTACTCGTGATAGTCGTACGCTGAGAAGCCGTGCTTCTTGACCAATTCATCTCGCTCTGCGCTTTTCAGGTCTTCACGAACCATTTCAGTCACTAACTCATGGAAGGGAAGGGTCTCCAAGCAAAGTCTCAACTTCAGTTGGCCTGAAATAGCGAGGATCGACAGCCACAATCAACTTACCTTCGCTGTCATAACCTTTCTCATCAACACCAACGCCACGCCACTCGACCTTGATGCCGAGCTCGGCGGCTGCGGCATCAACAAACTCACGCACGCTGTACTGTACGCCGGTAGCGATCACGAAGTCTTCTGGCTGCTCTTGCTGAAGGATCAACCACTGGGCCTCGACATAATCACGTGCATGACCCCAGTCACGTTTAGCGTCAATATTTCCAAGATAAAGGGTGTCTTGCAAGCCGAGCTTTATACGCGCTAAGGCGCGCGTAATTTTGCGGGTGACAAATGTTTCGCCACGGAGCGGTGATTCGTGGTTGAACAAAATACCGTTACATGCGTATATGCCGTAAGCCTCGCGGTAGTTCACTGCAATCCAGTAGGCATACAACTTGGCAACTGCATAAGGGCTACGCGGATAAAAAGGCGTTGTTTCCTTTTGGGGGGTTTCCTGTACCAACCCGTAAAGCTCAGAGGTGCTGGCTTGATAGAAGCGCGTTTTCTTTTCAAGTCCGAGGATGCGAATTGCCTCTAGGACACGCAATGTGCCAATTCCATCAGCGTTAGCTGTGTATTCCGGTGTTTCAAAACTCACAGCCACATGACTCATGGCTGCAAGGTTGTAGACCTCATCCGGCTGAACTTGTTGAATGATACGGATCAAGTTGGTCGAATCCGTCAAGTCGCCATGGTGCAAGATGAGCTGTCGATTATCGACGTGAGGATCTTGATACAGGTGATCAATGCGGTCTGTATTAAAAAGAGAGGCGCGGCGCTTAATGCCGTGGACCTCGTAGCCTTTTTTCAACAAGAACTCAGCGAGATAGGCGCCATCCTGCCCGGTGATTCCGGTAATTAATGCTCGCTTTGCCAATTCCTCGCCCCGCAATCCTGTTATTTGAACTTTGTTTTGTTTTTTTCCTGCAGATCGAGCATTTTCGCATACTTGACCATGCTATTGCCGCAGCCGATAAGGGTATGTGTCAGTCCGGGGAGTCCATCCAGAAGACTGAGCCTGAAAAAATAGAACTTGATAAAACGTAATAGTGGACTTAACACTAAGTGACCAACGCTAGCGCGCTTACCGCTTTCATATGCGGCATTAGCCGCCAAGGTTGTATAGCGATTCTGCTTGTCCAAATAGTTTTCTATCGACTCAGCCGAATCATGCAACAAATCTCCCCTGATGGTTCCAACGGGAATAGCCGCAATCACCCTCTCATGTACCGCATCATCCGACCACCGAGCATGCCGCCGATCAAATAAGCGCAAGCTCCAGTCCGGATACCCCTCACCATGGCGCAAATAACGGCCCATGAAGCGATTGCAGCGTGGAAAACGGTAGGCTGATGCAGTAGGTGCCGCTAATGCAGTGCGGATACTGCTTTGCAATTGCTCGCTGACACGCTCATCGGCATCGACGCACAAGA
>LNFM01006720.1_pt1 | contig 33043 bp, 33 predicted proteins | sample 596031 | NCBI WGS metagenome assembly LNFM01 (sample SAMN04254537, study PRJNA301005) | activated carbon metagenome | isolation source: dual media filters at the Ann Arbor, Michigan drinking water treatment plant | place: USA: Ann Arbor | reverse complement strand
GTCCGGGCGGCGCCTGAAGGACAACCCACGGCTTCGCGGCGATTGCCCGGCGCGCGGCCGCATGGTCGAATCAGCTGCGTGGATCGTTTGCGCCACTCGTTAGCGCCAGTCGTTTGCGCGGATCATTTGCGTGAACGATTTGCGCAACTCGTTGGCCGTCACTGATTGATCGACGTGCAGCAGGGTGTGCCGCACGCCGCGCTCGGGCGCAATCGGACAACCGCCTCACGCACAGGTGCATTGAAGGACGTCATGACGCTGCCGTTCGACGCTGCCACTTGGCCTGTCATCAGTGCACTGCTCGATGAGGCGCTCGCGCTCGATCCCGCCGCGCGAGACACCTTCGTCCAGAAGCTCGACGGCGAGCACGCGCAGTACCGCGACACCTTGCGCGCGCTGCTGGCGCGGGCCGGCGGGGTGGAGACCGACCAGTTCCTCGCCACCCTGCCGCGCGTGACGAGCGTGCTCGACCGCGGCGCCGGCGCGCTGACCGACCTTTCTGCCGATCAGGCGATCGGCCCCTACCGGCTGATCCGCGAACTCGGCACCGGCGGCATGGGCGCGGTCTGGCTGGCCGAGCGCGCCGACGGCAGTCTCAAGCGCCAGGTGGCACTGAAGCTGCCGCGTCTCGCCTGGGGCCGGGGGCTCGCCGAGCGCATGGCCCGCGAGCGCGACATCCTCGCGTCGCTCGAGCACCCGCACATCGCCCGCCTGTACGACGCTGGGGTCGACCAGCACGGCCGGCCGTACCTGGCGCTGGAGTACGTCGAAGGCCAGCCGATCGACGTGTACGCCCGGGAGCGGGGCCTGTCAGTCAGACAGAAGCTCGACCTGCTGCTGCAGGTCTGCGCGGCAGTGGCCTTCGCCCACAGCCGTCTTGTCGTCCACCGGGACCTGAAGCCCAGCAACATCCTCGTCACTCCTGACGGTCAGGTGCGTCTGCTCGACTTCGGCATCGCCAAGCTGATGGAGGGGGATCGAGCGCAGGAGACGCAGCTCACCCAGATCGCAGGCCGGGCGCTGACGCTCGACTACGCCAGTCCCGAGCAGATCAAGGGCGAGCCGATCGGCACCGCGAGCGATGTCTACAGCCTCGGCGTGGTCGCGTACGAACTGCTGACCGGCAGCAAGCCCTACAAGCTCAAGCGCGGCAGCGCGGCCGAGCTGGAAGAGGCGATCGCGACGGCGGATGCGCCCCAGGCCAGCGACGCGGCGGACGACCCGCAGGCGAAGAAGGCATTGCGCGGCGACCTCGATGCGATCCTGAACAAGGCGCTGAAGAAGGCGCCGACCGATCGCTACCCCACGATCGACGCGCTGGCGCAGGACCTCACCCGCCACCTGAACAGCGAGCCGGTGAGTGCGCAGCCGGATGCGTTTGCCTATCGCGCCGGCAAGTTCCTGCACAAGTACCGGACCCAGGCGCTGGCCGGCACCGTCACCGCCGTCGCGCTGGCGAGCGCGACCGTGATTGCGTTGTGGCAGGCACAGCAGGCTGCGCAGTCCGAGCGCGCGGCGCAGGTCAGCCGCGAACGCGCCGTGGAGCAAGCCGAGCTGGCGCAGCAGCAGACCGCCGCCGCGCTGCAGGCGCGTGCTGGCGAGCAGCATGCGGCCAATGAGGCGCGCGCAGCGCGCGACCGCGCCGAGGCATTTGCCCAGGCGGAGCGGCAGGCCGCGACCGAGGCTGCGGCGCAGGCCCGGCGTGCGGCATCGGAGGCGCACCGAGCGCAGTCCGAGGCCCGCCGCGCGACGGCGGTACGCGATTACCTCGTCGACCTTTTCCGGGCCAACAGCTACCAGCAGGGCAATGCAGTCGACATGCAGAAACTTACTGCGCGCGAACTACTTGACCGCGGTGTCGCGCGTGTCGACCGCTTGGCCAGTGCGGACCCCGCAGCGCATGCCTTCCTGCTGCGCACTTTCGGTGAGCTTTACTATGAGATGGCGCTCGATCAGGCCTCGGTCCAGTTCCTCGAACGCGCCGTTGAGTCGATGCGCACCCTTTATGGGCCGGATCACCCGGATACGGCTGTCAGTGCCATGGTGCTGGCTTGGACCCTCCATCGCGTTGGCAAGTCGGAAGCTGCGCTCAGGCTTGTTGTCGATGCCAAGGCAGTGCTTGAGCGTGCGCGGCCTGATACGCCCGAACTTGCGCAGGCGCTGTACTTCGAAGCCACTCTGATTTACGAAGCCGAGCCCGAAAGAGCAGCTGCCTTGGCCGAGCGCAGCCTGCGGGTGCTCGCCAGTCGCGGGGAGCGCGGGTTTCGCGTTGCGATGGCACACAACGCGAACGGACTTGCGCTGCGAACCTTGGGCCGTACTGATGATGCGCTCGCTGCCTTTGCCAGCACGCGCACGCACTTCGACGAGCTGTTTGGGCCAGGCAATGTCGAGTCTGCCCACGCGAACGTGGAGGCGATGCGGGCACTCATGGCGGCCCGGCGCTGGCGCGAGGCGGCACAGGCAGGCGACGACGCGGTCGCCGTCCTGAGCCGACATACCGGCACTAACCCCGCGATGCCGCTGCGGCCGATGCTGACCCTCAGCCGGGTCCTGCTCGGCGCCGGCGACGGCCCGCGCAGCCGCGCAGTGCTGGCCGAAGCGCTGGCGTTGCGCAAGTCGCTGGCGGACCCGGCCCACCGACCTTCGCTGCTCGACGTCGAGCGCTTCATCGCGTTGAACGACGCCGTGCGCGGCGACTGCGACGCGGCGGTCGCGGCCCTCCCGGGCCTGCGTACGCGCACCCCGGCGGCATTCCACGAAGACCAGGTCGTCCTGCGAGTCGCCGAGGTGCTGTGCCGCGTGCGCCGCGGTGAGCACGCGGTGGCAGCGACCGTGCTGGAGGAGGCGAGATTCACGTTGGACACGCAACGCGTGTCCCGCTATCGACACGAAGACGTTGCGATGGTCACCGCCCTGCTGGCCGCGGCCCAGGGTGACGCCACTGTCGCCGCCACAGCAATGGACGCGCACCGCAGGCTCGCGCACCCACGCGACGCCGCGCTGCTGCGCGCCCGTGCGGCGATGCTGCTCGGCGATGCAGCCGCGGTGCAGGCGGCGGCGGCGCCCTGGCTCGACCGCCCCGCCGACGCGCCCGACACCGACGTGCTGGTCGACGGCGAACTCGCGCTGCTGGCCGCGCAGGCGCATCGCGACAGCGATCCGCAGCGTGCGCTCGCCCTGGCCGAGCGTGCACAGGCGGCACTGCAGTCGGTCCTCGTACCGCATGCGCCTCAGCTTGCCGTGCTTGCCGAACTACGGCGGCAACTGACGTCGCCGCCGTCAAGCTGAACCACGCCAGTGAACGGCGACTGAATCGCGGCTTGACCGCGGCTGAGCCGCGACGGCGCTGCTGCGCAAGGCGCCGTTTCCCGCGCGTAGGCGTTCGCCTGCCTCGCGCGTCCTGCAGGACGCCAGTAGTTCATCTGACCTGACAGTGTGCTGCGCGCTGGCGACGCCACCAGGCGCTTTCGATCATTTCTATGGCCCCGGACAGTGCATCGGGCCTGACCGCCCGCGGGTGTACACGGCCGCACGCCTCGCGTCCTCGCTTGCGTCCTCTCCTGCGTCCCCCGTCCATTCGCGCGCCAGCACGGCTGGATGCCGTGCGATGTCCGGATACGCGCTGCCGCTCCGTAACCGATGCAGAGGCCAATCACTCAGGAGACGCCGATGCATGCCAAGCAGCCGGACCACACGTCAGCCGACACTCATACGGCAGCGCAACCCACAAGCGTGGTCGTGACGCGAGCGCGTGCGAAGCGCGGTCCGCGCGTCCGTGCCGCCTGGTCAAGCGGCATCTGCGCACTGCTGCTGTGCGCGTGCGGCGGCGGTACCGGCGAGTCGGCCAACCCGCTGCCGAACCAGGCGACCATCGTGCTAGGTGGGCGGACGGCCACACCGGCGAAGTCGGAGGCCGCGCCGGTGCTGGTGGCGGCGCCGCAGCCGCTGGTCGTGGCTGACGGCGATCCGGCGATGTTCATCGTCGTCGCGCAGGGTGCGGGCCTGCAGTACCGCTGGGTCGTCAACGGCGCGACAGTCTTCGGTGTCAGCGGGCCGGTGCTGCAGCTTCACGCGGCGATGCGTGCAGACGATGGCGCCCATGTTTCGGTGGTGGTGTCGAACGATGCGGGCCAGTTTGCGACGCCACCGGTACGCCTGTCGGTCGAACCGGCCGGCTGGCGTGCGCCGTGGTCCTGATACCGCCGTCTTGCCGGAAGCACACGACAGAACCGGACCGCATCCATCGGTGAGTGCCTGCTGACAGAGCTGTGCCGGGCGCCTTGCGCAGCCGCCGCATGCGGTGGCCGCGGGCGGCCCGACGGCCGCGCCATGCATCGAGAGGGCGCCGGCGACGGCGACTGCGTGGTCGCCCGACTATCGCAAACCCGCGATCTACCTCCGATCGAGCTCCGGCGTGGGAATGAAATGCGCCGCCGCGGTGTCCCTTGTCCTGGGCCGCCGTCGGCAGGCCCGCGCTCATCAGCCCCTTCCGGAGAGAAAACTACATGTCCCTGTCCCGTCGCTCTTTCCTTGCCGCCGGCGCATCGATGGCCGCACTGCCCCTGATCGGCTGCTCCACGGTCGCGCCGACACCGGCCGTCAGCACCGTGGCGCCTGGCATCGCGCGCGTTCGCGTCGGCAGTTTCAGCGTCACGTCGCTGCCCGATGGCGTGGCGGTGCGCCCGCTCGCTGAAGGTTTCGTGCGCAACGCCTCGCTGGCCCAGGTGCAGGCCGCCCTGGCCGAGGCCGGCCTGCCGACCGACTCGGTGACGATTCCGTTCACGCCGATGCTGGTCGACACCGGCAGCCGCAAGGTGCTGCTCGATGGCGGCAACGGCACGTTCGGTGCACCCACGGCGGGCAAGCTGCTCGAAAGCCTTGGCAAGGCGGGCCTGCAGCCGTCGCAGATCGACACCATCATCATCAGCCACTTCCACGGCGACCATATCAACGGCCTGCGCGGCAAGGATGGGGCGCTCACCTTCCCCAACGCCAAGATCCTGGTGCCGGCCCCTGAGTGGGCGTGGTGGATGGACGACGCGCGCATGAACGCCCAGCCGGAGAACGCACGCGGCAACTTCATGGCCGTCCGCCGCGTGTTCGGCCCGATCGCACAGACGGTGGAGCGGTTCGAGCCGGGCCGCGAACTGCTGCCGGGCATCCGCTCGATGCCAGCCTTTGGTCATACCGCCGGGCACACCAGCTTCATGGTCGAAAGCGGCGGCCAGAAGCTGCTCTACTGGGCCGATACGACCAACATCGCCGCCCTGTTCGTGCGCAATCCGGACTGGGCAGTCGCGTTCGACGCCGATCCGGAGGCCGCACGCAAGGTGCGCCGCTCTCTCATGGAACTGGCCGTGAAGGAGAACCTGCTGGTGGCCGGCTACCACCTGACACTGCCGGGCATCGGCCGCCTCACGCCGCGCGGCAACGGCTACGACTTCAAGCCGGTCGCCTGACGGGGCGGGCTAGGCGGGCTCGCCGTCGCCGGGCTTCAGCCCGCGGTGCGTGTGCCGGAAGGCACCCGCATCGGCGGCGAGGCGCGCGAGGCCGCGTCCGCTCGCGGCGACCGTCTTGAGCAGCACGCTGAAGGCACGGGCAAAGGCGGTCGAGATGCAGCGGGCGCGTTCGGCGCGTGCGTGTGCAACGTGCGCGCGCATGGCTTCGTGGGAGATGTAGTCCATCAGATCGACTCCTGTCGGTCGGTGGGCAGGCGGTGCGCACGTGCCTGTTGGGCACGGCGCCCCGTGACTGCCGGGGGCGATGATCTGCTGCGTTGCACAAATCGTGCTCGCCACCCGGATACACCCTTGACACGAGCCGCTGGGGCCAATCTGCCCCAGGAAATTGCTGCGCTGCACCGGCGGAACGCAGCGCGTCGATCGACGTGCCCCGGCGCAGGGCGCGCCGGGGCTTCAGTCCTGCCTCAGGCCCCGTTGAACACGAAGCGCGTGCCGGTGGATGAGCGCACGAACTTGTCGGGCATCTCGGCCTGCACGATGTTGATGAAGGTCTCGCCGGAGCAGTGCATCGGGATCAGGAAGTCCGGATTGATCGCCTTCAGTTCGGCCGCCGTCTGGCGCTGGTAGTCGACCGGGTGCGGCGCCAGATGAAATCCGCCGAGCACCGCATGGACCTTGTCGGTGCCGGCGATCTTCATCGCCGCGCGCACCGAGTTGACGATCCCGCGGTGGCCGCAACTCGTCATCACCACCAGGCCCTTGCCTTTGACCAGGAACGCCGTGGCCTGCTCGTGCTCGAAGTCGTCCGGAATCACGCTCAGGTTGCGCTTGCCCTCGGACAGCTTTTCCGGCGCGCAGCCCACGCCCGCCTGCAGGCCGACGTTCATGCGGGTGGGGGAGAGCACGCGCTCGAACGACTGGCGCGCGATCATGCCGGTGGAAAACCCATGGTCGGCCATGACCGAGGGTTTGTCGGCGAAGGTGACCGTGAGGCCGGCATTGCGGATCGCGTCGCGATCGAGCACGCCGAAGCCGCCGCCTTCGCCCGGCACGTTCAGTTCGCGCGTGCAGAAGCACTCCTCGCTGCCCAGATAGAACGGCAAGCCGGTTTTGAGCTTGCCCTTGTAGGCATCGAGGAACCCCACCATGCCGCCGAAGTGATCAAAATGGCCGTGGCTGAGCGCCAGCGCATCGAGCTTGCTGACGTCGATGCCGGCCAGCGCCAAGTTGTTCAGCAGCGCCTCCGGCGTGTAGCCGAAGTCGACCAACACGTTGCGTGTCTCGCTGCCGCGCGTCGACTCCAGGTGCAGCGACAGGCCCCATTCGCTCTGCAGCGTGCGGCGCGGCGCGGTGCGCGGCGCCACGGCAAAACCCAGTCGCTGCACCTGCAGCGAGCCGAGCGTGCGCGGCGGCTCGAACGCGTGGTGATACGAGTCCGTCACCACCCGCACCGCGAGGCGATCCACGGCCGGCACGCCGGCCGGCGAGTCGATCGGCTTGGCTTCGGCGACGCGGCCGCCGAACAGGCCGCCGGCAGCGAGCGCGGCGATCGAGCCGGCGCCGGCCCGCATCAGCGAGCGGCGCGAGCGATTGCCGAGGTACTGGGAGTCGTCAAGGGCGGTGGAATCAAAGCGTCTGCGCATGCTGTCTCCTTCGTTGTCATGGTTATGCAGCGAACGAATGACAGCGCGGCACAAGGTGCCGCGTCAAGACACGTCAGCGGACGGTGGGTCCCGTTTTTGCGCTGATCCTGGACTGCAGTGCGCGCCGTGCGAGCGGATCGCAGTGCGTCAGGCGACCGCCGGACGCAACACCTTCTGCTCGCGGATCGGCAGATTGCACACCGCCGCGAGGGCTGCGAGCGCGGCGTCGGCGTACCACATCCACAGGTAGTCGCCCTGCTGCGTGATGGCGATGCCACCCAGCCAGGCGCCGAAGAAACCGCCGATCTGGTGCGACAGCAGCGTCAGACCGAACAACGTGGCCATGTAGCGCGTGCCGAACAGCTTGCCCACCACCCCCGCGGTGGGTGGCACCGTGGCGAGCCAGGTGAAGCCCAGGCCGATCGCGAACAGATAGAACGTGATCTCGGTCTTCGGCGCGGCCAGGTACAGCAGCACCAGCACCGCACGCGACGCGTACATCCAGAACAAGATCATCTTGCTGCGGTAGCGGTTGACCCACCAGCCGGCCATCAGCGAGCCGGCAATGTTCGCCAGGCCAATGATCGCGAGCGACCAGCTGGCCACGCTCGCCGGCAGTCCGCACAGACTGACTTCTCCCGGCAGATGCGTGACCAGGAAGGCGATGTGGAACCCGCAAGTAAAGAATCCCGCATGCAGCAGCAGATAGCTGCGGTCCACCATCGCGGTCCTGACCGCCTGCCGCACGCCACCGTCGCTCCTGGCAGCAGCTGCGTGAGCAGCAGCTGCCTCGGGTGAGCGTCGCAGCAGGCGCGCCAGCGGCAGCGCCAGCAGCGAGATCGCCGCCAGCCACAGCATGCCGAATACGCCCGACAGGCTGATCAGCTTCTGCACCAGCGGCGCGAAGACGAACTGGCCGAAGGAGCCACCGGCGTTGATCACGCCTGAGGCGGTACCGCGCGAGGCTGCTGGCACGCGCTGCGCAGCAGCGCCGATCAGCACCGAGAAGCTGCCGGCGCCCGAGCCGGCCGCCATCAATACGCCAAGGGTGAGCACCATGCCGAGGCCGCTGTCCATGTAGGGCGTCAGCGCGGTGCCAAGGGCCAGCACCAGCACGCCCGCCACCAGCACGCGCCCGGGTCCATAGCGATCCGCCACCGCGCCGGCGATGGGTTGCACCGCGCCCCAGACGAACTGGCCCACCGCCATCGCGAAGCTGATGGTCACGATGCCCAGCCCCGTACTCGTGTTCAGTGGCGAGACGAACAGGCCGAGCGATTGGCGCGCCCCCATCGTGATCATCAGCAGCGACGCGGCGGCCACCACCACCAGCCACCAGTGCTGTTGCTTGCCCGTGCCCACGGCCGCTGCGGTCATCTGACTTCTCCCGGAGGGAGCGGATTAGAGCCCGTCTGCGCCGGCGGCACAAACGCGCGTTGCGCAGCGCCCGCATGCGCAGCGCGCATGCGAGCCGCGTCTGGGACAATCCGCACCCTTTGTCACCCGACGCACCGGAGTTCCCGCATGGGCGCAATGCACCCGTTCCACTTGGCCTTCCCCGTCACGTCGCTCGCCAAGGCGCGCGCGTTCTACGGCGACCTGCTCGGCTGTCCGGAAGGCCGCTCCTCGCCCGACTGGATCGACTTCGACCTGTACGGCCATCAGATCGTCGCCCACCTGGCGCCGGACGAAGCCGGCCATCGCGTGACCTCCGAAGTGGATGGCGACGCCGTGCCGGTCCGTCACTTCGGCGTGGTGCTGCCGATGCCCGAGTGGGACGCCCTCGCCGCCAAGCTGCGCGCTGCCGCCGTCCGCTTCATCATCGAACCGCACATCCGCTTCAAGGGGCAAGTGGGTGAACAAGCGACGATGTTCCTGCTCGATCCCTGCGGCAATGCGCTGGAATTCAAGGCGTTCGCCGACCCGACGCGATTGTTTGCGAAGTGACAGGAACAGCGTCGCTTGTTCGTCGATGATGCGCACCGCGCGGGTCGCGTCGCGGCCGGCGCGGCGACGTCGCGGCTCGACCTGCGATCTAGGCTGCGCTCACCTTCCGGCGACCATCGTGGGTCGGCCCGACGCGCGCCTCGACCGCTTGGCGGAGTTCGCCGCTCAAGCCGACTGCGAACGCGGTCTCGGTGACGAGGAACAGCGGGCCGATCAGCAGCCCGATCAGATCGTCGACGAATGCCGGCTTGCGGCCCTCGTACCCGTGGCCGATGAACTGGATCGCCCAGCCGACCACGAACAGGCCAATGCCGCTGGCAAGCCACATGGTGGTGGACAGGCTTGCGAGCGACTGAGCTGCCCACACCGCCACGCCCAGCAGGCCGGCCATCACCAGGCCATAGCCAAAGTGCAGCACGACATAAAACGCCACGCTGGCGCCTGCCACGAGCCAGGCGGGACTCATGCCGATGCCGGCGATCTCGACCTCAGGTCGCGACAGCAGCACGGCGACGGCGAACACGATCATCGGCACGCCGACGAAGTGCGTGGCGATGTTGCGGCGGTCGCGGTGGTACGCGGCGTAGTTGGCGATCTGGTCAGTGAAGCTGCGCATACGGTCTCCTGGGATGGCGCGCGGTGCGACGATCGCCCGACGTTCTGAGCGTGAACATAGCGCAGGCGCAGCGCGCGTCAACCGCGCGCGGCGGCAGGCTTGTCGGTGACGTCGAGCGCGTCGCACCAGCGTTCGATGCGTTCGCGCACCTCGACCGGCTTCTCCGTCAACGGCCAGTGATGGCAATCGATGGTGTCGATCTCGCCGCGTGGGAATGTGGCAGCGATCGCCCGTGTCTCTTCGAGCGTAGCGAAGGTGGCGCCGGTCGAAAGCAGCACCAGTACCGGCATTACGTACGTTGCCGGCGCGGGCAGCGGCCGGAACATCTGCACCAATTCCTGCAGGTAGTGGGCGGTGCGAAAGGTCTTCAGGTCCGCCCAGGTGGAGCTGTAGCGCCGGATGAATTGCGCCTCGCTGGCCGGATCCCGCAGCGCGATGCGCGCCTCGCGATCCATCTGCGCGAGATCGAGTTCGGGCAGGCGGCTGCGCCGCAGGCCGAGGGCGTTGAGCGCGCGCACGCCGCGCGCAGCAGCGGCAAATAGCGGTCCATAGCGCGCCACGCGACGCCACTTGCCGTGCAGCGCGTGGCGGAACACCGGGTCGATCAGCACCATTGCGCGCACCCGCTGCGGATGGATCGAGGCAAAGTGCAGCGCCGCCTGCGCGCCGAGGCTGTGACCGACGAGGATCACCTGCTCGACGCGATCGCCGAAGCCGCTGTCGAGCAACGCGGCCAGATCCTCGCTCCAGAGCTCGAGGCTCAACGCGCGCCGCGTGGTCGACTGGCCGTGCCCGCGCAGGTCAAGGCGGGCGACGTCGCGCTGGTCTGTCAGCCGCGTGTGCTCGATGAACTCGGTCCAGCGGCTCAGGTTGCTGGCCAGGCCGTGCAGCAGCAGCACGGGCGCATGCGGTGGCGCTTCGCGCCGCCGCGCAGTCAGCATCCGCCAGTGAAGGCGGTCGCCGCTGCGATCCGGCGCGGCGAGGCTGCAGGCGATGTCCATGGCGCAGGCTACCGCCGATGATTGCCGCGGCGATCCGGCCGGGCGTCCGATATTCGCGATTCGCGCAAGCTCGTGCGTAAGGTCCGTGGCGCGCGCGTGCGGAGTGCGGGTACGCCGATGCCTTGTCAGTGAATGCCGGACATCATCGGTCAGACACACCGAGCGAGCTGCCGCCCTGCGCGTCAGCTTCGGTCTGGCCGGCTTCGTTCAACTGCTGATCAAGGGTTCGATTGTCGGCGTCTGCATTGTCGCGGTCAGACGACGCAGCGGCTGACTCTGGTCGCCGCGCTCGGGTGCCGGGCCGAGTGCCATCTTCGGCATGGCGACCGACAGGCGCGTCGGACGGCGCGCGGGTGCGGCGGTTGTGGGTCATGGCGCAATCCATGCTGTCTCGTGAAGCTGACCCGGCGGCAAGCGGCATGCCGCTCGATGCGGCATGCCGCCGTCCTCCACTAAAGGCGTCCCACGCCGGGCAGCGTGGCAACCAGTCGGCCGTCGTCGTACACCAGGCCGACCAGTTGGCCGTCTTGCTCGACCACGTGAAACTCGCGGCCGTCCGACGCTGACTCGGCGGCAGCCGTACGCGTCAGACGGCCGGCGAGGTGGGCAAGCAAGCGGCTGCCAAGCAGCAGGGAGACAACAAGCAACTGGCGGCCAGGCGCCGGTACGCGGTCCCGTGCTGTGGTGGTCATCGAATGTGTCATGGCGTTCTCCTGTTCTTTGTGTTCTGTGCCTGCAGCAAGCAGGCGATCGATCTACGGTCCATCGAGCGTCAGTTCGCGTAGCGCGTGACGCGTTTGACGCTGGGCTGCCTGCCGCGCTGCCTTGCGACCGAGTTGGTGAGCGCCCGCGCGCCGAAAGCGCGCCAGTCGGACCAGCGGATTGCGCGGGGACGGCATGCGTTGCTTCATGGCCTTTCCTTTCATGACAAGGTGCCGCGCGTTCACGGCGCAGGCAGGGGTGATGCGACAAAAGTGCGGGCGCCAAAGCAAACGGCCCGGGGCATTGCTGCACCCGGGCCGCCGTGGCGGTGTGACGCTGCGTCAGTGGCGCCGCAAAGCGCGCTGGAGCAGGGTCAGGGGGGTGCGATGGCGCCGTGCTGCTGCGCCGATGGCCGACGTAGCGCCTGCGATGCCGCAGTTGCCTAGGACATCAAAGGCGACGCCGATGGTGTCGAGCGGCAGGCCGGACGGGCGATTCATGCAGCGCTGGATCATCTGGCCTCCTCGACGTGGTTGATGGGTGGGGTTGCTTGCGAAATCGTCGCTGCCAGAGGCTGGTGCGACGTGGAACGAATGATAAACAAACCTTTATCTAATGCAACAGAAATATTGCTCTGATGTTCGGGGCTACCTGATTTGCGCGAGCGTTTCCGTGGGTTCACCGCTTGCGCTTGAGCGGCGCCACGCCTTGGGCCACTTTCTGCCAGGCCTCGCGGTCGACCGCCGGGGCGGGTGCGGTGCGCGCTGGCTCGGTCGGTGCAGGCGTCAATACTTCGCCCAGCAGATCGAGCAGACGAACCCGGGCGCGCTCGGGATGGCGTCGGTAGTAGGTCAGCACGAGGCCGACAATGAAGCGCTCATCGTCACTCTGCGGCGCCGTCGACTCGGTCGCCGCAGCCGCTGCGACGGGGGCTGCTGCTCCGGGCCGAGGTGCTGCACTGCCGCTGTGGCGAACGTCCATCCAGCCATAGGGCTTGTGCATGCATTGCTCGAACTGCCGCGCCAGTCGCTCGCCGATCTGGCGCGAGCGGCCCTTGATCTGGCTCCAGTAGCTCGGCTGGATCTGCAACCGCTCGGCGAACCGCCCTTCCAGGCCGCGCAGGGTGGCGGCATCCGGCTTGCGCGCGGCCTGCTGCACGAACTCGTCGAACAGCCGCAGGGCATTGTCGAGACGGATCTGGGCCAGATCGGCAGGATCGTTCATTGACTACATGATAAAGAACGGTCTGCTTCGCCGCGGGCCGATCATCGCTGGCTCGTGCAGGCGGTGATTGAGCGGCCTGGCGGTCTGCGGCGACGCCTGCCGCGTCAGGACCCTGCGCCCAACTCGCGCACCAGCGGCGCGCCGGCGAGCCACGCCTGCAGGCACTCGACCACGTCCTGCGCGAACTGCGCGATCACCGGCTCCGCCACAAAGCCGAGATGCGGCGTGAGCACCACGTTGGGCAGCGTGCGCAGCGCATGTGCTGCGGGCAGCGGTTCTTCGTCGAACACATCGAGCGCGGCCATCGCCGGGCGACCGCGCGCCAGCGCGGTAAGCAGTGCATCGGTATCGATGAGGGACGCGCGCGATGTGTTTACCAGCAGTGCGTCGCTGCGCATCTGTGCCAGACGCGCGGCATCGATCAGATGGCGTGTCGCGGCGCTCGCGACCAGATGCACGCTCACCACTTGCGAGGTGGCGAGCAGAGCGTCGAGCGCCACAAACAGCGCGCCATGCTGCGCAGCGCGCGCCTCGGTCATGTGCGGGCTCCAGCACACGATCTCCATGCCGAAGGCACGGCCGATCGCCGCGACGCGCGAGCCGATCTCGCCCAGGCCGATCAACCCCAGGCGAGCGCCACGCAACACCGGCGCCAGCGGCTTGCCGTCGCGCCAGCCGCCGCTGCGCATCAGCGCCTGCGCGGGCTCCAGGCGCCTGGTGGCGGCGAGAATCAGCGCCCAAGTGAGCTCGGCCGTGGTGTCCTTGGAAGGTCCCCAGCGCGTATGGCTCACTGGGATACCGCGCCGGGCCAGCGCGTCGGCGTCGAGCGCGTTGTTGCGTGTGCCGGTGAAGACCACGTAGCGCAGCCGTGGCAAATGCTGCAGCAGTGTGGCGGTCAGTGGCGTGCGATCGCGCATCAGCACAAGCACGTCGGCCGCGGCCAGCGACTCGATCAGCGCGGCGCCGCGCAGTGGCACGGTGTGAATTTGGACATGCGCGCGTGCCGTGATTGACGACCAGTCGGCCAGTCGATGCAGTGCGTTCTCGTAGTCGTCGAGGACGACGATCTGGGGCGGGGCGGTCATTGTGTCGATCGGCGGCAAGGTCAGGTGAGTGGAGAAGCGAGGCGTCCAGGATGCTAGACCGGCGATTCACCCAGGATGCAGCGCCGAGTCCGGGGAGGATGCGTCCACCGCTTGATCGATCGCGTTGCCGGGCTGACATGGGCTGCTTTAAAAGGTCATGCAGGGTTCAAGCGCCGACGGGGAGACTCCTGTCCGCCGGAACGATGGGTGCTCGGCGTGTAGCGGCAGTGGGCCGTGTGCCGCGCTGCTGTCCCGCTGGGTTGACACTCTGATTCCGCTTAGTGGGAGGGCTTTTCACGAAATTGACGTGCGTCAACAAAGCACGGCACTTCGACGGGTTCCTCTTGAGGTGAAGGCATGAGGCCGCGTGGATGTCCGCCACACTCGCGCAACGACGCAAATGTCTGACACGCCACGCGGCAGCGCATGACGCCCTACGCAGCTTTCTTCCTCTACCTGATCGCCGTGGTGGCGACGGTCGGCCTGGTCGTCGGGCTGAACGCGCTGCTCGGGCCGCGCGTAGTCGCCTCGGCCGTGAAGATGGAGCCGTTCGAGTGCGGCGTGCAGCCGATTCAGCAGCGCAACGTGCGCCCGCTGTCGATCAAGTACTACCCGATAGCGATTTTCTTCCTGCTGTTCGATCTGGAGACGGTGCTGCTGTTCATCTGGGCGTCGGCCGCCGGTCATCGCGAGATCGCCACGCTGTCGCTGGTCTCGTTCCTGGTGTTCATGGGCCTGCTCGCGCTGGCGTTCGCCTATGTGTGGCGTGACGGGGGTCTGGAATGGCGATGATGGAGTACCTGACCACCCGCAAGGACGATCTGGTCGGGTGGGTGCGCAAGTTCAGTCTCTTTCCCTATCCGTTCGTGACTGCCTGCTGCGGCATGGAGTTCATGTCGGTCAGCTCGACGCTGTATGACACCGATCGCTTCGGCGCCGCGCTGCCGCGCTTCACGCCGCGCCAGTCGGACCTGCTGATGGTGGTGGGCACGATCAGCCATAAGCAGGCGCAGGTGATCAAGAAGGTCTACGAGCAGATGTGCGAGCCGAAGTGGGTGATGGCGTTCGGTGCCTGCGCCACGAGCGGCGGCTTCTATCGCAACTACGCGGTGCTGCAGGGGGTAGACAAGGTCGTTCCGGTGGACATCTACGTGCCCGGCTGTCCGCCGCGGCCGGAGATGGTGATCGACGCGATCGTGATGCTGCAGGACAAGATCTCGAAAGACCGGCATCCGATCTTCCCGGGCGAGCGACAGAACCCGGTAGCCACATGAAGAAGGGCTGCGCGTCGCACCACCCATGATCTACGAGACCATCAAGGCAAGCCTGACGGGCTCGTACGAGCGCGCCTGGGACAGCTTCGGCATGCTGGTGCTGGACCTGCCGGTGGCGAACATCGTGCCGGTGGTCGAGCGACTGCGCACGGAATTCGGCTTCTCGCTGTTCCTGGATGTCACCGCGGTCGACCATCCCGAGCGGGAACCGCGCTTCGACGTCGTCTATCACTTCCTGAGCCCCAAGCATCACAAGCGCATCCGCCTGAAGGTGCAGGTGCCGCTCGCGCAGCCGACGGTGCCGACGCTGACCACGATGTACGGTGCAGCACGCTTCATGGAGCGCGAGACGCACGAGATGTATGGGATCGAGTTCGTCGGCAACGACGATCTGCGGCCGATCCTGCTGTACGAAGGCTTTGTCGGCCATCCGCTGCGCAAGGACTATCCGATAGACCAGGAACAGCCCATCGTTCCCTATCGCCGGTAGCCACCCGATGGACTACAAGAGCCCTGTTCGCACCACGCTGATCGAGACCGCCGATCCGGAGCACGTGATCGTCAACATCGGTCCGTCCCATCCGGCGACCCACGGCACGGTGCAGATCATTGCCGAGATCGACGGCGAGACGGTCAAGCGCGCCGACATTCACTGCGGCTACCTGCATCGCGGGTTCGAGAAGGAATCCGAGCACCACACGTATCACAACGTCATCCCGTACACCGACCGCCTCAATTACTGCTCGGCGCTGAACAACAACTTCGCCTATGCAGATGCGGTGGAAAAGCTGCTCGGCGTGCAATTGACGCCGCGCTGCGTCTACCTGCGCACGCTGCTGTCCGAGTACAACCGCATCGCCGACCACATCACCTGTGTCGCCGCCTCGGTGATGGAGCTGGGCGCGATGACCGCGTTCCTGTACCTGATGACGGTGCGCGACTACATCTTCGAGCACCTGAACCAGTTGACCGGCGCGCGCCTGACCTACTCGTACGTGCGCATCGGCGGCCTGGCGCGCGACCTGCCTGACGGCTGGCTCGAGCGGCTTGAGGAAGTGCTGCAGTTCACCGAGAACTACGTCGAACGCATCCACGGCCTGCTCGATCGCAATCGCATCTTCATCGACCGCATGCGCAATGTGGGCGTGATGACGCCGGAGCACGCGCTCAACTGGGGCTATACCGGGCCGACGCTGCGCTCCACCGGATTGGCGATGGACCTGCGCAAGGACAGTCCGTACCTGGCCTACGCGGATCTGGACTTCGACGTCCCCGTCGGCATCAAGGGCGACAACTTCGACCGCTACTACGTGCGCATGTGCGAGATCGACGAGTCGATCGCGATGGTGCGGCAATGCGTGCGCCAGCTGCCTGATGGTCCGGTGAGCATCGACGACCCGCGCGTGGTGCTGCCGAAGAAGGAACTTGTCTACACGCAGATCGAAGCACTGGTAAACCACTTCAAGCTGGTGATCGACGGCATCAAGGTGCCGGCCGGCGAGGTCTACGTTGCGCACGAAGCGCCCAATGGCGAACTCGGTTTCTATCTGATCAGCGACGGCAGCGGTCGACCCTACAAGCTGCACGTGCGCGCCCCCAGCTTCCTGCACGTGGGGGGTCTGCACACGCTGATCGAGGGTTACCAGATCTCCGACATCGTGCCCACCTTCGGCTCGATCAACATGATCGGCGGCGAGTGCGATCGATGACACCGCTCACTGCACAACTTGCCGAGAAGTTCGACGCGCTGCGCCGGCTGTACCCGGCCGAGATGGCGCCGTCGCTGGTGCTGCCGCTGCTCCACTGCATGCAGGAAGACAAGGGCTTCGTCACCGAGGACGACGCGCTGTGCATCGCCCAGTACCTGGGCGTGCCGCCGATCCAGGTTGTGGAGGCGCGCAGCTGGTACTCGATGTTTCGCCAGCAGCCGGGCGGACGCTACGTGCTCAAGGTGTGCCGCAACATCTCCTGTTCGCTGCGCGGTGCCGAGCAGGTGGTGAGCCACCTCGAGCAACGCCTGGGCATCCGCGTGGGCGAGACCACGCCGGACGGGCGCTTCACGCTGGAGACCGTCGAGTGCCTGGCCTCGTGTGGCACGGCGCCGGCGATGCAGATCAACGACACCTATCACGAGCAGCTCGATGCGGCGATGATCGACCGCATCCTGGAGGACCTGCCGTGAAAGCGACCTCGATCTTCTTCAGCCATACGGTGACGAACGAGTCGCATGCGCTGCACGCGTATCGCGACCGTGGCGGCTACGGCGGACTGACCAAGGTGCTGACCACCGGCATGCAGCCGGCGGATGTCGAGAAGGAAGTGATTGCCTCCGGCTTGCAGGGCCGCGGCGGCGCCGGCTTTCCGGTGGGCACCAAGTGGAGCTTCGTCAACAAGAAGAGCCCGGTGATCTACCTTGCCTGCAATGCCGATGAAGGCGAACCCGGTACCTTCAAGGACCGCTGGATCCTCGAACACTCGCCGCATCAGCTGATCGAGGGCGTGCTGCTCGCCTCCTATGCGTTGGGCGTGCGGCACGCGTTCATCTATATCCGCGGCGAGTTCGACCTGCCGTTGCGCCGGCTGCAGGGCGCGCTCGACGAGGCGCGCCATGCGGGCCTCGTCGGCGAGCGCATCTTCGGCACCGACTTCTCGTGCGACATCGTGATCCATCGCGGCGCCGGTGCGTACGTCTGCGGCGAGGAGTCCAGCCTGCTCAACTCGCTCGAGGGCCGCAAGGGCTATCCACGCAACAAGCCGCCGTTTCCGGCGGTCAAGGGCCTTTACCAGCGGCCCACGGTGGTGAACAACGTGGAGTCGCTGGCGACGGTGCCGTGGATCATCGTCAACGGCGGCGCCGCCTATGCCGCCATCGGCGTGAAGAAGAATCCGGGCACGCGCCTGTTCGGCATCTCGGGGCACGTCGAACGACCGGGGCTGTATGAGCGCCCCACCGGCTATCCGCTCAAGCAGATAATCGACGAGGACGCCGGCGGTGTGCTAAGCGGCCGTCGGCTCAAGGCGGTGATCCCTGGCGGCAGTTCCACGCCGATCCTGACCGCCGCGGAGATTGAGAACGTCACGCTGGACGTCGAGTCGATGTCGCGTGCCGGCAGCATGATGGGCTCGGGCGGCATCATCGTGATCGCCGAGGGGACCTGCATGGTGCGGCTGCTGCAGGTGCTGTCGCGCTTTTACGCGCACGAGTCCTGTGGCCAGTGCACGCCGTGCCGCGAGGGTACCGACTGGATGAACCGGATCCTCGAACGCATCCTCGCCGGCAAGGGTGTGCCGGGCGATCTCGCCGCGCTGCGCGCGATCCCGGCGGGGATCATGGGAAACACCGTGTGTGCGCTCGGCGATGCGGCGTCGATGCCGGTGGTGAGCTTCATCAAGAAGTTCGGCGACGAGTTCGACTACTTCGTCGCGCACGGCCGTTCGATGAACGACGGCCGGCTGGCTGCGTGAGAGCGCGACGATGAAGTGCACGATCGACAACCGCGAACTCGAGGCCAACGAGGGCGAGAGCGTGCTGCAGGCGGCCAAGCGCTTCGGCATCGAGATTCCGCACTTCTGCTACCACGCCAAGCTGTCGGTCGCCGGGAGCTGCAGGTTGTGCCTGGTCAAGGTCAACAACCTGCCCAATCATCACGCCGAACATGGTGATCGAGACGCAGGCCGAGGAAGTGCAGCGGGCGCGCCGGCAGGTGATGCAGTTCATCATGCTCAACCACCCGGTCGACTGCGGCATCTGCGACAAGGCCGGCGAATGCACGCTGCAGAACTATCAGCAGGAATACGGTGCACCGCAGGCGCTCTCGATCGATCCGAAGATCCGCCGCCGCAAGCTGCATGAACTGAGCCCACGTATCTCGCTCGACAACGAGCGCTGCATCCTGTGCAGCCGCTGCGTGCGCTTCACCAAGGAGATCTCCGGTTCCGGCGCGCTCGGCATCGTCGACCGCGGCAGTCATTCGTACGTGGATCGCATCGGCGCGCTGCCATTCGACGATCCGTACTCCGACAACGTCATCGGCATCTGTCCCACCGGTGCGCTGCTCTCGAGCGACTTTCTCTACAAGAGCCGAGTGTGGTTCCTCGAGCCGGTGCGCTCGGTGTGCACCGGTTGCGCACGCGGTTGCAGCGTGCAGGTTTGGCGCCGCCAGAAGCACCGCGAGCCGCGTGCGCCTGGCATGGCGCAGCCGAACGTCGCCTATCGAGTGACCGCGTTCGACAATCCGCAGATCAACGGGCCCTGGCTGTGCAACAAGGGTTTTGACCTGCACAAGACGATGGCGCAGCCGCGTGTGCTCGCCGCGCGCGTGGCGGGCGCCCAGGTGCCGCTCGACCAGGCGCTCGACGCAGCGCGTGCGCTTCTGGCGGATGCGCGCCATCCAGCGGTGCTGATATCGGCCCATGCATCCAACGAGGAACTCGACGCGTTCGCGGCCGCTTTCGGCACGCGCGTGCGCGTGTACGCGAAGCAGGATTGTCGGCCCGCCGCGGGCGAAGTGGTCGAAGACCAGTTCCTCATTCGAGCCGACAAGAACCCCAACAGCTTCGGCGTGCAAGCGATATTTGGCGCCGCGCCGTTCGATGCCGCGGCCGGCCACGACGTCGTGCTCGTGTGGGGCGCGCTGGACGACACCGCGATTCTGGGCGCCGCCCGGCGCGTGCACCTCGTCGCTTTCGAGGAGCCGACACTGGCCGCAGCCGATGTCGTCATTCCGGTCTCCACCACGTTCGAGCGCAGCGGCAGCTTCAGCAACTTCGAGGGCACGCGCAACGAGTTCGTCGCAGTGTTCGACAAGCCGCAGACCGTGCAGCACGCGGCCGACGTGTTCGCGAGGCTCGCGTCGTGATCCAGGACCTCGTCGTCCAAGGCGCGTTCATGGTCTACGTGATCGTGTTCCTGCTGTCGATCGCCACCATCTTCACCTGGGTCGAGCGCAAGCTATCTGCGATCACCGCCGATCGTATCGGCGCCAATCGCGCCTACATCCGCATTCCGTACACGCAGATCAAGCTGACCGCCTGGGGCCTTTTCCACGGCCTGGCCGACGGCGCCAAGATGCTGCTGAAAGAGAACTTCACGCCGCAGACGTACGACCGTTTTTGCTACAACCTCGCGCCCTGGCTGGCGGCGGTGCCGGTGCTGCTGGTGTTCGCGGTGGTGCCTTTCGGCGGCACCGTGATGCCGGGACAGTTGCTCAGTCCCGACTGGTTCCCGGACCTGGCGCGCGATCTGACAGCGTTCTTCGGCGAGCGCGCCTATGCGATGCAGGTGGCCAGCCTGGACGCCGGCATTCTTTTCGTGCTGGCCATCTCCGGCATCGGCATCCTCGGCACGATGCTCGCCGGCTGGTCGTCGAACAACAAGTTCTCGATGCTCGGCGCGGCGCGCGCAGCCTCGCAGATGATCTCCTATGAAGTGGCGATGGGCATGGCGCTGATCGCCATGGTGGTCACCTACGGCACGCTCGATCTGAACGAGATGGTGAAGTGGCAGGCGCAGCCTTGGGCGGGCGGCCTCCCTGCCTGGGGCATCTTCCTGCAGCCGATCGCCTTCCTCGTCTTCCTCACCGCCTCGATCGCCGAGAACAAGCGGGTGCCCTTCGATCTGCCCGAGTGCGAGTCGGAGCTCGTCTCCGGCTACTTCACCGAGTACACCTCGATGAAGATGGGACTCTTCCTGCTCAGCGAGTTCATCGAGATCGCCGTCATCTCGGCGCTGGTCGTCACGGTCTTCCTGGGCGGTTACAGCCTGCCGTGGCTGACCGACCAGGGCTTCGTGTTCCCCTGGGGCGCCACCTGGGAGCTGCCGCACTTTGTCGTCGTGGTGCTGCAGGTATTCGCCTTCTCGGCCAAGGTCTTCCTGGTCGGGTGCGTGCAGATCCAGGTGCGCTGGACGCTGCCGCGCTTTCGCTACGACCAGCTGATGGCGCTCGGCTGGAAGTTTCTGCTGCCTTTTGCGGCGGTCAATCTCGTCATCACCGCCGTGGTGCGCTGGTGGACGCTGTGACGCAACGGCCGCCCAGGAAGAAGTACTGGAACGAGCCCACGCTCGGACTATGGGAGCGCTTGTTCGTACCTGAGATCGTGCGCGGCATGATGATCACCGGCGGCGTGTTCCTCGCCAACATGTGGAAGTGGGTCACGTTCCGCAAGGGCGCACTCACCGCCTACTACCCGGAAGAGATCCGCGCCGACTATTCGCCGAATAACCGCGGCCGCCACGTGCTCACGCTGCGCAGCAACGGCGAAGTGCAGTGCGTGTCGTGCAACATGTGCGCGACGGTGTGCCCGGCGTATTGCATCGAGATCGAGGCGGCCGGCGACTTCGGCGATCGCGCGCATCCGAAGTCGCCAAAGCGCTTCGAGATCGATTACGCGCGCTGCATCTTCTGTGGCTTCTGCGTCGAAGCCTGCCCTGAGGATGCGATCAGGATGGCCAAGGAAGTGCCGAACTTGCCCGGCTTCGACCGCGACGCCATGTGGGGCAAGATCGATCTGCTCACGCAATGGCAGCCGATGGCCGATCCGCGCAAGCCGTATCCGGACGCGGCACCACCGACGCAGGCACACCGATGACCGACGCCTTCATCGTCTTCTTCGGCCTGCTCGCACTGCTGTGTGCCGGCCTCGTGCTGATCCTGCGCCAGCCGATGCGTGCAGCCCTCGCGCTGGTGGCGCACATGATCTGTCTGGCAGCCATCTTCGCGCTGCTGTCGGTGCACGTGGTGGCGCTGTTCCAGGTGCTCATCTACGTCGGCGCGGTGATGGTGTTCATGGTTTACACGATCATGCTGCTCGACGATCGCGACGCGTCGTACCGCACCGTGTTCTCGCGGCTGACGCTGCCAGCGCTGGTGGTGGCAGTGCTGGTGGCTGCCACGCTGACGCTGCTGCTCGGGCGCCTCGGCCCTGATACCGCGGTCGCCGCGGCGGCGGCACCGCCGTTTGCCTTCAGCGCGTTCTCGATCGCTTTCATGAAGCAGTACTGGTTCCACTTCGAACTGGCCACCGTGCTGCTGCTCATCGGCATCGTTTCGGCCTGGACGGCCATCCGGGAAGGCCAGTGATCAACCGCTACGAAGTCCTCATCATGCTGTCGGTGCTCCTGTTCTCCATGGGGCTGGCCGGCGTGATGATCCGCCGCAACCTGCTGGTGGTGATCATGAGCCTGGAGATCATGCTCAACGCGGTGGTGTTGAGCTTCGTCGCCGCGGCCGCCAACAGTCAGAGCCTGCACGGCGCGGCGATGACGTTCTTCATCTACGTCGCCGCCACCTGCGAGATCGCGCTGGCGATGGCGATCGTGGTACTGCTCGTCAAGCGGCGCGGCTCGCTCGACATGTCGGTCGAGCAGGAACTGAAGGGCTAGGGCGATGACCACCTCCCTCGCCCTGATCCCCCTGCTGCCGCTCGCCGGCTTCCTGATCAACGGCATCCTCGGCGCCCGCCTGCCCAAGGGCATGGTGTCGCTGGTGGCCTGTGGCCTGCCCGCGGCGTCGTTCGCGCTGACCGTCTTGCTGTTCCTCGATCTGCTGGCGAGCCAGACGCCCGTGGTGGCGACGCTCTTCACCTGGGCCGCGATGCCTGGATTCAAGCTCGACGCCGCGCTGTACTTCGATCAGGTGGCTGCCGTGATGTGCCTGGTGGTGACCGGCATCGGCACCCTGATCCATGTCTACTCGATCGGCTACATGCACGAGGACAAAAGCTTCTCGCGCTACTTCGCCTACCTGAACCTGTTCCTGTTCTTCATGCTGCTGCTGGTGCTAGGCAAGAACTTCGTCATGCTGTTCATCGGCTGGGAAGGGGTGGGCCTGGCGTCATACCTGCTGATTGGCTTCTGGTTCGACGACGACGCCAAGACCGCGGCCGGCCTGAAGGCGTTCATCGTCAATCGCGTGGGCGATGCCGGCTTCCTGCTCGCCGCCTTCCTCATGCTGGCCTACGCCGGCACGCTCGACTTCCAGGATCTCAACGCGTTCTTTTCGGCGACGCCGCCCGCGGCCTGGGTGACGACCGCGATCGGTCTGCTGCTGCTGGTGGGTGCCTGCGGCAAGTCGGCGCAGATCCCGCTGCATGTGTGGCTGCCCGATGCGATGGCCGGCCCCACGCCGGTCTCCGCGCTGATCCACGCGGCGACGATGGTGACCGCCGGCGTCTACCTGATCGCGCGCCTGAGTGGCGTGTACTTGCAGACCGAAGATGCGATGACGATCGTCGCCTGGCTCGGCGCCATCACCGCGCTCGTCGGCGCCAGCATGGGCGTCACCGAGTTCAACCTGAAGAAGGTGCTCGCCTATTCGACCATGTCGCAGATCGGCCTGATGATCATGGCCTGCGGCCTCGGCGCGTTCTCGGTCGGCATGTTCCACCTGACCACGCACGCGTTCTTCAAGGCGTGCCTGTTCCTCGGCGCCGGTGCCGTGCTGCACGCACTGCACGGCGAAGAAGACATGCGCAAGATGGGTGCGTTGGCGCGCCGGATGCCGTTCACGTTCGGCGTGTTCCTGCTTGCCACGCTGGCGCTGTGCGGCATCCCGCCGTTTGCTGGCTTCTTCTCCAAGGACGAGATCCTGTGGACCGCGTGGTCGGCCGCCGGCGGCTCGCCACTGCTGTGGCTGGTGGCCAGTGCGGCGTCGTTCCTCACGGCGTTCTACATGTTCCGCGCGATCTTCATGACCTTTTTCGGCGCCGACAACGTGAGCGCCGAACGCCGGCACGGCATTCATGAACCGCCGCCCACGATGTCGATCGTGCTTGGTGTTCTCGCGGTGGGATCGCTGCTGGCAGGTCTGATCGGGCTGCCGCTGTTCTGGCGCGAACTGCTCGGCGTGACTGCGCCGTTCTACGACTTCCTCGAGCCGGTGCTCGGCCACGCTACGCCGCGCGCCGATGTCGCCCACAGCACCGAGGCGGTGCTGATGGTTGTCGCGGTTCTGGTGGCGGCGCTGGGCATCGCGCTCGCCTGGTTCGTCTACGGCCGCGCGCGCGATCGGGCAGTGCCCGCCGTCGCGCCCGCGCCAGCCCCCGGCCTGCTGCGCCGCTGGGTGAGTCACGGCTACTACGTCGATGCCTTCTATGAAGGCGTGATCGTCCGCTTCGTCGCGTGGCTGTCGGTGGCGGTGTTCGCGCGCAAGGTCGAGTCGGCGCTGGCGGCGGGCACGATCGGGTCGCCGGCGCGTGCGGCACCGGTGGCTGCGCGTCTATTTGCGCGCCTGCAGACCGGCGATCTTCAGACCTATGTGTTCTACGCGCTGGTCGGTTTGGTGGTGATCCTTGGCTGGGGAGCGCTGCATGCGTGACGCGTTGCTGCCGCTGATCCTGCTGTTGCCGCTCGCGGGCGCGGCGCTGGTGCCGCTTGCCGGTGTGCGCAGGGCGCGCGTGCTGGCGCTGGCGGTGATGCTGACCGTGCTGGCCCTCGCCATCACGGTGTTGGTCGGCTTCGACGGCGCCGGTGGCGGCGCGCCGTCGATCAACCTGCGCTTCATGGCAACTCTCGGCGTCGGCCTGCACTTCGGCGTCGATGGTTTCAACGTCTACCTGCTGCTGCTCACCGCGCTGCTGTTTCCGGTGGTGCTGGCCTGCATGTGGCGCAGTGCCGAAGCGCAGCGCCGGCTGTACCTGGGGCTGATGCTGGCGCTGCAGACCTGCCTGCTCGGCACGTTCCTGGCACAGAACCTGGTGGTTTTCTTCGTGTTCTGGGAGGCGGTGCTGATCCCGATGCTGCTGCTGATCCTGGTCTTTGGCGGACCGCAGCGGCGCCGCGCAGCGATCACCTTCTTCCTCTACACGATGGCAGGCAGCGTGCTGCTGCTGGCCGCGGTGATCCTGCTCGGTGTCGAGCACTTCAACGCGTTCGGCTACTGGTCGTTCGACTACGAGGCGCTTTACGGGCTGCATCTGTCGCCCGCCAAGCAGGCCTTCGTGTTCGGCGCCATCGCGCTGGCCTGCGCGATCAAGAGCCCGCTGTTCCCATTCCACGCGTGGCTGCCGCTGACCTATGGTCAGGCATCCACCTCAGGCACCGCGCTGATGGCCGGCCTGCTGTCCAAGATGGGGGCGTTCGGCTTCATCAAGCTGGCGATCCCGCTGTGCCCCGATGTGGCGCCGATGGTCGCGCCCTACCTGGTGCTGCTGGCGGTCGCGAGCATCCTCTATGGCGCGGTGCTGGCGCTGCGCCAGCAGGATCTGAAGCTACTTGTCGCCTACTCGTCGCTCAGCCACATGGGCTTCATCGTGCTCGGCGTGTTCAGCTTCCAGCACACGGCGGTGCACGGCGCGATGTTCCAGATGCTCAGCCACGGTGTGGCGGTCGCTGGTCTCTTCCTGCTGCTTGGTCTGCTCGAACAGCGCGCCCGTGCCGGCTATCTGCAACTGTCGGCACTCGCTTCACGCGCGCCGCGCCTGGCGGTGCTCACCATGTTGTTCGTGCTCACCTCGCTCGCGCTGCCGCTGACCAGCGGCTTCACCGCCGAGTTCCTGATCCTGCTCGGCGCCTTTACCGAGGGCTTGGCCGCCTGGCAGGCGGACGCGGGCGTGCTGCGCCTGGCAGCAGCGCTGCTGGCCGCCACCGCAGTGGTACTCGGCGCCGGCTACATGCTGCGCTTTGCCCGCATGCTGGTGTTCGGTAGAGCCGGCGGCGCGCGCCTGCCGGATCTGAATATGCGCGAGGCGGTCGCGTTCGCTCCGCTGCTGCTGCTCATCCTGTGGATAGGCATCTGGCCGGCGCCGCTGATGACCAAGGTGCAGAACGCCGTGTCGCACCTGGCTAGCTTCAGCGTCGGTCCGACGCCGGCGCAAACCACGCCGCAGATCGCGGTCGGCAAGGGCGCCCATGGCCAGTGACTTCTTCTACGGGTTGCTGGCAGACCATCTGGTGCTCGGCCTGATGGTGGTGCTGATGCTGCTGGAGACCTTCCGCGCGGCGCCGGCGCTGGCCCGCATCGTCTTCATCGCCACACTGCTGGCCGCCGGTGCGGCGCTGCTGCACCAGCTGGCGGGCGGCTATGTCGCCGACATCGTGCCGGGCGAGATCCGCATCGATCGCTTCGCCCAGCTCGCCAAGCTCGTGATCCTCGGCTGCGGCCTGGCGCTGGCGCTGAGCTTTCCGGCGCGCACCACCTACAAGTCCTGGCTGCTGCTGGCCAGCGCGCTGTTCGGTGCGCTGATCATGATGGACAGCGCCGGCTTCGCGTCGCTGTTCATCGGCATCGAGATGCTGTCGCTACCCGCGTTCGCGCTGATGGTGCATGGCGGCGGGCGCGGCGTGGCGGCCGAAGGAGCGTTCAAGTACCTGCTGTTGTCCTCGGTGGCGAGCGCGCTGCTGCTGTTCGGCGTGTCGCTGTCGTACGGCAGCACAGGCACGCTGTCGCTCGATGCGTTCGGTGCCTCGCTGGCCAGCGGTCGCGCGCAGGACATGGCCGCAATCATGCTGGTAATGAGCGGCCTGTTTCTCAAGGCGGCGGTGTTCCCGTTCCACGCCTGGGCACCCGATGCCTACGCCAGTGCGCGCATCCATGTCACCGCAATGCTGGCCTCGGTGGTCAAGGGCGCGGTGGTGCTGGCGCTGGCACGGGTGTTCGCCGTGACCTCGCTGGACGGCGCCATGGTGGTGATCGTTGCCGCGCTGGCGGTGGTGTCGATCTACTTCGGCAACATCGCGGCCTTCGGCCAGCGTCGCTTCAAGCGGATGCTCGCCTACTCGTCGATCGCCCATGCCGGTTACATGATCTTCGCCCTGCTCGACGTCACCGGCAGCCGCGCCGACGACCTGCTCTGGTATGTCGCCTTCTATGCGCTGGCGACGATTCTCGCGTGCGCGAGTTTCGCGGTGCTGTGCCCCGGCGACGACGATGAACTGCAGCGCCTCGACGGCGGCTTCGCCAGGCATCCGATCGCCGCGGTCGTGCTCGCGCTGTCGGTGCTCTCGCTAGCGGGGATGCCGCCGCTGCCGGGGTTCTTTGCCAAGTTCTTCGTGTTCAAGTCGGTCATCGCCTCCGGTCATCTGGTGGCGGCGATCCTGGCGTTCGTCGGCAGCTTCCTGGGCCTGGCGTACTACCTTGCGATCGTGGTGCGCCTGTTCCGGACCGATGTCATGCCCGCGGCCACGCTCCCGACCGAGCGAACGCAGGTCGAAGCGACCGTGTGATCGCGGTCGCGGTACCGCGTCGCGGCAGTGCGCCGGCATGGGGTTGAGTTGCTAGGATGAAATGAAGTCGCTCGCGCGAAGTCGACACCAAGGAGGCACGAATGTTTCTCGGATCGAAGGTTCCGGTCACGCTCAAGGGCACGGCGGCCGACATGCTGGAGGCCAAGGGCACGCTCGTCCATGCCGTCACCGCGCAGGAGACGGTCTACGAAGCGATCTTCAAGATGAACGAGTGCCGGGTTGGTGCGCTGCTGGTGATGAAGGGGCAGACGCTGGTAGGCATCGTGTCGGAGCGCGACTACACGCGCAAGGTGATCCTGCTCGGCCGCGCATCCAAAGACACGCGCGTCGAGGAGATCATGTCGTCGCCGGTCATCACGGTGACGCCGCAGGCGAGCCTGAGCGAGTGCATGCATGTGATGACCCAGCATGCGATTCGCCACCTGCCGGTGGTCGAGGACGATCAGGTGGTCGGTGTGCTCAGCATCGGCGACCTGGTGCGCTCGGTGGTGGCACAGCAGGCCGAGACCATCGTCAGCCTGAGTTCGTTCATCGGCGGCGACTACCCGACCTGAGCCGTCCGCGTGCGGCGCGCATGCGTTGCACCCAAGCATCGGGTGGTGCAGGTCGGGTGGCGAACCTCAGACAGCAGACCGCAGACGGCAAACCTCCGGCGGCTGATTCGGCCAATGTCAGGCGGGAGTACTTCCGGCGGTGACCGTCAGGGCGCGAAGGCCGGCAACTTCTTCGCCACCGGCGTCCGCTTGAGGGTCGGATGCAGCGGCAGACCGTCCTGCCACGGTGCCTTGGCCTCGCCCTGGATCAACGGCAGCAGGTAGCGACGTGCCGCCGGCGTGATCGAGTAGCCGTCGGCGCCGATGAACTCGGCCGGCATCGTGCGTTCGACGTTGGCCACCTTGTCCAACTCGGCGGCACCGACGCGCCACGCGTACGGCTTGTGCGCAGTGCGCTCGATGGTCGCCATCACGCGGTTGCGCCCCTTCATCGCCAGCGCGACCGCGGCCTTGCCGACGGCCACCGCCTGCGCGAGATCGGTGGCTGAGGCCACGTGCCGCGCCGAGCGCTGCAGATAGTCCGACACTGCCCAGTGCACCTTGAGCTTGAGTTGGTCCTTGACCAGGCCCGCCAGCAGCGGCGCCACGCCGCCCAGTTGCGCGTGGCCGAAGGCATCGCGCAAGCCCTGGTCAGACAGGAACTTGCCATCGGCCGTCTGTGCGCCTTCAGATGCCACCACGGTGCAATAGCCGAAGGCATCGACCTTCGCACGTACGGCATCGAGGAAACGCGTTTCGTCGAACGGCACTTCCGGCAGCAGGATCAACAGCGGCAGCGGATGCGTCGGTGTATCGGCCAGTCCGGCGGCCGCGGCGATCCAGCCGGCATGCCGACCCATCACCTCGAGGACGAACACGCGGGTGGACGTGGAGGCCATCGACGCCACATCGAGGCTCGCCTCGCGGGTGCTCACCGCGACGTACTTGGCCACCGAGCCGAAGCCGGGGCAGGTATCGGTGAGCGGCAGATCGTTGTCGATTGTCTTCGGCACATGGATCGCCTGCAGCGGATAGCCGCGCGCCAGCGCCAGTTGTGAGACCTTCAGGCAGGTGTCGGCGGAGTCGCCGCCGCCGTTGTAGAAAAAGTAGCGGATCGCATGCGCCTGGAACACCGCGAGCAGACGGTCGAACTGTGCCGCTCCCTTGCCTTCGGGCTTGGCCGGGTCGCCCAGCTTGAAGCGGCAGGAGCCGAAGGCGCCGCCCGGCACGTGGCGCAGCGCCGCGATCGCGGCATCGGATTCGCGCGTGGTGTCGATCAGGTCTTCGGCCAGCACGCCGACGATGCCGTTGCGTCCGGCGTACAACTTGCCCAGCTTTGCGTCCTTGGCGGCGGCGCGGCGCCACGCCTCGATCACGCCGGCGGCCGAGGCGTTGATGACGGCGGTCACGCCGCCGGACTGGGCATACAGGGCATTGCTGCGGGTCATGTGTGGCCTCGTGCGGTGGTTTTCGCAAAGCTTAGTCCTGTCACGCTCCATGGGTGCGCGCCGAACCGGCTGGCAGCCTCGGTGGCGGTAGTTCGGTTAACGTCCGACACCGTGGCTCCTGCGGTTCCGTTGCGGCTGGCGGAACAAGCGTTCAAACATAACAACAAGGCAACCCGATGTACGACGAGGCGATCTACGCCGCGCTGCGAGCGGGAGAGTTCGAACTTAACTATCTGCCTACCGTGCGGCTGAGCGATGGTCGCTGCATCGGTGCTGAGGCATTGATCCGCTGGCAGCATGACGGCGTATGGGTCGAGCCGGCCGAATTCATCCCACGCGCCGAAGGCACGGGACTGGGTGGACTGATCACCTACTGGGTGATCGACACGGTGGCCGACCAGATGACGGACTGGCTGCTTGAGCATCCGCACGCGCACTTGAGCATCAATGTTCCGCCCGACGTGCTCGGGCGCGGCGGCATCGAGTACGCCGGTGCGAAGTCCGGACTGAGCGGGGTGCGCAACCAGATCGTGCTGGAGGTGACCGAGCGCGGCGTGCCCGACGCGCAGGGGATCGAGGCGCTCGACCACATGGCGCGCAACGGCGTGCGCATTGCGCTCGACGACGTCACCATGGACGGTGTCAACCTCGCCTTGCTGTCGCGCTGCCGCTTTGATTACATCAAGCTCGATCGGCAACTCATCACGGGCCTGATCGAGTCTGCCCTGCCCGACTGGCTGCTCGGCCTGCGTGCGCTGCTCGCCCATGCCAGCGTGCAGGTGGTGGCCGAAGGCGTGGAATCCGCCGCCCAGGCGACGCTGCTGCAGCGCTGCGGCGTGACGCTCGCGCAGGGCCACCTGTTCTCCCCCGCTTTGCCCGCCACGCAGTTCCGCGATTACTTCGCCCGGTACGGCGCCGCTGCGGTTGCTTGAGTCCAGGCTACCGCTGACTTCGACCACCTTGACTCGGGCCACCTCGACTCGGCCAACGTTGCCGGGGGCGGCGACCACGTCATGCCCGATAGGCGCGACCCCAGGGTGAACGCACGCGTCGGCGTGCGAGGATTCGCTCCCGCCGCCGGCCGCTGGCCGCACCGGCGCGCAATCGACCGAGGAAGATCGTCATGGCAGCGAACGTCGGCGGGCCGCTGAGCGAGCGCGAAATCGAGGAACTGGACAGCGCGCTGGCCGCCGTGCCCGAGCCCCAGGAGTCACTCGATGTGGTGATGCTCGACGGCTTTTTGGTGGGGCTGCTGCTGCAGCCTGAGCCGGTGCCGGTCGACCGGTGGATGCCGTACGTGTTCGACAGCGAGGGCCTGCCGGCCGATCCGCCGGTGGCGCCGGCAGCGCAGGCCCGCATCGTCGAACTGGTGATGCGCCATCACAACTACCTGGCGGCCTGCATCAACGCGCGCGAGGGCTTCGATCCGATCGTGTATCCGGTCGAGGACGATGCGGGCAAGGCAGTCGCCGGCCGCGCTGCCATCGAGGCGCTGGCGCCCTGGGCGGCTGGCTTCATGAGCGCGCTGAATGCTTTCCCGCAACTGCTCGACACCTATGGCGAAAGCGCCGAACTGGCCGAGTCGCTGGTCGGCGTGATGCGCCATTTGCCGTCGGACCCGGACGAACCGCCGGCCGAAGCGCGGCGCTTTGCCGAGGACAAGTTGCGCATCGAGCGCGACATGCCGCTGGCGGATCTGGATGAAGCGATCGAGCACCTGGTCGAATGCGTGCTCGATGCTGCCGATATCGCCCGCCCACGCAAGCCGCTGGCGCGCGAGACGCCGAAAGTCGGTCGCAACGAACCCTGTCCGTGCGGAAGCGGCAGGAAATACAAGCAGTGCCACGGCGCGTCGTCGAAATGAGCCGCCTCGTGCAAACGCGGAGCAAACATGGTTCTCGAGGTTGCAGAAATCCAGATCCGGGCCGGTGAGCAGCAGGCATTCGAGGCTGCATTGAGTCACGGCGTGCAGTCAGTCATCAGCCAGAGCAGGGGATACCGAGGTTATCGGCTCGAGCGCGGCATCGAGTCACCGCAGCGCTATCTGCTGCTGATCGAGTGGGACACGCTGGAGAACCACACGGTGGACTTTCGACAGTCGCCCAGCTTTGCGCAATGGCGCGCGATCGTAGGGCCGTACTTCGTCGAGCCACCGCGGGTGGAGCATTTCGAGCAGGCGAGCACGGACTCGAGGTAACTGCGGCGCCGAAGGGATGTCGGCAACCGACCTCCAAGGTCTCGGCGTCGCTATTTGAGCTTCGTCGCTGCAGCGGAGCTTGGCACTCGCTTGTCGCCAGGCCTGTTCGGTGGCGTGCCGGGCAGGTGGGCACCTTGCCGGGCTGCCATCCGACGGAAGTTCAGGCGGCCTTGTCAGCCTTCTTCTCGGCCGCCTTGCGCTTCTTCCACGCAGCTTTCAGGGCCGCACTGAGTGCCTTTTTCTGCGCAGCCGTCTTCGGCTTGCGCGTGCCCTTGCGACCCGTGCTGACCTTGGCATCGCCCGACAGCGCGGCAAGCGCCTTGCGCAGCGCGTCGATCTCGCGCTCACGGCGGTCGATTTCGGCACGAATCGTCTTTTCTGCTGAGTTCATCCTGAATCCTCGCTTGACAACGAACCCGAAGCTTACTGTGTATCGATAACTTCGGGTAATTAGGTTGTAGGCGCGAGTTCAGGCCGGCGTACAACAACGTAAGTCGGCGGTGCCTAGTACGGCGCGTGGAAGCTAATCAGCGCGGGTGGTTCGAGGCTTCATCGACCAGGTGAACGATGGACCGATACTTGACTCCCGCATGGTCGCTGAGACCGATTTCGCAGGTGCGGCTGGTGGATACGCCGCTGCTGCACCCGGCGGGCAGCGAAGTACGAAGATCGCGCAACGCATGCGCATTCAGTTCCGGCGTGGTAAAGCCCTTGTCGCCCGCCCAGCCGCAGCAGCCGATGGCGTCAGGCATCGTAACCTGGGTGCAGCAGGCGCGTGCGACAGCGAGCAGCGTCTCCTGCAGGCCCATCTTGCGCATGCTGCAGACGGGATGCACGGCGGTCAGTGCATCGACCGGCACCAGCGTCAGCCGCGGCAGCACCAGGTCGCGCAGCGCCTCGCTGATGTCGAGCACGCGCAAGGGCAGTCGACGTTCGGCGACGAAGCGCTTCATGCGAAAGGCACAGGGTGAGGTATCGAACACCACCGGCAACCGGCCGCCGTCGCTCACCGCGTGCAACGCATCGGCAAGCTCCGCGCTCTTGCCGTCGGCGGCATCGAGCAGGCCCTTGCTTTCAAACGGCTGGCCGCAGCACAGCCCCGCCATGTCGGCGGGATACACCGGCGCGAAGCCGGCGCGCTGCAGTACGCGGTCGGTGACGGTCGGCAATGGCTCGCTGTCATCGCCACGCGCTGCGCCCATGCTGCGTGCCGCACAGCTGGGGAAGTAGACGAGCGGTTCTCCGGTCGTCGCGGCGCGCAGTGACACCGACGCCGCACGCGGCATGCTCGGCGTCCAGCGTGGAATGCGCGCGCCGCTGAGCTTGCGGGCGGTGCCGGTGAGAGCCGTCATGGCGCGGGTGCCGATGGCGCCATGCAGCAGGTCGGCGCCGCGCAGACCGAGCCGTACCGCTGTCGTCACCGGGCCGTAGTTGTCGGCGACCGCCGCCGCGACGCGGTGGGCGAGCGGACCGGCGCGCTCGCCGCGCAACGCCTTGATCAGCTTGCCGGTGTCGATCTCCACCGGGCAGGCGGTGGCGCACAGGCCGCAGCCGGCGCAGGTGTCGATGCCAAGCCACGCGTATTCGCTGCGCTCGGCCTGTGCACTGGCGCCGGTCGCTTCGATGCGTGCGATCTCGCGAAAGGCGGTGATGCGCTGGCGCGGCGTGAAGGTCAGTCGCGCCGATGGACACTTTGGCTCGCAGAAGCCGCACTCGATGCACTTGTC
>LNFM01003160.1_pt1 | contig 33043 bp, 29 predicted proteins | sample 596031 | NCBI WGS metagenome assembly LNFM01 (sample SAMN04254537, study PRJNA301005) | activated carbon metagenome | isolation source: dual media filters at the Ann Arbor, Michigan drinking water treatment plant | place: USA: Ann Arbor | reverse complement strand
GCCAGTCGATGCCCAGCGTCATCATCGCCACCACCAGCACCAGCGTGAGGGTGCCGTCGAAGGCGGCGAGAAACGCCTCGCCGGCGGCCATTTCGACCGCGTCGACGTCATTCGTGGCGCGCGCCATCAGGTCGCCGGTGCGCTGGGTCTGGAAGAACGGCGGTCCCTGCTGCGTCAAGCGCCGGTACAAATTGGCGCGCAATTCAACGCCGAGCCGATACGCGGCGGCGAAAAGCTGCAGGCGCCAGCCCACGCGCAGGAAGTAGATCGCCACGCCCATCGCGATCAGGATCAGCACCTCGCGCCACAGCAGGTCACCGACCAGCCGCCCGGCGACCAGCCCGTCGATCACGCCGCCGACCTGACGCGGCACCGCCACGGTGAGGACGGCGACGCCGACCAGCATCGCCGCCGAGGCGATGTAAGCGCGCCCATGGCGTCGGACGAATCCGGCAATCAGTCGGGAAAGGGTCACGGACGGCGTAACAAAAAAGGCCGCGACGGGTCTGCGGCCTGAGCGGCGGATTCTAGCCAGGGCGCCGTTCGCTGCCGCACATCTGCGATACGGCAACACTTCGTTGCAAAGGCGCGCGGCGAGACAGAAACCGCTGTCGCGCGAATCGCCCTGCGGGCAGACTGTAGGTAATCGCCACCTAACCTGCGCTGCCGTCGTTTGGACTCCGTTACCCCTTCGAGCAAGCACGCCGCCCCGCGGCACCCGAATCCCGCTTCGCCGGCCTGGCGACAGGCTGCAGTCGAGTCGCTCGCCCGTCTCGCCGGCCTGGCCCTGTGCCAGGTCGACCCGATGACGCGACAGGCGACGTGGTCGGCGGCGTTTGCCGCTTGGGCCGGGGCGCCCGCCGGTGAAGACACGAGCTTCGATGCGACGCTGGCGCTGTTCGCGCCGCCAGCGCGTGCCGAGCTTGCACAACACATCCAGCGGGCGGCGACCGAGGGCGCGTCGTTCGACGTCATCGTGGCGCTGGCGGATGAAACCCGCCCTGGCGCCACGGCCCGTGTGCGCGGCGAGCCGATCCAGTCGGCTGACAGCGACACGCAGGTTCTGTGCAGCGTCACCCCGTTCCCCACTTTAGACAGCGCACCGACGCCCGGCGCCGAGCCGGCGGAACGCACGTTGCCCCCGGCCCCGGGCGCGCGCCAGCGCCGCCTTGCGCAGCGGCTGGCGCTGGTGACCGCCGCCCATCAGATCGGCGTGTGGGAGATCGATAGCGAGCGAGGCACCGTCTACTGGAACGCGCAGATGCACGCCCTTTACGGCATCAAGGCGTCCGAGGTGCCCCGGCACACCGCCGCCTGGCTCGAGCGGCACGTGCTGGCGGACGATCGCACCATCGTGCTCAATACCGTCAAGCTGACGTTGCAGCAGAGCGACCCGACGAGCGACGATCTGCAGACTTGGCGCATCGAGCACCGCATCGTGCGCGGCGACGGCAGCGTGCGCTGGGTCGAGTCGCAAAGCGCGCTGATGACAGATGAAACCGGCCGCCGCTCGCTGCTTGGCACATCGTCCGACATCACCGCCCGCAAGGACGCCGAGCAACGGCTGCGCGAGACGCTGCAGCGACTGCAATTGGCCACTGAACTGGCCGGCGTCGGCATCTTCGTGCGCGATCCGGTCACCGGCGCCGGGTACTGGAACGCGCAGACGTTCGAGTTGACCGGTATCGCCGCGCTGCCCGGCAGCAGCCTGCCGCCGCCGTTCGCCGAGGTTGCGCGCAATCTGCATCCGGACGATCGCGAGCAGTACTTCGCCGCCTGGCAGACGTCCGTCGGGCCGGAGCGCAACGCGGTCCACGATTACCAGTTGCGCGTGAGGACGCCCACGGGGGTCGACCGCTGGCTGGCGGTGCGCGGGCGGCACGTGCGCAAGCTGGTCGCGGGCGTGGTGGTCGACATCACGCGCGAGAAGCGAAGCGAGATGCAGGCCACCGAAGCGGTGCGCCTGCTGCACCTGGCCAGCGAGGCCGGGCGCGTCGGCATCGCCGAGCGCAACCTGGACACCGGGGCGGCCTACTGGAACACCACGCTGTTCGATCTGCTTGGCCTGCCGCATGACCGCAAACCACCGTCACGCGAAGAGTTGCTGGCGATGACGCATGCGGACGACGTGGCCGCGGTCCGGCAGGCCTGGCAGCAAGTGATCGATGGCACGCAGGTGGTCGAGTTCGATTCGCGCCAGGTGCGCGGCGACGGCCAGATGCGGCGCATGCGCACCCGCGCGTGGGCCGAGCGCCGGGCCGATGGCCGGCCGTGGCGGGTGCTCGGCGCGATCCTCGACGTCACCGAGTCGCATGAGGCGGCCGCGCGCCTGGCCGCGGCGTTGCAGCGCCTGAAGCTGGCCACCGAAGCCGGTGGCATCGGCGTCTGGGAGCGCGATTTGCGCACCGGCGCCGGCACCTGGGAACGCACGCTGTTCACGATGATGGATTTCGCGCCACCCGAGGCGCCATCGCGCGAGGCGACGCTGGGCCGGCTGCACCCCGACGACGTGGCCGCAGCGCATGCCTGGTGGCAACGGATGCTGTCGACCGCAGAGGCGCACGAACTGGAAGCGACCTTCTTTCGCTCCAACGGCGCGTCGCTGCGGCTGGTGGTGCGCGGCCTGGTCGAGCGCGACGCGCAGGGCGAGCCATTGCGCGCCGTGGGCACCTGCATGGACGTCACCCACATCCGCCGCACCGAGCAGGAGCGCGCGCTGTTGATCGACCGCCTGCAACTGGCGTCGCAAATGGTGCGCATGGGCGTGTGGGAGCGGCGCTGCGAGGACGACCACGAGATCTGGGACGAGCGCATGTGCAGCATCTACGGCGTCGGCCAGCCCGGCTGGACGCCATCGCAAGGCGACTGGATCAGCCGCATCCATCCGGAGGATCGCGCTGTGGTTGCGGCCCGCCTGGCGCAGCAGCAGCAAGGCGGTGGCACGCTGTCGTACCGGATCGTTCGCACCGACGGCGCAATCCGCCACATCGACGATCACCTGCGGGTCGAGCGCAACAGCCGAGGCGAGCCGGTGCGCATGCTCGGCGTGCACTTCGACGTCACCGAGCAGCGCCAGGCGCAGCTCGAACGCGACGAATTGTCCAATCGCATGAGAATGGTGGCCGCGACGCTGGGTATCGGCGTGTTCGACTGGCTGGTGCCGACCCATAGCAGCCAATGGAACGACGAGATGTATGCGCTGTTCGGCCATACCCGCGAGTCGTTCCGCGACAAACTGTGGCTCGATGCGGTGCACCCGGATGACCGCGACGCCGCGCGGCTCTGGCAGCAGACGACGCTGCTCGACGCCGACGCGTTCAATTACGAGTACCGCACGCTGCGGCCGGACGGCAGCGTGCGCTGGGTCGCCACCCGCGGCCATGTCCAGCGCAACCGCGCCGGCGCGGCGCAGCGCGTGATCGGCCTGGCCTGGGACGTCACCGAGACGCGGCTCGTCGCCTCGGCGCTGCGCGCCAAGGACATTGCCGAGCGCGCCAGCGCCGCCAAGTCGGAGTTCCTGTCACGCATGAGCCATGAGTTGAGGACCCCGCTGAACGCGATCCTCGGCTTCTCGCAGTTGCTCGAGCTCGATCGCGGCCATCCGCTGGCACCTGTGCAGCAGGAGCGCGTCACCCACATCCGCACCGCCGGCTGGCATTTGCTGGCGTTGATCAACGAGGTGCTGGAGTTGTCGCGCATCGAGGCCGGCGAAACGCCGCTGGACCTGGTCGACGTGACGCTGCCGCCGCTGATCGATCAGTGCCTGACGCTGGTGCGTACCGAAGCCGACGTGCGCGGCATCGCGCTCGAAACCCGCATCCTGGTCGATGCGCCCATTGTGCGGGCCGACGGGCTGCGCCTGAAGCAGGTGCTGCTCAACCTGCTGTCCAATGCGGTCAAGTACAACCGCGACGGCGGCAGCGTCAGCGTGCAGGTCGGCCCGGCCACCGTCGAGAATGAGACCGCGGTGCGAATCGCCGTGCGCGATTCCGGTCGGGGACTGACGCCAGCGCAACTCGACAAGCTGTATCAGCCGTTCAATCGGCTCGGCCTGGAAACCGCGCCGATCGAAGGCACCGGCATTGGTCTGATCATCACCCGCATGCTGGTCGAGCAGATGAGCGGCCAGCTCGACGTCGCCAGCGAGCCAGGGATCGGCAGCGAGTTCAGTGTGACGCTGCGTGCGGCCAGCGCGGTGCCCACTGCGGCGCCAAGCGGTCCTGCGCCGACGCCGGTAGTGCAGGCGCCGCGGTTGGATGTGAGCGGCTGCGTGATGTACGTCGAGGACAACCCGGCCAATCGGGCGCTGGTGGCCGCGATGATGCAACTGCGGCCGAACGTGCGCCTCATCATGACCCACCAAGGCGCCGGCGCGCTCGCATTGGCGCTGGCCGAGCGCCCGGACCTGATCCTGCTCGACATGCGCCTGCCCGACATCGACGGCATCGCCGTGCTGGGCCAGGTGCGGGGCTCGCCGAGCCTCGCGCAGGTGCCCTGCATCGCGCTGTCGGCCAACGCCCTGGCCGAAGACATCACCGCGGCACTGGACGCCGGCTTCGACGACTACCTGACCAAGCCACTCGACATGGCGTCACTCCTGCAGTGCGTCGACCGCAGGCTGCTCGGTCGCTGACCCGCGTCGACCCGCCGGTCACTTCGGCGCCGGCGCGCGCTGCGGCGATGCCAGCGGACGCACCACCGCCTTGACCTCAACGCTGCGCCGTTTGCCATCCTGTTCGATCAGCAGCGTCACCGGCACCGTCTCGCCCGGCTTGAGCTGGCGATCGAGGTCGATCAGCATCACGTGGTAGCCGCCGGGCCGCAGTTCGACGCGGCGGCCGGCGGGCAGGTCCAGCACGTCGACCGCACGCATCCGCATCACGTTGTTGTCGACCGACATCTCGTGCAACTCCACCACGCCGGCGACTGGTGATGTCGCCCCGAGCAGGCGCGCCGGCGTGGCGGCCGTGATCGTCATGAAGGCGCCCGTGCTCATCTGCGAAGGCACCGTCCCACGCACCCACGGATCGGTCACGGTGACCTGGGCCGCGGCGATCGATGCGGCAAGCAGCGGCAAGCAGAGCGCGACGCGCAGCGGTCGAAGGGAGAACGTACGGCGAATAGACATCGTGTTGTTCCGGAGGTGTCGGCAAGCGGCGCGCTGCCAAGACGATGCTAACGCGGCGTGCCGTCGACGCGTTGTCCGCGGGCGCGGTGCGCATGACAAACTCGAACCAGCGTGCGCTACGACACAGGATGATGACCGCATGACAACGACCCGATGAACCTGCACCCGATGCTGTCGAGGCTCGCATCATGAAAATCACCGTTCGTCCGCTGACACCGGCACGCTGGCCCGATCTGGAAGCGATCTTCCTGGCCAGGGGCTGCTCGATCGCGCGCGGCTGCTGGTGCATGTACTACCGCGAGAGCGGGCGCCAGGATGTGCCACCCGGCACCCGCCCGGCCGACCTGCGGCGCACGCGGCTACAGGCACTGGCGGCAACCGATCCGCCCCCCGGGCTGATCGGCTACCGCGGCCGGCAGCCGGTCGGCTGGGTCGCACTGGGCCCGCGCAGCGACTACCTGAAGCTGGCGCGCTCGCCGGTGATGAAACCGGTGGACGATGCGCCGGTGTGGTCGGTCATCTGCTTCGTGGTGCCGACCGAGCACCGTCATCAAGGCGTGGCGGCGGCGCTGCTGGACGCGGCGATCGCCTATGCACGTCAACGCGGCGTCGAACTGCTGGAGGCGTACCCGATCGACAAGACCACACGCGGCGCCGATGACTGGCTATGGCACGGCGCAAAATCGATGTACGACAAGGCAGGCTTCGTCGAGGTGGCGCGCCGGCGACCGCAGCGGCCGGTGGTGCGGCTGCGGTTGATCGATCGCTGAGCGACTTCTGACAGGTCCGGCAGCGCGCCGTGCGGTCGGCCTTCGCCGCATCACCGGACGACACCGCCTGACCGCATCGCCTCGGCGAGGAAGCGCAGCGCCGGCGGATTCATGCAGGTGGCGGCCGACACGCGCATCCAGGTGCTGGGCAGTTGCGCGGGGGAGAACAGGCTGCCCGGCGCGCACAGCACGCCCTGCTCGCTCGCCTCGGCGGCGATCACGTTGGTGTCACGTCCGAAGTCCGCCCACAGGAAGATGCCGGCCTCCGGTTGCAGCGCCAGTCGCGCACCCATCTTCTCCAGTGCGCGCGCAGTGCGGTCGCGCGCTTCATCCAGCCGACCACGCAGGCGATCCAGATGTCGGCGGTACTGCCCTTCGGCCAGCACCCGCGTGACGACCCGCTCTGGCAATTCGGCCGTGGTCAGGCCGGTCAGCATCTTCAAATCGGCCAGTTGCTGCGCGACCGCGGCGTGGGTGGCGATGTAGCCCACCCGCAAGCTGGCGGCGAGCGTCTTGGAGAAGCCGCTGACGTAGATCACCCGCTTCAACTGGTCCAGGCTCGCCAGCCGCAGCGCGCGGCCGGGCTGCAGGTCGCCATAGACATCGTCCTCGACGATGGTGAAGCGGTACTCGTCGGCCAGCTTGAGCAGGCCATGCGCATTGGCGGCGCTGATCGAACTGCCTGTCGGGTTGTGCAGCACGCTGCCCACCACGAACAGCTTGGGTTGATGGCGCGTCAGCAGATTGGCGAGCACCTGCAGGTCGGGGCCGTCATGCCGCCGTGGCACGCCGACGATGCGCGCGCCGAAGGCGGCAAAGCGGGCGAACATCAGGAACCAGGCCGGGTCCTCGACGAACACGGTGTCACCGGGCGCCAGAAAGTGGCGCGCCACCAGGTCGATCGCCTGCGTCACCCCGGCGGTGGTGATGATCTGTTCGGGCGTAGCCGCGACATCGGCCTGGGCCAGCCGTTCGGCGAGCTGCTGGCGCAACGGCAGGTAGCCTTCGGGCTGGCCGTAGCCGAGCAGTCCAGTACCGGCGCTGCGGCCCACGGCGCGCACGCCAGCAGCCACGATCTCGCTGTCGAGCCAGTCGGCCGGCAGCAGGCCGGCGCCCGGCTGGTTGCTGGTCGGCGCCTGCCGCAGCATCGAGCGCAGCAGCCAGATCACATCGAGCGCGGGTGGCGTGTGCCTGGGGGCAGCACGGGCGGCCGCACCGGCGCGCACCGGCGTGCCGGCCGGACGCCGCGCTCGCACGAAGAAGCCGGCGCCGCGGCGCGACTCCGCATAGCCGGCGGCGATCAGGCGATCGTAGGCATCCACCACGGTGGAGCGGCTGACGCCGCGATCGTCGGCGAAGCGGCGGATCGACGGCAGCCGCGTGCCCGGCTTGAGCGCATGCTCGTCGATGCGCAACGCCAGCCACGCGGCAAGCTGATCGGCGAGCGTGCGCTCGGCGCCGGCCAACGTGGGCGGCAGGCGCCCGGACAGGGTGTCGGTGGCAGGCGGCGGCAGGGTCGTCATCGGCAAGGTCCGGTGTGCAAGAAGCGGATGCGGTGCATCAGGCGCAAGGCGTCGGGCGGGGTCGATGCGTCACTGTGCTGCCCGGATCGGCAGGCCAGTGGCCGTGATCATCGGCTCAACTGTACTGCCACTGTACTGGCCGTTTGGGCTAGATTCCAGCCCTGTCCTTCCCACCGGATCATCCCGTGCCCAACCTGCCCGATCGTGCCGCCATCGAGGATGCCGCCCGCATCGTCTACGCCGCCATGCCGCCCACGCCGCAGTTCGTGTGGCCGCAGCTGTCGCAAGCGCTCGGCGCCGAAGCCTGGGTCAAGCACGAGAACCACACGCCGGTGGGCGCGTTCAAGGTGCGCGGCGGGCTTGTCTACTTCGAGCGGCTGGCGCGCGATGCCAACTGCTTCGGCGTGATCGGCGCGACGCGCGGCAATCACGGCCAGTCGATGGCCTTTGCGGCGCAGCGCTGCGGGCTGCGCTGCGTGGTGGTGGTGCCGCAGGGCAATTCGCGCGAGAAGAACGCGGCCATGCGCGCGCTCGGCGCCGAACTGGTGGAGCACGGCGAGGACTTTCAGGCCGCGCGCGAGCACGCTGCGCAACTGGCGCAGGCGGACCGGCTGCACTACGTGCCTTCCTTCCATACCGATCTCGTGCGCGGTGTCGCCACCTACTGGGCGGAGCTGTTCGCCGCCGCGCCGGATCTCGATGTGGTCTACGTGCCGATCGGCCAGGGCTCCGGCATCAATGCCTGCGCAGCCGCGCGCAACGCGCTGTCACCGCGCACGCGCATTGTCGGCGTGGTCTCGGCGCATGCGCGCTGTTACGCGCTGTCGTTCGCCGCCGGCCGGTTGATCGAGGCGCCGGTGAGCACGCAACTGGCCGACGGCCTCGCCTGCCGTGTACCGGACGAGCAGTCGCTGGCGATCATCCGCGCGCACGTCGATCGCATCGTCGAAGTCACCGATGCCGAGGTCGCGACGGCGATGCGACTGTTGTTCACCACCACCCACAACGTGGCCGAGGGCGCTGGTGCCGCCTCGATGGCCGGCGCGCTGCAGGAGCGCGCGCTGCTCCCCGGCCGCCGCATCGGCATCACGCTGTGCGGTGGCAATGTCGATGCCGACCTGTTCGCCCGCGTGCTGGCGGGCGAGACGTTCACCGCGCTGCGCGCCGCCGCCTGACCATCGCCATCGACAGGACCGATCTGATGCCTGCCGACGAACTGCTCGCCCTCACTGCATTGGCGGTGGCCGGCTCGTTCACGCCCGGCCCCAACAACACGATCGCCACCGTGACGGGTGCCAACCACGGGTTGCGGGCGACGCTGCCGCACATGCTCGGCGTGCCATTCGGCTTCGGCAGCATGCTGGTGGCAGGCAGCCTGGGCGTCGCCGCGCTGCTGCTGGCGCACCCGCTGCTGGCGGCGGCGATCAAGTGGCTCGGCATCGGCTACCTGCTGTTCATCGCCTGGCGGGTGGCGCGCGCGGGCAGCCTGGCCGAGCGGCGCGTGGCGCAGCCGCTCAGCTTCTGGCAGTCGGCGGCCTTCCAGTACGCCAACCCCAAGGCCTGGATGCTTGCCGCCGCCACCGCCGGCACCTTCATGACGGGCGAGGGGTCGGTACAGCGCAGCGCGATCATCGTGCTGGTGTTCGGGCTGGCCGCATTCGGCAGCCTCGTCACCTGGGCCAGCATCGGCGCCGCACTGCGCGGCTGGCTGCAGCAAGGCCGTCGGCTCGCCCACTTCAACCGTGTGATGGGCCTGCTGCTGGCAGCCACCGCGCTGTGGATGGCGCTGCGGTGACAATCAAGATCGACCGCCGTCCCCGAGGAGCCTCGATGAACGCACCGCATCACCCGCCCACCCTTGCGGCGCCCGCCCAGCTGCGTCCAGCGCGGCGCGCGGCGTCCGCCACCAGTTCGATCGTGCGCGAGATCCTCAAGGTCGCGTTGCGGCCCGACATGATCTCGCTGGCCGGCGGCCTGCCGGCGCCGGAGACTTTTCCAGTTGAAGCGCTGCGCGCAGCGTTCGACGCTGAACTGCGCGACGACGGCCGCGCTGCCCTGCAGTACAGCACCACCGAAGGCCACGCGCCGCTGCGCGAGTGGGTGGCGGCGCAGGAGACTGCGCGCGGCGTGCCGACCGGCGCAGACGAGGTGCTGATCGTGGCCGGATCGCAGCAGGCGCTCGACCTGCTCGGCAAGGCGTTCGTCGAGCCGCAGTCGCCGTTGCTGGTGGAGTCGCCCACCTATCTCGGCGCATTGCAGGCGTTCAACCTCTTCGATCCGACCTACCGCGCGCTGCCGACCGACGATGAAGGCCTGCAGCCCGACGCACTGGATGCCGCGATGGCGCGTGATGCGCGGGCGCTATACGTGATGCCGAACTTCCAGAACCCGACCGGCCGCACGCTCAGCGCAGCGCGCCGCGCCACGCTGGCCGCCGCGGCGCGCCGGCACGATCTGTGGCTGATCGAAGACGATCCCTATGGCGAGCTCTGGTACCGCCAGGCGCCGCCGCCGGGCCTGCGCAGCTACGCACCGGAACGCACGATTCGCGTGTGCTCGTTCTCCAAGGTGCTGGCGCCGGGACTGCGGCTGGGCTTCGTGATTGCGCCACGCGCTGCCATCGAGTTGCTGGTGCGCCTGAAGCAGGCCACCGACCTGCACACCGCCACGCTGACGCAGCGCGCCGCCCATCGCGTGCTGGCCAGCGGTCTGCTCGAGGCGCATCTGCCGCTGGTGCGGGCGCGCTACGCGCAGCAGGCTGAGGTGATGCTGGAGGCGCTCGCCACGACGATGCCGGAGGGCGTGACCTGGACCCGCCCTGACGGAGGGATGTTCGTCTGGCTGACGCTGCCCGTCGGCGTCGACACCCTGGCGCTGCTGCCGCGCGCAATCGACCGTGGCGTGGCCTTCGTGCCCGGCGCACCGTTTTTCGCTGACAACGCCGCGACCAACACGCTGCGGCTGTCGTTCGTCACGGTGCCGCCGGAGAAGATCCGCGCCGCCGTGGCGGTGCTCGGCGAGCTGATCGGCCACACCCTGTCCAAGCAGAAGGAATCGCGATGATCAAGATCTGGGGCCGGCTGAGTTCGGTCAACGTGCAGAAGGTGGTGTGGGCCGCGCGTGAACTGGCGCTGCCCTTCGAGCGCATGGACGCCGGTGGCCAGTTTGGCATCGTGCGCACGCCCGCCTACCTGGCGAAGAATCCGAACGGCCAGATTCCGCTGCTCGAAGACGGCGACTTCGTGCTGTGGGAGTCCAACGCGATCGTCCGCTTTCTGGCTGCCAAGCACGGCCTCGGCACGCTCTGCCCCCAGGCGCTGGAAGCACGCGCCGACGCCGATCGCTGGATGGACTGGCAGACCACGGCGCTCACGCCGGCCATGGGGCCGGCGTTCATGCAGCTCATCCGCACGCCGGCCGATCAGCGCAACGCCGCACTGATCGACGAGTCCGCCGCCAAGACGGAGGCACTGATGGTCCTCCTCGATGCCCAGTTACGCGACCGCGCCTTCGTCTGTGGCACGCACTTCACGATGGCCGACATCGTGCTGGGCTGCGCCGTGCATCGCTGGTACGGACTGCCGCTGGCGCGCAACCCGCGGCCGCAGGTCGAGCGCTGGTACGCCGCCTTGATGACGCGCCCAGCGACCGAAGGCGTGCTGACATTGCCGCTGACCTGACGCCACCGCGCCGTCGATGCCCGTTGCCGAGACCACGCAGGCACTGCCCGCTGCCGACCGCGCACGACGCGAGCGGCTCGGCCTGCTGCTCGGGCTGATCGGCGTGCTGGCGTTCAGCCTGACCCTGCCGATGACACGCGCGGCGGTCGCGCAGCTCGACCCGTGGTTCGTCGCCTTCGGCCGGATGTCGATCGCCGGCACGCTGGGATTGGCCTGGCTGCTGGCAACGCAGGCGCCCCGACCGACGCGCGGCGATGCCACGGTGCTCGCCGGCAGCGTGGCCGGCATCGTCGTCGGTTTTCCGCTGCTGACATCGCTGGCGATGCGCACGGTGCCGGCCAACCATGGCGCGATCATCAACGGCGCGCTGCCCTTTGCCACCGCGCTGCTGGCAGCACTGCTGCTGGGCGAGCGACAGCGGGCGCGCTTTTGGGTGTGCGCCGCGCTCGGGTCGCTGCTGGTGGTCGGCTTCGCGCTGCGCGACGGCGTGCAGGCTGACGCAGGCGGCGCGCCGCTGCTGTCCAGCGGCGATTTGCTGATGTTCGGCGCCGTGCTGCTGGGTGCGGTGGGTTACGTGGCCGGGGGCCGCTTCGCCGCACGCGTGGGCGGCGTGCGCGCGATCTTGTGGGCCTTGGCGGTGGCGCTGCCGCTGACGGTGCCGGCGACGCTGTGGCTCGCCTGGCGTCAGCCACCTCAGGCCGATGCGCTCGGCTGGGGCGCCTTTGCCTACGTGACGCTGATATCGCAGATCGCCGGCTTCTTCGCCTGGTACAACGGCCTGGTGCTGGGCGGCATCGGCCGCGTCGGCCAGGTGCAGCTGCTGCAAGTGTTCTTCACCATCGGGTTCGCCTGGCTGCTGTTCGGCGAGGATGTGCATTCGGCCACCTGGCTGTTCGCCTTGGGCGTGGTGATCGCCATCGTCGTCGGCCGCTCCGGCCCCCGACTTGCCCTGGAGCAACGATGAACCGCCGCTATCCCTATGTCACCGTGGACGTCTTCACCGACACGCGCTTCGGCGGCAATCCGCTCGCGGTGTTCACCGATGCGCAGGGTCTGACCGACCACGAGATGCAGCAGCTCGCGGCCGAGCTCAACTACAGCGAGTCCACCTTCGTGCTGCCGCCGGCCGATCCGGCGCACACCGCGCGCGTGCGCATCTTCAACCGCACGCAGGAAATGCCGTTTGCCGGCCACCCGAACGTCGGCACCGGCTGCGTGCTGGCATCGATGGGCCGTGATCGCGATGGCGTTCTGCGCTTCGAGGAGATCGCCGGTCTGGTCGAGGTGCGCGTCGAGCGCGATGTCGCCGGCGAGCTGCGCGGTGCGCATATCGCCGCGCCGCAGCCGCTGTCGGTCGGCGAAGAGTTGCCGGTAGACGACGTCGCCGCCTGCGCGGGACTGGCACCCGCGGACATCGTGCAGACGCGTCATCGCCCGCGCATGGCCTCGGTCGGCCTGCCGTTTTGCTTCGTGCAGGTGACGCCCTCGGCGCTGAACCGCGCCACACCGGACCTCGCAGCTTTTCGTCGGCTCGCACAACGCCGCGGCATGCAGGACCGACTGTCCTTGCACCTGCATTGCTACGCCGAAGGCGAGGCGCCGCATCGATTAAATGCACGCATGTTCGCGCCGATCTCCGGCACCTGGGAGGACGCGGCCACCGGCAGCGCCAACGCGGCACTCGCGGCCCTGTTGCTGTCGCTGTCGGATCAGGACAGCGCACGGTTCGAGATCACGCAGGGCGTACAGATGGGCCGGCCGAGCCTGCTGCATGCGTGCGCCACGCGCGGCAACGACGGCATCCGCGCGACGGTCGGTGGCGGCTGCGTGGTCGTGCTGCGCGGTGAAGCCTGCCTGGACTGATCTGCGCAAGAACGCGCGCTGCGCTGCTCGCAGCTTCAGTCAGCGGCGTGCCGGCTCACCTTGCGATCAACGTCAATGAACCGCCCTAACGGGCGGACCACGTCGTTGCACCCACATCCCTTGAATCGATGACGTGACACGCGCTCTCGTACGGCACGCGCGACTGCCCTGCCGCGCACGCCATCCGCAGACTGCTGCTCATGATCGACGCAATGCCCTGCGTCGGCAGCAAACCCGCGGAGCAAGCTTTGATCATCGTCGACACAGCGCTGGCCAAGCGCGAAGCGCAGAACCGGCCAGTGCGCGTTGCCCTGGTGGGCGGCGGCTACATGGCGCGCTGCATCGCGCTGCAGTTCATGACCGCGGCGCGCGGCATGCGGCTGGTGGCGATTGCCAATCGCACCGTGAGCAAGGCGGAAGCTGCATTGCGCGCCGCCGGTGCCACCGACATCGCGCATGTGCAGACCGCCGCCGAGCTTGATCGCGAGATCGAGCGCGGACGATGTGCGGTCACCGACAGCGCGCACGCGGTGTGCAGTGCTGGCCAGGTGGATGTCGTCATCGAGGCCACCGGTCATGTCGAGTTCGGCACCCGCGTGTGCCTGGATGCGATCACGCACGGCAAGCATGTGATCCTGATCGGCGCCGAGATCGATGCCTCGGTCGGCCCGATCCTCAAGCGGTATGCCGATCAGGCCGGCGTGGTGTTCAGCTACACCGATGGCGACGAGCCCGGCGTGGCGATGAACCTTTATCGCTTCGCCGACAGCCTCGGTTACCGGCCGGTGCTGGTCGGCCAGCTCAAGGGCTTCCTCGATCGCTATCGCAACCCGGACACGCAGCGTGAGCTCGCCACGCGCCTGAACCAGAACCCGGCGGTGCTCGCCTGCTTCGCCGACGGGTCGAAGCTCGCGCTCGAGGCCGCCATCATGGGCAATGCCACCGGCTTCGTGCCCAAGGTGCGCGGCATGCAGGGCTACCCCTGTGCGCATGTCGACGACATGCTCAAGGAGCTGCGGGTCGAGGACTTCGCAGCCGAGGGCCAGGTCGAGTACGCGCTCGGTGCCGCGCCGCATACCGGCGCCTTCGTCGTCTGCCATAACGACCATCCCGACAAGCGCCAGCTGATGGCGTATCTGAAGATGGGCGCCGGGCCGCTGTACATGTTCTATCAGCCATATCACCTGCCGCCCTGGCAGATCACGCACTCAGTGGCGCGCGCCGCGCTGTTCGATGACCCGACCGTGACGCCGCGCGGCGCGCCGGTGTGCGACACCGTGGCCTACGCCAAGCGCGCGTTACGCGCCGGCGAGCGACTCGATGGCATGGGCGGCTTCACCTGCTACGGGCTGGTGGACCGCTACGACGTCTGCCGCCGCGAGAACACGCTGCCGATTGCCGTCTCGCTCGATTGCCGCCTGACGCGCGACATCGCCCAGGACCAGCCGATCACCTATGGCGACGTCGAACTGCCGCCCGACCGCCTGGTGGACCGCCTGCGCGCGGAACAGGCGCAGTGTTTTTCCTGACGCCTGCACCAACTGTTCCATCAACGAACCCCCTGAGGACTCGCCGTGAAGGTCGTACTTTTCTGCGGTGGACTGGGAACCCGACTGCGCGAACAGTCGGGAACCATTCCGAAGCCGCTTGCCAACATTGGCTACCGCCCCATCGTGTGGCACCTGATGCGCTACTACGCGCACTTCGGTCACAAGGATTTCGTGCTGTGCCTGGGATATCGCGGCGACCTGATCCGCGAATTCTTCCTCGACTACAACGAGTGCCTGAGCAACGACTTCGTGATGTCCGAAGGCGGCCGCAAGATCGATCTGCTCAAAAGCGACATCAGCGACTGGCGCATCACCTTCGTCGACACCGGCCTGCACGCCAACATCGGCCAGCGGCTGCTGCGCGTGCGCGAGCACCTGCACGGCGAACCGATGTTCATGGCCAACTATGCCGATGGCCTGACCGACCTGCCGTTGCCCGACCACATCGCGAAGTTCGAGCAAAGCGGCGCCGTCGGCAGCTTCATCGCCGTGCGCACGTCGCAGAGCTTCCACTCGGTGCAGTCCGACGACCGCGGCTGGGTGTCGAGCATGGGCCGCATCAAGGACAGCGAGTTCTGGATCAACGCCGGCTTCTTCATCTTCAGGCCCGAGATCTTCGAGTACATCCAGGAGGGCGACGAACTGGTCGAGGAGCCGTTCGCGCGCCTGATCGAACAGCGCCTGCTGCACGTGAACCGCTACACCGGGTTCTGGCAGCAGATGGACACCTTCCGCGAGAAGATCCTGTACGACAGGATGGAAGCGCGCGGCGACTGCCCGTGGATGGTCTGGCGGCACCACTGACATGCTGGACCTGGCCTTCAACCTGCCCGCCGACCGCCCGCCGCGGTTCATGTTCATCGGCGCGCACTGCGACGACATCGAGATCGGCTGCGGCGGCACGGTGATCGAACTGCTGCGCCGCCATCCCGACGCCTGCGTCCACTGGGTGGTGATGAGCGCGCATGGGCCACGCATCGACGAAGCGCAGAAGTCGGCTGTTGCGCTGCTGCGCGGCGTGCGGGACGCACAGGTATCGATCACGCGCTTCACCGATGCGCACTTTCCGTCAGAGATCGCAGACATCAAGAGCTGCCTGGAGGAGATCCGGCAGCACGCGCGACCCGACGTCGTCTTCGCGCACAGTCGCGATGAACTGCATCAGGACCACCGCGTCGTCGGCGAGGTGGCGTGGAACACCTTTCGCGACCACCTGATCCTCGAGTACGAGATCCCCAAGTACGACGGTGGACTCGGCTCGCCGTCGATGTTCGTGCCGCTCGCCGCCGACACGGTTCGTCGCAAGGTGAACCTGCTGATGCGCGTGTTCAAGACGCAGCATGGCAAGCACTGGTTCACGCGGGCCACCTTCCAGGGCCTGATGCGTCTGCGCGGCATCGAATGCAATGCGCCGAGCGGCTACGCCGAGGCGTTTTACTCACGCAAGCTCGTGATCAGGCCGCTCCAATGAACTTCGACCAGTCCAATGCGCTGTGCGCGCGCCTTCATGCACTGATCCCGGGCGGCTCGCACACCTACGCCAAGGGCGACGACCAGTACCCGCAGGACATGGCGCCGGTGATCGTGCGCGGCCATGGATGCCGGGTCTGGGATGCCGATGGCAACGAGTTCATCGAGTACGGCGCCGGCGCGCGCGCCGTCACGCTCGGCCACGCCTACCCCAGCGTCATCGACGCGGCCCGTCGCCAGCTCGCCTTGGGCGCCAACTTCCTTCGTCCGGCGCGCATCGAACTCGAGTGCGCAGAAGCCTTGCTCGAGCGGTTGCCGAATGCCGAGATGGTGAAGTTCTGCAAGAACGGCTCGGATGCCGTGTCCGGCGCACTGAAGCTGGCGCGCGCCTACACCGGGCGCGACCTGGTGGCGATCTGCGGCAATCAACCGTTCTTCTCGGTCGATGACTGGTTCATCGGCGCCAGTGCGATGCCCGGCGGGGTGCCGGCCGCCACGCGCGCGATGACGCTGAAGTTCACCTACAACGATTCGCCAAGCGTGCAACGGTTGTTCGACGAGCATCCAGGGCGTATCGCCGCGATCGTGCTGGAGGCCGAGAAGGAGACCCCGCCGGCCGCAGGCTTCCTCGACGGGCTGCGCGATCTGTGTGACCGCGCAGGCACCGTGTTCATCCTCGACGAAATGATCACCGGCTTTCGCTGGCACAACGGCGGCGCGCAGGCGCGCTATGGCATCCGGCCTGACCTGTCGACCTTCGGCAAGGCGCTGGCGAACGGGTTCTCGGTGTCGGCACTGGCCGGGCGACGCGAACTGATGCGGCTCGGCGGCCACGACCACGATCGCGAGCGCGTGTTCCTGCTGTCCACCACCCACGGCGCCGAGACGCATGGCCTGGCGGCGGCCATCGCCACGATGAACGTCTACGCGTCGGAGCCCGTGATCGACACGCTGTGGCAACGCGGGCAGCGCCTGGCCGACGGCCTGCGCGCGGTGGCACGCGAGACTGGCGTGGCTGATCAGGTGCCGATCCTCGGCCCCCCGTGCTGCCTGGTGTTCGGCTCACGCGACGCCACGGGGCAGCCGTCGCAGGCCTTGCGCACGCTGCTGATGCAGGAGCTGATCCGGCGCGGCGTGCTGGCGACCTCGCTGGTCGTCAACTACAGCCACGCCGAGTCCGACATCGATCGCACCATCGAGGCGTTCGCCGAAGCGTTCGTCGTCTATCGACGCGCGCTCGAAGACGGCGTGGATCGCCATCTCGTCGGCCGGCCCGTCAAGCCCGCGCTGCGCCCCTACGCGTAGCCGGCCGCCCCACTCAAAGAGAGGAATGCATGCAAGGTTCCGACTTCTGGCGCGGCCGCCGCGTCTTCATCACCGGCCACACCGGCTTCAAGGGCAGCTGGCTGTGCCTGTGGCTTACCCACCTCGGCGCGCGCGTCAGCGGCTATGCGCTGCCACCACCGACCGAACCGTCGCTGTTCGCGCTGGCCCGCGTCGGCGAGCTGATCGACCATCGTGTCGGCGACGTGCGCGATCTCGCCGGCATGGAGTCAGCGCTGCGTGATGCGCAGCCCGACGTGGTGATCCACATGGCCGCGCAGACACTGGTGCGCCGTTCGTATGCCGACCCGGTGGAGACATTCTCGACCAACGTCCTGGGCACCGTGCATGTGCTCGATGCCGTGCGGCGCGTGCCCTCGGTGCGCGCGGTGGTCATCGTCACCTCGGACAAGTGCTACTTCAACGAGGAGTGGGTGTGGAGCTACCGCGAGCACTCGCGCCTGGGCGGCGAGGACCCGTACAGCGGCAGCAAGGGGGCGGCTGAACTGGCGGTCACCGCCTACCGGCATTCGTTCTTCGATGGGCAGCGCGATGGCACCGCGGCGGCGGTGGCCAGCGCCCGCGCCGGCAATGTCGTCGGCGGCGGAGACTGGGCGCAGGACCGCCTGGTGCCGGACATCATGCGCTCGCTGCTGCTCGGCCGGCCAACGCTGATCCGCCACCCGCAGGCGACTCGCCCCTGGCAGCACGTGCTGGAGCCGCTCGATGGCTACCTGACGCTGGCCGAGCGTCTGCTCACCGACGGCCACCCGTTCGCCAGCAGTTGGAACTTCGGTCCGCCGGAACACAGTGAGCGCAGCGTCGGCGGGATCGTCGCGCAGCTGTACTCGCTGTGGCATGCCGATTTCGACTGGCAACGCGACCATGCGCCCGGTCCGCCGGAGAACACCTTCCTCAAGCTCGATTCGTCCAAGGCGCGCGCGCACCTGGGGTGGCGATGCCAGCTCGACCTGGAGACAACGCTTGGCTGGATCGTCGACTGGTTTCGCCATCATCAGGCGGGCGACGACATGCGCGCGGTGACGTTGGCACAGATCGAGCGATTCATGTCACTGGCTGCCAGTGGCACCGACGACCACGACGCCGCGTCGGCGGCCGAGCGCACGCTTGCCATGGCCGCCCGCAGCGCGACTCACGCGCCGGTACGTGCGCGCCAGGCGTCGTCTGCGCCGCAACGAACCGCTTCTGCCGACGCCGTTCAGCCTGGCGCAAAGCGGCCCGATCTGCGGCCGGTGTCATGATCTTCACGCGCACCGCGATCGATGGCGCCTTTGTCATCGACATCGAGCCCCACGGCGATCACCGCGGTTCGTTTGCGCGATCGTTCTGCCGCCGCGAGTTCGGTGCGGCAGGGATCGACTTCGACATCGTCCAGTGCAACCTCGCGCATACCCGACACGCGGGCGTGGTGCGCGGCCTGCACTTCCAGCGCGCGCCGGCGCACGAGCAGAAGTTCGTTCGCTGCGTGAACGGCGCGGTGTTCGATGCCCTGGTGGACATGCGGCCGGCATCAGCCAGTTTCGGCCAGGCCATCTGGGTCCATCTGGACGCCGCGCATCACCGCGCCCTCTTCGTTCCCAGCGGCGTCGCGCACGGTTTTCAGAGCCTGACCGAGCGCAGCGAGGTGCTTTACATGACTGACCACTATCACACGCCGGGCCTGGAAGCCGGCGTGCGATTCGACGATCCGGCGTTTGCCATCCCGTGGCCGCTTACGCCGCACGACCTGTCGGAGCGCGACCGGCAGTGGCCGCTGTTGCCACAACCCGCCTAGCCGGTCGCTGGGCGCCGCGCGCGCGGGCGGCGCGACTACAAAATCGCGCGGCCCAGCGTCGCCACCCCGATCACGATCACGCCGAGTGCGAGGTTGATCGCCACCAGCAGGCGCACCTGATCAAGTTGGAGCGCACCGGCGGCCCAGTCCTGCGCAGCGACCGCCGCCTGCAGGCGCTTGAACGGCGCGACGCGGATGTGCGCATACACCGCCATCATCACCAGGCCGATGACGAACATGGCATGCACCGACACGTGCGCCAGGCGGATACCTTCGAGAAAGGCGTTCTTGCCCGCCGCCATCGCGCCGGCTGCCATGCCGATGCCGAAGAACATCAACAGGCCGCTGATTAGCACCACCAGCACGGCGATCGTCACCCAGCGGAAAAAGCGGCGCAGCGTGGCGGCCAGCATCGGCACGCGCTGAGGCGGCGGCAGCAGTTCGACCGCGCTGGGGCGCACCGCGAAGTGCATCATGAACATGCCGCCGACCCAGATCACGACACCCATCACATGAAGGAACAGCAGGAAGGCATACAGGCGCATAAAGTCGTCGTCAGGTCAGTGAAGCGGTGAGGGATCGATCGACGGCCGGGATGCCGCGATCAGGGACCAGCAATCAGGAATCAGGTGGAACGGCGATTGTCCACGTCTGGCCGTGGCGCAGGGTGCGAAAAGCCTCGTCGGAAACACCGAGAGACTTTCGCGCCGCCGCCAGGTCGCGCAGCGGCTGGTCGAGCGGCTCGTCGGTCATCAGGAACGTGCCCCAGTGGACGCCGAGCGACGCGCGCGCGCCGATCGCCTGGTGGATGCACACCGCTTCGGCCGGATTGACGTGCTGCGCGGCCATGAACCAGCGCGGCTCGTAGGCACCGATGGGGATCAGCGCCAGATCGATCGGCGCGAACCGTGCGCCGATATCGGCCGCGTGCTGCGCCGACCAGCCGGTATCGCCGGCAAAGTAGACCCGCCGCGCCGGCTGCCGCGATTGCACGACGAAGCCGCCCCACAGCGTGGCATTGGTATCGGTCAAAGTTCGCCGGCTCCAGTGCTGCGCCGGTGTCAGCGTGATCGCCAGCCCGTGCGCTTCGGTGGCGTCCCACCAGTCCAGCGCGCGCGCTCCCGGCACGCCGGCGGCCGCGAGCCAGCGCTCGATTCCCAGCGGCACGACGAACAGCGGCGGACCACCGGACTGCGCCGCCAACGCCTTGACGCTGGCGGTATCCAGATGGTCGTAGTGGTTGTGCGAAATCAGCACGATGTCGATGTGCGGCAGGTCGGTGAGCGCCACGCCGGGCGGCTGCCAGCGTCGCGGACCGAACCACGGCACCGGCGACGCCGTGTCGGAGAACACCGGATCGGTCAGGACGTTGACGCCGGCCAGTTGCACCAGTGCGGTCGCATGGCCGATCCAGGTCACCGCGAAAGCGCTGCGATTGGCACGGATGAACGCCAGGTCGGGCGTGACCGGCGACAGATCGGCCAGCGGCGCCGGAATCGACAGCTGGCGCCGCTCACGCTGCCAGCGGAAGAAGTCGCCCGACGCGCGCGGCATCCACGCGGCGCGGTCAATGTTTTGAAAGCCCTGCGGACGGTGGTGGGGCCGCGCGGGGTCGAAGTACGGGTTCATGGCTGCGCATCCGGCGAGCAGCATGCCCGCCGCAACAATCAGCAGTCGCAGCGCGCGCATGACCTCGCACCCGGCGCATGGCACCCGTGAGCGAGGCGAACCGACAGGCGCGCCAGTTGCCGCCTCCCGCCGATCACGTACCGGATCATGCCGCTGCCGGCACCACCGGCTTCAAGCGCGCATCCTTTAGCTTGGACTTCACCAGCGTGCCCTTGCGCGCGCGGCTGCCTTCGTGCGAGCGCAGTTCGGCACCGACAATCAGGTTCTCCACCGGCTTGCCGGCGCGGTTCACGCCGGTGATCGCCACCCCGGCCTTGCCGCAGGGCAGCGCGTCGACCAGGTGCTCGCCCTCGTCGAGGTTCATCAGCGTGACGCCGCGCCCGCCGGCGGCCTGCTGCTTGATCTCGTTGGCGGCAAACACCAGCAGCCGTCCCTTTTGCGACAGGCAGGCGATGCGATCATCGGTCGCCTGATTCACCAGCGCCGGCCGCAGCGGCTGTGCGCCGTCGTCCACCGTGATGAACTGCTTGCCGCCTTTCTGCCGCGACAGCAGGTGATCGATGGTGCAGGCGAAGCCATAGCCGGCGCTGGTGGCAATCAGCAGCGGCTGCCCGCTGCTGGCAGCCACGTAACCCACCAGGCGCGTGCCCGACTCGAGTTCGATCATCGAGGTCAGCGGCAGCCCGTCGCCGCGCGCCGATGGCAATTGCGCCACCGGGACCGTGTACACGCGACCGTTGCTGCCGATGGCGATCAGCGCATCCACCGTACGACACGCCCAGGTGCCGTACAGCGCATCGCCGGGCTTGAAGCTGAGCTGGGTCGCATCGTGGCCATGCCCGCCGCGTGCGCGCACGAAGCCCTTTTGCGACACGATCACGGTGACCGGCTCGTCGATCACGCGAGTCTCGATGCTGGCGCGCTCGGCGGCCTGCAGCAGCGTGCGGCGCGGGTCCTTGTCGAGCGGACTGAACTTCTTCGCGTCCTCGTCGAACTCCTTGCCCACCTGTTTGCGCAGCGCGCCTTCGGCGCCGAGCAGCTTCTGCAGCGCCGCCTCGTCCTTGCGCAGCTGCGCCAGTTCCTGCTCGATCTTGATCGCCTCCAGCCGCGCCAGCTGGCGCAACCGCAGCTCGAGGATGTCCTCCGCCTGGCGATCGGTCAGCGCAAAGGCCTTCATCAGGTCGGTCTTCGGCTCGTCCGACGCACGGATCAGCTTGATGACCTTGTCGATGTTCAGCAGCACCTGCTGCCGACCTTCAAGGATGTGGATGCGATCCTGCACCTTGGCAAGGCGGTGCTGCGAGCGGCGCCGCACCGTCTCGACGCGAAAGTCGATCCACTCGGACAGCACCTGCAACAGGTGCTTCTGCCGGGGCCGGCCGTCGCGCCCGATCATCACGAGGTTGATCTGCACGCTCGATTCGAGGCTGGTATGCGCCAGCAGCGTGTTGACCAGCTCGTCGCGGTCGATCTTGCTGGTGCGCGGCTCGAACACCAGGCGCACCGCGTTTTCCTTGCCGGACTCGTCGCGCACCGAGTCGAGCACCGACAGCAGCAGTGCCTTGTTGTTCTGCTGGTCCGTGGACAGCGACTTCTTGCCGGCGCGCACCTTGGGATTGGTGAGCTCTTCGATCTCTTCGAGTACCCGCTGGCTGGAGACGCCGGGCGGCAGCTCGTTGACCACCAGCTGCCACTGCCCGCGCGCCAGCTCTTCATAGGTGTAGCGGGCGCGCGCCTTGAGCGAGCCACGGCCGCTGGCGTAGGCGTCGCGGATCTCGGCAGCGCTGCTGATGATCTGGCCGCCGCCGGGAAAGTCCGGGCCGGGCAGCTGCTCCATCACCTCATCCAGCTCGGCCTTCGGGTTCTTCAGCAGCACCTGCAACGCGCCCACCACCTCGCGCAAATGGTGCGACGGGATCTCGGTGGCCATGCCCACCGCGATGCCGCTGGCGCCATTGAGCAGCACGAAGGGCAGACGGGCCGGCAGCAGCGCCGGTTCCTTGAAGTTGCCGTCGTAGTTGTCGATGAACTCGACCGTGCCTTCATCGAGCTCGTCGAGAAGGAGGCGGGCGATCGGTGTCAGGCGCGCCTCGGTGTAGCGCATCGCCGCTGCGCCGTCGCCATCGCGCGAGCCGAAGTTGCCCTGGCCATCGATCAACGGATAGCGCAGCGAGAAGCTTTGCGCCATTCTCACCAGCGCGTCGTACGCGGCCTGGTCACCATGCGGGTGAAACTTGCCGAGCACGTCGCCCACCACGCGCGCGCTCTTGACCGGCTTGGCATTGGACGCCAGGCCCATCTCGCTCATCGAGAACAGGATGCGTCGCTGCACCGGCTTCTGGCCGTCGCACACATCGGGCAACGCGCGGCCCTTGACCACCGACACCGCGTAGTCGAGATAAGCGCGCTGTGCGAAGGTGGCGAGCGTCAGCGAATCGCCGCCGCCATCGGGCGGCGGCGGACCGAAGAGAACGTGCTGTTCGGACATGGGCTGCGAAGGGCCGGTTTCGAGAGGGGCGCGATGTTACCGGAGGGGGTGCGGCGGCCGATCGCCGCGCTCGGCGCAAACTCGAACCGATCGGGGCTGCGGCCTGCGCCGGGGCGACGGCGCCGGGATGCGCGAGTGCGCTCGTGCGCCACCCTGGTTACGCCGGCGCGCACCGCGTGACGTGGATCGCATGCCTCACCCAACAAGACGCTGGGCTCCCGCCTGCGCGGGAGCGACGATTTACTCGCGTGCGTGTGCAAAGTCGTGCCGTCGTCCCCGCACAGGCGGGGACCCAGTGTCTTGCTTTGATTGACCGGATCGCAGCAACACGGGGCCGCCTCGCCAGCCGAGCGAGTGTCCGACGTGACCCCGCGCACGCTATCGCCCCGATCAGAAACAACGATGCAGCCCGAACTGTCACCCCTCCTATAATTCGCCGCATTACTCCGCGCTCGCACCCACGAGCGCGTTTTGCTTCCGGAGCGTTCATGTCGACCCCACAGCATGCCCACCTGTTGATCCTCGGTTCCGGCCCGGCCGGCTACACCGCCGCTGTCTATGCGGCACGCGCGAATCTGAAGCCGATGCTGATCACCGGCCTGGCACAGGGCGGCCAGCTGATGACCACCACCGACGTCGACAACTGGCCGGCGGATGCCGACGGCGTGCAAGGCCCCGAACTGATGGAGCGCTTCCAGAAGCACGCGCAGCGGTTCGACACGCAGATCGTGTTTGACCACATTCATACGGTCGACCTGCGGCAGCGGCCGTTCACGCTCAGTGGTGACTCGGGCACCTATACCTGCGATGCGCTGGTGATCGCCACCGGCGCCAGCGCCAAGTACCTCGGCCTGCCCAGCGAGCAGGCGTTCATGGGGCGCGGCGTATCGGGCTGCGCCACCTGCGACGGCTTTTTCTATCGCAACCAGGACGTGGCAGTGGTCGGCGGCGGCAACACCGCGGTCGAGGAAGCGCTGTACCTGACCAACATCGCCAAGACCGTGCACGTGATTCACCGCCGCGACAAGTTCCGCGCGGAGGCGATCATGATCGACAAGCTGTACGCCAAGGCGGCCGAGGGCAAGGTGGTGCTGCACCTGTTCAACGAGCTGGAGGAAGTGCTCGGCAACGACAGCGGCGTCACCGGCGTGCGCATCCGCGACAACCGCAGCGACCGCACGCAGGACATCGCGCTGCAGGGCTGCTTCATCGCCATCGGTCACCAGCCGAACACGGAGATCTTCGCCGGCCAGGTTGAGATGGCCAACGGCTACATCGTCACCAAGAGCGGCCTGGCCGGCATGGCCACGATGACCAGCGTGCCGGGCGTGTTCGCCGCCGGCGACGTGCAGGACCACGTCTACCGGCAGGCGGTCACCAGCGCCGGCACCGGCTGCATGGCGGCACTCGATGCGCAACGCTGGCTGGAGTCGCAGGAGACCGGCCAGCCGGTGGCCAAGGTCGCGGCCGCGGCGTACTAAGGCGCATTGCGTGCACGCGACGGCTTCGCCGTCGCACGTGCACGCAATGCGGCACGGCGACCTGCGGCCGCCGCAATGACGATTCAGTCGCACTCTCTTTGGAGGGGCCGCGCGGTCGCGCCCATCGGGACGTCCACACGCTGCGCATGCGGACGAAGCACGCGCCTCAGTCAAGATCGGCACCGTGCGATCGCCCGCATGCGAGACGACCAAAGTTTTCAGGCATAGTCCGCGCCCATTGCCCGGTCCGCGCGGTCCATGCAGAACTCCTCCGTCCACTCGCTCGAGACGATCCTTTTTTTCACGCTGCTGCAGCTGATGGTGATCCTGGCCGCAGCGCGTGGCTTCGGCTGGCTGGCGCGGCGACTGGGGCAGCCGCGCGCGGTCGGGGAGATCGTCGCCGGGCTGCTGCTGGGGCCGTCGCTGTTCGCTGCGCTGGCGCCGGCGGCCTTCGCCTATGTGTTCAAGTCGACCGATGGCACCGCGCTGTCGATCATCAGCCAGATCGGTCTGGTCCTGCTGATGCTGCAGGTCGGCATGGAGTTCGACTTCGGGCACCTGAAGCCGCGCGGCAACCGCACGGCGATGGTGCTGGTATCGCTGGCCGGGATCCTGGCGCCGTTCACCCTGGGCGTCTCCATCGGCTGGCTGTCCGCACCGATCCTGGCCCCCGGCATCCATCCGCTGGGCTACACGCTGTTCTGCGGCGTGGCCCTGTCGATCACTGCGATGCCGATCCTCGGTCGCATCATGATCGAGTACGACCTCACCCGCACCGCGCTCGGCACGATCACCATTTCCGCCGCTGCGATCGACGACGTGATCGGCTGGACGCTGCTGGCTGCCGTGGCGGCGGCCGCGGTTGGCGGCTTCTCGGTGCAAGGCACGGGGCTGCGGATTCTCGGCCTGGCGGCATTCGTGCTGCTGTCGTTCCTGGTGCTGCGGCCCCTGCTCAATCGCCTGCTCGACCGCATCGACGCGGGGGCCGCGCTGACGCCCAACGGCATGGCCCTGGTGCTGGGGACCACCTTTGCCTGCGCGCTCGCCACCTATCAGCTCGGCGTGTTCGCGATCTTTGGCGGCTTCATGGTCGGCGTGCTGCTGCATGACCGCGTGCGCCTGGTGGCGGCGTGGAAGGCGCAGGTGGCACCCTTCGTCACGGTCCTGTTCCTGCCGGTGTTCTTCACGTTCACCGGCCTGCGCACCAACGTGCAGGGGCTGGACAATCTCGATCTGTGGCTCTGGTGCGCGGTGTTCATGACGCTTGCGTACCTGGGAAAGTTCGGCGGCTGCTACCTGGGCGCGCGGCTTGCGGGCATGCCGAAAGAGGAAGCCAAGGCCGTCGCGATCATGATGAACACACGCGCGCTGATGGAACTCGTGGTACTGAACGTCGGCTACGACCTCGGCGTGATCCCGCAGAGCGTATTCACGATGCTGGTGCTGATGGCGATCGTCACCACCGTCACCACCGCCCCGCTGCTGCGCTACTGGCTGCCGAAGATCGGCCATACGATTCCTCTGCACCGCGACGCCTGAGGCCGCCGATGGCACGCAAGCCGATCAAGACGCTGGCAGAGCTGGCCGCGCTGCGCGAGCAGCTGGCTGCCGCCGAGCGCGAGCGAGCTCAGCGCGACAAGGAGGCGGCCGCGGCGCTCGCCAAGCAGCGCGCGCTGGAAGCCACGTTCCGCCACGCGATGGAGACGATGCAGGTGGCGCCGCTGGCGCCGCATGGCCGCCACGCCAGAAAGGTCACACCGCCGCAGCCGCATCCGGCCAGCCGCAAGCGTGATGACGCCGAGGTGCTGCAGGCGTCGGTGTCCGATCAATTCGACGTCGAGACGCTGCTGCATGCTGACGACACGCTGTCGTACCGCGCTGCCGGCATCGGCCCCGACGTCTTGCGCAAGCTGCGCCGCGGCGAGTGGTCGATCCAGGCGCAGATCGACCTGCACGGGCATCGCGTCGACGAAGCGCGCGAGGCGCTGACGGCGTTCCTGAAGAACGCGCTACGCCGCAATCAACGCTGCGTGCGCGTGGTTCACGGCAAAGGGCTGGGCTCGCAGGGCAAGGCGCCGGTCCTCAAGGGCAAAGTGCGCGGCTGGCTGGTGCAGCGCGAGGAAGTGATCGCCTTTTGCCAGGCACGACCGGCCGAAGGCGGCAGCGGCGCGCTGGTGGTGCTGCTGCGGCCTACCGGCAACGCACCGCCTTAAATCACAGTCTTTGCCTCCATCCTGACGGCGACAGGCGAAGTCTCCTGCAAGCGAAGACGGCGCCCGCAGGCGCCGTCCCGTTGCGAAGGTCGATCAGTTGATTCTCTTGGCGGCCTTCATCTGGGCGTCGGACATGTTTTCCTTAAGCGCTATGACCAGCGCGCCGTTCGACTCGGTCTTCTTGATCGCAACCAGCTCGCTTGTCACGTCATTGGGCTCCAGCGTGTACATCCCGCCCGTGAGCGGATCAACGATAAGCATGCCGATCAGTCCACCAAAAAGTATGTTGCCGATGTACCAGCCATTGACCGTGCCGGCGACTGCGATATCGACCGGCTCGAAACCATCTTTGCTCACCCGAACAACATAAGACTCGGGCTTGAAGTAGCCCGCACCACGCTTCAGGCTAAGAGTGACAGGCGTCGTCCCGGTGTGAATCTTCTCGCCTGCTCGATTCGAGATGCTGATCGAGGCGGCGTCTGGAACACTCTTGAAGATCATCGTCTGGCTCTCGCCCTGGAAAATCGTGGCGCAGCCTGTTGTCGCAAGGACAACAGCCATACTCATCACTATTTTTCTCACGTAGTTTCCCCTCGTGGCACGACCGATATCGACCGCATGCGGATATGAGCACTCAGCCAGCTCGCCAAGTTAGACGAACATCAAATCGAGTCGCAAGAATTGGAGGCGACGTAGGCATCGTCTGGTGGCAGCAGCACGTTGCCTTAACAAAGCGCCTTGCTACTTGACTTTCCAGACCAGTGGCTAGATTGATGGCTGCTTCTTTCTTGCAGTTCATCTTCGCGCATCGACGGCCCGTCACTTCCGGCGATGGTTCAGTGCATGAATCTTGACCAGCACGCGGGCATCGATTGCTTGAGGCGCAGGTGACACGCGGCGCTCGAAATCTTCAGCGCGTCAGATCTCAGTTCCGTGTCTATCCACCGCGATGTCGAAGTGCAGCACGTCTTCGCGCACGCCGAGCTTGGTATATAGCGCGATCGCCGGTTCGTCGCCGAGATCGGCCTGCACGAAGATCACGTAGCCCCCGCGGGCCGCGGCCATCTTCTTCAGTGCCTCGATGAGCGCGGTCGCAACGCCTTCTCGCCGGTGTGCCGCGGCGACCGCGAGGTCGTAGATGTAGATCTCGCTGCGCTCCTGCTCGAACTTCCTCAGCTCATAGGCAGCCAGTCCACCGATGACCGCCCCGTCCTTCAGTGCCACGACGGCGAAGAAGCTTTCGCTGCCGAGCAGTTGGCGCAGGTAGGCTGCGCTGGGCCGCTTGCCGCAATAGGTGTCCACGTCCTCGAACGCCTCGCCGAACACCGTCAGCAGCGCGTCCATCAGCGGCAGGTCGTCCGGCCCGAGGCGACGCACAGTCACCGTGTTCGACAAGGCCATGACATCGGCCTGCGCTATGCCGCCGGCGGAGTCGGCGCGCCGCCCCACAGCCAGGCCGCACCGCGCACGCCACTGGAGTCACCATGCACGTTGCGCGCCAGGCGGGTGGCGACATGATCCGAGAACACGTGGGCCTGCCAGAGCGCCGGTACGGTCTCGACCAGGCGCTCGACATTGGACACGCCACCGCCCAGCACGATGACGTCGGGATCGAGCAGGTTGATCACGCCAGCCAGTGCCCGCGCGAGGCGAACTTCGTAGCGGCTGATCGCTGAATCGTCGGCCATGCCACCGTCGCGCATCAGTGCCGGCCCGCACAGGTAGGTCTCGATGCAGCCGGTGCGGCCGCAGTAGCAGGGCCGCAGCGGCACGTCGGAATCGCCAGGCAGCGGCAGCGGGTTATGGCCCCACTCGCCCGCGATCGCGTTCGGCCCCACCAGCACGCGGCCGTCGACCACGATGCCGCCACCAACTCCGGTGCCCAGGATCACGCCGAACACCACGCGCGCACCCGCGCCGGCGCCATCCGTGGCTTCGGACAAGGCGAAGCAGTTGGCGTCGTTGGCCAGGCGCACGTCGCGCGCCAGCGCGGTGGCCAGATCAGCCTCCAGCGACTGGCCGTTGAGGCAGGTCGAGTTGGCGTTCTTCACACGCCCGGTCACGCGCGACAGCGCGCCGGGGATGCCCACGCCGACCGTGCCGCGCTGGCCTGTATGGCGTTCGATCTCGCCCACCAGCGCCGCAATCGCCGCGACCGTGGCGGCGTAATCGCCTTGCGGCGTGGACACCCGCCGGCGCACGAGTTCGTGCCCGCGATCATCCAGGGCGATGCCTTCGATCTTGGTGCCGCCGAGGTCGATGCCAATGCGCATGAGGTCGATAAATTGAGCTGCGAGCAGTCGGGCAGCGATGACGTCTGAAGCAGTGCACCCGCTGCTCGCCGCAAGACGGGCATTGTCGCCTAGCGCCGATCGAGTTCACCGGCGCCGCCGTCGCTCCTGCCGCCGCCAAGCGGCCGAACATCGTGCGCACACGCCCGCGGGCGGTTCTGTGCGCCGCATCGATATCATCCGGCCCCAGCAGCGTCCGCCCGCGCGCTCGTCCACGCCATCCGCCCGATTGCGAGTCATGCACGAACAGCTTGCCCGTCACTTTGGTTTCGCGGCCTATGCCGCCGCCCTCGCGTGCCGTGCACCGGCGAAAGCTGCTCACAGCCCGGCAGCCCGCTGATGGATCCACTGCTTGCGCAAGCGCTCGCGCCGGTGCTGCGCCTGGTGACGGCGATCGAGTTGGTGGCGGTGATCGCTGCGGCGTTCTCCGGCTTTGCCGAGGCGCGCAAGAAGGAGATGGACGTGGTCGGCGTCTTCACCGTCGCGTTCGTCACGGCGTTCGGCGGCGGCACGCTGCGCGACCTGCTGCTCGACCGCCGGCCGTTCTTCTGGGTCGATCACTACGAGTACGTGATCATCATCCTGGTGCTGACGATCCTGGTGACGCCGGCGATGCGCATTGCGCATCGTCTCGTTCCCAACTGGGCGTTCGTCACCGCGGACGCGATCGGGCTGGGCTTTTTCTCGATCGCCGGCATGGCGCTGGCGATACAGGCGGACATGCCGTGGATCATCGCCGCCATGCTCGGCGTAGTGACCGGCGTGTTCGGCGGCGTGCTGCGCGACGTCATCCTCAACGAGGTGCCGATGGTGCTGCGCGACGGCAAGCCGTATGCGCTTGCGAGCTTCCTCGGCTGCGGCGCCTACTCGCTGATGCTGTTGGCCGGCCTGCCGCAATCGGTCGCGCTATGGAGCGCGGCCGGGTTCATCGTGGTCGTGAGGATGGTCGCCTGGCGGCAGGACTGGACGCTCAAGTAACGGCTCAAGCCAGTCGGCGAAAGTAGCAACGTCCCTTGTTCTGCGCGCACAGCAGCAGCCAACTGACTGCGCCCTGCTGCAGCGTGAAGGCGTCGTAACCGGCCAAGTCCTTGCGCTTGACCCAGGTCTGCAAATGCGGGTCGGCGGGCAGCCCGGTCAGCGGACTCAGGCGCGCCACCATCGGCGCGAAATCAGCGCTGGAAAAGTGGAAGTAACCGGAAGCCGCGGTCTCGTCCCGCTCGATGCGGATCAGCGCGGCCGAGGGTGGCAGCGCGTCGGGCAAAAGGCCCTGCGCGGCCACGCCGGCCGCCCTCGCCTCGTCAAGCGTGGCGTAATCGGTCACCTGGCTGCTGCACGCGGCAAGCAGGCTGGCGACCGCCACGGCCTGCGCCCATCGAATCCATCTCATGCGCACCACGAGCCACGCCTAGATCGCGTTCTCGCCGGTCTCGCCCGTGCGGATGCGGATCACCTGGTCGACCGAACGGACGAAAATCTTGCCGTCGCCGATCTTGCCGGTGCGCGCCGCCTTGACGATGGCCTCGACCGCGCGCTCGACCAGCGTATCGGCCACCACCGCCTCGACCTTGACCTTCGGCAGGAAGTCGACGACGTACTCGGCACCGCGATACAACTCGGTGTGACCTTTCTGCCGGCCGAAACCCTTGACGTCCGTGACCGTCAAGCCGCTGACGCCGACCTCGGCCAGCGCCTCGCGCACTTCGTCCAGCTTGAACGGCTTGATGACCGCAGTGATCTGCTTCACGTGACTTCCCCTGTTCCAAGGTGATCCGAATCGGGCCTGATTCTATGTGCTTGAGCGCTCGCGCGCAGGGCTGCGCTACGTCGGCCGCAACAGGCGCGGGAAAACGAGCCCGCGCCGGCGCGATCCAGGTCCGCCTTGGACCGCGGTGGCCGTCGGGCGAAACCGACTCTTGTCGCGGCGTCGTCGAGGCCCGTGTCCGTGTCAGCCGGTCGCGGTGGCGTAGGTCGATCGCTCCCAAGGTCGCTGGTCACACGGAGCACACGGAGTGCGCAGAGGCTTGCTCATCACGCGTCTTTGCGTGTTCTCCGCGCTCTCTGTGCTCTCTGTGCTCTCCGTGTGACTCGTCGGAGTCACCCCCGTCGCGGCCGAAGACGAACGTTGATGACGCGACCCTACGGCGAGTTCAGCTCTCGTCACGGAACCGGTTGGTCACCGGGTACCGCCAGTCGCGCCCGAACCCGCGATGGGTCACCCGGATGCCGATCGGCGCCTGGCGCCGCTTGTATTCGTTGATGCGGATCAGCCGCAGCACCTTGCGCACATCGGCCTCGTCGAAGCCGGCGGCAACGATTTCGGCCGCGCTCGCGCCACGCTCCATGTAGTGCTCGATGATCGCGTCGAGCACCTCGTAGTCCGGCAGCGAATCCTGGTCGGTCTGGTTGGGCCGCAGTTCCGCGCTCGGTGCGCGCGTGATGATGCGCTCGGGAATCACCGCGCCAAGCGAGTTGCGGTAGCGCGCCAGTCGGTAGACGAGCGTCTTGCGGATGTCCTTGATGACCGCAAAGCCGCCGGCCATGTCGCCATAGAGCGTGCAGTAACCCACCGCCATCTCGCTCTTGTTGCCGGTGGTGAGCACGATCGAGCCGAACTTGTTGGACAGCGCCATCAACAGCGTGCCGCGAATGCGTGCCTGGATGTTCTCTTCTGTCGTGTCCCAGGGCAGGCCGCGAAATTCGGTCGCCAGCGCCGCCAGAAACGAGTCGAACACAGGCTTGATCGGCACCTCGTCGTAGCGCACGCCAAGCGTCTCGACCATCTCGCGCGAGTCGAGCCAGGATATGTCGGCGGTGTACTGCGACGGCATCATCACCGCGCGCACTTTGTCCGCGCCCAGCGCGTCCACCGCGATCGCCAGCGTCAGCGCCGAGTCGATCCCGCCCGACAGACCGAGCAGCGCGCCAGGAAAGCCATTCTTGCCGAGGTAGTCGCGCACGCCGAGTTTCAGCGCCGCGTACACCTGCGCCTCCTCGCTGCCCTGCTCGTCCACCGCGGCCGGCACCGGCGCGCCATCGACGAAGTCCACAAGCATCAGCTGCTCGGAAAACTGCGGCGCCATCTGCGTGAGCTGGCCATCGGCGTCCAGCACGAAGCTGGCGCCATCGAACACCAGTTCGTCCTGGCCGCCGACCAAATTGGCGTAGACCAGCGGCAGGCGAAAGCGCGACACATTGGTGCGCATCGTTGCGAAGCGCTGCGGCTGCTTGCCCAGGTGAAATGGCGAGGCGTTGAGCACCAGCAGCACCTGCGCGCCACTGCTGGCCGCGCATTCGGGCGCATAGGGGAACCAGGTGTCCTCGCAGATGTTGATGCCGAAGCGCATGCCGCGCACGTCGATCACCAGCGGCCGATTGTCCGGCGTGAAATAGCGACGCTCGTCGAACACGTCATAGTTGGGCAGGTCATGCTTGCAGTAGGTGCCGGTGACCATGCCCTGATGCAGCACGCTGGCGGCATTGAAGCGTTGGCCCTCGCGCGCATGCGGGTGGCCGACGATCACGCGCAGGTCGGAAAACTGCAGCAGCCGCGCGGCCAGATCGGACAGAGCACGATCGGTCGCTGCGTAAAATGACCGCCGCAACAGCAAATCTTCGGGTGGATAGCCGGTGATCGACAGTTCCGGCGTCAGCAGCAGATCGGCGCCCGCGGCAGCGGCCTGCGCCGCCATCTCCAGAATCCGCTTGCCATTGCCTTCAAGGTCGCCCACCGTGCAATTGATCTGCGCGACTGCGACTCTGACTCGCGAACTCATGTAGTAAAGGCCGGTGCAGGTGAGCGACGATTATTGCACGCGAGTCATCGACGATCTGAGCGTGAT
>LNFM01003158.1_pt1 | contig 33045 bp, 26 predicted proteins | sample 596031 | NCBI WGS metagenome assembly LNFM01 (sample SAMN04254537, study PRJNA301005) | activated carbon metagenome | isolation source: dual media filters at the Ann Arbor, Michigan drinking water treatment plant | place: USA: Ann Arbor | reverse complement strand
GCGCGCGCACGATCGATGGAGGTTCACCGTCTCGCAGACCGAGCGATGGCTCCGCGAGGTCTTCGGGGCCGATTCTGAGATCTCGGTGACTCCGATGGGCAATGTCCTCGCGGCGTGCGGCGCTCTGATGGGTCTCGCTCGGCAAGACCTCGGCGAGGGCGTGCTCGACGAAGTCGACCCCGACTACCCGGTGATCCTCTGCCTGCGCGCGGTCAAGCGCTGATCATCGCAGACCCAAGGTAGACACCAGCGCGTCGACGTAGCGGTCGAGCGACGCGTGCTCGCGGACCAGCTCGAGCCCGCGCTCGACCAACGCGCGTTGGCGATCGGGGCTCGACAAAAGCGCGAGCACTGCGTCTGCGATCGAGCTGTGATCTGCGCGCTCGACGCCGCCGTGCTCGTCGAAGAACGCCCGCGCTCCACCGGAAGGTTGCGCGACCACCGGAACGCCGACAGCCATCGCCTCGAGCCAGGTCAACCCGAGACCCTCGGTCTCGGAGCGACAGACGAACACGTTCATGTCTGCTTCTGCATAGAGCGCGGGGAGCGCGCTTCGAGTCACAGCGCCGTACCACTCGACGCGATCGTGAACGCCGAGGGCTCTCGCATGCGCTCGCAACGCCTCGCCGTAGTGCTCGGTAACCGGCGCGCCGACGAAGCGCGCAGTCGCGCCGACGCCGCGACGCGCGAGGGCGGCGACGGCTTCGAGCACGAGCTCGGGTCCCTTCTCGGGATGCAGTCGACCCACGAACAAGAGCTTCGGAGCCTTGCGATCGACCGGGCGAAATGCCCGTGGACGAAACAGAGACCGATCGACGCCCTGCGCTTGAACGACCCCGCGGCCGAGCGGAGCGCCCGACCCCGTGACCCGATCGCGGAGCGTCTCGGACAACCACAACACACGCTCGCAGCGAAGATCGCCCCACGTGTGTCGCGCGTGCCAACCGCTGTCGAAGAGATGATGTACTGCGCTCGAAGCGACGCCCGGCTGCGGCGTTCGCAGGTATGCGAGCGGCCAGTCGTCGTTCACCGTGACGCACGTTGGAACATGGTGTCGCGCGAGCGCGCGCAGCGGCTCGAGGCCCATGCGACGCAGCGAGAACACGAGCGCGCCGTCGAACGGCCTGCCACGCGAGAGCACCGCCCCCATCGCGGCGGCGTTGCGCGCCGATGCAGCGAGGTGCCGCGCTCGATCGGTCCCGGCCGGTGATCCGAAAGGCCGCGAGAGCGCGAGCAGCCGACGCACGTTGCGCTCGCTGTCTCTGGGCGCGCGAGCGCCCGAAGTGAGCACCGTGACCCGATGCCCGCGAGCGACGAGGGCGAGGGCGCAGTCGCTCGCGAGCAGCTCGTAGCCGCCGTGCACCTCGGGTTCGAAGACGTTGCTGATCAGCAGTAAATCGAGGGATTTCATCGCGCTGACGACGCTCGCAAACCCGATGCCATCGCCGCGTACACCCAGAACAAGTAGGACATCGGCGTCTGTCGGGCGATCCACTCTGCGGTCCCCTGCAGGACCATCGTCGACAGGCCGAGGGTCAATCCGACGCCGAGGTCGCCGTGCAGCCCGCCGCGCGACGCGAGCCTGGCTGAGCTGAGCAGCACAGACGCGACGACGAGCACGTACGCGACCGCGCCGACGTACCCGAGCTCCGCCGCGGTGAGCCAATAGATGTGATGGGCGATTCCGTTGCGATCGCCGGGCTCGATGTTGAGCCGCGCCGCGTAGCCGCCGTGGTCGAGCACGTACGAGTACATGTTGATCCCGACGCCGAAAGGGTGCTCATCGGCCATCATTTTCGCGGCTTTGTTGAAGAGCACCCTCGCGAGCTCGCTCTCTTTCGGAGCGGTGGTGAAGCGTTCGATGATGGTGTCGAGCGATTTGGCGAGCACGGCGAGCGCGGCGACGCCGAGGCCGAGCACGATCTTGAGCTTTCGGGCGTCGGCTTTGCGCGCGAACGCGAGGACGCATCCAACGGTCGCGGCCAGGACGAACATCGCCATTCCGCCGCGAGACAACGACGTGATCGTCGCCATCGCCGTACATGCGACCACGAGGGGCGTGTACGCGCGTCCGCGGCCGGAGAGCCAAAGGGAAAACGCCACCGGCGCGACCATGTTGGTGATCATCGCGAGCGAGTTGGGGTGGGGCAGCGATCCCTGCGTTCGAATCGCGTGTAGAGCGTATTTCTGCCAGAAGACGAGCGCGCCCTGCGCGAGCACCGCGACGCCGACCCCGGTCATCGCAGCGCGTACGAGGACGAGGTCGACGAACACCGTCGCGAGGGTGTCGAACACGAAGAACATCCGAAGGAGCTTCCACAGGCTGAAGGCCGACTTGAGCGTGTCGGGCGTGTCCCAAAAGGACAGCAGCACCGTCGAGAAGAACAGCGAGCGAACGAAGAGGTGACGCGTCGCTGGAGCGGTCTTCGGGCGCGAAGCAGAGAAGCGGACGGCGAGGAGAATCAGATCGACGGTGGTCACTTCGATTCCGCGCGAGTCACCGCGGTAGGACTCCTGCGAAATCAGGTTGATGTGCATCGGGTTGAACAGGTCGAAGCACGCGACCGTGATCGCCCATGCTCGCAGCTGCGGCCAGCGCTTCATCGCCTCGCGCAACGCCGGAACACCGACAAGCACCGCTCCGAAGAACGCGACCCATTTCATGGCAGCCGTGCACAGCACGCGCTGTGCCCGAGCGGCATCCGCCGTGCATTCGCCGCAGACATGACTCAGTTTGTTCTTCGCGACGACGACGCAAACGCAACGACCCCGCCCGCCCGGCTCGAGCGCGCCTACGCACCGCTGCTCGACGCCGGCTTCACGATCAACCTCTCGGTGATCCCCGACGTCGCCCTCGACACATTGGCGCCGGACGGAGCGCGAGAGCGCTTTCTCTGCGACCATCCAGCGAGTCGGCAGACCGTACGACTCGAGTATCGGCACGAGATTTCGCAGTGGATTCGTGAGCACTCGGGGCAAATCGCCCCGCTCGTCCACGGGCTCACTCACGCGCGCGTGCGAAGCAACACAGAGTTTGGCGCGCTGAGCAGGGACGAGGCGGGAGCGCGCATGGACCGCGGCCGCTCGATCCTCGAAGCGGCGCTCGGCACGCGCGTAGACGGGTTCGTCGCGCCGTGGGACGAATTGTCGAAAGGATCCATCGAGGCTGCGGTCAGTCGATTTCGTGTGCTCTCGACGAGCTGGCTCGACCGCAGCAAGCTCGCGCCCAAGCACTGGCCCGCGCACTACGCCGAGCGCTTGGGCAAGCGCGAGACGCTCGAGCTCGAGTCCTGTCGCGTGTTGCGACACCGAGGTGGGCCGATCGGCCCGTCGCTCGACCCATCGCTCGTACGAGCGACGATCGATCGGCTGTCCTCGCGCGCCGAGGTGTGCGTCATCGTGCTGCACCACTGGATGTTCTGGACCGACGACGCGCCGCACCCGGTGGTTCGCGCCCTGGCGAGAGCGCTCGCTGGACGTCAGGTCCGCGCGATGGTCTGACTGGCACCAGATGGGGCGGCGCGCCAATGGTGAAGGCGTGTCTCGATACGAAACAACCTCACGGTCCCAAATCGAGACGGCTGCTACGCCGACTCAACGCACGATGCCTGCGGTGAGCGCGGCCATCGCGAGCAACGGAGTGAGCCGCTCGAGCACCTGCGTCGCGCTCGCGAGCCAGTGCTCGCTGACGTAGACGACATCCCCAGCTTGGAGCACCGGATTGTACGCGCCGCCGTTGAACAGTCGCTGCATGTCGACGCGATAGACACGGGCACGAGAGAGCGCTCCGCGGACGATGCGCACATCGCCTCCGTCCGCGTCTCGCGTCGAACCTCCGGCCATCGCAACCACGTCGAGCAACGTCAATCCGGGGCGAAACGGAACGGTCTTCGGCGATCGCACCTGCCCTAGCACCGTGACGCGGCGCCCCGACATCGACGGCACGTACACGAGGTCCCCTGCCCGGGCCCGAACGTTGTGCAACGGGTGCCCTTGCAGCGCGAGCGCGACGCTGATCGGCAACGGACGTCGATCGCGTACCACCGTCGCTGCAGACAAATCCGCGAGCACCAACGACTCACCGTCCGTCGTCTGCTCGCGAGGGCCGCCGGCGAGGGCCATCAGATCCGCGATGCGCGTGTTGGGAGCGACCGGATGAAACCCGGGCGAGACCACCGTTCCCAGCACCGAGGCGCGATGACCGAGCGGGTCGATCAGCTCGATGTGCACCGTCGCGAATCGATGGTAGGCGCGCAGCGCCTCGTTGATCCGCTCCGTTGCCGAAGCCAGCGATACGCCACCGATCGACACCTCACCGACGAGCGGGAGCGCGCCGCGCCCGCGTCCGTCGAGCACCAGTCGGTCCACAGCAAACCCCTCGCCGACCACCGCGCGGACACGCAGCACGTCGCCAGGAGCGAGCGCATAGTCCTCGGATTCCTCTTCGCGCATGCCAGGCGGATCGCGACGAGACGCCTCCTCGAAGCCAACCTCCGAGTGTCCTGGTGTAGGCAGTGTCGGCAAACGCGGCGCGCACGCGACGACGCTGGCCAAGTCGAGAGCACATACAATCAATCCTACGCGTCGATTCATTCATGAACGCGGCGGTGCGAGCGACATGCCAGCGCATGGGGCACAGGACAGAGCGCAGGCACGAGCGCTGCAAGGCATCGTTCCTATGAAGACTGCAGATTCAGCGGTTCAGAAGTCGCTCCCCGTCCACGTTCGTCCCCGCGGCACGCGCCTCGATCTACGAGCGCTGCGCGCGCTGGTCGAGCAATGTGACCAGGCCCTCGCCGCAACGTCCAACGCGATCGTCATCGACCTGTCGGCGGTCGAGTCGATCGACTCGATCGCCGTCACAACCCTCGTCGGCATTCAGCGCAAATCGGGCCGCCGCGTCGCGCTCGCCGGGCTCTCTCCTGCGGTTCAGCTCGTCGCTCGCGTCTGCCACTTGCACGAGATCTTCGACATCTACACCAACGCCGACGCCGCGCTTCGCGAGCTGTCGCGCTAACCCGCGGCGATCGCTGCAATGTTCGACGCACCAACGACAGACGCGACCGCGACCGCGCGCGCGCCGGCCGCGAGCCCCGGTCGACCTGGCTTTCCATTGGACCTGCGCCGCATCGCGGCCACGGTCGCCGCGCGCGCGAGAGATATCCTCGGCGCGGCCGTCATCGCGCTGGCAGTGGCCGTGCTGCTCGTTCCGCGCTTCGTCGCGCGCGAGTATCACTCGGAGCTGTCGCTGCTGTGGGAGCCCGAGCCGACCGGGGCTGACGCAGCCGCGCAAGACGAAGGACGCAGCCTGCGGACCATCGCAGACTCCCTGAAGCTCCCGGTCCACCTCTCGATGGTGCGCCAACAGCTGCGCCTCGATCAGACCCTCGAACGCATCGGACGACGCATCGACGTGACGGCCTCGACCGAAACGCGCCTGATCGTCGTGCGCGCGATCGGCGCGACCCCAGAAGAAGCGCGAAGTCTGGCGCAGACATCAACAGAGGTCTTCCTGACTGTTCGCGGTCGAATCGAGGGCGAGCGGCTCCGCGAGCGAGCGCGAGCGCTGTCCATCAACGAGGCCGAGGCGCGGCGCGGGCTCGACGAAGCGCGGCGCCGGTACGACCTGTTTCGCCAGACCCATCGCGTGAGCAACCTGCCCGCAGAACAGCTCGCTGCCATCGAGCACTCGGCCAGGCTCCGCGCAGACGCGGACCTCGCGAGGGCTGAGGCGGAGGGAGAGTCCGCCCGCGAGCGAGCGCTCACGTCCGCGGCGCGCGCTCAGCAGCCGATCTCCGTGCTCAGCGAGACCCAGCAGGTCCTGGGCGCGCAACGGCTCGCGGACACCGAAGGTCAACTGGCCGCCGCGCGGGTCTCGCTCACCGACGCGCACCCAGGGCTGCGCGCGCTCGAAGCCCAAGCAGCGGCGTTGCGCGCGCGCGCGGACTCCGCCGTACAAACAGGGCGAATCATCGGACGCAACCCTCACTGGGACGCGTACACAGCAGGAGCCGCCAACGCCAACGCCGTCACGAGCTCGCTGCGTCGAAGAGAAGCAGTCCTGCGTCTGCAGCTCGGCGACACAACCCGGCGCGCCGACGAGCTCGCGTCCCTCGACGGAGAATCGTCGCTCTTGCTCGCGTCGGTCAGCGTCGCCGAACGTCATCTGGCCGCCGTGCTGACCGAGCGAGCCCGCGCCGAAGACGCCGCGCGCGCGCCGTCGACGGGACTTCGCATCGTCGCTCCCGCGATCGCTCCCGATCGCCCCGCGAAGTCGCTGCGTCGCGCGCTCGTCCTGCTCAGCCCCGTGCTCGGCGCCCTCGGCGCGCTGATCGCGGCGCTGGCGGGCGCGGTCGACCGCGGCCGTGTGTTCAGCCCGGCCGAGGCCGCCTTCTGGCTCAACGCGCCGGCTATCGCAGCGACAGACTGGCCGCTCGACGTCGCGTCCTTCGCGGCGTTCACCGACGAGCTCGCAGAAGCGCTCGCGAAATCCCAAGGAACAATCTTGATCGTCGGCGCCGGCCCCCATGAGCGCGCGTTGGTCGACCGCGTCGCCGCACAACTCCAAGACGAGTTGACCCGAAGTGAAACACCCGCTGGTTCCGCTTCGAGACACGTCGTGCTCGGATGGACTTCGCCCGTCACGCTGCCCGCGTTTCGACGAGCCGCTCGCAACGCTGCGGCCGTCGTAATCCTGGTCGAGAGCGGCGCGCACCGAGCGCTCGCGCTCGCTTCTCTGCGCAGCTCGATCGCGGCCGACTCCGTCGCATGCGCCCTCATCGCCGTCGGCCCCGCGCTTGCTGATCGACACGATCGAGTCGGCGCGCTCCAACTCATTGGCTCCACGACGAACTCGATCAGCGCGCCGGCTCTCTAAAGCGAGGTTGCCCAATGCCGCTCTCATCGATTCGTTCATCCAACGACAAGATCCCCCCCGCGCTCACAGAAGCGCGACCGCGCGTCGCGCTGCGCAGGCTCCGGACCAACACCCGCGCGAGACTCATGGGCGTCGGTCCCATCGTCAGGCGCTCGATCGACATCGCTGTCACAGCGACAGCGCTGCTCCTTCTCGCTCCGCTGTTTCTCGTCGTCGCGGCCTTGATCAAAGCGCAAGACGGAGGCGCCGCGCTGTTCACCCAAGAGCGCGTCGGAAAGCACGGCCGCCGCTTTCGGCTCTTCAAACTGCGCACGATGGTGCGCGACGCCGAAGCGCTCAAAGCTGCGCTGGCGGCGGCGAGGCCCGAGGGCAGCAGCGGCGTTCGCTTCAAGCTCGAGCGAGACCCGAGGATCACGCCGCTCGGCCGCATCCTGCGCAAGTTCTCGATCGACGAGCTTCCGCAGCTCTACAACGTCCTGGTCGGCGACATGACCCTCGTCGGTCCTCGGCCGCCAATCTGGGCTGAAGTCGTCAGGTACACCCCGCGCCAGCTCCGACGCCTTCAGGTGACCCCGGGCCTGACATGCCTCTGGCAAGTCGGTGGCCGAAGCGACCTCTCGTTCGAACAGCAGGTCGAACTCGACATCGAATACATCGACCGCGTCACGGTGAGACAGGAGATCGCCATCGCGCTTCGCACCGTCCCGGCCGTGCTCTCGGGCCGCGGGGCTTACTGAACACGTTTTCAAAACAGTCTTTCAACCACGCGAATCGAAGGGGAATTCTATGGATGCCGTTGTCTATTGCAAACGAGGTCGCTCACCGAGCTCCTGGGATGTCGCTGGCGCGCCGATGCTCGTGCGCCAACTCGAGTGGCTGAGACAGCTCGGCTGCGCTCGCATCGCGGTCGAAGTCGACCCGTCGCACGGCGCTTGGCAGGCGCTGTTCACGGCGCTCGACCAACACTCGGTCGGCGCTGGCGTCGAACGAGTGCTCAGCGCAGAGCCGCTCGGCCCGGCGGGCGTCGCCGCGCGCGCGGGGTTCGGCGCGAGCCCGTACATCGCCATCAGCACTTCGGTGCTGGGCGACTGCTCCCTCGACAGGCTCCTCGCGAGCGGCCCCGGACACAAAGCCATGCTACGGCCCGTCGCAGGACTCGAAGGCTGCCTCGGCGCGGACATTCTGCTGCTCGACGACGAGCACCCTGCCGTGTCAGCCGGCGTCGAGATCGACGGCTGGGGCGTGGTGCTACGAGATCGTGGCGACGCCTGCGCGCTCGGATCGATGGCGCTCGATCACCGACTCTCGTCCATCATCGTTCACGCCCACGAAAGAAGCCCTGGAATCTGGGTCGCCCGCGGCGCGGTCGTCAGCGACCGAGCGCTGCTGCGCGGACCGGTGTTCATCGGCGCAGACGCCATCATCAACGACAACGCCCAGGTTGGACCGTGCGCTGTCGTCGGCGCGCGCGCCATCGTCGAGCCTGCGGCGATCGTGGCGCACTCCGTCGTCGAAGCGGCAACGATCGTGGGCGAAGGCGTCCTGCTCGAGCGATGCACGGCGCAAGGATCCACGATCGTCGATTGGGCCAGCAACGCGAAGGCGATGATCGATGACCCGCTCATCGTCGCCGCCCGCGACGACCGCCCACGATCGCTGCTCTCTTCGATCGTCGCGCTCTGTCTTCTCGCGGTGATCGCTCCCGTGTCGCTGCTGATCGCTCCGCTGCGTTCGCTGCGCAATTCGCTGATCGGGCTCGCGCGAGGCGAGCGCTGCTGGGTCGGCGTTCGAGCGTCAGAAGCGAGAGGGCACGGACGATCAGCGCTCGCGCGGATGGCCGACGATGCGCCGGTCGGCGTGATCTCGATCGAGTCTGCGCTGGTTTCGGGTGAGGCCACGGAGGAAGACCGCCAACGCGCCCACGCGTGGTACGCGCTCGCCAAGAGCGCCGCCGTCGACCTGGCGCTGGTCGCCGACGTCGTCCGCGCGGCCCTCGCGCAGCGCCCCCGAACCACGAAGCTCCAGCCGATGTGAGCTCGATGCTCCGCTGAAGGAGCGTCGACCGCCGTGACGCGACAGAGAGAAGAATCGGCCTGCGCCTGTCGTCAACCGAAGGGGGCCCTCGGTCGATCATCGCGAACCTTCCTACGCGTTGTCGATGACCTGGCGAACGGTCGCTTCGAGTTCATCGATCGATCGGTCGAAGCTCCATCGCGCGTCGGACCAATCCTTCGCTCGCCGACCGAGCTGCGGCTCCGCGAGGGCGCGCTGCGCGGCGGCGGCGAGCGACCGCGGCTGGCCGGGCTCGAAGCCCAGCGCGCCACGCGCTTCAGCGAGCCACTCGACGATGCCTCCGTGCCTCGCGCCGACGACGGGACGAGCGCGGCGCATGGCCTCGATACCCGTCATTCCAAACGGCTCTGGCCAACGTGACGGGACGAGCACCGCCCAGCTCAGATCGATTTCGCGCGCGACCTCGTCGGGGTGCACAACGCCTCGAAACTCGACGCGACCGGGCGCGACCTTGCTTGCCTGCGCTTCGAGCGCCGCTCGCTCAGGACCATCACCGAGGATGCGCAACCGGACGTTGGACGGGAGCCAACGAAGGGCGTCGACCGCGATGTCCACGCCTTTGCCGCGCAACAGCGAACCGATCACCAGCAGCACCGGCTCGCGCTCGCGTTCGACCGCGTCACGGGCGCTCATCGGCGGAACCGGGTGCGACACGATCACTCTGTCCCGAGAGACGCCGGCCTCGAGCAGCGAGTCCCGAACGTACGCGCTGCAAGCAGCCATCATGTACCGCTCGGCGATGGCTCGCGTGTCGCGTCGAAGCGAAAACGGATCCACGATGCGCAGCCCGACGCGCGCCTCGGGGCGACGATCGCGCACGATGACGCATCCCTCGAGAACGCACCCGACTCCCGGCGCGCGGTGGCACGGCTCCCGCCCGATCGGAACGTACCGGTGCGACCGAACGCAGGTCGCATCGTGATCGTGCGCCCAAACCAAAGCCGGCGTAGCGCCGAGCCACGACAGCTCGTGCACGCTCCGCGCGCGTTGGACCAACGCGCAGTCCAGCGCTGTCCCCGCGGCGCGCGTCGCTTCGATCACGGTGTCGAAGACCCTCGCGTACGCTGCTTCGTCGCGCCCGCGTTCGCCGCCATGGACGAGAACGAGCTCGTGTCCGCGCGCCCGCAGGGCTCTCGCACGATCGAACACGAACCGCTCGAGCCCCCCAAAAAACCCTAGCCGCGGGGATACGAGTGCGATGCGCATCGCTCGACCTCCCGCTGCTCGACCACGGTCCCGCCCCACACTACGAGGAGCCCCGAGCCTGCCCCGACCGTCACGACCGCGCACGCTTCGACGAGCGATGCTGCAGAGCGGTGCAACGCGGACGTCACGACCCATGACACGAGCGCGGCGAGCGCGGTGGTGACGTACGCGCGATCGAGCCCGCCTCGACGCACGCGCCCTGCTTTCTCGAGCTGAAGCTGCGTGAGAACGGCGGTGGTCAGGTTGCCGGCGATCGTTCCGCCGGCGATCGCCCACACGCCGAAACGAGCAGCCCCACCGAAGCTCACCATCGCGTTGACCGTCGATCCTGCGATGTGGGACCAACCCGAAGACCACACGGACCGCGCGCCCACCATGAGCGCTGCGCTTCCGAGCTCGCACGATGCTGCGATCGTCGAAGCCGCCGCAGTGAGCGCAAACGCCGTCGAGAACAGCGGCTCGTCGACGATCGCGCCAGCCCACGCACGGACGATGGGCCTTCCGGCCACAGACAGCGCGACGAGCACGCTCGCCAGCGGGGCCGCGATCAACACGGTTCCGCGAGACAGCGACTCGGCGCAGCCTTCGGCGCTCGCCAATCGGTGCAGCAACGCGGCGCTGACCTGTTTGGCCAACGTAAACAACTGATCGGTCACCCGCAGGCTCAGCTGATATGCGCCGACCGCAGCGAGCGGCGCCACCCGAGCCAGGAGCACGACGTCGATACGCACCGCCACCACCACCGCAGCGTTGACCGCGAGAGACGCGCTGGCATCGCGAATCGACGCACGCCATCGGGCAAACGTCGGCGGGTATGCTTCGCTTCGCAGCGACTCGAGCTCCTCGCGTAGCGCCTGCGAACACACCATCGCTTCGACCACTGCCGCCACGAGCGCTCCCAGCGCCGGAGCGACGATCCCCCCTCCCGCCGCGAGCGCCGCCGCCGTCGTACCAACCTGCGCCGCCGAGGCCATCGCCCGCGCGCGCGCCAGCGCCGAGGTGTCACCGACGCCCGTCAACCAGCTCCGGTGCCCGGCAAAATACGCGCCGATCGCAGCGCTCGCGACGGTCGCAACACAAGCGAGCCACACCTCTCGCAACGCGACAGCGTCTGCCCCTTTGCGGAGGTCCGCCGTGTAGAGCAGCGACGAGGCGACAGAGAGGATCGGCGAAACGAACAGCACCGTTCGCTGTGCGAGCAGGAGCGCGGAGATCGCCTCACGCTTTTCGCCGCGCGTCGACGATCGCAGCACCAGCGACGCGAGGCCGAGGTCGCTCAGCGCGACGAGCGCCGATGACGATCCGATCAACGCCCACACGCCCAACGATGCTCGACCGAGGCAGCGGCCGAGCAGCGCCACGGTCACGATGCCCGACACGATCGCCAACCCGTGACGAGCCAGCGAGAGCGCGATGTGCCGCGCGATGCTCACGACCAACGCTCCGTCTGTCCGCGCACCCACCCCGCCACGCTCGAGAGCGCGACGACGCTCTCGTCGATCGCGGCGTCACTCGCGAAGCACGCCGCCGAGCTCGCGGCGTCGGGACCATACCCGTGCATTCCCGCGACCCGACCTCCGACGTGGCTCGGAGCAAAGATCGCTCCTTCGTTGATCTGTAGCCACGCATCTCCCCACGGAGAGCCCTCGACGCCGACGCCCCACGCGCCGAGCTTCTCGCGCGAGAGCCACCGCGCGGGCCAGCGCGCGCGATCAGCGGCGAGCCTGGCGGCCGCGAGCGCGCGCTCACTGCCCCAGAGCCGGACGATCGTGCTGTCGACAAACGCTCGGAGATCTCCCCTTTCACTGATCAAACTCGGGTCGATCACGCGACGGACCGCGCCCATGCCGTGATCTCCGACGAGCACCGTGCGCACCTGTGCGCCATCGCTCGCGAGGATGTCTCTCGCGCGGGCCACGCGCTCGGCGAGTCGGTCGAGCACTGCTTCTGCGGCTCTGCTCGAAGGCCCCTCCTGGTGCAGCACGGCGTCGAGCTCGGACGCGTACAGCATCGACAACCGCGGCCTCTTCGACGCCAGTACGGAAAACGCCTGCTCCCATCGCGTATCTTCCGCGAGCGCCCAGCGCGCCGCGAACACGCTCAGGCTGCGAGCGCGCGCATCGCCAAGAAAGGTCGGCCAGCCTCCGATGGAATCGCTCTCGAAGACATCGTCGCGCTCGGGGATGTCGAGCCAACGAAAGTCCTCAGGGCGAACACGATGCAGCGCGACGTAGCCCGTCAGCCCCTCGCGCTCGGCGAGCCAACGCGCGAGCCGACGACGAACGACGCCGCGCTCGCCGATCACCGGAGGGACCCAACGCAGCCACGCGAGCGCGTCGAGCGGAGAGCGCGGCGCCCCCTGGGATCGCGCGCTGAACAAACACAATCGCCCGTGCCTCGCGCAGGGCTGCCCGGTCAGGAGCGTCGCGATCGCGCCCGACGAAAACCCTGGCACGCCGCTGAGCGCCCGAGAATTCTCAGCCACAGCGCGAAGCGCACGTGAGCTCGCCCATTGCTGGGGACCGAGCGCATCGACGAAGACGATGAGGAGTCTGTCCATCACCCCCCGCGTTGCACGAGGCGCTCCAACGCCGGTAGCGCGTCGCGAAGACCCACGCCGAGCGTCCGCAAGCAGGCTCGATCGAGCGAAGGACGGTCGGTGTACGCAATGGCGACCGCTGCACGTGCGAGCAATTCTCGCGGATGAGCCGAGCTCGCTCGCCGCTCGCGCAGCCCCCACAAAACAGCGCTCAACGCCGCGCGGGGACCGCGGAGCTCTTCGCTGTCGCGATAGATGCCAGACGTTCGCGCGCCATACTCGAGCGGAGAGTCGATCGGCCCCAGCCGCCAACGCTCGAACCGCAGGTGCCATTCGGAGACACGCGCGACGACGCGATCGTTCCACTCTGAAACATCGGGACCGTGGGACTCGAGCCAGCGCTCGGGGCCACGACGAAACGCCAGGGCGTCGTCGTACATGTCTGGCAGGTCGCCGTACGCCTCGGTGCCGAAGCACAACGTCCGCACGAGCGCCGATCGTTCGGCGAGCCCGATTCGGTACTTGCGTGAGCCGAGAAGCAACGCGTCGCCCACGGCGAGCACCGCCTTGTGCGCGTGGCGCGCTCGAATCGCTGACGCCCCCCAGCGCCCGCCGAGCCGGCTGAGCGCGATGCCCGCCGCACGATTCGCGAGCAGCCTCGCTGCCTCTTCGATCGGCGGACACTCGCCGTGTCGCGTCCCCACTGCGGCGAGCACATCGCTCGGCCCGAAGAGCACCTTCGCCCCCCCCTGCGCGACGTCGAACCAGAACAGCGTTCGAGGAAGGCGCGCGAGGGTCTCGAGAGCGACCGGCCAGAGGTCGACGCTCACTCCGCAGCGCGCTTCGCAGACCGATGACAGCGCTTCGAGCGATCCCCGCACCGACGCGAGCGAGCCCGCGCGAACGAGCACAACGAGATCGTAGTCGTTGAACGCGCGCACCTCGCCGCACATCGAGGCTCCTCCCTCGCCGCGCGCGTAGCTGCCGACGAGCACGAGCGCCACCATTCGAGGCCCCAACGCGGACCGCACGACGTCGCACACAAATTCGAGATCGCTCTGCACCCGAGCCTCGGCGGCGGCCGCGCGGTCCTCTGTCCATGGCCCGGTGAAGGTCATGGCGCGAACCCCTTCGCGCGCCCCCACACATAGCCTGCGGCCTGCATCGCGCGCTTCGCCGCGAGGTCGACCGAGAGCCGTCCCGCGCGCGCGTCGCGCAGCAGCGAGCTCGCGAGCGGAACGAGCCCCTCGCGCGCCACGCGCGCCGCGCCGAGATCGAAGATCACGCTGTCGGCCGCGCCCTCTCCGCGCCTCCGGCGAAAATGCGCGCGCCAGTCGTAGTTGTGCGAGTGCTCGAAGCGCGCCCGAGGAACGTACTCGATCGATGCGCCGAGGAGGGTCATTCGCCGCGTCCACTCGACGTCTTCCGAGTAGCGAATCCGCTCGTCGAACCGACCCTTCGACCACCAGTCACGACGGACCATCGACGCGGCCATCGAGAAGAACACCCCCGATCGGACGCGCCCTGGACGCGTGGCTCCAAACGCGCGCTCGGTGTCGGCCTTCGCGCACGCGTCGGCGTCCGCCCGCGGAAGCTGTCTCCCGAAGCTCGCCGCCACGCGCGCATCGCGAAGCGGTTCGGCGAGTCGGACGAGCGAGTCCTCGTCGAGCGCGACAACATCCGCGTTGATAAACGCAACCAACGGCGCGCTCGTCGCGTCCATCCCGCGGTTGAGCACGACGCCGGGCATGTACGTCGAGGGCTCGACGTCGATCAGCTCGACCCCTGACCGCCGCGCGACCTCGCGCGAGCCGTCCGTCGACTCGCAGTCGTAGAAGAGCACTCGCCCTCGGATCCCGCGTTGCTTGGACAGCGCGTCGAGCGCGCGTTGGCAGTGCGGCATCTCGTTGCGGCAGCGAACGACGACGTCGATGTTCATTCAGCTCCGTCCCTTCGCGCCTCGAGCTGCGTCGCAGGCGCGCTCGTATACCGAGGACAACGTCGAGGCGACGCGCTCCCACGAGTATCGGCGCTCGACGAGGTCGCGGCCCCGTGCGCCGAGCGAAGCGCGCGCGTCGTGATCGAGCGCGTCGAGGGCCGTCGCCCACGCGGCCGCGGTGAGGTCGGCGACCTTGCATCGCCCGTCGCCGTGCGCATCGGCGAGCTCGTCCATCCCGACGCCTGCCGCGAGCAGCGTAGGCTTTCGCGCGGCCCAGGCCTCTAGCACCACCAACCCAAACGCCTCGTGCGTCGAGGGAACAAGCACCGTCTCCGCGCGCGCCAGCAGCGATCGCGCGTCTGTTCGCTGCACATTTCCCAGGAGAATCACGCGATCTGCGACGCCTAGCGCGCGCGCTCGATCCATGACTTCGCGCCCGTAGCCTTCGTCCGTCTCTGCGCCGGCACACACGAGCACAGCGTCTTTCGATCGCGACGCCGCGAGCGCTTCCACCGCGAGCCGTTGGTTCTTCTGCCGCGACAGTCGCCCCAGCACGAGCCAGACGCGCCGCCCCCGAAGGGCAGGCCAGCGCTCGTCGACGGCTCGCGGATCGCCTTCTGAGAACCACTGCACATCGACCCCGTGCTCCATTCGCACGGCGCGATCGCCGACACGCGCTTGCATGGCGCGGTGCTCGCGCTCGTTGAAGCAGCAGACAGCCGCAGCGTCATCGATCACGCGACGCGCGCCCACGAGCGCGCCGATCGGACGTCCGAGGTCGATCGTCCGCGCGGCGCGGCGCGACGCCTCTCGCGCGACGAGCTCGGGATCCCCGAGCATCGGACCGTGCACCGAGAGCACGTAGGGCCGACGCGAGCGCCGCATGGCGACCCGCACTGCACCGCCGATGCGCCCCGCAGTATGCAGGTGTACGAGGGCGATGCGACGATCGCGAAACAGCCGAAATCCCTCATCGATTGTGATGAGGTTGCCCCCGACGGCCCACAGCGCCTCGCGCTGCACGCGCGAGCCCACGTAGGGACACCAGGCGTCGAAGCGCGTGAGTCCGACGCTGTCTCGAAGCCCTGTGTCCCGATCGCCGCTCCGTAGGCCCGGCGCGTGCACCTCGCTCTGCCAACCGAACCGCTCGAGCTCCGCGGTGGTGGCGGCGACATAGGTCTCGGTGCCGCCCCATTCGCGCGTGTTCCATTTTCGAACAACGTGCACCACTTTGCGACTTTCGACCGCCATCGTCGTTGGCTCCTCTGCGGCTCGCCGCGCAATGCGACGACGCCACCAACGTCCATGCAGCGCATGGGCCAACGCTGTCGTCTCGGCGTCGCTACACGTGCGGCATCTCGGCCGCCGCACGAAGCAGCTTGAGCGTCTGATCGATCTCCATCTCGAACGCGTCGGCGACGTCTCGAACCCGCACCCAATCGTCGAGCGGATCGATCCCATCGAGCCACCGAGCGAGCCGTTCGAGGCGTCGCGCTCCGACGTTGCCGCACGCCCCCCGCAGCGCGTGAGCGGCGGTTTTCAGTCCCGCTCGATCGTTGGCGCTGACCGCGCTTCGCAGCTCGGTCGACCTTCGACGAACGTCGGTCTCGAAGAGACCGAGGACCTCGGCGATGAGGCTCGGCTCGTTGGGTCGCTCGAAGCTACGCAACGACTGCAACACCGTCGGGTCCACGGACGCCGTAGACTGCATCGTCGATGGTTGCCCGCTCGCTTGATCGCCCACCGCTGCGGGCTCGTGGCTGGTCGGCGCCCACCCGGCGAGCGCCGCGCGCACGCTGTCACGGCTGACGGGCTTGGTCAGGTAGTCGTCCATTCCCGCAGCCATGCATCGCTCGCGGTCGCCTTCGAGCGCGTACGCGGTCACCGCAATGATCGGGGTGTTCGCCATCGGTCCGGGAAGCGAGCGCACGCGACGCGTCGCTTCGAAGCCGTCGATCACGGGCATGTTGCAGTCCATCAGCACCGCCGAGAGGCCTCCGCGACTGATCGCTGCCACGGCCTGGTGGCCATCGCTGCACACCTCCACGTTGTATCCGAGCGACTCGACGATCGCGCCGAGCAACCGACGATTGATCGGCTCGTCTTCGACGACGAGGATCGTCGGGCGCTCTTCCCGCGGGAGCGGCTTCGGAACGGTCGCGCGAAGAAGCGACCGGTACTGCCCCGTACGACGCAGGCTGCGCTGGCTCGTGTCCACTTCGAACACGCCCTCGAACCAAAACGTGCTCCCTCCCCCAGCGTTGCTGCTCGCCCCAACGGCGCCGCTCATCAACTGCGCGATCTCGCGGCAGATGCTCAAGCCGAGGCCCGTCCCAGCGACGGGGACGTCCCGTGCGTTGGCGCCCTGAGAAAACGGCTGAAACAGCTTCGCGCGCGTCGCCTCGTCGATGCCGATGCCCGTATCCGTAACGCGAATCACAAGCCGACACAGGCCGTCACCGTCCGCTGGCCGCGAAGAGAGTCGAACGAGCACCCCTCCGCGCGACGTAAATTTCAGCGCGTTGCCGACGAGGTTCGTGAGGACTTGCTTGAAGCGAACGGGATCGCTCCGCACCGCGTCTGCGACGCCCGCCGACGCGATCCACTCGAGCACGAGGCCCCTCGCGTGAGCTCCGTCGCGCATGGGGCCGAGGACGTCTTCGAGCGCGACGCGGGGCTCGAAGCGCTCGGGCACCAGGTCGAATTTTCCCTCGCGCAGCTTCGCGAGATCGAGCACCGAGTTGATCAGCGCGAGCAGCGAGCGTCCCGCCTTCTGCTGCGCGAGCGCGTACTCTCTCTGCGAGTCAGGCAGCTCGCCGAGCAGCATGAGCTGATTCGTCGTGAGAATGGTCGTCAGCGGCGTGCGAAGCTCGTGGCTCATCATCGCGAGAAATCGCTCGCGCATTCGAACCGCGTCCTCGGCGCGCTCCCTCTCGATCCGGGCTTCGTCTCGCAGGCGCTCTGCCCGTCGAATCTGCTCCGAGAGCCTCTCGGCCAACGTCTTGCTCTCCGCGAGCTGCGCGCGCAGCTGGCCGAGCACAACGATGTAATCGGCAGCGGTATCCGCCGCGGCAAAGTCATCGAGCGAGAGATCGGCCTCGAGCACCTCCCGCAGATCCGAGAACCACGGAGTGCCGACGAACACCACCGCAGACTCGAGCGGGATCGCCTGCCCGCGCAGCGGCAATCGACCCCCGACTCGCAACACGACGAGCGAACCAGGATCCGACAACGTCGAGAAAGAAGACGCGCCGACAGGGCGAACCAACTCGAACACCGACTCGAACGCCTCACCAGCGATCGATCGCCCCAGCGCTTTGCGCAACGACCGCCCGACGGCCAGGACTTCGCCAGCGCGCGAGCAGGCCACGAAGAATGGAAACAGCAGGACAAACCACGACTCCTCCCAGAGAGGCACCGCGCGCCCTCCGCTCGCCGACGCGGTCACTACGCCGCTCCGTGCTCGACCAGGAACACGTCGTGCTCTGCCCCGTCGCCGCGGGACGCGATCTGCGTCACCGAGACCTTCGTCGAAAACCGCTCTCCGAGCCCTTCGAGAAGCCCGATCACGAACGGCGCGAGCCCCACCCGCCGCGATCGATAGTGCAGCTTCAGCGCGGTGTCCGAGAGGATCTCCACCGAGAAAGAAGGCTGCTCCAGGTTCTGAAAGATCGTAGCGACGCGATCGTGCATGCGATCGAGGTTCGAGAGAAACACCGGCAGCGTTCGTCCCGTAAACGCCAGGAGATCGCCGTACTGCTTCGGCGCCACGACGCGGATCCAGTACACGCCGAAGTCGCGTAGCAACGTGCTCGCGTCGATCGTCGTCTCCTCCGAGAGCGCGCCGACGAGCGAGTACGTGAGCGAGTCGTCATACGGACTCATGTTCTGAAAGATGATGTCAGCCACCCCCGCCCGGGCCGCGACCAGCTCCCATCGATCGGCGCCCCACCGCGCGATGGTCATGTCACGCAGGGAGTTGTTGATCAGTCCGTACAAAGCGCACCTCGCGGCGGGTCGATCGAACACAGGCCCGGCGCTCCGCCCTGACACCCCGATGATCGACTAGGGCTTGTCCGGCGGAAGTCCGAGTTCGTTCAGCCTACGGTACAACGTCGTTCGACCGATCCCAAGCAGCTTCGCCGCACGCGCGACGCTGCCTTGCGCGGCGGCCATCGCGCGGATGATCGCGCGACGCTCGACTTCTGCGAGCGCGATCACCGCGTCGTCCGAAGCCAGCTCCGCGCTCGCCACGCCTGTCGCTGCCGTCACCACCGGCGGCTCTTGGATCACAGGCAACGCGATCTTTCGCAGCGACGCCGGGAGGTGCTCGAGCGCGATCGTCTCTGCGTCGCACGAGAGCATCGCGCGGTGCACGACGTTTTGCAGCTCGCGCACGTTTCCCGGCCACTCGTAGCGGACCAGAACGTCGAGCGCCTCGGGCGCGACACGGGTCACGCTCCGGCCCACATCGGCGCTCAGTCGTTTCATGAAGTGACCCATCAAGAGCGGGATGTCCTCGCGCCGCTCGCGCAGCGGAGGGATCTCGATCGGGTACACGACCAGTCGATAGTAGAGGTCCTTTCGAAATCGCCCCGCGTCGACCTCCGCTTCGAGGTCGCGATGCGTCGCGCACACGATCCGCGCGTTGACCGCGATCTCCGCGGTGCCTCCCACGCGACGAACGGTCTTCTCTTGCAAGGTCCGCAAGAGCGCCGCCTGCGTCGCCGCGGACATCTCGCCGAGCTCATCGAGAAACAACGTCCCGTTCTGCGCCTGCTCGAAGCGTCCCTTGTGTGTCGCGTTGGCCCCCGTAAACGAGCCGCGCTCGTGCCCGAACAGCTCGGACTCCTGCAACGCGTGCGGGATCGCCGCGCAGTTCACCGCGACAAACGCCCCCTTGTGTCGCCGTCCGTTCTCGTGAATCGCGCGGGCGACGACCTCTTTTCCGACGCCGCTCTCGCCGAGAAGACAGACCGTCACCTCGCTCTCGAGCACGCGCCGGACCTGCTCGGACACCGCGCGCATCGCGGCGCTGCCCCCGATCACCCCTGCGAGCCCGCCGCCTTGTTGAACGCGAGACGACCGAACGGCGTCGAGCGCCCGCTGCCGATCGAACGCGCGCTTCGCGGCGTCCCGAACCCGCTGGGCATCGAGGGGCTTCGCAAGATAGTCGAGCGCCCCGAGCCGCATCGCGGACACCACGACGTCGACGTCACGCGCCGCGCTCGCGACGATCACAGAGAGCTCTGGGTCCTGCTCGCGAAGGTGCGCGAACAAATCGAGCCCGGTCATGTCGCCGAGCCCGAGGTCGAGAATCACCAACTGTGCCCCGCCCGCCCGTGAGGCGAGCGCGCTTCGACCATCGCTGAACTCGACGACTTCCAGTCCGTCCGCCGCGAGCCAAGCTCGCACCATTCGGCGCAACACCGGGTCGTCATCGACCACTGCGACCGTTCGAACCTCAGGCAAGTCCGCTCCGATAGACATCGCTCGATCCCTTTATGCCAGTGCTTCGAGAGCGTCGCTACGGCTCGCCGACGCCGCTCAGCGAGGCTCGAAGACGACGGTTGGGCTCCGATCCCATCGCGTCGATCAGCGGTCGCTCGTCCAACGCTCACGCTGCGCGTCGCTGAGCGCTTCGAGCCCGACGTTCGCGGCGAGCGCTGACCCGTCGACCCGCAAGATCCCGCTGCGGGCGCCGTCGCGCACGCGGGCATACACGCCCGGGCCCTGCCCGATGCGCAGCCTCCAGCCCCAGGACTCGACCCACAAGAGCCGGTCGAGCGCCTGCGAGCAGTCGAACGGAGCGAGCGGATACTCCCGCACCACTTGAATCAATGTGTCCTCGTGCGAGAGGACGCTCTTGCAAAACCAGTCCATCGCCGGGACGAAATGCTCGGCGCCCGCCTTGGGATCGTCCGCCGTGCTCGGCTCGGGCACCGTCCCCAGCGCGAGAGAGAGCATCGCGTCGTCCATGAGCAGAACGCTCTCTGCGATCCAATACGCCAGCACCTTGCTCACCGCCGCGACGCCGTGGCCCTCGATGCAGAGCGCTCGGACGCACTCGGTCACCGCGGATCGATCGTCGCTCGATCGCGAGAGCCACGCCTCGGGACCTCCCGAGAGCAGCTCGTAGAGCGCCGCCCAGGCCTCGACCCTCGGCGGCGAGAGCCACGCGCGAAACACCGGCGAGGGCGCGCGGTTGTTGACCATCCAGCTCCCCGGCATCGCGCAGGCGAGCAGCGCCATCGGCGCGACGCCCTTGGCGCGGGCCATTCGCAGCGCGTGCGCGCCGAGATCGAAGCCGTACGCCCCCGGCAGCGCCCCGCGCGCCAACAGCTTCTCGACCGGATCGAAGATCCGATGCGTCCCGTGCGCCACCGCGAGATCGATCGTGCCAGGTCCCATCGCTCAGTATCTCCTCGGATCGATCACGACGAACGATCGGTAGTGATCGTCGGTGTACCAGGTCGTGGGAGGCGCTCCGGTGACGATGCGCCGCGGTCCGCGGTGCGTGAGCCCGGGCGTCACGACGGTGTACTCGTGATAGGTCCCGAAGGGCGCGTTCGGCAGGCGCCCCTCGCGGTTGTGAAAGACCACGCCGTCTTGCCGAAAGGGAAACGGGCCGCCCGACTCGATCAAGTCCAGCGTGCGATTGACCTCGGTCACTCGCTCGGAATCCGAGAAGGGCAGCCTCCGAACACCCACGGCACGCTGGCTCGGGACCGTCGGTTGCACCGGCGCAACGCCGGGCCCCTGGGAGGGCACGGGTTGCGGCAGCGCGACGGGCTGCGTCGGCTGCGGTTGAACCCAAGGCTGCGCCGGTTGCATCGGCTGTACTGGCTGCACGCCAGGGCCGTACTGCGACTCGCGGTCACGACGACGGCGGCGTCCTCGCCCCGATGGGGCCTCTTGTTCTTCGCCCGACGAGAGCCCTTCGGGCAGAGAGCAGTCGCGAAGCCCCATGAGCTCGCTCGCGATCAGGCACAACGAGGCGAGAAGCACCCGCGTCACGAGATCCCGTACTCCTTGATCTTGTAGAGCAGCGCGCGGTGCGAGATCTCGAGCAGCTCGGCGGCGCGCGTTCGGTTGCCCTTGGTCTTCTCGAGCGCGCGTCGAATCAAGATCTCTTCGATGACGCGCGTCGTTCGCTTGACGCTGAGGTCTCCCCTCGCGAGCTCCGCGGCGACCGGGTCCTGCGGCTCGCGCAGCCGCTCGGGAAGGTCCGTGGGACGCAGGACCGGCGCGTCCGCCAGCACCATCGCGCGCTCGATCGTGTTCTCGAGCTCGCGCACGTTGCCGGGCCAGTTGTAGTCGTACACGAGCTTGCTCGCCTGCGGATCGAGCCCCGTCACGCGCGTTCCGAGGCGGCTGTTGTACCGCTGGATGAACTGATCGACGAGCAGCGGAATGTCCTCGCGCCGCTCTCGCAGCGGCGGAACGTTCACCGTCAGAACGTTGAGCCGATAGAACAGGTCCTCTCGAAAGCGCCCGGTCTTCACGTCGGCGTTGAGGTCGCGAAGCGTCGCCGCGACCACGCGCACGTCGCACTTTCGGTCCTGCGTCTCGCCGAGGCGACGAAAGGTCCCCTCTTGCAACACTCGCAAGAGCTTCACCTGCAGAGACACCGGCAGCTCGCCGACCTCGTCGAGCAGCAGCGTGGCGCCGTCGGCCTCTTCGAAGAGCCCTTTTTTGTCCTGATTGGCGTCCGTGAAGGCGCCGCGCTTGTGCCCGAACAGCTCGCTCTCGAGCAGCGCTTCGGGGATCGCGCCGCAGTTGATCGTGACGAAGCCCTTGGTCGCCCTCGGAGAGCGGCGATGGATCGCGCGAGCGACGAGCTCCTTGCCCGTGCCGCTCTCACCCGTAATCAAGACCGTGGTCTTGAACGGGGCCACCTTCGCGACGGTGTTGAAGACGATCTTCATCGGATCGCTTCGCCCGAGCAGCTCTTCGAACTGGTGGTTGTCGAGCAGCGCCGCGCGCAGCTCGCGGTTCTCTCGGCGCAGCGCCTCGCGCTCTTCGGCCTTGCGCAGGACGAACCCGAGCTCCTCGGGCTTGAACGGCTTGGCCACGTAGTCGTACGCGCCAGCGCGAATGGCCTCGAGCGCTTGATCGACGGACCCATAAGCGCTCATGACGACAACCGTCGTCGCCGAGTGTTTGGCGCGAAGCTCCGCGAGCAGCTCGAGCCCAGAACGGCCCGGCATGCGCACGTCGGTCACGACGAAGTCGAACGCCTCCTTCGCGCACTCGGCGAGCGCCGAGTCGACGTCCCCCGCGGCGACGACTTCGAAGCCCTGCTTTCGTAGGTAGGTCCTCAACGCAAGGCGGAGGTTCTCTTCGTCGTCGACAAGCAGGACACGAGCCATTCGTGTCCCATTGGTACCACCGATGGCGCGATTTTGGACCTCTGCGCATGATCGCCGCGATCGCGACGAGGCGGTCAGCGGTCAGTTCGCTCGCCGCCAGAGCGATCCCTCGAGCTCGGCGATCATCGCGGACACCGCGCGCGCAGAGGGCATTCCGGCCTCGCGCGAGAGCTCGACGTTGGGCTCGAAGGTCGCCATCGTGTGACGAAGCTCGCAGAGCACCTCGTCGCGCGCCGCGTCCATCGCCGCCAACGTCTGCGGACCAACAGCCGAGCGCGCCCACGCGTCGAGAGCCCAGGACCACGCAGAGTGCGCTTGCTCTTCGCGAGCGATTTTGGCGAGCGCCTCGCGCACCGCGGGGTCCGCCGCGTGCTGCGCTTGAAAGGCCATCACGACCGCGCCGAGCGTCTCGCGGACGCAGCCCTCGCCCGCGTTCTCGACGACGATCTCTTCGAGCGTGCGCGATGGCAACGCAGCGACGGAGCGCGCGCGCGAAGGCTCTTTGCCCCATCGCCGCGCGAGCTCGGTCATCGCCGAGCAGTGCTCGCGCTCGTGCGTCGCGCTCATCCTCGCGCCATCGACCAACGACGCAGGAGCGCCGAAGCCCGCGAGCTCATCGGCGAGCCGATCGAACGCCATCGCGGCGATCCCCTCGACGTGCGCTCCTCGTGCGAGCCACCCGGCGAACGTGTCGACGTCGTCGCGCTCGCACGACGTCGCGTCGAGCCCGTCGGTGAAGCGCCCCACGCCGCACACGCCGCACGTGACGGTGTTGGGCCCCGGCCCGCCCGTGCAGTAGCCCGGGGTAATGCCAGGATTTCCCGCGCCGGTGCAGAGCATCGCGCACCGAGGATCGCCCGAACGAACGGGGCCGCCAGGGATTCCGCACGGGTAGGTGACCTGCGTCTCGCAGGTGCGAACGGTGACCCGAATCATCGGCCTGCAGCTCGTCGCGTCGGGAACATCCGCGTCCGGCGGACCGCCATCGGGGCACGCGATCTCGGTGCACGCCAGGCTGCCATCCGGCTGGCACACACACGAGTTGCAGCCGTCCGGTGCGGTCACCGTCTGACCGACCGCGATCATGCGCCCGTCCGGCGTCGAGCACCCGGAAGGAGGACAGCTCGCGCACACGAGCCCCGTGTCCGAGCAGAAACACGGGCAACGCTCGCCGTTGGACTCGCCGAGCCGCAAGTTGCGGCCCGTGCTCGGATCGAAGCACATCGTGCCGCCGTCGCCGTCCGGTCTGCCTCCATCGCTCGGAGATACGACCGCACCACACGCGACCGGACCGACCGCGAGCGCCAACCACAACGCGCGACGAAGCGCGGCATACACAGGATTCGAGTTCATCGAACACCATACGGTTGCACTCAGTGTGCCGAGCAGTCGCGTCGCGGCACACCCCCAGTGCCAGCGCGCGGAAGCACTGGGAGTTCAGCGATGTTCTCGAAGGCACGCCCCACCGCGAATCTGTGTCACCTGTGCCAGATCACCACGCCACGGCACGCCACTCGGGACGGTCTTGATTTGCCGAACGCCGAGGCTCTGCGAGGCGTGAGGGAGGACGAAATCAGGACCGTCCCCGCCACTCGGGACGGTCCTGATTTGCCGAACGCCGAGGCTCTGCGAGGCGTGAGGGAGGACGAAATCAGGACCGTCCCCGCCATTCGAACACGGCGTCCGTCAGGATGCCGCCGTGCGACGAGCCGCCCGCGCCATGGGCGATGTCGATCGCGTTGCCCGCGCAGCGAGCCAACGCCCCGCCCTCGCTCGCGGGCGACAACATCGGAGGCGCGTTGGATCGAAACAAGAGCACGAGCGACACACGCGCGGGTCCCGTCCCTCCGTGACAGCCTTCGATCCTGGTCATCGCGCGACGAAACAGATCCATCACCGAGCTCATGTCGACCGCGCCCACGGGCCGACCCGAGACGAATCGAAGCCTCCCCGACGACGATCGCAAGAGCGCAACGTCCTCGCTGTCCGAGCGCTGTCGTCGGGGCCTGTCGTCGGATGACGGAGGGTCCTCGTCGGTCGCCTCGCTTCGTTCGTTCGTGCGTTGAGCGAGGGCTCCGGCCCCGCGATCGGCGGTCGATGCGGGCGCAGCTCCCGCGGCGCGTGGCCGCTCTGCAACGCTCGGTGCGCTCGGTGCGCTCGGCGCTCGCTGCGCGTTCTGCGCCTCCTGCGGGACTGTCGGAGCGACGGTGGGGGTGACCGTGGGAGCGACGGTGGTTTGCGGCAGCGAGCCGGACGGTGATGGACCCACGAATTCAACATCTTGACCATCGTCCGCGCGCGGGTCTCTCTCCCACGGTCGAACGACGCCGAGCACCGCCCCGGCGGTCACCATCGCCGTGAGCGCCACGAGGCCCACGACCGCCAACGGGCTCTTGGCCCCTCCCCCTCGATCGACGCGAACGCTCGGCGCGACGGCCGCGCCACGGGCGCTCGGAACGTACGACGTCGGCGCATAGCCGATCGACGGGCTCGAGGAGTACCCGCCCATCGAAACAGCAGCGGCCGGCGGTAGCTTCTGCGTCGTCACGCGCGGCGCCGCGGCCGCAGGGGCGGCCGACGGATGGGGCGCCCACGCTGCCTGCGGGCTGTGCTGCCCGCTCGGCGCGTGGTTTGCGGACTGAACCACAGTGCGGTCGGTCGCGATCGAGCTGCCATGCAAGCCCGCGAGCAGCGCCTCGGCCATCGCCCGCGCAGACGGCGGCCGAGCGTCCCGATCCCGCGCGAGCGAGCGATCGATCACCGCGGCGAGGGCGGGACTCACCCATGGAGCTACCGACGCCAGCGCCGGCGCAGGCGCGTTCGTACACAGATAGAGCCACTCGCCCAGCGTGCGCGCCTCGTACGGCGGTCGACCGGAGATCGCGCAGAACAAGAGCGCGCCCACGCCGTACACGTCTGCGCGCACGTCGACCGAGCGCGCGTCGAGCTGCTCGGGGGCCATGAAGCCGGGCGTTCCGAGCACCATGCCCGCGACCGTCGACGCCTGTGGGGTCTGCGAGCGCAAAGCGCCCTCGGAGCTCTGGACCTTCGAGATCCCGAAGTCGATCACATACGCGCGCTCGCGCCCGTCTGCCTCGCGACGAACGAGCACGTTTCCCGGCTTGATATCGCGGTGAATCACAGCGCGGGCGTGCACTGCGTCCAGCGCCGAGAGCACCTGAACCGCGATGTGCACCGCGCGCTCGGGCGCGATCCGCCCGCCCTCGGAGTCGAGCAGCGCCTCGAGTGACCGCCCCTCGACGCGCTCCATCGCGACGAAGATCCTGCCGTCCGGAAGGGAGCCGCAGTCGAACACCTCGACGAGCGACGGATGGCGCGTCGTGGCCATCACCCGCGCCTCGTTGAGCGCGCGCGCGACCAGCTCTGGATCGCCGCACGGATCGCAGACCTTCAACGCGACCTCGCGGCCCGTCATTCGATGACGCGCCAGAAAGACCGAGCCGAACCCTCCTTTTCCGAGGGTCGACAGGACCTCGTAGCGGTCGAGCTCGTAGATCGCTTCTGCCGCAGCCACGCCCGGTCACTATCGGTCGTCCGGCCGAAGGTACGCAAAGTTCTGACGCCGATCGTTCGATCCAACCGGTCGAGCGCCCACCCACGGACCGCGCAATCGTGCACAATCGCCGCGCTCATGGACCCCGAAGTCGACGCGCTCGTCCGCGCCGGTGACATCGAAGGCGCCGCGCGCCGCGCGAGTGAAAAGGGACTGCACCGTCGCGCAGCCGAGCTGCTCGCGCTGCTCGGAAGGCACGCAGAGGCCGCGGTCGTCGCCCTCAACGCGGGAGAGTGGCGCTCGGCCATCGACGCCGCGCTCTCGTCCGGCGACGAACGGGTGATCGCCGCCCTGTGCGACGAGGTCGGAAAGCGCGGCGACATCGCCGAGGCCGCCGCGGCCCACGCGAGGATCACGCAGCGCCACGACGTGGCCGCGAGGATCCTCGAGCCGCTGTTTCCCGCAGAAGCAGGGCAAGGCTGGTACGAGCGCGGCGAGTACCTCTACGCGGCGCGCTGCTTCGATCGAGCCAAGGACGTCGGGCGCACGATCGTCGCGTACGAGCAACACCTGGCGCAGTTTCCCGAGGACAACGAAGCGGCCGAGCGGCTCGCCGTGCTGCGCGCTGGACGAGGCGACGACGAGGGAGCGGTGCGCGCCCTGCAGCTCGCCGCGCGGCATCAGCCAGGCCCCGGCGCGCTCGAAAAGCTGATCGAATCGCTGCGACGCATCGGCCTCGAGGGCGCCGCCCGCGTCGTGATCCGCCGGCTCCGGCTGCTGAAGCCCGACGCCTCGCTCGACGTCGAGGCATACGGATCGACGCTCCCGCGCGGGCAGAGCGAAGAGCGCTACGCCGGGCGCTATCGGGTCGTGAAGCAGGTGGGCTCTGGCGCCTCGGGCCGCGTGCTCGAAGCGGTCGACGAGCTCACGGGCGAGACCGTCGCGCTCAAGGTCCTCGCCGTTGGAGACGACAAGGGCGCGGCGTTCGCGAGGTTCATGCGAGAGGCAGAGCTCGCGCGCTCGCTGGATGACCCGACGATCGTCGGCATGCGCGCGCTCGACCCCGAGGGCCCGACCATCGTCTACGACTGGATGCCCGGCGGAACGCTCACCGAACGCATCGCCACGCTCTCGCTCGCCGAGGCGCGCGCCATCTCGCAGCGCGTGCTGCGAGCGCTCTCGGTGCTGCACCGACACGGCGTCGTCCACCGTGACATCAAGCCGTCCAACGTCCTGTTCGACCCTGCGGGACAAGCGCGACTCGGCGACCTCGGCGCCGCGCACTTGAGCGACCTCGGCGCCACGGTGACCGGAGGACTCGTCGGATCGCTGCCGTACATGTCGCCCGAGCAGATCACGGGAGGCGCGGTGTCGGCCGCGACCGACCTGTACTCGTTTGGCTGTCTGCTCTTTCAGTTGCTCACGGGGCAGACGCCCTTCGCCGGGCCTGATTTCGTCGATCAGCACCTGCACAACGCGCCGCCCAAGGTCTCGGCGGTGCGCCCCGCGCTGGGAACAGAGTACGACGCGCTCATCGAGGCCCTGCTCTCGAAGGACGCCGAGGCCCGACCTCGCGACTCGTTCGAGTGCGAGCGCTTGTTGTCGACGTTGAGCTTTCGCGAGGTCGACGACGATCGACAGCCGCTCAGTCGGCGAAGCAGCATCCCTCCTGCGCCGACGGGGCGAGGAGCGGGCGCTTCGTACCTGTCTCCGACGCCGCGCTCGGATCGTTGGATCGACCAACGACTGGGACGCGAGGTCGAGCGCGTCGAGGTCGACCCAACGCGACGCGAGACGCTCTACCGTTGGGCAGCTTTGGGATCGAGCGACCTGCAGACCATCGTGGACATCGACGACCCGCAAAACGACTTCGCGCCGTTGCTGGCATACGCGCTCGTCACGGCGGATGGCCCCACGGCGCTCGCGGACGAGCTGGACGGAGCCGAGCGCGGCCGCGTCCTGGCGGCGCTGAGCGAAGTGGGATTCGACGGAGTGACCGCCGCCCGTGCGCCGTGCGTCCGATCGAACTTGTTCGGCGCTGTCGCGCTCGTGCGGGCCCTCGCTCGGGCGTAGCGATCAGCGACCGTTGAGGCCGTCGAGAAACTCGTTCTCGAAGAGCGCGGTGTTCGCTGAGGTTCCCACGCGCGCGAATGATCGCCCGCTCGAGAGCTCGACGGTGCGTCCTTGCTGGACGCCGGTCTGGGTGACGCCGATGCGAAGCCACTCGTAGTTGACGACCCCCTCGCTGGAGATCGAGCTCGCGGCGATCGCGGCGACCGGATCCCACCAGTACAGCGGCGCGCCCGTCGCGACGCCAAACTGAATGAACGGGTGGTTCATCAAGCGCGAGACGTACTGCGCTTCGATCGTGCTCTGATCGCCGTTGATTCGCGCCAGGTACGCGGCGGTGACCGGCGCGTGGTTGGTGGCGTCGAGGGGGATGAGCGTGAGGCGCGCGGGCGTGAGCCGACTGACGACGGCCTGCGCCGCGGGGGGATCCGCCCAGATGTTGATTTCTTGTGTTCCGTCAGAGGTGGGTCCGACGTCCGCGTTGCCCGCGACGCGGACCGCGCCGCCCATGACGACGGTGCGACGAACCTTCGCGAGCGGAAAAGGCCGACCGCTGGACGACATGATCGCGAAGGCGCTCGCGACGTTGGTGAGCGGGCCGGTGGCGAGGATCGTGACCGGTCGCGACGAGGACGAGATCGTGTTGGCGATGGTCTGCGCGGCGGACACCGAGCTCGACGCCGTCGACGCGGTGCAGCTCGCGAACGTGTCGCCGAGGATCTGGCTGATCGCGAACCGGAGCACCGGCGAAAACGAGTTGACCGCCGTCGGCGATCCGTCGGCGACGGGGATGTGCGAGAGGCCGAACTCCGCCAGCAAACAGCGAGCGTGGCGGATCGCCTGTCCGGGAAATCCCGCGCCGTTGTTGGTGACAGTCACCGCCCGAAGCTCGATCTGTCCGGCCTTGTGCCGACGCGCGAGGTAGGCGAGAGCCGCGGTGTCATCGAAGTCCATGTCGGAGTCGAAAATGATCGGCGTACGAGGCTCGCAACCGACCCTGATTTCGCTTACCTCGGCAGCGATCTCATTGGGAACTTGATCGCTATTGGCACAGCTGGTCGCGAGCGCGACGAGCGCTACCGAACACCCCAGCCCCATCCGACGACTTGCCATGTGACCCTCCTCTCGAGAACTGAACACAGAGAAAATACGGCCCATCATCACTCAGTAAGCTGAGCACAAACGAGGCTGCGCGCAACGATAAAATCCAACAAAATCAATCACATATGTAACCTTACTCGCCCGCAGCACCGCAGCCTCCACCCCGTGTCGTTACACAGGCTCACACCGGCGCACGAGCGAGATGACGACAGCCGTCGACCGCGCGGCTCGCTGCCGCACGACGATCGCTACCGACGATGTCGGATAAGCGCAGATGCCGCCGACGAAGAGCTTACACGCTACATCCACGCAGAGTCCGGCAGATCACCGTACTGGAGAACGCAGGTGCTTGAGCGCCTCGTCGCGAGTGGCGAACAACTTGATGTCCAGTCCACTGGCGAACGCGACCGCCGAACCGAGCATGCGCAGCGGCGAGGAGCCAACGACCGCCGCGATGCGGCGACCGCCCGCGCGACGAAAAGCCTCGAAAAACGCCGCGCTCGCCGCGGACGGCGCCGCTTTCAGGCCGTCCGCCCTCGAGGTGTCGAGCAACCAGTCTCCCCCGCCGATTCTCGTGAACTCGCGCTCGAGGGCGACGCGCACCTCCTCGAGGTGTTCGGGAACAATCTTCCCATAATAGATGGTCTCGACGATTTTGCCGTCGAGGTATCGAGTCTCGGTCGAACCTCGGTTGTCGGTGTTGTTCATGGGGCGATCATTGCGATTCGAGGGGAGCGCAGTACGAAAGCGCTCAGTAGCGTGCCACTTTTTCCGGTTCGCGACAAGTCCGATGAGTCCACGCGGTCGACCCACAGTGTCGCACGCCAGCGCACCCGCGCGCTCGATGCAACGGCGCCACCATGAAGCATCGCAGATGCGCCGCCGAGACATCGGACAGGCTCCCGTCGCCAGAAATCCGACTCTGCGCCCGCCGCGGACGTCGCCGCATGGTCGAATCGCCGCGATCACCCTGAGACAAGCGACGCCTCTCGGAGGCGCGCCTGCATCGAGGCGCGGGGATCGACGTCGCGGAGGCGGTCGATGTAGGACCAGGCGACCAGACCTACAGAGTCGCGTAGATATGGCGGGGTAAGCCCGTCGAGGAGCGCGGCGTGTCGTAGCACCTCGTCGACCGTCGCGCGCACCGCGTGCTGCGAGAGCCAATCGAGCAGCTGCTTCTGTTCGGCGCGCGTGTCATCGAAGCAGCGCTCGAGGTCATCGAGATAGCGCTCCATGGCCTCGGTCCGAAGTCGGCGACACGGCTCCCACACGCGTTCGAGCGCGACGGCGACCTGAGGCTCCGCGCGCAGCGCAGCCACGAGCGGAAAGGTGACGATTCCCATCTTCAGGTCGTCGTTCTCGCCGATGTTCTCACGAGCCTCGACGATTCCGACGAGGTCATCGACGCCCTGAGACAGCGCCGCAAAGTGCTTGCACGCGTCGCGCTGCAGCTCTTCGAGCCCGTGGAGGCGAAGCGCGCTGTTGAACGAGTGGACGTACACGTCGGTGGCCATCTCGTAGCGGTTGTCGAGCCAGCGTTCGAGCACATCGTCGTCGATGTTGGGATAGCGCGAATGGAGCTCCCAGACCTCGAGCGAGCAGAGCGTTTCGAAGAAGCGGACCACCATCGGCAGCACCTCGGGCGCGGTCCGCGCCGTTTGCTCGAGGGTGATGTTCATCAAATAGCCCGCCATCGCGGCGGCAGAGCACTCACCGAACCGCCGAGTGTACGTCATTCGATGAGAGCGATACGGGGTGTGGTCGACGGTGTCATCGAGCAGCGCCACCACCTCCATCGCGAGGACGTACCAAGGTAGATAGTCTCTGTGCCGCTGGGTGATCCCTCCATGTTGCTCGGCGATCGCCAGAAACTTGAGCGGCAGCAGCATGTACCCGGGCTGAGGACGATCGAGCACCGCGTACTCGAAGTACGCGCGGATCGGCTTCGGCACAGGAAACGCTTGGAGCGTAGCCCTGGCTTCATTCATCATCGGTCCGTACTTGGACCACGTACTGGAGAATACCCCACCGAACTTCTCCGGTCGTTCGATGCCGTCCATGGGGTTCAAGTCATCGCACTGCATGGCCAAACTCCTTGTGCCCTCACCGAGGGCGGCTTTGCAGAAAGCAACGTGTCTAGCCCACTACGAGGCCAGCGCGAACCAATGCGAGGGAGGCCTTGTTCACGACACTCCCTCCAGCGCAGCGCAGTATTCGTCGAGGCTCGAGAGCGAGGACGGCGCGACTCCGCGGCGATCGAGCAGCCACGCGCGCATCCCGACAGCCTGGGCGCCGCGGACACAGTCGAGCTCGTCGTCGATCATCGCGCAGCGCTCGGGCGCGACGCCGAACGCCTCGGCGACATGTAAGTACGCGCGGGGATCGGGTTTCGAGTACCCAATCACAGGAGCGGCGAAAGCCGCGTCCACGAGGTCCGCGAGCCCTGCGGCCGCGAGCGAATCCCCCAGCCGAACGAGAGGAAAGTTCGACAACACCGCGGTTCGAAGCCCCTGTGATCGAGCCCGGGCCAGCGCTGGACGCGCGTCGGCAAACGGCCTCACCAGCGAGGCGTAGTCAAAGGACACCAGCGTATCTCTCGCAGCGCTCGGCAAGCTGTTCGTCTTGCAAAAGTCCGTAAAGAACGCGGCGATGAAGGCCCGCTCTTCCGTGATGTTCTTGGGCAGCGTGCGCGCGCGATACCAGGGTTCCCATGCGCTCATCAGCCCCTCGAGCGACAAGCCAACCTCCGCGAGAAAGCCACGAAGTGATGACAACTCGAAGCTTGTCAGCACACCGTCCCGGTCAAAGATCGCGACCGAAGTCGAAGTCATGCGTCACCCCCTCGGACCCCTCGCGCCGAGCCCGAGCGCGCTCGCATCGTCGCGCACTCGACCCGCAACGAACGGTGTTGGCGCACCCTGAGCGCTAGTATGTCTACAAAACCGATCGTGGAGGTTCCATCTCTGTGTTCCCCGAGCTTCTTCAACACAAGGAACAGTTGCACGCGGACCGATGTCGGTTCGAGACGCGGATACAAACCCCAAACATCGTAGCAGAACTCCGAAACATGCGCCAACGCCAATCGACGAATCGACTCGAGCACACATCTGGTGACCCATAAGACTCCGACGCACCTGCGAAGCCCAGCCCTCATCGTCTGCACCCTGCCACCATGAACCCTGGCGACAACCGGCGCACTGTCGGCCTGAACGACGACAGAGCAACGCACGCCGCCACCAAACAATCGAGAGCCGTACGACGATGGGTGCATCTACTCCCATACGACAGCCGGGGCGCCGCCGCTGTCGTCCCTCGCTGCCGCGCCGAGGCTGTCGTCGTATGGGAGTAGATGCA
>LNFM01003153.1_pt1 | contig 33065 bp, 24 predicted proteins | sample 596031 | NCBI WGS metagenome assembly LNFM01 (sample SAMN04254537, study PRJNA301005) | activated carbon metagenome | isolation source: dual media filters at the Ann Arbor, Michigan drinking water treatment plant | place: USA: Ann Arbor | reverse complement strand
TCGGAACTGGGCCAAATTCGGATGAGCAGACTTGCCCAGTCTGCTGATAGACCAAATGGGAATTGTGTTGAGGGCAGACGTGGAACAAGTAACGCTTTACTCTGCAGCCAGTAGCAGAGCTTCTAAGAGGGGCTTCGGCATGAAGCCAGCGACGCTCGGCAGGTGTCGTCGAGCCTGTGTCGAACATAGCTGTCTGTAGCCGTGGCTAGTTCTCGCCGGACGAGTGCGTTGCCCGGTTTTTGGCAGGTGGTTTAAACTAGTCCAGTCGATAGTCCATATCGAGCGCGGGTACTCAAGAGAATCGTTTTAACTCAACCACTTAGGGGTCAAATTCGATTCCCATCACCCGCTCCAACCCCGCCCCAGTCCCGGCAGCTCAGCCTGCGCCGCCCCCGATTTTCAGCACGACCACATTCGCGCCCGCCTGCGTCAGCCGCGTACGCATCTCCTGCACCGACTTCAGGTCCGTATAGGGCCCGACATGCACGCGGAACCAGACGTCCTGACCGCCGATGACCACGCGCTGTATCGTCGAGGTGATGCCCTGCAGTGCCAGCTGAGCCTTCGCCTGGTCCGCTTCTTCGAAACGCTGGAATGAGCCGACCTGCAGCACGTAGGCGGCAGGCAGCCCCTCCTTGACCGGCGGCGGCGCGGTGTCCGTCGCGGGCGCCGGTGCGGCGATTTCCGCCTCGGGTACCTTGACCTCGATCTCGGGCAGGATCTTGTAGAAGTCGAAGTCGGGTTCGGGCACCGCCCCCGGGGCCGAGCCGGTCGGCGCCATCGCGCTGTGATCTTCCTGCACGAGCGGCGCTTCAGCGGGTTCGGGCAGCGCCGGCGGCTGGGCCGCGGCGAGCGGTGCCTCGGGCGCCTGCGTCCGTTGGCCGAGGCCCGAGAAGTACACCACCACCGCGACCGTCAACCCTATCAGCAGGCCCGTGACGAACGACAGCGAGCTGCCGAACCCGCTGGCCCGTCGGCCATTCGCCTTGCCTTTGAAATCGCGTGCCATTACATCTCCGCCGGCGCCGAGACGCCCAGCAGTCGCAGTCCGTTGCCCAGCACGATACGCACCGCGGCGCAGAGCGCAAGGCGGGCGGCGCGCAGATCCGGTTCGGGCGTCAGAATCTTGTGGGCGTTGTAGTAAGCGTGGAATTCGACCGCCACTTCGCGCAGATAGTTCGCGACCTGATGCGGTTCGCGATCGCGCGCCGCATTCGCGATGACTTCGGGCAGGCGCAGCAGCAATGCCGCCAGCAGTTGCTCCTTCTTCTCGACGAGCAGTCCGCGCGCACTGACACCAGCGGCGAAGTCACCGTCGATGCTCAGGCCGGCCTGGCGGAAGATGCTGCAGATTCGGGCGTGCGCGTACTGCAGGTAGTACACGGGATTGTCCTGGCTCTGCGATTTGGCGAGATCCAGATCGAAATCGAGATGCTGATCGGAGCGCCGCATGATGTAGAAGAAGCGGGCGGCGTCTGCCCCGACCTCGTCGATCAGTTCCCGCAGAGTCACGAATTCGCCCGAGCGCGTCGACATCTGGACGCGCTCGCCCCCGCGATAGAGCGCCGCGAACTGGACCAGCAGCACTTCGAGCCGCTCGGGATCTTCGCCGAGAGCGCTCAGCGCGGCCCGCACGCGCGGAATGTAACCATGGTGATCGGCGCCCCAGATGTCGATGACGCGGGTGTAGCCGCGTTCGAACTTCTCTGCATGATAGGCGATGTCCGAGGCGAAATAGGTCGGGAAACCATTGTCGCGGATGACCACGCGATCCTTCTCGTCGCCAAGGGTGCTCGACGCGAACCACTGCGCTCCGTCTTTCAGATACAGGTGTCCGTGTGCGCGCAGGCGATCGAGCGCGGCGTCGATCTTGCCGTTGTCGAGCAGGCTGCGCTCGGAATACCAGAGATCGAAGTCGACGCCGAATGCAGCGAGGTCCTCGCGAATGCCGTCGAGTATCGAATCGCACGCATGTGCATGCAGCGCGCGGTAGCGCTCGTCGCCAAGGCACTCGCGGCACGTGGCAATGGCGGCGTCGAGGCGGGCCTCGGGTTCGGGGTGCGTTGTCGCGTCGGGCAGCGTCGGCGTCGCGACGAAACGGGTTGCGTCGCGCACGAACAGCGCCGCGGCTATCTCGTGAATGTAGTCGCCGCGATAAGCGTTGTCGGGCAGTTCGACCGCGATGCCCTGGGCCTGCAGGTAACGCAGCCACACGCTCAGCGCGAGAATGTCCATCTGCCGTCCGGCGTCGTTGACGTAATACTCGGTGTCGACCTGGCAGCCGGTCGCCCGCAGCAGCCGCGCGAGCGCGCTGCCGTAGGCCGCGCCGCGGCCATGCCCGACGTGCAACGGGCCGGTTGGGTTCGCCGACACGAACTCGAGCTGAATGCGGCCCCCGGCTCCCGCCTGTGAGCTGCCGTAAGCGCCACCGGCGGCGAGGATATCGGCGACCACGTCGAGCAGCGCGCCGCGCTTGAGCCGGAAGTTGATGAAGCCCGGCGGCGCGAGTTCGACGGACTCGACGAACTCGGGGAGCTCGATCGCGGCGACCAGCATCCTGGCGACCTCGAGCGGCGGCTTGCGGCACGGCTTGGCGAGCACCATCGCGAGATTGGTGCTGAAATCCCCGTGATCCGGGTTGCGCGGGGGTTCGACGACGAACGCAGGCGCGTCGATAAGCGGCAGTTCGCCACTGTCGGCGAGCCGCGCGACGAGCGCGGCGAGTAAGGTCTGGATTTGCTGTTTCAAGGGCTGAATCGACTCGGCGGGACGGCGCGCATTCTACACGCACGCGCCGCGAGGCGCGCTAGCGCACGACCGTGAGCCCCAGACTTTCCCAGTCCTGCATGCCGCCCCGATACCATTTGATCTTGTGGGGCGGGTAGCCGAATTTGACCAGCGTGCGGATATTGTTCGGCGACTGCCCGCACCATGGCCCATTGCAGAACATGACCAGCGTCCTGGCCGCACTGAAGTCCCACAGGCCTTCCTGGTTCAGGGCGCCGAACCGGCGCTCGAGGATGTCGGCGATCTCCATCGGATCGGCGCCGGCTTCCGGATTCAACTGCTGCCAGGAAATGTTGACCGCGCCGGGAATCGTGCCCTTCTCGACCCAGTCCGGCGTGCGCGAGTCGATCACCAGGATCGATTCGTCACCGGCCGACACGCGCTTCAGGTAGTCAATCATCTCCAGTTCGCCAATCGTCTCGACGCCGGGCGCCAGCACCGCCGGCTGGATGCAGAACGGCGGGCAGGGACGTGAGGTCTGCGCGTAGTCCGGGTTGATCGTCGAGGCCGGATCCTGGCGCCGCTCGATCACGACGGGCCGACCCTGATGCCGGACCTCGATACGCGCCATCTCCGGCGTGATGCCGACTTCGCCGGCCGCCGGGGCTGCCCCGCAGACGGCCGACAGCAGCGGACAGGCGAGCAGCGTGGCGAGCAGGGTCATCGATTTCATGGGCGTTACCACCGGTGGAGTCGCCGGCAAGAATACGCGCCGGCCCGCGTCTAAGGAATTGCCGCCAGGGCGCTGCCGCGGCCGGGCCTCAGGCCGCTTCCTGCGGATCGACGTCGATGTGCCAGCGAACCCGATGCCGGGTCGGCAGTGCGTTCGCGGCCGCGATCAGGCGTTCGAGCGCGTCCGCGAGCGCAGCGCGACGCAGACCCGTCAACATCAGCACCGCACGAGTCTTGCCGGCCCGTCGCTCCATCGGCGCCGGTACGGGGCCGGCGATGTCGATGTCGGGCCCGACGTCCAGTGCGCGCCGCAGTTGCTGCAGAAAACCGATCGGCGCGCGCGCATCGACCGCCTCCGCGCGCACGACGGCCATCGACACGTAAGGCGGCAGCATCGCCGCCTCGCGCTCCGCAAGCGCGGCGTCCGCGAACGCCGCATAGTCGTGACGCAGCGCCAGCTGCAGTAGCGGATGCACGGGATGGTGAGTCTGAATCAGCACCACGCCCGGCGCATTCGCGCGACCGGCGCGCCCGGCGACCTGCAGCAGGGTCTGGGCAAAACGCTCGCCGGCACGGAAATCGGCCGCAAACAGCCGGCTGTCGGCGTCGACGATCCCGACCAGCGTCACCGCCGGGAAGTCGTGGCCCTTGGCGAGCATCTGTGTCCCGATCAGAATGTCGACGCGCCGCTCGCGAACCGCAGCATATGCCGCTTCGAGTTCGCCCTTGCGCCGCATCGTGTCGCGATCGATCCGCAGCACGCGCGCGGCCGGAAAGCGCTCGCGCAGCGCCTGCTCGACCTGCTCGGTGCCGACCCCCAGCGTGAAATACTCGGGCGCGTCGCAACAGGCTTTCTGCAGCACATCGAGTCGCTGCTCGGTGCCGCAGTGATGGCAGATCAGGCGTTCGCGCCCCTGGTGCAGCACGAGGCGCGCGTCGCAGCGCGCACATTGCGCGATATGGCCGCACGCATGGCACATCAGCACCGGCGCGTAACCGCGGCGATTGAGGAACAGCAGCGTCTGCTCGTCCCGGGCCAGACGCTCGTCGATCGCGGCACACAGGGTTTCGCTGAGACCGCCGTGCAATTTGAGGCCGCGCACGTCCAGCCCGTGCAGGGTCGGCGGCGCCGCGCCGCCGGCGCGGCTCGGCAGCAACATTCGCGCGTAGCGGCCCCGGCGCACATTGAGTTCCGATTCCAGCGACGGCGTCGCCGAACCGAGCACGATCGGGACTTGCGCGTCGCGTGCGCGCATCACCGCGACGTCGCGCGCCGAATAGCGAAATCCTTCCTGTTGCTTGAATGACGGATCGTGCTCTTCGTCGACGATGATGAGGCCGAGCCGCGGCAGCGGCGCCCAGACCGCCGACCGCGTGCCGAGTACGATGCCGACCGCGCCACGTCGGGCGCGTTCCCACACCAGCGAACGCTCGCGCTCGGTCAGCTCGGAATGCAGCACCGCGACGGTGTCGCCGAAGCGCAGCCGGAAACGCTGCACGAGCTGCTCCGACAGGCCTATCTCCGGAATCAGCATCAACACCTGGCGGCCGCCCGCGAGCATCTCGCGCGCGGCGTGCAGATAGACTTCGGTCTTGCCGCTGCCCGTCACGCCCTGCAGCAGCAGCGGCGCAAAGCTGTCGCGGCGCGCGAGAATATCGGCAAGCGACGCGGCCTGCGCCTCGTTCAGCGCCAGGAAATCGGTGCGCGGCAACGCCGGCGCCGCCTCGGCATCGAGTTCGGTTTCGAGGAGCCAGCCGCGACGCTGCAGATCGCCGACGACGCGACCGGCGTCGAACGGCAGCGCGCGCAGCGTCGCGGCCCGCAGCGCCTGTGCCTGCGCCATCTGCAACAGTTCGCGCTGTCGCGGACCGACGCGCACTGCGCCCTCCATCAACGCCGCACGCCCGGCGTCGGCGAGCAGCCAGCCGCGTTCGGTCAACCTGCGCAGCACCTCGCCGTGGCGCAACTCGACCGGCAGCAACAGGCCGAGCGCTTCCCCGACCGGATGGCAATAGTAGGCGGCGGCCCAACGCGCGAGGGCGACCAGCGAGGGTTCCAGCAGCGCCGTCGCGTCGAGCAGCTCGATGACCTGTTTGAGACGATCGTCCGCGTGCGCCGACGGCGCAGTGCCGACAATGACGCCAATGCGCTCGCCACGCCCGAACGGCACCTTGACGCGACAGCCGACGGGCTGCGGCGGCAGGCCAGCTGCGGGCGGCAGGTAATCGAACAGTTGCCGCAGTGGCGCGAACACGGCCACCTGCACGCAGCTGACACTGGCGGCCATCAGCGGCCGGGCGACAGCAACAGGTCGCCGGCGTGCGGCGAGGCCAGGATCTCCGCCAGCGTGGCGGCGTCGAGGCGACGATAAGGCGCGCCATCCAGCGGCGAGAGCGGTGGGTGGTGCAGGCGCACCGCCGGCATCACCACGAGTTCGAAATCGACGTCGCCCATCGCCGTTTCGAGCACGGCGTAGGTTTCACTGTCGCGCCGGCCGACCCGGCGCGTCTGTTCGTCGAGGTGATACGGAATGCGCTGGTTCAACAGCTTGCGAATCACCCGCTCGAGTTCATCGCTGAACAGGTGCAGGGTCACCGGCGAGTGCGCGAACGGCGTGCCGTGCATCACCGGCCCGACCAGCCGTGGCTCGAATTCGGCCAGGAAGCGCATCGCGGCGAGCGCGGCTTCGCGCAATACGCGGGTGCGCCCGACGATCTCTTCGGCTTCGAACAGACGTTGATGCTCGATCACCGCCGTCTGCACCTGGAGATTGTCGGGCAGGTTGCGCTGGTCGTGCGCGCCGACCTGGGCGGCGGCCTTGCGCTTGGCGCTGCCGAAGTCGTCGGCTTCACCGTCGATCAGCATGCGCGCGGCAATCTGCGCGATCTCGTCACGCTGGCGATCGCCCGTGGGGCCCGAATCCTGCCTGCCGTTACGCCGCATGAGGGTCAGACATCTGCAAGGCGCGAGCGGGCGAACAGGGAGCCGCGAGACATCGCGACGGCGAGCAGCATTGCTGCGCCAGTGCGTTTGACGGACGAGCGTTCATGAACGGACCGCGCACTAGAACAGCTGTTCGGCTTCGATTGCCCGCGGTTCGCTGTAGCCCACCGATGACGAGGCGCCGGCCCGTGGGACATCCTTTTCGCGAAAGGTTTCCAGGATCGCACGCGGATTGCCGACGCCCGCGACCGCCCCGGACGCAGGATCGATGCGCACGGTCACCACGCCGGGCGGCAGGCTCGGCTCGGTGGGGGGCATGTCCTTCAACGCGACCCGCATGTAGTCGATCCACACCGGCAGCGCGGCGCGCGCACCGGTTTCGGCGCGGCCCAGCGGTGCCACCTGGTCGAAACCGATCCAGACGGTGGTGGCGATCCGGCCGTTGAGGCCGGAGAACCAGGCGTCCTTCTGATCGTTGGTCGTCCCGGTCTTGCCGGCGAGATCGCTGCGCTTGAGTTCGAGCGCGCGCCGTCCGGTACCGCGGCTGATCACGTCCTTCATCATCGAGTACATCATGTAGGCGTTCTGCGCATCGACCGCCCGTGGCGCGACGCGCTGCGCGCTCTGGGCCTGCAGGGCTTCGACGTCGACCGGCTCACCTTCGTCGTCGAGCGCCGGCGCTGCGCAGTCATCGCAGGCGATCAGCGGATCGGCAGCCGAGACACGGGTGCCGTCCTCGAGTTCGATGCGCTCGATGAAGTAGGGTTCGACCCGGAAGCCCCCGTTCGAAAAGGCAGCGTAGCCGGTCACGAGCTGCAGCGGCGTCAATTCGCCGGTGCCGAGCGACAGCGAGAGATTGCCCGGCAAGGTGTCAGGATTGAAGCCGAAGCCGCTGACGTGACGCAGCGTGGTCTTGATGCCGACGTCGCGCATCACGCGGATCGACACCAGGTTGCGCGAATTGGCGAGCGCCTCGCGCAGGCGGGTCGGGCCGTAGTAGGTGCCGCTGTAGTTTTCGGGCCGCCACGCTTCCTCGAGACCCGGCGTATCGAACACGATCGGGGCATCGTTGACGAAGCTCGCGGCGGTGAAGCCGTGATCGAGCGCGGCGGAATAGATGAAGGGCTTGAAGTTCGAGCCCGGCTGTCGCAGCGCCTGTGTGACCCGGTTGAACTTGCTCTTGTCGAAATCGAAGCCGCCGGCGAGTGCCTGGATGGCGCCGTCCCGGCTCGCGATCGACACCAGCGCGCCTTCGACGACGGGCACCTGAGCGAGGCGCCAGTAACCCTCCTGCTTGTCGACCGGCGCCATCCATTCGATGCGAATGACATCCCCGGGTTTCACCAGGTCCGTCGCGTGGCGGGGCGCGGCGCCGACGGCATCCTCATTTATATAAGGGCGTGCCCAGGCGAGGCCTTTCCACGGAATGACGCGGGTGTCGCCGCCCGCTTCGACGACCTCGACAGCATCGTTGCGCACCTCGACCACCAGTGCCGCCGTCAGTCCGCCGAGCAGCGGGTAGTTGCGCAGCAGCCCTGCGCGCTGCGCCGGCTCCACGCCCTCGAGCACCAGCGTCGCTTCCGGTCCGCGGTAGCCATGCCGACGGTCATAGTCGATGAGCCCGCGGCGCAGGGCCTGTACGGCGGCCGCCTGCAGATCGCTCGAGACGGTCGTGAACACGCGATAACCGCTCGTGTAGACCGCGTCGCCGTATTTCGCCTGCATCTCGTGGCGCACCATCTCCGCCAGGTGGGGCGCATTGGTTTCCGACTGCTGCGCATGCAGACGCGCGGTCTGCGGCGCGTCGAGCGCGTTCTGGTAAGTCGCTTCGTCGATGTAGTCGAGCTCGAACATTCTCCGCAGCACATAGCTGCGACGCGCCATGGCGGCGTCGGGATTGGCGATCGGGTTGGTGTTCGAAGGCGCTTTCGGCAAGCCTGCGATCATCGCGATTTCAGCCACGGAGAGCTTGTCGAGTGTCGTGCCGTAGTAGACCTGGGCTGCGGCGCCGACCCCATAGGCTCGCTGGCCGAGGAAAATCTTGTTCAGGTAGAGCTCGAGGATCTGGTCCTTGGACAGTTCGCGTTCGATCTTCACCGCCAGCACGATTTCCTTCAGCTTCCGCTGGTAGGTTTTCTCGCGCGAGAGGAAGAAATTGCGGGCGAGCTGCATGGTGATCGTGCTGCCACCCTGCCGTTTCTCGTGCGACCGCGCGACGTCGAGGCCGGCGCGCACGATTGCCATCCAGTCGACACCGGGGTGCTCGTAGAAGCGGTCATCCTCGGCCGCGATGAACGCCTGCTTGACCAGCGCCGGCACTTCGTCGATGGCGAGCGGATTACGGCGTTTTTCGCCGAACTCGGCAATCAGGCTGCCGTCACGGGTGTAGACCCGCAGAGGGGTCTGCAGACGCACTTCGCGCAGACTCGATGCCGATGGCAGCTGCGGCATCACCCACCAGAGCACGGCGCCGGCAAGGCCGACGACCGCAATGGCCGCGGTCAGGAGCAAATAAAAGGAAATGCGCAACATCTTGGGTGTTCGGGGCGTTTTGGATACTAGATGTATCGCCGTTCCACTTTAATTAATTCCACTAAGGTTCGGTTTATATTGATTTTTCGCAAAGAAAACGTTTGTCTTTTGAAAAATGCTTGGCTATAGTTAGGGCTATATTTTAAGGTTAATGGACAGTACGTCGCCGTAACCTGTTAATTTTAAAGGATTAATTGTGGCGCTGTTTCGACGAAGCCAAGTCCCGCTGCTCGGTGTCGACATCAGCTCGACATCCGTCAAGCTGCTCGAGCTGTCGCGCTCGGGCGGACGGTACCGAGTGGAGAGTTATGCGGTAGAGCCACTGCCGCCTAATTCGGTGATGGAAAAGAATATCACGGATGCCCAATTGGTCGGCGAGGCCATCGCGCGCGCGGTCAAGAAGTCGGGCACCCGCACCAAGCTCGGCGCCTGCGCCGTTGCCGGCTCGGCGGTCATCACGAAAGTGATTTCAATGCCGGCCAACCTGTCCGAAGAAGAACTGGAAGGGCAAATCCAGATCGAAGCGGACCAGTACATTCCCTACGCCCTCGACGAAATCAGCCTCGATTTCTCGATACTCGGCCCGTCTGCGAGCGACCCTGGTCGAATCGACGTGCTCCTCGCCGCGTCCCGCAGCGACAACGTCGACGTCCGGGTCGCAGCCCTGGAAGTGGCCGGACTCGAGGCGAAAATCGTCGACGTCGAAGCCTTCGCGCTCGAAAACGCCGTCGCGCTGCTCGCCCAGCAGGGCGGCCCGATAGGCCAGTCGCACATCGTGGCAGTGATGGACGTCGGTGCGACCTCGTCGACGCTGAGCGTGCTCGAGGACTCCAAGATCATCTACACCCGCGAGCAGCTGTTCGGCGGCCGTCAGCTCACCGACGAGATTCAGCGCCGCTACGGGCTTTCCTATGAGGAAGCGGGTCTCGCGAAGCGGCAAGGCGGGCTGCCGGACAACTACGAGCCGGAAGTCCTTCGGCCGTTCATGGAATCCATGGCGCAGGAAGTCAATCGGGCGCTGCAGTTCTTCTACTCGTCGAGCCAGGTCGGCACCGTCGACCATGTCGTGATGGCCGGCGGCTGCGCCTCGATCGCGGGCATCGACAGCCTGGTGCAGTCGAAGATCGACACCACGACGTCCATTGCCAACCCCTTCGCCAGCATGACCGCCGCCGCGCGGGTGCGCGCGGAGGCACTGGCCAATGATGCGCCCGCGCTGATGATTGCCTGCGGCCTTGCGTTAAGGAGCTTCGACTGATGGCCCGCATCAACCTCTTACCCTGGCGCGCAGAGCTCCGCAAACAACGTCGCAACGAATACCTGACGATCGTCGGCGCGTTCGCCGGCCTCGCGATCCTGGTCTGGGGTCTCGTGCACTTCCATTTCACGGAGCGCATCGACTTCCAGAATGAACGCAACGCGTACCTGAAAACCGAAATCGCGAGCCTCGACAAGAAGATCAAGGAAATCCAGGAGCTCGAGAAGGAGAAGGAACGCCTGATCGCGCGCATGAAGGCGATCGAGACCTTGCAGTCGAGCCGTCCCATCATCGTCCACATCTTCGACGAACTCGTCACGTCGCTGCCCGAGGGCGTCTACCTGAAAGAAGTGGCGCAAAACGCCAATGTGATCGTGCTCAAGGGCGTGGCGGAGTCGAATGCCCGCGTGTCCAGCTTCATGCGCAATATCGAAAAGTCGGAATGGCTGGCCGACCCGAAGCTCGAAATCATCCAGTCTTCGGATGAATCTGGCAGGCGCATTGCGAACTTCACGCTGCGCATGACCCAGAGAACCCCCACGACGGAAACCGAAGAAGGGGATGACGCGACATGAAGCTCTCAGACCTCAACAATCTGAGTTTCCAGAACATCGGCTCGTGGCCACTGCCGGTCAAAGCCGTCTTCATTCTGCTCGTCTGTGCCGCCATTCTCGGCCTGGCTACGTGGAAGGACATCAATCCGCTGCGCGAAGAACTGCGCACGGTGCAAGGTCAGGAAGTGCAGCTGAAAGATACCTTCGAAGCCAAGCAGAAGAAGGCCGCCAATCTGCAGGCGCTGAAGGATCAGCTCGAGGACATCAAGGAGACCTTCGGCGATCTGCTCAAGCGTCTGCCGAACAAGACCGAAGTCGCGGCGCTGCTGGTCGACATTTCGCAGCAGGGGCTCGGGGCCGGTCTCGAGTTCCAGCTGTTCAAGCCGGGCGCGGAGCAGCCGTCGGATTTCTACGTGGAGCTCCCGATCCAGATCAAAGTACTCGGCAACTACCACGCGTTCGGCACTTTCATCAGCGGCGTGTCGGACCTGCCGCGCATCGTGACGAACCACAACATTCGGATCACCTCGGGTGACAGTGGCGTGCTGGCGTTCGAGACGACCGCGAAGACCTATCGCTATATGGACGAGGAAGAAGAAGCCGCGGAGTCGGCGAAAGCCGCCGCCGCCGCGAAAGGCAAGCAGAAGGGCAGACGGAAATGAGCAACCGCATCTGCGTACGCACACTTTCCGCGGCCGTGATCGTCGCCACCGGGCTGACGATTGGCGGCTGCGTCAACCGCGACAAGACGGACCTCGAGAACTACGTGTCCGAAGTGCTGGGTCGTCGCGGCGGGCAGATCGATCCCCTGCCGCCGATCAAGCCTTACGAGCGATATCTTTATCGTTCGGCTGAGGCGCAACTGCGAGACCCCTTCACGCCGTTCATGGAGCAGGAGGCGAAGCAGGAGCAGATCGCGGAACCCAGCGATGCCGAGCAGCAGAAATACAGTGACGAGATCCTCGCGCACAATCGCGAGGAGCTCGAAGGCTTCGAGCTCGACAGTCTGCGGATGGTCGGCACGTTGCAGGATGACAAGGAATTGTGGGCCATCGTGCGCGACAACGCGGGCACCGTGCATCGCGTGCAGATCGGCAACTACCTTGGCCGCAACTTCGGCAAGATCCTGAACATTCAGGAAGACAAGATCGAACTGCGCGAAATCGTAAAGGACGCCGACGGGCGCTGGGAGGAACGCCAGGCGTCCCTCGCCCTGTTGGAAGAAGAATAGAACAACCCATTCAAGGGGTAATCGAACATGAGAGCTGCGACATTTCGACTGTTGAACCGGCTGACGGCCCGGCGGCCGACCCGCATGGGTCTGGCGCCTGCGCTGACCGGCATGATGCTCGGAGGTACGCTCCTGTTTGCGCATCCCGGCGCGGATGCAGCGACGATGAACAACATCCGCTATACCTCCCTGCCCGGCGACCGAGTGCAGGTCGAAATAGAGCTGTCCGAGCCCTTGGCCGGCGACCCGCTGAGCTTCACGATCGACAACCCGGCGCGCGTCGCGCTCGACTTCCCCGGGACCACGCTCAGTGTGCCCGTGAAGTCGCAGACGATCGGCGTCGGCAAGGTGGAGAGCGTCTCGGCGGTCGAGGCCGAAGGCCGCACACGCGTCGTGATGAACCTGGTGCAGGTCGTGCCCTATACGCTTCAGACCGAGGGCAACAAGGTCAAGGTGATCCTCGACGGCGTGCCGGCGGACATCACTACCGCGACCGCGCCCCGGATCGCGGGCGCGGCCGCTGCGCCCGCGCAGGCAGCACCGCCCGCAGCCGGTCTGACGATGCCCGGTTCGGCGGCCGGCGAGAGCATTCGCGGCATTGATTTCCGCCGCGGCGACCACGGCGAGGCCCAGATCGTCGTCGACCTGTCGAATCCGAACGTCGGCATCAATATCCAGGAACAGGGCGACAAGCTGCTCGTCGATTTCGTTGACACCGCGCTGCCCGGAGAGCTCGATCGCAAACTGGACGTCACCGATTTCGCGACGCCGGCCAAAGAGGTCGACACCTTCCGTCACGGCAACGGCACCCGCATGGTCGTGACCCCGACGGGTCTGTTCGAACATCTCGCCTACCAGTCGGACAACATCTTCACCCTCGAACTCAAGCCGCTGACGAAGCAGGAAGAGGAAAAACTCAAGAAGGACAAATTCGGCTATACGGGCGAGCGGCTGTCGCTGAACTTCCAGGACATCGAAGTGCGCGCCGTGCTGCAGCTGATTGCCGACTTCACCGGCTTCAATCTCGTCACGAGCGACACCGTGTCGGGGAATGTGACCCTGCGTCTGAAGAACGTCCCCTGGGACCAGGCGATGGACCTGATCCTCAAGAGCAAGAATCTCGGCAAGCGGCAGAGCGGCAACGTGGTGATGGTGGCGCCGCAGGAAGAAATCGCCGCGAATGAAAAGCTCGAGGCGGAAACCCAGCGCCAGCTCGTGGAACTTGCGCCGCTACGCCTGGAGTTCATCCAGGTGAATTACGCCAAGGCGCAGGACATCGCGACCCTGCTGCGAACCCGCGGCAATGTGGGCCCCGCGGGCGGCGGTGGCGGCGCCGCGGGCGGCGCCAATAATCGCAATCAGGGAGAGAACCTGCTCTCGCCACGCGGCAGCGTGACGGTCGATCAGCGGACGAACACGCTGCTCGTGCAGGAAACGGCCGAGAAGCTGACCGAAATCCGGCAGCTGGTCGAGGCGCTCGACATCCCGGTACGCCAGGTGCTGATCGAATCGCGCATCGTCGTCGCCAATGAAGACTTCAGCAAGGACATCGGCGTGCGCTTTGGCTACAGCCAGATCAACAACCCGAAGAACCTCGATCTGAACGAAGGCGGCAACCGGCAGTCCGATCTGATCAGCGTGATCGGTGGCGACATCGACGGCGACGTCAATTACGGCGGCGGCACGGGCTTCGTCACGCCGCAGGGCCAGGAAAACTACATCGTGAACCTGCCGGTGGCAGGCCCGGCCGCCGCGTTCCGCTGGTCGATTGGCAAGATCGGCAGCTACCTGCTGCAGCTCGAACTGTCGGCTTTGCAGGTCGAAGGCCGCGGCGAGGTGATTGCGAGCCCGCAGGTCATCACTGCGAACCAGAAGGAAGCGACGATCGAATCCGGTACCGAAATTCCGTACCAGGAAGCGACGTCGAGCGGCGCGACGAACGTGTCGTTCAAAAAGGCCGTACTGGCCCTGAAGGTCACCCCTCACATCACGCCCGACGACCGCGTGATCATGGATTTGACCGTGAATCGCGACTCGGTCGGCCAGGTGTTTGCTGGGGTGCCGAGCATCGACACCAACGAGGTCAACACCCAGGTGCTCGTCGAGAATGGCGAAACCGTGGTGCTGGGTGGCATCTTCGAGTCGAACAACCGCACGGACAAGGACCTGGTGCCGTTCTTCGGCGACATTCCCTACCTTGGCCACCTGTTCAAGCGCACCGGCACGAGTTCCGAAAAGCAGGAGCTGCTGATCTTCGTCACCCCGAAGATTCTGAAAGAAGGCCTGTCGCTCTCGCAGCGCTAGGCCGGACAGCGCCGGACGACAGAACGCGGGACTTCGGTCCCGCGTTTTTTTTGCGCGTCCGGTGCCGACCTGCAACAATTTGACCTACACCCAGTCGAACGGACACGGACGTGAGCAAATCGGCGAGCCGGATTTTCCTGGTCGGGCCCATGGGGGCCGGCAAGACCACCATCGGGAAAAAGCTGGCACGGGCGTTGCGCTGGAGGTTCGTGGACTGCGACCAGGAGATAGAACAGAGGACGGGCGCGACGATTCCGCTTATCTTCGACATCGAGGGCGAGGCGGGTTTTCGGGCTCGCGAGAAGCGAGTCATCGACGATCTCACGCGCGACGACGACATCGTCGTGGCGACCGGCGGCGGCGCGGTTCTCGACCCTGACAGCCGGCTCGCCCTGAAGGAGCGCGGCTTCGTGATCTACCTGCACGCGCCGCTGGAGCACCTGCTCGCCCGCACGCGCGGGGACACGAACCGACCGCTGCTGAAGACCGGCGATCGCGTCAAGAAGATGCAGGAATTGCTGACTGCGCGGGAACCCCTGTACCGAGAGGTGGCTGATTTGATCGTCGATACCGGAGCTTTGACCTTGACCGCAGTAGTGCAGAACATCCGGGCGGCGCTGCCATGATCCGCGTCGACGTCGAACTTGCCGAACGCAGCTACCCGATTTTCATCGGTGGCGGCCTGTTGCGCGACGCCTCATTGCTGGCGCGGACGATCAAGACCCGCCAGGTGATGGTCGTCACCAACGATCGCGTCGGGCCGCTGTATCTGGACACCCTGCGGCAGGGACTGACCGACCGCCAGCTCGCCTGCGTGGTCCTGCCGGACGGAGAACAGTTCAAGACGCTGGAAAGCTTCTCCCAAATCATGACCGCCCTGCTCGAACACAAGTTCGAGCGCGGCTGCACCGTGGTGGCGCTCGGCGGCGGTGTGGTCGGCGATCTCGCGGGATTCGCGGCGGCCTGCTATCAGCGCGGCGTGCGTTTCGTCCAGATCCCGACCACGCTGCTCGCTCAGGTCGACTCGGCGGTCGGCGGCAAGACCGCCGTCAATCATGCGCTGGGCAAGAACATGATCGGCGCCTTTCACCAACCGGTCGCCGTGCTGGCCGATCTCGACACCCTGAACACGCTCGAAGCGCGCGAGTTTCGCGCGGGGGTCGCGGAGGTCATCAAGTATGGCCTGATGCGCGATCGCGAATTCTTCGACTGGCTCGAACTGAACCTCGACGCGCTGATGGCCCGCGAGCCTGCCGCGGTCACCCACGCCATCAAGCGCTCCTGCGAGAACAAGGCCGATGTCGTCGCGGCGGATGAACACGAAAGCGGCGAACGGGCACTGTTGAATCTCGGGCACACGTTCGGGCACGCGATCGAGCATGCCCTCGGCTACGGTGTCTGGCTGCATGGCGAGGCGGTCGCCGCCGGCATGTGCATGGCAGCGCGCATGTCGGCGCGTGTCGGCATGATTGCGCCGACCACGCGTGATCGCGTGATCGCGCTGATCGAACGGGCCGGATTGCCGACCGTGCAACCGCCCACCACGAGTGTCACCGAACTGCTCGCGGCGATGAGCATCGACAAGAAGAACCAGGACGGCCGGATCCGTCTGATCCTGCTGGACGCCATTGGCCATGCCTCGGTGCGCGACGACTATGACCAGCAGGCGCTGCTCGAAGTGCTGGGCGGCGGCGCGGCCCCGCCGCGCGCCGCATGAGCGTCCCGCACCGGCCCCCGAAGTCCTGACCCCGTGCCGGACGGACTCGCGCCCTACGCCGTCGCTGAACGCAATTCCCGCGGCCGCGTGCATGCCGAGCCGGCGCCAAGCTGGCGCAACGAGTTCCAGCGCGACCGCGACCGCATCATCCATTCGTCGGCGTTTCGGCGCCTCGAATACAAGACCCAGGTCTTCGTGAACCATGAAGGAGACATGTTTCGCACGCGCCTGACGCACTCGCTGGAAGTGGCGCAGATCGCGCGCAGCGTCGCCCGCGCGCTCCAACTCAACGAAGACCTGACCGAAGCCATCGCGCTCGCCCACGATCTGGGCCACACGCCGTTCGGTCACGCCGGCCAGCATGCGCTGAATGCTTGCATGCGCGAGTTCGGTGGTTTCGAGCACAATCTGCATTCGCTGCGGGTCGTCGACCTGCTGGAACAGCGCTATCCAGGCTTCAGCGGCCTCAACCTGCTGTTCGAGACCCGCGAGGGCATCCTCAAGCACTGCAACCGCGACAATGCGATGCGCCTGGGCGAACTGGGCCGGCGTTTCCTCGAACGCCGGCAGCCGTCGCTCGAGGCACAGCTGGCCAATGTCGCCGACGAGATCGCCTACAATCACCACGACATCGACGACGGCCTGAGAGCGTCCCTGATTCCGCTGTCGAAGCTGCGCGAGGTCGATCTGTTCCGGGACGTGGAACGTACGGTGCGGGAGCGCTGGCCCGATCTCGACGCCAAGCGCACGCGCTATACCGTCATTCGGGAAATGCTGAACCGCTTCGTGCTCGACCTCATCGAAACCAGCCGGGCGCGGCTGGCCGCCGCGCAACCGGCCGACATCGAGGGCATCCGCGCTGCGCCAGCGCCGTTCGTCGATTTCAGTGCGCCGATGCGCGAGCAGCATCTTGCGCTCAAGCGTGTGCTGCGCCTCGAGCTGTACGAGCACGCCCAGGTCCATGACATGGCGCAACGCTCGCAGCGCATCGTCACGGCGTTGTTCACGGCCTTCATGCAGAAGCCCACGCTGTGGCCCGGCCAGCTCGCGCCGCTGCTGGCCGACCCGCAGCAGCGGGCCCAGCAGATTGCAGACTATGTGGCCGGCATGACCGATCGCTACGCGATGGCCGAACACGACCGGATCCGGCGCGCCGGCAACAAAGGATGAAACGTCGATCACACCGATGAGTGCAACCCAGCTTCCCCCAGACGTGGACCCGTTCGGCCCGGCCCTGCTGCCGGGTGCGCTGCATGTCGGATCAACCTTGCAGCAGCGCATCGATCTGATCGAGCACCTGCTCGAGTTCGGCCGTCAGCTGATCGTGTTGAGCGGGCCGGCGGGCAGTGGCAAATCGACGCTGCTGCAGGCCATCGAGACCGCCGCAGGCCAGCGCTGGAGCTGCGTGCCGCTCCAGGGCGGCCCCGCGTTGACCGGCCGCGCCCTGCTCTCGCAGGTCGCGGACGCGCTTGATGTCGACCTGTCCGCCGACAGCGAACCGCGCATGGCGCACACCATGCTCCGCCTGCGACTCAATGTGCTCGAACGCGCCGGCAAGCTGGTGGTGGTGCTGGTCGACGACGCCGATCAGTTGCCAGCGGACGCCGTCACTGCCCTGCTCGCGCTCGCGCGCACCGAGGACCAGACCGGCGAAGCACGGGTGCTGATGACGGCCGATCATGAGCACGCAGGCTTGCTGGCCAATCTGCAGCGGGACCGCCCGCAACACGGTCTGGTCCACGTGGTCGAGATACCGCCCCTGTCGGCCACGCAGGTTGGCGAGTTCCTGGCCCAGCGCCTGACCGCCGCCGGGCTGCAGCTCGGTGACTATTTCAACGCCAGCGATATCCAGAGCCTGGCAGGCGCGGCCGACGGCAATCCGGCACGAATCGTCGCGCTGGCGCGCCAGCATTTCGCGGGCAAGCGGGCGGCGCGCCCCGGCCGTCAGCGACGCGCCACGACCAGTCGGGCCGGGCTCCCGGGTGCCGGCTTCAAACTGCCGAAGCTGGCGGACCGGCGTCTGCTGCCCTTGTTCCTCGTGCCCCCAGCGCTGGCGGCGCTCGCGTGGTGGGCGTTGCGCGACGAACCGGCCGAGGCCCCGATGGACACCGCCGCCGTCGACGTCGAGTTGCCGGCCGCTGCCGAGCTGCCGCGCGAAGAACCGCGCCCGGAGCCGCCCGCGACACCGGCCGAGCCTGCGGAGTCGACGGAGTCGGCCGACAGCGCAGCGCCGGCGGCCGAGCCCGACCAGCGCTTTGCCGACAACGGCGACAACGATCTCATCGAGATCGTCCTGCCGGATGAACCCGTGATGCCGGACAGCCAGGCCGCCGGTACCCCGTCGCCATCCCCGCGCGCGTCGGTCGGGCTGGCGATTCCGCCGCCGGCCGCGGATCCGCTGCCGTCAGCGCCGCCGCCGGTTCCCACGCCGATTCCGTCGGCCAAGCCCGTGCCGACCCCCGAACCCGTCGCCGCGCCGCCGCCGCCGAAGCCCACGCCAGCACCGGTGCCGGCAGCACCGCCGACACCGAAACCGGTCCCCAAGCCCGCCCCGCCGCCGGCGGCGCCGACACCACCAAAGCCCGTGCCGCCACCGGCGGCCCGCGTCACCGGTTTTTCTTCGGACTGGCTGCTCAAACAGCCGCGCGGAGCGTACACACTCCAGCTGGCGGGCGTACGCGATCGCGCCGCCGCTGGCCGCTTCATCCAGCGCCATGGTCTGAGTGCCGAAGCGACGATTCTCACCACCCGTCGCGAAGGTCAGGCATGGTATGTGCTGGTGCATGGCTACTATCCGACGCGGCAGGCTGCCCTGGCGGCGGCCGCCAGGTTGCCTGCCGCGGTCAGGAAAGAGGTCAAGCCGTGGGCCAGGACGATCGGCGAACTCGCCAGCCTGCCGCGGTAACGACGCTCTGACGGCACCGTTTTCGCCCAGGCGGGGCGCATGGCGCACCGCGAGGAAACACGGCGGCGACTGCATCAGCGACACAGTTGGGCGCGGGTGACACCCCCCTGCCCTGACGCTATAATCGCCAGCCTTTTGGCCCGGTTTTCATCCCCTGCCCAAGGGGTTATAACGACAGGACGCTCTCCAATGTCGAGCACGCGCACGCAGTTCCCGCATCAGGGCCGGCCGCAGGCTGGTCTGTATGATTCCAACGCCGAACACGACGCCTGTGGCGTTGGTTTCGTCGTCGACATGAAGGGCCGAAAATCGCATACCACGGTCGAACGTGCGCTGACGATCCTCGATCATCTCGAACATCGCGGTGCCAGTGGCAGCGAAATCAACACGGGCGACGGCGCCGGCATCCTGATCCAGATCCCCGATCCGTTCCTGCGGCGCGAATGCGCCAAGATCGGTATCACGCTGCCCGCGGCCGGAGAGTACGGCACCGGACTGGTGTTCCTGCCGCGCGATGAAGCCGAAGCGGCGACCTGCCAGCGCGAGCTCGCCAGGATCGTCGGCGAAGAAGGCCAGATCATGCTCGGCTGGCGGGATTTGCCGGTCGACGACAGCGCGATCGGGCCGACCGCGCGTGCCTGCGAGCCCGAATTCCGTCAGGTGTTCATCGGCCGCGCGGCCGACATCAAGGACGGCGATGCCTTCGAACGGCGGCTCTACGTCATCCGCAAGCGCCTCGAACACGCGATCTGGGGTTCGACGATGCGCGAAAAGGCGTTGTTCTACATCCCGACGCTGTCCCACCGGACGATCGTCTACAAGGGCATGCTGAACGCCGTCCAGGTGAAGCTGCAGTTCCCCGATTTGTCGGACCCGCTGGTCGAAAGCGCACTCGCGCTCGTGCATCAGCGCTTCTCGACGAACACCTTTCCGTCCTGGCCGCTGTCGCATCCGTTCCGCTACATCGCGCACAACGGCGAAATCAACACGCTGCGCGGCAATGCGAACTGGATGCGCGCGCGCGAGGCGCTGTGTGCGTCGCCGGTCTTCGGCGAAGACCTGAAAAAGCTCTTCCCGATCGTCATCGAAGGCAGTTCTGACTCGGCGAGCTTCGACCAGGTGCTCGAATTCCTGCACATGTCGGGCCGGCCGCTGCCACTTGCCGTGCTGATGATGATCCCGGAGGCCTGGAGCGGCCACCAGCAGATGGATCCGGCGCGCAAGGCCTTCTATGAGTACCACGGCTGCCTGATGGAACCGTGGGACGGTCCGGCCTGCATCGCATTCACCGACGGCCGCATCATCGGCGCGGTGCTCGATCGCAACGGCCTGCGCCCGTCGCGCTACTACGTGACGAAGGACGACATGGTCGTGATGGCGTCGGAAGTCGGTGTGCTCGACTTTCCACCCGAGAACATTGCAATCAAGGAGCGGCTGCACCCGGGCCGCATCTTCCTGGTCGACACCGAAGCGGGCCGCATCATCGACGACGCGGAGTTGAAACAGCGTTACATCGATCAGCATCCGTATGCCGACTGGCTGGCCAAGAACTACCTGCCGCTGTCAACGCTGCCGGAGCCGCCGCACGTTCATGCGGTCGACCATGACACTGTCCTGCAGCGCCAGCAGGCCTACGGCTACACGCACGAGGATCTCCGCATCCTGATGCAGCCGATGGCTGAAAAGGGCGAGGAAGCAATCGGGTCGATGGGCACGGACGCAGCGCTCGCGGTGCTGTCGGAACGCCCGCGCCTGCTGTACGACTACTTCAAGCAGCTGTTCGCTCAGGTCACGAATCCGCCGCTCGACGGCATCCGCGAAGAGCTCGTCACTCAGGTCTCCACGCCGATCGGCCCGGAGAGCAACCTGCTCGCGCCGACCGAAATGAGCTGCCGCCGGCTGAAGCTCGAGTCGCCGTGTCTGGACAACTCGGACCTCGCGCGCATCCGTCATGTCGATCTGCCGGGCTTCAAGGCGAAAACCGTCACGGCGCTTTATCACATCGCCGACGGCGTCGCCGGCCTCGAAGCCGCGCTGCAACGCGTGTTCGAGGAAACCGATCGCGCGGTCGACGAAGGCTACACCTTTGTCATCCTGTCCGATCGCGGCATGGACGCCGTGAATGCGCCGATCCCGGCGCTGCTCGCGACCGCCGGCACGCATCATCACCTGGTGCGCAACGGCCGACGCATGCGGGTGGGCCTCATCGTCGAATCGGGTGAACCGCGCGAAGTGCATCATTTCGCGACGCTCATCGGCTATGGCGCCGACGCGGTCAACCCCTATCTCGCCTTCGAGACGCTGTTCGACATGCTCCAGCAGGGCGTGCTGAAGGAAGGTGCGCTCAAAGGCCGCAAGAAGGACGAATCGGCGCACGCTACGGCGGTCCGCAACTACATCAAGGCCGTCAACAAGGGGCTGGTCAAGGTGATGTCCAAGATGGGCATCTCGACCATCCAGTCCTACCGCGGCGCGCAGATTTTCGAAGCGGTCGGCCTCGACAAGGCCTTCATCGACAAGTACTTCACGTGGACGGCGACCCGTATCGGCGGGGTCGGTCTCGACGTCGTCGAGCGCGAGATCAGCATGCGCCACCACGACGCGTTTCCGACGCGCCCCGTCGCCAAACCCGACCTGGCGTGGGGCGGCGAGTACCAGTGGCGGCGCGACGGCGAATACCACCTGTTCAACCCGGACACCGTCTACAAGCTTCAGCATTCGACGCGTTCGGGTCAGGAGAAGGTCTTCCGCGAGTACACCGCACTCGTCGACCGGCAGAGCGAACACCTCGCGACATTGCGCGGCCTGTTCACCTTCAAGCAGGCGCCGCGGCCGGTGCCACTGTCGGAAGTCGAACCGATCGAAGCGATCATGAAGCGCTTCCATACGGGCGCGATGTCCTATGGTTCAATCAGCGCGGAGGCCCACGAATCGCTGGCCATCGCGATGAACCGCATCGGCGGCCGGTCGAACACCGGCGAGGGCGGCGAAGACCCGGCGCGCTTCAAGGATGAGCGACGCAGCGCCATCAAGCAGGTCGCGTCCGGCCGTTTCGGCGTGACCAGCGAGTACCTGGTGAACGCGGACGATCTCCAGATCAAGATGGCACAGGGCGCGAAGCCCGGCGAGGGTGGTCAGTTGCCCGGGCACAAGGTGTACCCGTGGATCGCGAAAGTGCGCTATTCGACACCGGGCGTCGGGCTCATCTCGCCGCCGCCGCACCATGACATCTACTCGATCGAGGACCTCGCGCAGCTGATCCACGATTTGAAGAATGCAAACCCCGAAGCGCGCGTGCACGTGAAGCTCGTCGCCGAAGTCGGCGTCGGGACCGTGGCCGCGGGCGTCGCGAAGGCCTTCTCCGACGTCGTGCTGATCTCTGGCTACGATGGCGGCACCGGCGCCTCGCCCGTCACCTCACTGAAGCATGCCGGCGTGCCGTGGGAACTCGGACTTGCCGAAACCCAGCAGGTGCTCGTGGCGAACAAGCTGCGCGATCGCATCGTCGTGCAGGTCGACGGCCAGATGAAGACCGGCCGCGACGTCGTCATCGGCGCGCTGCTCGGCGCCGAGGAATACGGTTTCGCGACCGCGCCACTGGTCGTCATGGGCTGCATCATGATGCGCGTGTGCCATCTGAACACCTGCCCGGTCGGCATCGCGACACAGGATCCGCGGTTGCGGGCGAAATTCAGCGGCAAGCCCGAGTTCGTCGAGAATTTCTTCCGCTACATCGCCGCGGAAGTGCGCGAATACATGGCCGAGCTGGGCTTCCGGACGATGGACGAGATGATCGGCCGCGCCGATCGCCTCGATGTCGACCAGGCAGTCAATCACTGGAAGGCAAAGGGCCTGGATCTGTCGAAGATTCTCTACCAGCCGCCGGTGGGTCCGGAAACGGCCATCCGCTGCGTGCGCGAACAGGATCACGGTCTCGCACGCTCGCTCGATCGCACGACGATCGTGCCGGGCTGCAAGGCCGCGCTCGAAGAGCGCAAGCCAGTGACGCTCGACCTGCCGATCCGTAATGTGAACCGCACCGTCGGCACCATCCTCGGCTACGAGCTGACGAAGCGCCACGGCGGCGACGGCCTGCCCGACGACACGATCCGCCTGAACTTCACCGGCTCGGCCGGCCAGAGCTTTGGCGCGTTCGTGCCACGCGGGATCACGATGACGCTCGAGGGCGATGCGAACGACTACATCGGCAAGGGCCTGTCGGGCGGCAGGATCATCGTTTATCCGCCACGCCAGGCGACCTTCGTGCCCGAGGAGAACATCCTCATTGGCAATGTCGCGCTGTATGGCGCGACGTCGGGCGAGGCCTACTTCCGGGGCCTTGGCGGCGAGCGCTTCTGCGTGCGCAACAGCGGCGCCGACGCGGTCGTCGAAGGCGTCGGCGATCACGGCTGTGAATACATGACCGGCGGTCGCGTCGTCATCATCGGCGGCACCGGCCGCAACTTTGCGGCGGGCATGTCGGGCGGTGTCGCCTTCGTGTTCGATCCGGACAATTCCTTCCCGCAGCGCTGCAATACGGATATGGTCGACCTCGAACGAGTCGAGCACGAGGCCGACGAGGCCAGCCTCAAGCAGCTGCTCGAGAACCATGCACGCCTGACTGGCAGCACCGTCGCGGAACGGATTCTGCGTGACTGGCAAAAAACCAAGACGCAATTCGTGAAAGTGATGCCCAGAGACTACAAACACGTGCTTGCGGCGATCGAACGCGCGCGCAAGCTGGGACTGTCCGAAGACGAAGCGGTGATGGAGGCCTCCCATGGCTAAGGTCACCGGCTTTCTGGAATTCGGACGCGAGAAGGTTCACTACCGCCCGGTCGGCGAACGGCTGAAGGACTGGTCGCAGGTCATGGCGCCGCTGCCGGCGCCGACGCTGAACCAGCAGGCCGCGCGCTGCATGGACTGCGGCATCCCGTTCTGTCACCAGGGCTGCCCGCTGGGCAATCTGATCCCTGACTGGAACGACCTCGTGTACCGCGACCGCTGGCAGGATGCGATCGATCGCCTGCACGCCACGAACAACTTCCCGGAGTTCACCGGCACGCTGTGTCCGGCGCCGTGCGAAGGGTCCTGTGTGCTCGGCATCAACGACAACCCGGTGACGATCAAGGCCGTCGAACTCGCCATCATCGATCGCGCCTTCGACGAAGGCTGGGTCAAAGCGCAGCCGCCGGCGTTCGAGACCGGCCGGCACGTCGCCGTCGTCGGTTCCGGCCCGGCCGGCCTCGCCGCGGCCCAGCAACTGCGCCGCGCGGGGCACCGCGTGACGGTGTTCGAACGCGACGACCGCATCGGTGGCCTGCTGCGCTATGGCATCCCCGAGTTCAAGATGGAGAAGCGCGTGCTCGACCGCCGCCTGCGTCAACTGCAGGATGAAGGCGTCGAGTTCCGCGTGAACGCGAACGTCGGCGTCGACATCGACATCGCCGATCTCAAGCGCGACTTCCACGCCGTGCTGCTCGCCGGTGGTGCCACGGTGCCGCGCGACCTGCCGCTGCCTGGCCGCGACCTCAAGGGCGTCCACTACGCCATGGATTACCTGACCCTCGCCAATCGCAAGCTCGAAGGCGACCGCGTCGCCGACGACCAGGACCTGCGCGCCGACGGCAAGCATGTCGTGATCATCGGCGGCGGCGACACCGGTGCGGACTGTCTCGGCACGGCGCACCGCCAGCAGGCCAAGCATGTCGCCCAGCTCGAAATCATGGCGCGTCCGCCGCAGACGCGCGCAAGCGACAACCCCTGGCCGGAATGGCCGCGCATCTATCGCACGAGTTCGGCGCACGAAGAAGGCGGCGATCGCGTCTACGGCGTGTCGACGAAGCGCTTCATCGACGACGGCAACGGCGCGGTCCGCGCCATCGAGATCGTCGATGTCGAAGTGAAACAGGCCAACGGCCGGATGAGCATCGAGGAAGTGCCGGACAGCACCCGCGAGCTGCCCTGCGACCTCGCCCTGCTCGCGATGGGCTTCGTGCACGCCGAGCGCGGCGTGCTCGACCAGTTCGGCGTGAAGGTGACCGATCGCGGCAACGTGTGGCGCGATTCGAACTGGATGACGTCGGTGGAAGGGGTGTTCACTGCCGGTGACATGCAGCGCGGCCAGTCGCTGATCGTCTGGGCGATCGCCGAGGGCCGCTCCGCGGCCGCCGGCATCGATCGCTTCCTGATGGGCAGCACCGATCTGCCGGCACCGCTGTCATGAGCGCACTGAAGAACGATCGCTTCCTGCGCGCGCTGCATCGCCAGCCGGTCGATCGCACGCCCCTGTGGATCATGCGCCAGGCCGGGCGTTACCTGCCTGAATACCGCGCCACCCGCCAGCGCGCCGGCGATTTCCTGACCCTGTGCAAGACGCCCGACCTGGCCTGCGAAGTGACGCTGCAGCCGCTCGATCGTTTTCCGCTCGATGCGGCGATTCTCTTTTCCGACATCCTGACGATTCCGGACGCCATGGGCCTCGGGCTCACGCTCGATGAAGGCGTCGGACCGCGCTTCACCTCGCCGATCCGCGAGCCGGCGCAGATCGCGCGCCTCGGCGTGCCGGATCCCGAAGGCGAACTGCGCTACGTGATGGACGCGGTGCGCCTGATCAAGCGCGAACTCGACGGCCGCGTGCCGCTGATCGGATTTGCCGGCAGCCCGTGGACGCTCGCGACCTACATGATCGAAGGCGGCGGCGGCGACCATGACTTCAAGCGCGCCAAGCAATGGGTCTATGCACAGCCCGATGATTTGCACCGGTTGCTCGCCATTGTCACCGAGTCCGTCATCCAGTACCTGCGGGCACAGCGTGCGGCCGGTGTCGACGCGCTGATGGTGTTCGACACCTGGGGCGGCGCACTCGCGGCGGATGCCTACCGCGCGTTCTCACTGAACTACATGGCGCAGATCGTCGAGGCACTGGGCGATGAAGTGCCGACGATTCTCTTCACCAAGGGCGGCGGCCACTGGCTCGAAGCGATTGCGGACACCGGGTGCAGCGCCGTCGGCTGCGACTGGACGGTCAGTCTGGCCGACGCCCGCCGCCGCATCGGTTCCCGCTGCGCGCTGCAGGGCAACCTGGATCCGGCGATCCTGCGCGCCCCGATCCCCGTGATCGAACGCGAAGTCGCGGCCACCCTGAACGCTTTCGGCGCCGGGCCGGGACACGTGTTCAATCTCGGTCATGGCATCACGCCCGATATCAATCCGGACCACGTCGCGGCACTCGTGGCCGCGGTGCATCGCGGCATCTGAGCGGTCGCGCGCCGCAGGGCGCGCAGGTCGACAGCCCTCTCAGTGCGTCGGGTTCGGCGCACTGGCCTGAACGCCCTCACACGCACGCTTCACGCAAGCCTGGCCGGCGCGCTGCGTGCCATGCGCGGCCCCGCCGGGCCGTGCGATCAGGTTGCCTGCCCGTGGCGCGCGCGCCAGGCGATGCCGAGCAGCCCCAGACACAGCAGGAGAACCGGCCAGTTGCCGAAGCGCACAAACGGCGTCGCGCCTGTACGCGGGTCGGCGCTGCCCGTCAGCACAAAGGGTTCGAACTGCGGCGAACGTTCGAGCACGCGACCCTGATGGTCGATGATCGCCGAGATGCCCGTGTTCGTTGCACGCAACATCGGCCTGCCGGCTTCGAGCGCCCTGACCTGCGCAATCTCGAGATGCTGGTGGGGTGCAAGACTGTCGCCGAACCAGGCGTCGTCGCTGACATTCACGAGCACATTGGCGTCGGGCAGCGGCTTCCTGACTTCGCTGCCGTAGGCGTCCTCGTAACAGATCGACACGCCGAACTTCAGGCGTCCGGCCGTCAGCGGCGGCTGGTACTCGTCGCCTGCGCTGAAACTCGACATTGGAATCGACAGGAAATTGAGCACTGGCCGCAGCAGGGCGTCCATCGGCAGGTACTCGCCATAGGGCACGAGATGGTGTTTGTCGTAGCGCCCTTCGGCCACGCCGAGCATCACCAGGCTGTTGAAATAGCGGCCGCGCGGGTCGCCGGTCGGCATGCCGACGAGAAACGCCGTGCCCGCCTCCCTCGCGCGCGCGCCCGTCTCGCGCAGGAAGTCGGCAATGTCACCCGGAAACGCCGGCAGCGCGGTCTCCGGCCAGATCACCACGCGCTTGCCCCAGTGCGGTGCCGACAGTTGCGAGTAAAGCTCGAGCGTTGGCCCGCGATACTCAGGTTGCCATTTGATCGCCTGCGGAACGGCGCCCTGCACCAGCGCGGCGGTCAGCGGTTCGCCGAGCGAACGTGTCCATTCGACGCGCGCGAGCAGCAGCCCTGCGGCCGGCAGCGCCAAGGCCAGGACGGCCGCCGCCCGCAGCGGGCGGCGCGGCGCGGCGCCTGCACGCAGCGCGGCCGCGATCTGCGCGCAGGCGCCGGCGCAGACGGCAACGGCCAGGCTCGTGCCATAGGCGCCGGCGAGTGGGGTGTAGCCCGCGAACCACGACGACACCTGCCCGTAGCCGACGACGAGCCACGGAAAGCCTGAGAACAGCACGCCGCGCAGCGCCTCCATCAAGACCCAGCAGGCTGGCGCGACCGCGAGCATCCGCCAGGTTTCACCGGGCCCGGGCAGGCGGCGGGCGAGCCACCCCGCAGCGGCGGGATAACTCGACATGATGAGGACGAACAGCACCGTCATCGAGACGGAGAAGCTGTAGAGCGGCAGTCCGAACTTGTGTATCGAGACCTGGATCCACGTGACGCCATGGCCGAAGGCACCGATGCCGAACAGGAAGCCTCGCCACAGCGCGGCTCTGGGCGTGGTGACGCGCCAGGTCCAGAACAATGCGGCCAGCGCCAGGATCGCACAGGGCCACCAGCCGTAAGGCGCGAAGGCCAACGGCAAGGCAAGGCCGGCCAGCAGGGCAGTCAGCGCGCGGAGCATCGGATCATGAGGACTGTTGGCGGGACGACACTCAGCCGTCGTCGCCTGCCATGCGCGCGTCCCCCCCGCGCATCACGCGCAGCAGGTTCACGCGTCTCGGATCGGCCCGCAGCACCTTGAAATGGAAGCCACCGAATTCGATCTCGTCGCCGCGCTCCGGCAGCCGGCCGAACTCGTGAACGACCAGGCCGCCGATCGTGTCGTAGTCCTGGTCGGAAAAGCGGGCCTTGAAGTATTCGTTGAAGGACTCGATCGGCGTGCGCCCTTTGACGGTGTAGCGGTTCGCGCGATGCACGCGCACGAATTCCTCGTCGTCGACATCGTATTCGTCGTCGATCTCGCCGACGATCTGTTCGATCACGTCTTCGATGCTGACGAGCCCCGCAATGCCGCCGTACTCGTCGATGACGATGGCGAGGTGATTGCGGCTCTGCCTGAACTCTCGCAACAGGATGTTGAGCCGCTTGCTCTCCGGCACGAACACCGCCGGACGCAGCATGTCCCTGATGTTGAATGGCTGGGCGGGCGCCGCGGCGAGCGGCAGCAGGTCCTTGGCGAGCAGGATGCCGAGCACTTTCTCGTGTTTCGCATCGAGGACCGGAAAGCGCGAATGGGCGGATTCGATGACGGCCGGCAGGAATTCAGCGGGGGTCGCGTCGGCTTCGATGAAGGCCATCTCAGAGCGCGGCACCATGATGTCGAGCACTTTGCTCTCGGACACCAGCACCGCCCCCTCCATCATCGCCGCCGTGTCGCCGTCGATCAGGTGGCGGCTCTCGGCGTCATGCACGTAACGGATCAGATCCTGCCGGTTGCGTGCCCCGGGGTGCAGCACGGCGGCGAGCCGCGTGCGCAACGGATCAATCAGGCGATTCAGCCAGGGACGCTTCGCAGAAGGGTGGGGTTCGTCGGTCATGGGGTCAGTCGCGCTCCGCGTAAGGGTCGGGAAAATCGAATTCGGCGAGCAGTTCGGTTTCGAGGCCTTCCATCACGCGCGCCGGCCGCGGTCGTTCATGATCGTAACCGAGCAGGTGCAGTGCGCCGTGCACGAGCAGGTGCGCGCAGTGGGCGGCGATGGTCTTGCGCTGGGCCGCGGCCTCGGCCTTCAGCACCGGTTCGCACAGCACGATGTCGCCGAGCAGCCCGGGGGCCACGGCCTCGAGACCGGACACCGGAAACGACAGCACGTTCGTCGGGCCCTGGCGGCCGCGCCAGCGCGCGTTCAACTCGGCCCCTTCGACCGCATCGACGATGCGCACGGTGAGGCTGGCCTCGGACCGGAAGCGGCCGATTGCATGCGCGAGCCAGCGCCGCATCTGCGCGTTCGTCGGCAGGCCACGAGCCTTGCTGGCACGCTGGATGTCGACGTCGACCCGGCGGGGCGCGCCACGCTCAGGTGCTCTCGCGGCCTTCATATTCCTCGTAGGCGTCCAGAATGCGCCCGACCAGCGCATGCCGCACGACATCCTGTGACCGAAAGAAGGTGAAGCTGATGCCATCGATCTGACGTACGACCTCGACCGCATGCTTGAGGCCGGACTCGCGGCCACGCGGCAGGTCGATCTGGGTGACGTCGCCGGTAATCACGGCCTTCGCGCCGAAACCGATGCGCGTGAGGAACATCTTCATCTGCTCGATCGTCGTGTTCTGTGCCTCGTCGAGAATGATGAAGGCGTCATTCAGCGTGCGCCCGCGCATGAACGCGAGCGGCGCGACCTCGATTACGTTGCGCTCGATGAGCTTCGCGACGCGCTCGAAGCCGAGCATCTCGTACAGGGCGTCGTACAGCGGGCGCAGGTACGGGTCGATCTTCTGCGCCATGTCGCCGGGCAGGAAGCCCAGCCGTTCGCCGGCTTCGACGGCGGGCCGCACGAGACACAGACGGCGCACGCGATCGCGCTCCAGCGCGGACACCGCGGCCGCCACCGCCAGGTAAGTCTTGCCGGTACCGGCGGGGCCCACACCGAAACTGATGTCGCAGCGTTCGATGTTGCGCAGGTACATTTTCTGGTTCGCGCCGCGCGCCTTGATGATCGAGCGCCGCGTGTGGATGACGACGTCTTCGTCGTCCGCCGGTGCGCCGAGCGGCGCCAGCGCGGCCACGGATTCCTGGAGGCGCAGATGCACGTCTGCGGGCGCGAGAAACTTGTGCCCGGTCGCGTCGTAGAGGTCGCGCAGGATCTGGACCGCCGTGTCCTGCGCCCCGGCATTCCCGTTGATGTTGAACACGGCGCCGCGATTGCTGATCTCGACGCCGAGCCGACGCTCGATCAGGCGCAGGTGTTCATCGAACTGACCGCAGAGATTCGCGAGGCGCTCGTTGTCGACCGGTTCGAGCGTCAGCTCGACGGCGGTGTTGGCAGTGGTCATCAGCCGGCGATTTCGAGGGCGGCGACGCACTCGCCACGCAGGGAATTCGGCAATGCTGCAGTGATTCTGACCTCGACGAAGCGGCCGACCAGCGCCGGATCGCCGGCGAAATTGACGACGCGATTATTGTCGGTGCGCCCGCAGATTTCGTCCGCGTCCTTGCGCGAGACGCCCGTCACCAGCACGCGCTGCACCGAGCCGACCATCCGGCGGCTCTTCTCGTGCGCGAGTTCTTCGAGGCGACGCTGCAGGATCGCCAGGCGATGTTTCTTCTCCTCGGGCGTCACGTCGTCCGGCAGCCCCGCCGCGGGCGTGCCGGGCCGCGGGCTGTAGATGAAACTGAAGGAATGATCGAAATCGACCTGGTCGACGAGCTTCATCGTGGCCTCGAAATCGGCGTGCGTCTCGCCCGGGAAACCGACGATGAAGTCGGATGAAATCGACACGTCCGGCCGCGCTGCGCGCAGGCGCCGAATCTTCGACAGGTACTCGAGCACCGTATGGCCGCGTTTCATCTGGGCGAGGATGCGATCGGATCCGCTCTGCACCGGCAGGTGCACGTGACTCACGAGCGCGGGCACCTCGGCATAGGCGGCAATCAGGCGGTCGGTGAATTCGACCGGATGGGACGTCGTATAGCGGATGCGCTCGATGCCCTCGATGGCGGCAACGAAGCGCACCAGCGCCGCGAGGTCGCAGATCTGGCCGTCGTGCATGCGGCCACGGTAGGCATTCACGTTCTGCCCCAGCAACGTCACCTCGCGCACGCCCTGGGCGGCGAGCGCGTCGATTTCGGCGATGACGTCATCGAACGGGCGGCTGAATTCTTCGCCACGCGTGTACGGCACGACACAGAAAGTGCAGTACTTGCTGCAGCCTTCCATGATCGACACGAACGCCGTCGGGCCATCGGCCCGCGGTTCTGGCAGGCGATCGAACTTCTCGATCTCCGGAAAACTGATGTCCACGACCTGGCGCCGGCTGTCGACCGCGGCGTCGTACAGGGCGGGCAGGCGATGCAGGGTCTGCGGTCCGAACACGAGGTCGACGTATGGCGCGCGGGTGAAGATGCGCTCTCCCTCCTGGCTCGCGACGCAGCCGCCGACGCCAATCACGACGCCGCGCCGCGCATCCTTCAGCGCCTTCCAGCGGCCGAGCTCGGAAAACAGCTTCTCCTGGGCCTTTTCGCGGACCGAGCAGGTGTTGAGCAGCAGCAGATCGGCCTCTTCCGCGCTCGCGGCCGGCTCGAAGCCGTGCGAGGCGCCGAGCAGTTCGACCATCTTCTGCGAGTCGTACTCGTTCATCTGGCAGCCGAAGGTCTTGATGAATACGCGTCTGGTCATCGATAGGTCAGGCGGGACGGGGGGCTTAAGCTACACCAAACGCTTGTCCATTCAAACAATTGGGTCATGGCGGGAAGCGCTGCAACGGGCCGTGGGCTCAGGGCCCGTCCGCACTGAACTCGACGCCGCGCCGCGCCAGGAAGTCCGCGACCTCCGCGGCAGCCGCAGCGACCGCTGCGGACTGATTGCCCCGCACGACCAGCGACGTGCCGAAGCGGCCGTCGCGGGCAAACGGATAGCTGCCGAGGTCCAGCGCCGGGTAGCGCGCCTGCACGGCGGCGAGGTCGACGGCGACGTCGCTCTCACGCACCCAGGCGGTCAGGGTGTGGCTGACGATCGGCGGCCCCCCGGGCAGCGTGGCCAGCACGCCGGGCAGCATCGCCTGCAGGATCCGCGGCACGCCCGGCAGCACGATCACGTTCTCGACCCGGAAGCCCGGTGCAGCGCTGACCGGATTGTCGATCAGCGTCGCCCCCACCGGCACTCGCGCCATGCGCAGCCGTGTGTCGGTGGCCTCGGCCGCGCCGTAGTAGCGGGTCAGCAGGTCGACGGCCACCGGATCGTGGCGCACTTCGAGGCCGAAGGCAGCGCCGACACAGTCGGTCGTGATGTCATCGTGGGTGGGACCGATGCCGCCGGTGGTGAAGACCCAGTCGTACCCGGCACGCAGCGCATTGACGGCGTCCACGATCGCCGGCGGGCGATCCTCGACCACCCGCACTTCGCGCAGGCGAATGCCGATGCCGGCCAGCGCCGCACCGATCGTCTGCACATTGGCGTCGCGCGTGCGGCCCGACAGAATCTCGTTGCCGATGACGACGACGGCCGCGCCGGCGGCGCTCATGGCGCGCGCAACGGCGCCGGCATCTCGACGCGCACGTTGTCGATCAGGCGCGCCGCGCCGAGCCAGGCGGCGGCGAGGATCTGCAGGCTCGAATCGCCGGCTTTCGGCGCCTCGAGGTCGACCGCGCGCCTGATGCTGAAGTATTCGGGCCGGAAGCCGGCTGCGGCGAGTTCCGCCATGGCCGCCGTTTCGATCGCAATCAACGAGCTGCCCTGCGCGCGCAGCTTGTCCGCCGCCTGCTGCAGCAGACGGTGGATCAGCGGCGCGCGGCCGCGCTCCTCCGCGTTCAGGTAACCGTTGCGCGAACTCATCGCCAGCCCGTCCGCCTCGCGCACGATCGGCAGGCCAACGACCTCCGTCGGCATCAGCAGATCGTGCACCATGCGCTTGATCACGAGCACCTGCTGGTAATCCTTTTCGCCGAACAGCGCGACGTCAGGCTGTACGTTGATGAAGAGCTTGGTGACCACGGTCGCGACACCCGAGAAATGGCCGGGCCGGTACTGGCCGCAGAGGATGGTCGAGAGTCCCGGCACCGTGACGCGGGTGTCCTCCTCGATGCCGCCCGGATAGAGCTGATCGAGGTTCGGCGCGAACAGCAGGTCGAGTCCGGCGGCGGACAGCTTCTGCTGGTCGGCCTCGAGCGTCGAGGGATAGCGTGCGTAGTCCTCGCCGCGACCGAACTGGATCGGATTGACGAAAATGCT
>LNFM01003151.1_pt1 | contig 33076 bp, 27 predicted proteins | sample 596031 | NCBI WGS metagenome assembly LNFM01 (sample SAMN04254537, study PRJNA301005) | activated carbon metagenome | isolation source: dual media filters at the Ann Arbor, Michigan drinking water treatment plant | place: USA: Ann Arbor | reverse complement strand
GGCCGCCACTGGTGAAGGCGGCCACTGGCGAGGACGTCACGGCCGAGGCCCTGGGTGGCGCCGACGTGCACACCCGGCTGTCCGGGGTGGCCGACTACTTCGCCGAGGACGACGCCGACGCGCTGCACCTGGCACGCACCATCGTCGCCAGCGTCCCGGTGCCGCCAGCGGTCCCCGTCGACCGCATCGCCGCGGAGCCGCCGGCATACGACCCGCGGGAGTTGTATGGCCTGATCCCTGACGATCTGCGCAAGGCGTGTGATGCGCGCGACGTGATCGCGCGGCTGGTCGACGGATCGCGCTTCGACGAGTTCAAGGCCCGTTACGCGCCGACGGTGGTGACCGGCTTTGCGCGCCTCCACGGCTACCTCGTGGGCATCATCGCCAACAACGGGGTGCTCTTCTCCGAGTCGGCCCTCAAGGCGACGCACTTCATCCAGCTGTGCGATCAGCGCGGCGTGCCGATCGTCTTCCTCCAGAACATCACCGGCTTCATCGTCGGGGCCCAGTACGAACGCGCCGGCATCGCCAAGGATGGCGCGAAACTGGTGCACGCGGTGGCCACGGCGCGCGTGCCCAAGTTCACGGTGGTGATCGGGGGCTCGTTCGGCGCCGGCAACTACGGCATGTGCGGCCGCGCCTTCGCGCCGCGTCTCCTCTGGATGTGGCCCAACGCGCGCATCTCCGTCATGGGAGGCGAGCAGGCCGCTGGGGTGTTGACGACGGTGAAGCGTGACCAGCTCGAACGACAGGGCCGGACGCTCAGCGCCGAGGACGAGGCCGCCATCCGAGACCCCTTGCTCGAGAAGTACGAGCACGAGGGATCGCCGTACTACTCGACGGCCCGGCTGTGGGATGACGGCATCCTCGACCCGCTGGACACGCGTGATGCGCTCGGGCTCGGCATCGCGATCAGCCATCACGCGCCGCTGCCGCCGAGGCAGACCGGCGTCTTCCGCATGTGACCGGGGCGACACGCGCATGACAGGACTGCAGGTCGAGCGACGAGGCGGCGAGGTGTGGTGGACGCTCGATCGGCCCGAGGTCCGCAATGCCCTCGACGATGCGCTGGTGGCGACGCTGCGTGACGAAGCACGGCGAGTCGCCACGGACGCCTCCGTGCGAGTCGTGGTGCTGTCGGGCGCCGGCGCCTCGTTCTGTGCCGGCGCCGACCTCGGCTGGATGCGCCGCATGCGCGACTACGACGACGCGCGCAATCTCGAGGACGCCCTGGCGGTGGCCGACCTGTTCCATGCGCTGGCCTCCCTGCCAATGCCATTGGTGGCGCGCGTGCATGGCGCTGCCCTCGGCGGCGGGTCGGGCCTGCTCGCGGTGAGCGATTTGGTGGTGGCGCGCGACGACACCGTGCTCGGCTTCACCGAGGCCCGCGTCGGCATCCTGCCGGCCACGATTGCCCCGTACGTGATCCGGCGCATCGGCATCGCCGCCGCACGGACCCTGTTCCTGCGGGCGCACCGCCTGTCGGCCGGCGAGGCCCTGCGGCTGGGCCTGGTCGACGACGTCTGCGGTGCCGATCGGCTGGATGCGGTGCTGCGCGAGCGCCTTGACGAACTGGCGCTCGGCGCCGCGTCGGCCCATCGCGCCACCAAGGCGCTGCTCGGCGCGCTGGCGCCCCTGCCCGATGCGGCCGAGCGCCGCCTGACGGCGGAGGCCATTGCCCGCCAGCGCGTGAGTGAGGACGGCCAGGAAGGCCTGCGCGCCTTCCTCGAGCGTCGGCCGCCGTCCTGGCACGCGACGGAGCCCGGACGTGCGTAAGGTCCTGATTGCCAATCGAGGAGAGATCGCCGTCCGCATCGCGCGCGCCTGCCGCGAGCGGGGCCTCGGCGTAGTGGCCATCTACGCCGGCCCGGACGCCACCCGCGCCCACGTCCTGGGCGCCGACGACGCCGTGTGCCTGGACCTCCCCGCCAGCGACGCCGGTGGCACACCGGTCGAGGCACGCCCCGTCTCGGCGTACCTGTCGGTGGACCGCGTCATCGACGCCGCCCGACAGTCGGGCGCCGACGCGATCCATCCCGGCTACGGCTTCCTGAGCGAACGGCCGGCTCTCGCGGCCGCCTGCGCCGACGCCGGGTTGACCTTCATCGGCCCCTCCGCCGACGTCATCGCCCGCATGGGCTCCAAGCTGGAGGCACGTCGGCTCATGGAGGCTGCCGGTGTTCCCTGCGTGCCCGGGGCGCGGCCCGAGGATCAGTCGCTCGACGCGCTGCGGGCGGCCGGCACGCGCGTCGGCTTTCCGCTGATCGTCAAGGCCTCGGCCGGTGGGGGTGGCAAGGGCATGCGCGTCGTCGAGCGCGCCGAGGATCTCGACGAGGCCCTGGGCGCGGCCCGTCGCGAGGCGGAGGCCGCCTTCGGCGACGGCACGCTGTACGTCGAGCGGCGGATTGACGGCGCCCGGCACATCGAGGTCCAGATCATCGCCGACGACCACGGTGCGACCCTGCATCTCGGCGAACGCGAGTGCTCGCTGCAACGCCGGCATCAGAAGGTCATCGAGGAAGCGCCGTCGCCGGTCGTCTCGGCGGCGCTCCGCGCACGGATGGGCGCGGCTGCCGTGGCGGCGGCGCGCGCGGCAGGGTATCGCAATGCGGGCACCGTCGAGTTCCTCCTCGAGGGCGATGGCGACGAGGCCGCGTTCTACTTCCTCGAGATGAACACGCGCCTGCAGGTCGAGCACCCGGTGACCGAGCTCGTCATGGGTGTCGATCTCGTGCACCTGCAACTCGATGTCGCCGAGGGGAGGCGCCTCGACTTCTCGCAAGAGGCTCTGGTGCCGCGCGGGCACGCCGTCGAATGCCGGGTCTATGCCGAGGCACCGGCGCAGGGCTTCCTGCCCCAGGCCGGCCCCGTGCTGCGCTACCACGAGCCGCAGGGTCCGGGCATTCGCGTCGACAGCGGCGTGCGCGAAGGGGACGACATCACCCCGGACTTCGACCCGCTGCTGGCCAAGCTGGTGACGTCCGCGCCGACCCGCGCCCTTGCCCTGGCACGCGCCGCACAGGCGCTGCGCGAGTTCGTGATCCTCGGGTTGCACACGAACATCCCGTACCTGCTGCGGGTGCTCCTGCATCCCGACGTGCAGGCCGGCCGAATCGACACGGGGTGGCTCGCCGCTCATCACGACCCGTTGGTGGCCACGCCGTCAGCGGACGATCTCGCCGCGCTCGCCGCGGTGGCCGCGCAGCATCGTCGGCTGCCGCGAGGCGAGCAACGCGGAGGCCCGATCGGATCGTCGCGCGGGCCCGAGGCCCTCGCCAGCCCCTGGGTCGCGTTGGGAGGGTGGCGTGGCTGAGTGGCAGGTCGAGCACCGCGCCGATGGGGCCTGGCGCCTGACGCATCCCGAGGGCGCGACGCGCACCGCCCATGCGGTGACCGGCCCAGACGACGCCGTGTGGGTGCATCTCGAGGGCGAGGTCCTGCGCGTGCCGGCAGAGACGGAGGCGCGCGCCCGGTCGCATGCGCACGGCCATGCGACCCTCGAAGCGCCGATGCCCGCGCAGGTCACGGCGGTCCTGGTCCAGCCGGGCGACGACGTGGCAGCCGGCACCACGCTGCTGCTGCTCGAAGCCATGAAGATGGAGTTGCCGCTGAAGGCCCCGACCGCCGGACGCGTGGAGGCGATCCACTGCGCCCCCGGTGACCGCGTCGCCCCGGGACGGCCTCTCGTCGACCTCGTGGATGGCGAGGCCGTGACGTGAACGTCACCGTCGTCGAGCTGGGACCACGCGACGGGCTGCAGAACGAGCCGACGCCCGTCTCGGTCGCCGATCGTCTCGCCTTCGCGCGCGCTCTTGGCCGCGCGGGGCTGACGCGCATCGAGGCCGGCGCCTTCGTGCATCCGAGTCGGGTGCCGCAGATGGCGAGCAGTGACGAGGTCTGCGCGGCGCTGGTCGCCGATCCGCACCTGGTGGCGGGGCACGTCCGCTTCTCGGCGCTCGTCCCGAATCTGCGCGGGCTCGAACGTGCGATCGCCACCGGCCTGCGCGAGGTGGCCGTGTTCCCGGCGGCGTCAGAAACCTTCAGCCACCGCAACCTGAACCAGTCGGTCGACGAGGCGCTGGCCACCGCGCGCGCGGTCTGCGTGGCCGCCCAGGGGGCCGGCGTCCGCGTGCGGGGCTATGTGTCCACGGCGTTCGGGTGTCCCTACGAAGGCCAGGTACCCGTTGCCGCGGTCCTGCGCGTCTGCGAGGCCCTGCTGGCCATGGGCGTCTTCGAGATCGCCGTCAGCGACACGATCGGCGTCGCGCATCCGGGCCAGGTCCGGGCGCTGATCCGGGAGTTGCAGGCGGCCGTGCCGGTGACGGCGGTGGCCATGCACTTTCACGACACGAGAGGGACGGCGCTGGCCAACGTGCTGGCGGCGCTCGACGCGGGCATCGCGACCTTCGACGCCTGCGCCGGCGGACTGGGCGGGTGTCCGTTCGCGCCGGGCGCCACCGGCAATCTCGCCACCGAAGATCTGCTCTACATGCTGCATGGCCTCGGACTCGCGCGCGAGATCGATCTCGAGGCGGTGGTCGCGGCATCGGCGCGCATCGAGCCCGCCATCGGGCATCCGCTGCCATCGCGCTACTATCGAGCGTCGCAGGTGCGATGACCGTCCGATGGACATCGAATCCAGTTGCCCCTATTGCGGCGAGTCGATCACGCTCAGCGTCGACGTGACGGCCGGCCGCCGCCAGATCTACGTCGAGGATTGCTGGGTCTGCTGTCGTCCGATGGACATTCTCGTCACCGTCCACTCACGCGACGACGTGGACGTCGAGGTGCGTGCGAGCGACGAGTGACGTTCACGTCTCGTCGCCGATCAGACCACGACCGAGCGCCGTGACGTCGAGCCTCGGGGCCGGACGTCCCGCGTGCGGCTGCCACGGTCCACTGGCGACCTGACCGACGCCCATGACGTACATCGCGGGCTGCGCCTGGCCGTCGAGGCCGAGGTCGGTTTCGATGGCGGTCTCGGCCATCGCCGCCGTGCAGAACGGCGCCAACCCCAGCGCCGTCGCCACGAGGCAGAAGGACTGGGCGAGGTGGCCGGCCTCGATCAGGATGACGCGATAGGCCCGGGCGCTGCGGTACCGCCACGCCACCCGCGCGAGCTCCGATGCCAGCACCACGATGACCGCGGCCTCCTCGTAGCCGTGCTGTGTCGGCAGCCACCGCGTCACCGCGGCCGGCGCGACGGCCTGGTCGATGGTCGACAGCGTGTGGTCCCCTGGGCGGTAGTGGTACGGCCCGGGAGCGAGGCCATCCACGTGTCGTGCCCAGACGTAGGCCTCGAGACTGTGCCTCGCGCCACCGGAGGGCGATGTCTTCAGTGCGAGGGGGCCCTCACCGGCCTGTGCCCAGGCTTGCACACCAAAGGTGACGCCGAGCAGCGTGGCGAGGTCGGCCAGTGCGATGGGACCGGGCCCGAATCGCCGGTGTGTCCGTCGGTCGCGGAGGGCGGCGCGCAGCGTCTGCGCCTCGAGGCAGGGCGCCGGCAGGGGCAGGATCGACGCGCCGAGCGATGGAAGGATCGGATCCGGCCGCGGCCCCGCGTTGTCGGTTCCGGAAGCACCGCCGCGTCCGAAGGCGACGTCGCGCGTCGCGGCGTGAAACAGTGACGCGGCCGGCGACCAGGCGGCCCAGGGGCCGGTTCGCGCCCCCGGGCTGGACGCCGTGTGCGGTCCGCCCTCGGCGTCGGTCTCGATGAGGTCGTGCGCGTGAAGGCCATCGACGAGCACGGCCAGCGCGGCGACCGGCAGGGCCAGCGCCTCGGCGAGCGTGTCGATCGCGGTCCACGTGTCCAGGTGATCGAGGACCTCGAGCACGAGGTCGGTGGCCGGCACGCCGGACGGCCGGCGGGCCGACTGCACGACCCGCCCCGTGCCCTCCCAGAGACACAGGACGTGCGGCGCGCGCCGCAGGCGACGGCGCCCGTCGTCAGCCGCTGCGGTCACGAGATCAGGCAGGGAATTCGTACACCGCGTCGTTGGCGTCGCGGTTCCAGCACTCCGACTGCAACAGCAGCGAGGCGCCCTGCAGGGTGGCCTTGAGGGCCTTGGTGTGGCGCAGGGCCTTGGCGTCGGTGGGAACCTCGGCCCCCTCCAGTTCCTTCAGCAACTGCTCGATCGCATCGACAACGGGACGGAGCGAGACCTTCTTCTTCGACATCGGCAGACTCCTTTCGGGCCGCATGGGGCGGCGTGACACTGACAGGCGACGGGAAGCGCCCGCATGCTACCTCACGGACCTTCGTAGACGGCGAGGATCTGTGACCAGCGGGGATCCCCGCGGACGACAGCGAAGCGGGGATCGACCCGCAGATACGCCAGGCGCGAGCTCTTGCCGCGTGCGGCCACCTCCAGCCACGGAAACACCTGATCGGTCTGTTCGAGACCGGCGTGCGCCGTGGCGAGGAAGAAGGCGAGGTTCGGTCGCTCGCTGTCGGCAGCCGCATCGAGCTGGGCACGGACCTGCGCCAGCTGCTTGTTCGAGTCCTCGTGACGCCCGAGACGACCGAGTGCGGCCGCGATCTGGGCCTGGGCGAAGGCATCGCGCCCGTTGCGTCGTGTCAGCAGTTGCCGACACGTACTGAGCGCCTCCTCGAACTTGCCGACGACGACGAAGATCCGGCACTGCCCCACCAGCGCCGACTCCAGCGCCGAGTCCACCGTGCGCAACTGCTGGAACATGTCCAGCGCCTCCTCGTCGCGGCCCGCGTAGTGCAGGCTCATCGCGAGGTAGCCCTTGACGGTGGTGGAGAGCGGCGCCAGGCGACGCGCCTCGGTGAGCTGCTCGACCGACTCGGCCGTGCGCCCACGACCGGCCAGCAGCATGGCGTACCGCGAGCGGGCGTAGACGTTGCTGCTGTCACGCGACAGCGCCTCATGGAACTCGTGCTCGGCGCGGGCCCAGTCGTGCTGGTCCTCCGCGTACAGATCGGCCACCGCGGCGCGGGCGTCGGCGTTCTCGGAATCGCGCGCCAGCGCCATCGACGCTGCGGTCCGCGCGAGTTCGAAGGCCGTCGCGGGTGGCAGCACACCGAACCGGTACTGCGTCAGCAGGCACTGGGCCCAGCGCGCGTACCCGGCCGCGAACGTCGGATCGGCGTCGGTCGAGGCCTTGAACGACTGGCAGGCCTGCGTCACGCCCTCGGCGCTTTCGGTCGCGATCTGGCGCAGCCCGCGGCTGAAGTTCTCGAGCGCCTCGGGATTGCCACGTGAGGCCGCGGCGTGCACGGTGCCACGCAGCGCTTCCGGGTTCAGCCGCAGCGGCGCCGCGAGCGCGCTGGCCAACGCCTCGCTGAGACTGTCGAGGGTCGCCGCCGGGCCGATCGACGGCAGCGTCACCGGCAGCGCCCCGGCCATCATCAGGCGGACGGTCGCGTGATAGCCGTCCGGCAACTCCCGCACGGGCAGCAACTCGACGACGGCGTCGGTCTGCAACGTCGCCATGATCGAGGTCGTCGTGGTGACCGCGTCGTTGAGGACGGCGACGGCCTCGGCACTCGTCACGCGCACCTCGGGAGACGACCGCAGGCGCGCCCCGAGACTGCTCGCCACCGAGAAGGTCAGCGGATCGAAGGGCGACGCCTCGGTCAGCAAGGGCCGAATGGCCACCACCGGCTTGACCGCCGTGGCGCGCTGCAACCCCGGCACGGCGTCTCGCGGCAGCAGCCACGCGAGGAGCGCGACGAGGATGGCCCCGAGCACGAAGCCGAGGCTGGCAACGTGCCACCAGCGGAAGAGTCGTCCGCGACGCGTGTCGCCCACGAGCGGCATCGGGGTGTCGGTCGACGCAGGCGTGGCGAGCGCGGCTGCCAGGGTCTCGCGGTCCACCGTGATCGTGCTGTCGAGGCCGAGGGACCGGGCCAGCGCCTCCTGCAGCGCCCCGGCGCTCGCATAGCGCCGGTCGGCCTCGGGATGCGCGGCGCGCTCGACCACGCGGGCGAAGTCGTCGGCCAGATCGGGTCGGGCATCGTGCAGGCGGAAGCGACGGCCTTCGCGATGCGCCTGGCGGAGGTCGTCGAGCGAACTCGCGCTCACCGGGTACTGCCCCGTCACCAGGTGGAAGAGCAACACGCCGAGGCCGTAGATGTCGGAGCGGACCGTGGCTTCGCCGCCGCGGAACAGCTCGGGCGCCAGATAGAGCGGCGTGCCCGTCAGCCGGCCCGAGGGCGCGGCCCCCGCGGCATGGGCGTCCTGCCCGGCCCCGAAGTCCATCAGGACCAGGCGGCCGCCCTCTTCGCGCATGACGTTCTGCGCCTTGATGTCGCGGTGCACGAGGCCCGCCTTGTGCACCGCGGCCAGCGCGCGGCACAACTCCTGGCCGATCAGCGCCGCCTCACGCGCACCGAACGAACCGGTCGAGCGCAGCAGCTGCTCGAGCGTGCGGCCACGGATGTACTCCATCCACAGGCCGATGCGCCCGTCCTGCTCCTCCACCCCGAACACGGTGACGACGTTGCGATGCCGGACGCGGGCGAGGATGCGTCCCTCGTGCAGGATCTTCTCGGCGAGCTCGGCCGTCTGCCGGCCCTTGCGCAGCAGCTTCAGCGCCACGTCCCGATCGAGGCGTGTGTCGCGCGCACGGTAGACGTTGCCGAAGGAGCCCTGGCCAATCTGCTCGATGAGCTCGAGGTGCCCCCAGCGGTCGAGCGGCTGCGTGGAGGGCGGTGGCAGCACCCGCTCCTCGACCGTCGGGGCGTCGGTGTCGGCCAGCGGCGGCCCGATCCGGCCCACCACCCGTCCGCGTGATTCCGCGAGCGTCGCCGACGCGTCGGACCGGTGCAGCTGAGCCACGTTGGCCAGCACGCGCAGGTCCTGCAGCAACTGCCGGTCCTCATCGTCCTGGACCGACGCCTCGAGGTCCTTCCAGTCGATGTCGACCGAGCCGTCGGCGACCGAGGCGGCCAATTCGAGGAGTCTGGTGCGTTGCGCGCTCATGGGTGTCGGAGCGGTCAGCATCCTCCAACCGGCTCGTTCTCAGAAACGCAATTTCGCCAGCGATCGAACCCGGGGGCCGAGGCTGCTGGGACGACGGCTTGACTTTGAAGCCTGATGGGTCCATTTTTTGATTAGTCAAAATCTCCGATGCTCACTGTCCCTCTGGCGCTGCTGCTCTCCCTGACCGGTCAACCCACCCCGACCGTCCCGCCATGCCCGATGCGGGTCGAGGTCCACGACGCCGGTGGCGCCGGGTTGCCGGGGGCCACGGCCGTGGACGCGACCGGCACCGCGGTGGGCGTGACCGACGACGCCGGCGCACTGTGCGTATCACCGGCTCGTCCCGTCCGGATCGAACTGCCCGGCTTCGTCGCCGCCGACGTCCCGCTCACCACCGGCACGACACCGATCGTGCTCGTGCCGGCGTTCAAGGCCGACGTCGAGGTGGCCGCCGAACGGCGCGACGCGCGGCTGCGCGATGCCCCGGTCCGCACCGAGGTCGTCTCGCGGCAGTTCGTCGAGCAGATCGGCGCGCGGACGCTGGCCGATGCCGTCGAGTACACGACCGGCGTGCGCGTCGAGAACAACTGCCAGAACTGCAACTTCTCGCAGGTGCGACTGCTCGGCCTCGAAGGCCCGTACACGCAGATCCTCATGGATGGCCAGCCGACGCTGTCGTCGCTGGCGCAGGTCTATGGCCTCGAGCAGATCCCGGCTCGCCTCATCGATCGCGTCGAGGTGACCAAGGGCGGTGGCGCGGCCCTGCTCGGGCCGGGATCGGTCGGGGGCGTCATCAACGTCATCACGCGCGAGCCGACGACACGCGGTGCGCAGCTGGACACGACGATCGGCGTCACGCGCGGCGAGCCCACCGTCTCGACGGCGGCGGCCCTGGACTGGGTCTCGACCGACCGGCGGAGTCTGCTCACGGCCTACGGGCAGGCCGATCGGGTGGCGCCGGTCGACGTGACGGGCGACGGCTACACCGAGGTGTCGGAGCGGGCGCTCGAAGCGGGCGGCATCCGGGCCCATCGGGTGCTGCTCGGCACACGCGCGCGGCTCACACTCGATGCCAGCGCCCTGCGCGAATCGCGTCGAGGCGGCAATCGACTGGACCTGCCGCCGCACGAGGCGGACATCGCCGAAGACATCGACACCTCGCGCGGTGCGGCGACGCTGACCTGGTTCCACACGCCGAGCGCGCGGACCGACTACCGCCTGACGCTGTCGGGCGCCGATACCCTGCGCGACAGCTACTACGGCGTCGGCCGCGATCCCCTGGCCTACGGCGACACGCGCAGCCGCCTCGGCGTCGCGGACCTGCTGGTGAACCGCTACACGAGCCGTCACGTCGTCAGTGGCGGCGTGCAGATGACCACCGAACGCCTGACGGATCGACAGCCTGGCTACGGCCGGTCGCTCGATCTGCGCTACGACCAGGTCGGCGTCTTCGTGCAGGACGAGTGGACGGTGCGGCCGGGCTGGCAGCTGCTGACGGGCGTCCGCGTGGATCGCCATTCCGCGCTCCCCCGCCCGCAGGTCCTGCCGCGCGCGGCGCTGCGTGTCTCCCCGCGCCCGGCGCTCGACCTGCGGCTGTCGTTCGCCCAGGGCATCCGGGCGCCCCAGGTGTTCGACGAGGACCTGCACATCGCCTCGCTCGGCGGCGAGGCCCGGATCGTCTACGTGGACCCCGCCCTGCGGCCCGAGCGATCGGTCAACTGGATGGCCGGAGGTGAATGGAAGCCGTCGATCTGGGGTGGGCAGGCGCTGTTCGAGATGAACGCCTTCCATACCCGGCTGCGCGATCAGTTCCATCTGCAGGAGGACGACCTGCCCGGCACGGACGCACGCGAGTTCCTCAAGGTGAACCTCGGCACGGCGACGGTCCGCGGCGTGGAGGCCAACGTGGGTTGGGGCCTGGGGGACCGGTTCGTGCTGCAGGGCGGTCTGGTGGTCCAGCGCAGCACGTTCGGCCAGCCGGAGCCGAACTTCGGCAGCCGGCGCTTCTTCCGGACGCCTGATGCCTACGGCAATGCGTCGGTGACGGTGAAGGAGGTGCTGCCCGTCGATCTGTTCGCCGGCCTGCGCATCACGGGACCAATGCTGGCGCCGCACTTCGCCGGGGCGATCCCGGAAGACCGGCTCGTACGCACACCGTCGTTCGTGCAGATCGACGTGTCGATGGCACGACGACTGACCGACGGCGCGGTGCCGCTGACGCTGACCGTCGCCGTGCGCAACCTCACGAACGCCTATCAGCGCGACCTCGATCAGGGCCCCCTGCGCGATTCGGCGTACGTGTATGGCCCGCGCGCGCCGCGGACGATGCTGGTCTCGTTGAGGGTCGGGCGATGATCGCCCACCTGCCCCTGGCCGCGCTCGTCGTCGTCGCGTCGGCGCTGGACGTCACCAGCGCGGGCGCGCGGCCGCGCCCCGCGGCGGCGACCATCGCCGACGCGCACGCGGGACAGACGCCGCGGGAATCCCGCGGTCCCGAGGCGTGGGCGGCCGTGGACATCGACGGCCGGCCCTGGACGGACCGCCGTCTGCGCGGACGCGTGGTGCTGCTCGATTTCTGGGCGACCTGGTGTGCGCCCTGCCTCGACGACCTCCCTCGCCTCAAGCGCCTGCATGCGCAGCACGCATCCCGCGGCCTCACGATCATCGGGGTGAGCCTCGACCGCTCGCCGCTGCGCGACTTCCGCAGCTGGCTGCAGCGACAGGGCATCGCCTGGCCGCAGGTCCGCGAGATTGGTCTGTACGACAGTCCCCTGGCACGGGCCTTCGACGTCCAGGCCATCCCGGCGTCGTTCCTGTTCGACCGCGAGGGCCGACTGCAGGCCACTTCCCTGCGCGGTGAGGCCCTGGACCGACGCGTCAGCGCGCTGATGGAGACACGATGACCGGCCTGGTGTGGTGGACGATCGCCGTCGCGGTGGTGCTGCTGGTGGCCCTGTGGCCGCGACACGGGGTGCTGGCGCGAGCGCAGGCGCGGGCCGCCTCACGGGCGCGTGAACAGGGCGAGAATGCGCTCAAGCACCTGCTGCAGGAAGCGCAAGCCGGCCGTTCGGGCTCCTTCGCGTCGCTCAAGGGCACGCTGCGATTGGGCGACCGTGGGCTGCTGCGCGTGATGGAGCGCATGCGCGCCGGGGGCCTGACGGCCTCCGAGGGCGGGCGCTATCGCCTGACGGACGCCGGTGAACAGCGAGCCCGCCACCTCGTCCGCGCGCATCGACTGCTCGAACGGTATCTGGCCGACGAGGCCCGACTGCCCCTGACCGCCGTGCACCGCGTGGCCGAGCGTCTCGAGCACCACCTCACGGAAGCCGACGCCGAGCGCCTGTCGGCGTCCATGGGCCACCCGGAGCGCGATCCGCACGGCGACCCGATCCCGTTCGCGGGCGAAGGCCTCGACGACCAGGGCGAGCCCATCACGCACTGGTCGGTGGGCCAGCAGGGGCGCATCGTGCATCTCGAAGACGAGCCGGCCGCGACCTTCAGCGCCCTCGTGCACCTCGGGCTGCAGCCCGCGCAGGCCTTCACGGTGATCGAGGTCGCGCCGCATGCGCTGCGCCTGCGCATCGAGGACCGCGACGTCGCGCTGCCACTCGAGCACGCGGGCAACGTGTTCGTCACGCCACTCGATGGCGACACGAGTGACGCGGCGGACGTGCTCCGGCTGTCGGCGCTGCCACTCGATCAGGAGGCCGAGATCGTGTCGCTGTCGCCCACCTGTCAGGGACTCACGCGCCGACGGCTCCTCGATCTGGGATTCACCCCGGGGACGCGCCTGCGACCGGTGCTGGAGACCTTTGCTGGCGACCCGCGGGCCTATCGCGTCCGCGGCACGACGATTGCGCTGCGCGTCGATCAGTCGTCGGTCGTCATCGTCCGTCCCGTGCCCGCTGTGGCGGCGGCAGAGAGGAGACAGCAGGCATGAGTGGTCACGACTGCGAGGCGTGCCCCGTGGCGGCGGAACTGTCGCCGCTGGGCGTGCAGGTCGGCGGCGTCGATCGGGTGCTGGCGCTGGCCGGCAATCCCAACACGGGCAAGAGCACGCTGTTCAACGCGCTGACGGGGCTCCGCCAGCACACCGGCAACTGGCCCGGCAAGACCGTCACGCGCGCCGAAGGCGGGTTCTCGTACGACGCAGTGCGTTACAAGATCGTCGACCTGCCAGGCACCTACTCGTTGCTGTCGGCCTCGCAGGACGAGGAGGTGGCGCGGGACTTCATCCTCTTCGGGCAGCCCGACGCCGTGATCGTGGTGACCGATGCCAGCGCGCTGGAGCGCAACCTCAATCTCGCGCTCCAGGTGCTGGAGATCACCGATCGCGTCGTGATCGCGGTCAACCTCATGGACGAGGCGCGTCGGAAGGGCATCGACGTCGATGCCCGCAGCCTGGCCCGCGACCTCGGCGTGCCGGTGATCCCGATCGTCGCGCGCACGAGCGAAGGCCTGCACGCGCTGCTGACGGCGGTCGGCGGCGTCTCGAGCGGCGCCATCGCGACATCACCGCTGCGGGTGACCGGCACCCCGGAGTTCGAGCGGGCCGTGCGCGAGCTGATGACGCACATCGAGGCGGCGGCACCCGGCGTCCCCAACAGCCGCTGGCTGGCGATTCGCCTGCTCGATGGCGATGCGCGCGTGGAGGACGCGCTGCGCACCGGGGAGCTGGCGCGGCTGGTGTCGCGCCAGCAACAGCGCGACGTCCGGTTCAGCAAGCAGATCGCGCTGCAGGGAGCGCAGTAAGGATGCCGGAATGCCGGGAATGCCGGAATGCTGAAGAAAAGAGGGACGAAGGGGAAAGGCCCAAGGCCCAAGACCCATGGCCCGCAGCGAAAGGCCGACGTCCTGACACCCGTCGACCGGAAGAGCAACGCAGATGACTGACGAGACAGTGCAGGCGCCTCGTGCGGCGGCATCACCGGACGAGGTCCTGGCGCGGGCGCGGGAGTTGCGGCGGCAATTGAGTGGCGGGTTCCGCGAGGAAGCCGTCAAGTCGCTCTATGCCGAGGCGGAGCGCGTGGCGCAGCGCGCCGTGACGCGGAGCGGCGACGCGCGCGCGCGCGACCTCGATCAGCGCATCGACCATCTCGTGACCTCGCCCTGGTTCGGCCTGCCGATCATGCTGGTGCTGCTGGCCGTGATCTTCTGGCTGACGATTGCCGGCGCCAACGTGCCGTCGGCGCTGCTGGCGCAGGGGCTGTTCTGGATCGAGGACCAGGCCGCGGGGCTGTTCGACGCCGCGGGCGTGCCATGGTGGATCACCGGCTTCGTCTGGCACGGGGTCTATCGCGGGCTCGCGTGGGTGGTCAGCGTGATGCTGCCGCCGATGGCGATCTTCTTCCCCCTGTTCACCGTCTTCGAGGACCTCGGCTACCTGCCACGCGTCGCCTTCAACCTCGACTTCCTCTTCCGCCGGGCCGGCGCCCACGGCAAGCAGGCCCTGACCATGGCCATGGGGTTCGGCTGCAATGCGGCCGGCGTCATCGCCACGCGCATCATCGACTCGCCGCGCGAGCGACTGGTCGCCATCCTCACCAACAACTTCGTGCCGTGCAACGGGCGCTTCCCCACCCTGATCATGCTCGGCACGATCTTCGTCGGCGCCTCCTTCGCACCGGCGCTCGCCTCCATCGCGGCCGCCGCGGCGGTGGTCGGCGTGGTGCTGCTCGGCATCGGGTTCACGCTGCTGATGTCGTGGGTGCTGTCGCGCACGATCCTGCAGGGCGAAGCCTCGGCCTTCACGCTCGAACTGCCGCCGTATCGCCGCCCCAACATCGGCCGCATCATCTACACGTCGCTGATCGATCGCACGCTCTTCGTGCTGTGGCGCGCGATGTGGACCGCCGCCCCCGCCGGGGCCGCCATCTGGCTGCTGGCCAACATCCGGTGGGGCGACCAGTCACTGGCCGCGATCACGGCCGGCTGGCTCGACCCCTTCGGGCGCGCGCTCGGCCTCGACGGCGTCATCCTGCTCGCTTACGTGATCGCCATCCCGGCCAACGAGATCGTCGTGCCGACGCTGGTGATGGCCTACATGGGCACGGGCATGATGACGGAGATGGAAGGGCTCGACGACCTGCGTCGGCTCCTCGTCGATCAGCAGGGCTGGACGATGCTGACGGCGGTGAACCTGATGCTGTTCTCGCTGCTCCACAACCCGTGCGCGACGACGATCCTGACCATCTACAAGGAGACGCTGAGCGCGAAGTGGGCCACGGTGGGCGCCCTGCTGCCGCTCGGCACCGCGTTCCTGGTCTGCTTCCTCACGGCGACGATCGCCCGAGCGCTGGGCTGGGGCATCTAGGCCACGCGAACGTCGGCGAGCCCGCTCGCTGAACCGTCGACGTGAACGTCGACGGCTACAGCCTCCGGCGGAGCCGTCGCGCGACAGGAACCCGTCGAGGCAGGTCGGTATCTCCGCGCAATGGCGAGGACCGTCCCTGTTTTGAGCGCACCGCGACGACTGTAGCCGTCGACCTTCAGGTCGACGGTCATGCCAGGTCGTGAAGGGGAGACCGGTCTACGGGACTGGCCGGCGGAAGAGCGATTTCTCGGGCTCGTTCGGACGCGACGGCGCCGGCTCGGGCACCGGGGCGCCGGTCCATCTGTGGACGAACACGCGCGTCGGATCGTCCTCGGGCATGAGCAGGAGGTCCTGACCGGCGACGGCCATGCCTTCGGCGGTCAGCACGACACCGCGGTCGGTGCGGCCCACCACGGTCCGTTCGCGCAGGTCGAGCGTCGGCCACTCCAGCAGGTCGACCACCCCTTGATCGCCGATCAGGCCGGCCGCCAGCAGGCCCTCGGGCGTCCAGTGCAGGTCCTGGTAGCGCGCCGATCCGTCGTGCTCGACGACCCTCGACTGGGTCCCGTCGAACGTCCACTCGTAGAACAGCCGCGCATCCCAGTTGCAGCCGATCAGCGCGCCTGACGTCACGGCCACGGCGCCGATGTGGTCGGCGACCGGGAAGCGGGATCGCTCGGCCAGCGTGCGGGCGTCCCGGCACTGCACGACGCTCGTGGACGACCGTCGATACTCCGCGACGGGCAGCCAGAGCGCGTCTCCGAGGCGGCCCAGCCCGCCGGGGTGGTAGCGCGGGCCGTCCTGGACCTCCATCCGCTGGATCACGGCGCCGTCCGAGGCCCGAAACGCCACCAGGAGGCCCTTCTTCGCCTCGCGCAGCACCGAGGTGACGAACCACGTGGCGCCATCGGGGCTGGCCGTGATGCCCTGCGGGTGGTCGAGCACGCCGTTCAGCGTGACCGTGCGGGTCAGTGCGCCGAGCGAGCCCGACCGTACCGACACCTGCTGGGCCGCAAGGGCCGAGCTGGCCCAGGCCGGCCCGGCCAGCCCGAGAAGGGCAAGAAACGTGCGGCGGGAGGCGGGCAGGGTGCTCGGAGCCATGTCGAGATCTGACTCGCTCCCGCGGCCGGACGCAAGGGCTGCGGATCGTCATTGCGGATCGCGCGGCCGGATGGCAGACTCACGAACGTTGTCCTCGTACACCCCGTCACACCGGCCGCGCTCGGGCCGTGCGTCACGTCAGCCCGAGGTGCCGGTGCCCTTCCGGTACCAGTTCAGCGAGGCGGACTGCGTCCCGACGACGTTCCTCAACGGCATCGCCCGGCTGTTCGGCCGCGGCGAGATTCCGCCGCTGGTGATTCAGCGCGTCTACACGTACACCCTCAACGGCGTCAGTCGCAGCAACACGCTCGGCGACGGCACCGACGAGTGGGGCATCCGCGTGACGGCCGAGTGGCTGGGCAACTACAAGGAAGGCAAGTTCGCCGTCAAGACCGAGTACCTGCGCGGCACCGAGGTCCACGTCAAGCGGGGCAACCAGTTGGTGGCCTGCCTCAACACCGGCGGCGTCGGGCTGTGCAACCTGCACATCGGCGGCGGCATCTGGCACTACGTCCTGGCGATCAAGGCCGACCCGGAAGGGCTGTCGTTCTTCGACCCGTACTTCCAGCGCACGGTGAAGGGCCTCGGCGGATCGGCGCAGCGGCTGCACGACGACCCGGACGGCGCCAACCTGTGGGTCGAGCGCGACTGGCTGGACACGTACAGCAATCGCAAGCGCTACTGCTTCGGCTCGATCCGCAATCGGGAAGCCGTCCTGCTCTGGCGCCGTCAGCGCAAGCGCTGACCTCCGTTTCGTCACGAGATTGGGACGGCGAGCCGGCCATCAGCTACGCTGGTGCCCGTCGATGCCTCCCGAGACCGCCCAGGGCCCCCGTTCCCGCCTCGCTCTCCTGACCGGCGTGGCCCACGACGAGCGCGCGGCGCTGGCGTGGAGCTTCCTGTACTTCTTCTCACTGCTCTGCGCGTACGGCCTGCTGCGCCCGCTGCGCGAAGAGATGGGCGTGCGGCACGGCGTGGCCAACCTCCAGTGGCTGTTCAGCGGCACGTTCGTCTGCATGCTGCTGGCGCAGCCGCTCTACGGCGCGCTGGTCTCACGCTTCCAGCGGCGCGTGTTCCTGCCGGTCGTCTACGGCTTCTTCATCGCCTGCCTGCTGGTCTTCTACGGGGTGTTCCTGCTCGATCGGGGCATGACCATCGCGGTGCCGGCCTTCTTCATCTGGGTGAGCGTCTTCAACCTGTTCGTGGTGTCGGTGTTCTGGAGCTTCATGTCCGACATCTTCACCACCGACCAGGCCAAGCGGCTCTACGGCATCATCGCCGCCGGCGGCACCTGCGGCGCGCTGGCCGGTCCCCTGCTGACCGCCGTGCTGGTGGAGCGTGTCGGCGTGCCGCAGCTGATGCTGATCTCGGCGCTGCTGCTGGCCGGGGCGCTGGTGGCCATCCTCCGCCTCCTGCCGTGGGCCACGGAGCGGCGCGGCGCCGACCGCGCCATCGGCGGTACGGTGCTCGCCGGGGCGCGACTCGTCGTCGGCTCGCCGTTCCTGCGGCTCATCGCCGGCCTGCTGCTCCTCTACGTCACGGTCAACACGATCCTCTACTACCAGCAGGCGGCCGTGGTCGCCGCGGCCTTCACCGATTCGGCGGCGCGCGCCGCCTACTTCGCCCGCATCGATTTCGCGGTGAACGCGCTCACCGTGGTGACGCAGATTGCCGTCACCCGCGTGCTGCTGACCCGGTACGGCGTGACGCCCTTGCTGATGCTCTCGCCACTGGTCGTCGCCACGGGGTTCGCGTGGCTGGCGGCGTCGCCGACGCCGCTGCTGCTGGCCGGCATCCAGGTGGTGCACCGGGCCGGGAACTTCTCGCTGATCGCCCCCGCGCGCGAGAGCCTGTTCACGCGCGTCGATCGCGAGAGCCGTTACAAGGCCAAGGCGTTCATCGACACGGCGATCTACCGCGGCGGCGACCTCGTCAACGGATGGGTGATGGCCGGCATCGTGGCCGCGAAGATGCCCCTCGGCGAAGTCGCGATCATCGGCCTGGTGGTGGCCAGCGCCTGGGCGGTCCTGGGCTGGCGGGTCGGGCGCACGCACGACCAGCATCTGGCGTCGGCCGGGGCCGCGGCGACGCCGGCCCCAGCCAACTCGTAGTCGGGACTGGCAGGACACGCCGCGCCTGCGGCGAGCGACAGCACTCTGGAGGTCATGATGACGATGACACGACGCGAATTCCTCGGGACGACCCTGGCGGTCGCCGCGACCACGACCCTGCCAACCAGCGGCCGGGCCGCAGCTCCGCTGAAGGTGCTGGTGCTGGGCGGCACCGGCTTCCTCGGCCCCCACACCGTGCGGCGGCTCCAGGAACGAGGGCATACGGTCACGCTGTTCAACCGTGGCCGCACGAACCCGGGGTTGTTCCCCGACATCGAGAAGCTGCGCGGCGACCGCAAGACGGATCTGAAGGCGCTCGAGGGCCGCAAGTGGGACGCGGTGCTGGACCCGTCCGCGTACATCCCTGCGGACGTGACGCGCAGTGCCACGCTGCTGGCGCCCAATGTCGGCCACTACCTGCTGATCTCCACGATCTCGGTCTACAAGACCCTGAACACGCCGGGTATGGACGAAACGGCACCGCTCGCCACGCTCGCCGATCCGACGGTGGAGCAGGTCACCGGTGAGACGTACGGCGGGTTGAAGGTGCTGTGCGAGCAGGCCGCCGAGAAGGCGATGCCCGGCAAGACCACGGTCATCCGCCCCGGGCTCATCGTCGGCCCGGGCGACACGACCGACCGCTTCACGTACTGGCCCGTGCGCGTGGCGCGCGGCGGCGAGGTGCTGGCGCCCAACGCCCCGAGCGACTACGTGCAGTGCATCGACGTCCGCGACCTCGCGAACTTCATCGTCTCGTGCCTGGAACAGCGGACGACGGGGATCTACAACGCGGATGGCCCGCAGGCCGGCCTGACGATCGGGCGGCTGCTCGAGACCAGCAAGCAGGTCGCGAAGTCCGACGCGACGTTCGTGTGGGTGCCGACGGCGTTCCTCGAGGCGCAGAAGGTGCGCCCCTGGAGCGACATGCCGGTGTGGGTGCCGCTGACGGGCGACGAGGCCGGCGGCGGGCAGGTCAGCGTCAAGGCGGCGATGGCCCGGGGCCTCACGCACCGACCGCTGGCCGACACGGTGCGGGACACGCTGGCCTACGTCGACACGTGGCCGGCGGAGCGAAAGGCGAGACTGAAGGCGGGGCTGACACCGGAGCGCGAGGCGGAGGTGCTGGCGGCGTGGAAGGCGAAGGTGTAACTTCGGAATTTCAGAATTTCAGAAGGTCCTGCCAACCGAGCGCTTCGAAGTTTGGCGGTGCCCATGAAGTTCTGCCATCGTGAAATTCTGACATTCCCTCAGACGTTCCCCTTTTTCATGGCGTCGATCAGGTAATCGCACGAGCGCACGGCCAGCGCCATCATGGTCAGCGTCGGGTTGACGTAGCCGACGCTGGGCATGCTGGCGCCGTCCACGACGAACAGGTTCTTCACGTCGTGGGTCTGCTGGAACTGGTTCAGCACCGAGGTCTTCGGATCGGCGCCCATGCGCGCGATGCCCACCTCGTGACTCGCCCAGCGCGGCGCCCAGGTGATGCGGATGTTGGATCCGCCGGCCGCCTCGAGCATCTCGGCGGCCTGCTCTGCGCCGTCGCGCATCATGGCGCGATCGGTCTCGGAGAACCGCATGTCGATCCTGATGGCCGGGATGCCCCAGGCATCGACCGCCTGCGGGTCGATGGTCACCTGGTTGCGCGCGTCGGGCACCGGCTCGCCGAAGCCGCCAAGGCTGACCGAGGTGCGACCGCTGGCCTTGACCGCGGCGACGTAGGCGGCGCCGAACCCGCCGGCGTCCGGCTCGATCGACGTCGAGCCGCCCCCCTGATAGCCGTAGCCACGCGGAAACCGTGGGTCGGGTTTCTGCGGGTCCAGGTTGCGGAACCGCGCGACGAACAGGCCCGTCGGTTTGCGCGGCGCGTTCTGATCGGCCGGCTGGTGGAAGGCCGGGAAGTCCGCCGAGGCGCCGAAGCCGGTGAAATGCGACAGCAGGTACTTGCCGAGGACGCCGCTCGAATTGGCGAGCCCGGCCGGGTCCTGCGGCCCGGCGGAGTTCAACAACAGGCGCACCGACTCGAACGCCTGCGCCGCCAGGATGACGACGCGCCCATGGACCTCGTGGTGCGCCCGCGTCGCCCGGTCGACGTACCGGATGCCGGTGGCGCGTCGCGTCTGCGGGTCCATCAGGACCTGCGCCGCCATCGCCTGCGTGATGATGCGGCAGCGTCCCGTCTTCTCGGCGTCGAGCACCGTGGTGTACGCCGCGTTGAAGTAGGAGAAGGTGGCGCAGCCGCGCTCGCACGGCCCGCACATGTGGCACGTCGGGCGCCCGTTGATCGATGCGGTCAGGTTCGCGGTGCGCCCCTGCGTGACGGTGCGCCCCATGCCGGCCCCGATGGTGGCGCGCACATGGGCCTCGACGCACGAGAAGCCCATGGGCGGCTGCAGGCGCTGGTCGGGCAGTTGCGGAATGCCTTCGTTGATGCCGGTGATGCCGACGTAGCGCTCGACCTCGTCGTAGTAGGGCGCGAGGTCGGCCGCCGACAGCGGCCAGTCGATGCCGAAGCCGTCACGCGAGGCCGCACGGAAATCGATGTCGCTGTAGCGATAGCTCTGGCGCCCCCACACGTGCGTCCGGCCGCCGACGATGCGCATCCGCCCGACCCAGGGGAACGGCTGTCCCGGCGGGGTCGTGTACGGCTCGTCGATGTCGTTGACGAACCAGTCGGCATTCCACTCCGTGAGGGGGTAGCCGGCCGCCTGCTGCGGCTGCGTGCGCGCGATGACGGCCTTGGTGCGGGCCCGCAGCGGCAAGGCATGCGCCGGGATGTGCTCGCGGAAGTCTTCCGGACCGAAGGCACGTCCGGCGTCCAGCACGACGACGCGCAACCCCGCCTCGGTCAGACGCTTGGCCGCCCAGCCTCCCGTGGCGCCCGCGCCGACGATGACGACGTCGGCCGGGTGGGCACGCGTGCCCACCGCCTGCAGGCTGCTGGCGGCCGCGGCCTGCCCCCCGACTCCCGTGTGCCGATTCCCGTCCATCCCCATCTCAGTGCGTCGTCTCGCCATCGGGCGAGGGCGCGGTGAGCACGAGGGCGCCAGCCGCCGTCACCACGATGGTGTGTTCCCAGTGGGCCGTCCAGCCGCCGTCACGCGTCGCGATGGTCCAGCGGTCGCGGCCGACCCGGACGGCGCCGGAGCGCTCGGCGACCAGCGGTTCGACGGCGATGACGAGGCCGTCGGTCAACAGCGGCGACACCCCACCCGGGTCGTAGTTCGGCACTTCGGGCGGCTCGTGGATGGTCCGGCCGACGCCGTGTCCCGTCAGGTCGCGAATCACGGAGAAACCGTCGCGGCGCACGTGGCGATCGATGATGGCGCCGAGGGCGTGCACGGGCAACCCGGGGCGCACCGCGGCCAGCGCTGACGCGAGAGCGCGTTCGGCCGACTGGGCGAGGCGACGGCCCCGCGAGGTCGACGGCTCGACGGGCACGGTGATGGCCCCATCGGCGATGAAGCCGTCCAGTTGCGGCGTCACGTCGATCTTGACCAGATCGCCGGCCCGCAGGCGCGTGCGGGTCGGCAAGCCGTGGACCACGGCGTCGTTGACGCTGATGAACGCCGCGCAGGGGGCGTCATAGACCACGACCGGCGCGGCGCGTGCCCCATGACGCCGGAGGATGTCGGCGCCGACGGCCTCGATGTCGGCCGGGGTCGCGCCGGGGACCACGGCCTCGCGCATCGCGGCAAGGGCGTCGGCCACCACCCGGCCGGCACGCTGCATGCCGGCAAGCTCGTCCTGGGTCGTGATGGACATGGGTCGACGATACACCACGGCCCAACCCTTTCTCCTTTCTCCTTTGTCCTTTCTCCCCTTGGCCCTTCAGCCTTCAGCCTTCAGCCTTCGCCCTTCGCCCTTCGGCATTCGGCGTTCGGCATTTCTTTGATACCGTTCTCCCGCCTCCCGCCGTCGCGGGGCAGACAGAGGAGCGAGACGCACGTGCAGGGAGTGTTTTCGGTACTCGCCACGCCGTTCAGGCAGGGCGCCGACGTGGATGTGGAGAGCTTGCGGCGGTACGTCGAGCACTTCATCGGGGCGGGCGTGACGGGGTTCACGGCCCTGGGGGTCCTCGGCGAGGCCGCACGCCTCACCGAGCGCGAGCGCGCGCTGGTGCTCGACACGGTGCTCACCCAGGTCAACGGGCGCGTTCCGGTCGTGGTCGGGACCACCACCGAAGGGCTGCACACCTGCCTCGAACTGAGCAAGGCCGCCCAGCAGGCCGGCGCGACGGCCGTGATGGTGAGCCCCCCGCGGGCGCCGAAGCTGAACTCGGCCAGCGTGAAGGCCCATTTCGCCGCCCTCGCCGACGCACTGACGATCCCGATCGTCATCCAGGATTTCCCGCCCGTGTCGGGCTTCACGATGGAAGCCTCGCTGCTCGTGCAGATTGCCCGGGAGATCCCCGCGGCGCGCACCATCAAGCTCGAGGACCCGCCGACGCCCCTCAAGACGGCCCGTCTCCTCGACGCGGCCGGCGACATGCCCCTGACCATCTTCGGTGGCCTGGGCGGCGTCTACCTGCTCGAGGAGTTGATGGCCGGGTCGGCTGGGGCCATGACCGGCTTCGCCTTCCCCGAGATCCTCGTCGGCATCGTCAGCCGCTGGCATGCCGGCGACACGGAAGGAGCCGCCGACCTGTTCTACAAGACCGTGCCGCTCATGCGTCTCGAGTTCCAGGAAGGCATCGGCATGGCCGTGCGCAAGGAGGTGCTCAAGCGTCGTGGTCTCATCGCCGACGCCTCCACGCGGGCACCCGGCGCCACCATCGACCCCGGCACGAAGGCGGCGCTCGACCGCTTGATCACGTGGACCGCCGCACAGGAAGGACTCGCATGGATCTCGGCTTGACGGGCAAGGTGGCGATGGTGGGTGGTGCGAGCCGCGGGCTGGGCCTGGCGGTGGCGCGCGCACTGGTGGCCGAGGGCGCGCAGGTCTCCATCGCCTCGCGCGATGCGCTCCGCATCGATGCGGCCGCCGCCGCGCTGCGCGAAGGCACGCCCGGCGCGCAGGTGCTGGCGGTGCCAGCCGACCTGCGGACGGCCGACGACATCACCACGTGGCACGAGGCGACGATGGAACGCTTCGGCGGCGTGGACCTGCTGTTCGTGAACACCGGTGGGCCGCCGCCCGGGCCGGTGCTGTCCTTCGACGACCACGCGTGGCAGCAGGCCGTCGACCTGCTGCTGCTGAGCGCCATTCGCATGGTGCGGCTCGCGGTGCCGGTGATGGCCTCACGCGGTGGTGGCAGCATCCTGATGACGACGTCGTCGGCCGTCAAAGAGCCGATTCCCAACCTCGCGCTGTCCAACGTGGTGCGGGCCAGCGTGTCGGCGCTGGTGAAGACGCTGTCGAACGAACTGGCGCCCCAGCGCATCCGGGTCAACAACCTGGTGCCTGGCCGGATTGACACCGACCGTGTGCGGGAACTGGACGAGGGCCGGGCGAAAGCGGCGAGCATCAGTCTCGAGGAACAGCGCACCCGCATGGAAGCGACCATTCCGCTCGGCCGCTACGGCGCCCCCGACGAATTCGGCAAGGCCGCGGCCTTCCTGCTGTCGGACGCGTCGGCCTACACGACCGGAGCCATCGTGCAGATCGACGGTGGCCTGCTCAAGGGCGTCTGGTAAGGAGCGACGAACATGCATCCTGTGCGCAGCCTGCTGCTCGCCGCGTCCGAGAACCGGTGGATGCGGGCCAACGCCACTACCCTGCCGGTCTTCCGCAAGGCCGTGAAACGCTTCATGCCCGGCGAGCGGCTGGACGACGCCCTCGAGGCGGCCGACACGCTGCGCCGGCAGGATCGCATCGCCACGATCTTCACGCGCCTCGGCGAGAACGTCACCGAGATGGCCGAAGCCGACGCCGTCACCGAGCACTACCTCGAGGCGTACGGCCGCATCGCCCAGGCCGGCCTCGACACCCAGATCTCGGTCAAGCTGACGCAACTCGGCCTCGACATCGACCCGGCGCGGTGTCGCGACCACGTCCGGCGACTGGCGGCCCGCGCGGCGGAACAGGGGGCGATCCTCTACATCGACATGGAGCAGCATCCCTATGTCGATGCCACGCTGGCGCTGTATCACGCCGTGCTCGCCGAGTACCCCAACGTCGGCGTGTGCCTGCAGGCGTACCTGTATCGCACCGCGAAGGATCTCGAGGCCATCATCGGGGCCGGTGGGGCCGTGCGCCTCGTGAAGGGCGCCTACAAGGAACCTGCGAGCGTCGCCTTCCCGAAGAAGGTGGACGTCGACGCCAACTACCTCTCGCTGGCGAAGGCGATGATCGGCGAACCGGCACGGACCCGCGGCTTCCGCGCCGTGTTCGGCACCCACGACGTGTCGATCATCGATGCGATCCAGCAGCACGCCAAGGCCACCGGCGTGCCCAACGACGCCTGCGAGTTCGCGTTGCTCTACGGCATCCAGCGCAGCGTGCAGCAGCAACTCGGGCGCGACGGCTACGGGCTGCGCGTGCTGATCAGCTACGGCGAGTACTGGTTCCCGTGGTACATGCGGCGCCTGGCCGAGCGCCCCGCCAACGTCTGGTTCGTCGCTCGCACGATGTTTGCCAGGTAGTCGGAAACCGGGAACCGGGCACCGGCAACCGGGCCACGGCGGCTGACGTCTGGTTCAGGCGTCCTTGAACGGTTGCACCAGCAGGCGGTCGAGTCGCTGGTCGTCGGCACTGCGGAAGTGCGAGACGCCGAGGGTCATCGTCTCGTGCGGCTCGGTCGGCTGGTCGCGGTAGGTGCCGAAGAGGCGGTCCCACCACGGCACGTTGAAGCCGTAGTTGTGGTCGGCCTCCCGGCGGTCTACCGAGTGATGCACGCGATGCATGTCCGGCGTGACGACGAGCAGGCGCAGGACGCGGTCCACCGGCGCCGGCAGGGCGAGGTTGGCGTGGTTGAACATCGACGTCGCGTTCAGCAGCACCTCGAACAGGATCACCGCACCGACCGGGGCGCCGATGGCGACGGTCGCGATCCCCTTCAGTCCCAGTGACAGCAGATACTCGAGCGGATGGAATCGCACGCCTGTCGTGACGTCCACATCGACGTCGGCGTGGTGCACCCGATGCAAGGGCCAGAGCCACGGCACCTTGTGCATGGCCACGTGCTGGGCATAGACGAGCAGGTCGAGCACGACGATGCTGCCGACCCAGGCGACGGCCGTCGGCTGCGGCCACGCGTGGAGGAGGCCCCAGCCGCGTGATTCGGCCAGCACGGCCGCCGTCACCGCCCCGGCCGGCGCAGCCACGCGCATGGCGACGGCGCCGATCCCGACCAGCGCCAGATTGCCGGGCCACCGACGCCCGCGGTGCAGCTCGCGCCGCCGCTTCGGCCGGAGGGCCTCGGCCAGTGCCATCCCGCCCAGCACGCCCACGAACACCGCCAACCGGATTGCCGCCTCGCCCGTCATCGTCCTCCCAGAGTATGCTGTGCGCGTTCCCCGACTCCGTGCCGGCGTCTCGCCAGTGCCCGCCGACACCCCGTCGGGCATGGCTTCCTTACCGTACGACGCTCACGGAGAGTCCCATGACCCGCCAACCCTCGCGGCGACGCTTTCTCGCCCATTCCGCGGCTGGTGCCGCGGCCACCCTCGGCGCCGCGGCCAGCGGCGCGTCCGTGCTCTCCGCGCAGTCGCAGGACCGCGTGGCCGGGGCCAACCGGCGCGTCCGGGTCGGACTCATCGGCTGCGGCGGCATGGGCAACAGCGACCTCCGCGACATGCTCAAGGCCGGGGCCCAGTTGGTGGCGCTGTGCGACGTCGACGACCGCCAGGTGACCAAGACCGCCGCCAGCATGGCGAAGATGTTCAACCAGACCGCCGAGCTGACGACGCGGGATTTCCGCAAGGTCCTCGATCGCAAGGACATCGACGCCGTGATCGTCGGCACCCCGGACCACTGGCACGCGCTGCCGACGGTGATGGCCTGCCAGGCCGGCAAGGACGTCTACGTCGAGAAGCCGCTCGCCCTGACCATCGGTGAAGGCCGCGTGATGGTGGATGCCGCCCGCACGCACGGCCGCGTCGTGCAGATGGGCACGCAGCAGCGCAGCGCGAAGCATTTCGCCGACGCCGTGGCCTACGTCAAGAGCGGCGCGCTCGGCAAGATTCGCCTCGTGAAGACCTGGGCCTACCAGGACTGGATGGGCAACATCCCGCACAAGCCGGATGGCGCCGCCCCCGCCGAGGTCGACTACGACATGTGGCTCGGGCCCGCGAAGCAGCGGCCGTACAACGAGAACCGCTTCCACTTCAACTTCCGCTGGTACTACGACTACTCCGGTGGGCTGATGACCGACTGGGGCGCCCACATGATCGACATCGCCAACTGGGGCATGAACGTCAAGGCCCCGAAGGCGGCGATGTCGGTCGGCGGCAAGTTCGGCTTCCCGGACGATGCCGAGGAGACGCCGGACACGCAGCAGGCCCTGTGGGAGTGCGACGGCTTCTCGATGGTCTGGGAGCATGCCACGGCGATCGGCCAGGGCCCCTACATGCGGGATCACGGCGTGGCGTTCCACGGCAACAACGGCGTGCTCGTCGTCGATCGCGGCGGCTGGGAAGTGCTGCCGGAGACCGAGACGGTCAAGGGCAAGAAGTCGTACCGCATGGCCGGCGAGCCGCGCAAGGGGACGGGCGGCGAAGACTCGCACCTCAAGCACGTGCAGGATTTCCTCGACTGCATGGACACGCGCAAGGCGCCGCGATCGGACGTCGAGGTCGGCCACAACTCGATGATCGCCTGCCATCTCGCCAACATCGCCTTCCGCCTGAACCGCCGGGTCCAGTGGGATGTCGACGCGGAGCGCTTCGTCGGCGACGAGGACGCCCAGCGCCTCGTGATGCCCCAGTACCGCGCGCCGTGGGCGCTCCCGAAGATCAGCAAGCCCACGTCGTCGGCCTCACGCTAGACGGACGGGCGCCCCTGCCCGGGGCGCCCCCTCCGCCCCTGGCCGGGTGAACGACCGCGCGTCGCGGACACACCGCTGTCGCCGGAATGGCGTATAAAGCGGGGCTATGCCGCTGCTGCTCAGTCCCTCGCCCACTCGTCGCCAGTTCCTCGCCGCTGCCGGGACCGCCGCCGTCAGCCTGACGTTTGCGCCCCGCGCCCGCGCCCAGGGTGGCACGAGTCCACTTCGTCTCGCGCTGCTGTCGGACACGCACATCCCTGCCGACGCGACGGAGACGTACCGGGGCTTCTCCCCCGTCGAGAATCTGACGAAGGTGGTGCCGCAGGTGGTGGCCGCCAACATCGACGGCACGCTGCTCGGTGGCGACCTCGCGCGCCTGAAGGGGTTGCCCGAGGACTACGCGCGGCTCAAGGGCCTGCTCGCGCCAGTGATGGCCAAGGGGCCCGTGGGCATGGTGCTCGGCAACCACGACCATCGCGCCAACTTCTTCGAGGCGTTTCCGGCCCTCAAGCCGGCGACGGCCGTCGTTGCGAACAAGCACACCGCTACGCGAGAGGCCGGCGGGTTGCGCTTCGTGCTGCTGGACTCGCTGCTGGCTCCGGACGTCACCCCCGGCCAGCTCGGCAACGCCCAGCGCGCGTGGCTCGCGAAGGAACTGAGCGCGTCCGCGCAGCCGACGGTGATCCTCGTCCACCACACGCTGGGCACGAACGACGGCGAACTGATGGACGCCGACCGCCTGTTCGATGTGCTGCGTCCGCACCGCCACGTCAAGGCGATCGTCTACGGCCACTCGCACAAGTACGAGGTGATCGAGCGCGAGGGACGACAGCTCATCAACCTCCCCGCCGTCGGCTACAACTTCAACGACAACGAACCGGTCGGCTGGGTCGAGTCGGTGTGGACCAGCGAGGGCGTCGACCTGACGCTGCGCGCCATCGGCGGCAACCAGTCCGCCAACGGCCAGACCACCTCGGTGCACTGGGAGTGAAAGGACGTGAGAGGACGGAGGAGAGAGGAAGGAGGACGGAGGGAGGACGGAGGGAGGACGGAGGTCAGAGGATGGAAATAAGTTGAAAGGCGTCGCCTCGGTCCTGCTTCGCACCTTTGACCTCTGACCTCCGTCCTACCTCATTCCTTACTCCTCGGTCCTCCGTCCTCATCGGGGGGGACGCGCGCGAATCTGACGCGTCCCTCGGCCTGGGTCAGTCCCAGCACGACGAAGGGGCGGACTGGATCCGCGGCAGGGAGCCCCGCCATCGGCTCGGTGGTCCACTCGACGACCACGCCACCGGGCTCGGTGGTCACGCGGGCGACGCGGGGCGTCGCGGGCGGGCCGTCCTCGGCGACGATGGCGACCAGCGTGACGCGGGAGAAGTCGATGTCGGGCGCCGGCTGCCGGGTCGGGAGGGCGAGCCAGAAGGCCTTCCAGTCGCGCTCGGTGCGAATGACCTGCGGGCCGCGCACCTCGTGCCTGGTGAACGGGCCGTGCGCGACCGGCAGCGGGGTCACGGGCTGCCCCGTCGGCAGCGCCGCCCGACTGCCAGGGAGCGCCGGCGTGATGGTCAGCGGGATCGCATGCGTCAGCGTCCCCTTCCCTGTCGGGCGTCGCGCCTCGACGACCATCGTGTAGGCGCCTGGTGCGAGGTCGTCGGTGGTCAGCACGCCCGTCGCCCGACGATGCACGGGACTGGCGGCAGGGTCGAGCCCGGCCTCCTGCTCGCGCACCGTGGTGCCCGCCGCGTCGATGAGTCGCCCGCGGACGCTGGCGCGCCCCTCCTTCACGGTGTCCCCGGCGATTTCCACCTGGTAGGCCAGCGGATGACCGGCCACGAACGTGCGCGCCAGCGTGGGTCGTACACCAGCGGCGTCCTCGCCCAGCAACGTCGGAACACCGAGCGACAGGTCGTCTGCTGGAGCCTGCATGTCGACCGCGTGCAGGAGCAGGCCTGTCCGCCGGCCGTCGGGCGTGGAAGCGGCGATCCGCAACTGGTGCGCGCCGCGCGCCAGCATCAGCGTGATGCTGCCTTCCCACGGCGCGCCTGTCGACGGCCGGGTCATGGCGAACCGCTCGACGACGGCGACCGTGCCCGTGTCGTCGGCGGCCAGCACCAGCAGGTCCATGGTCGACGCGTCGAGTGTCGCATCGTCGTCCACCCGGACGGTCAGCAGGACCCGTCCGGGCCCGTCCGAGGTGAATTGCGGTGCCGCATGCGCCTGCAGCGTCAGGGTGCCGAACGGCACGCCGCCCTGGATCACCTCGCGCAGTCGCGCGGTGATGACGTCGGCTGACGGCGATAGCGGGGCGGGCGGCCTGTCACCGGGCGTCACCACGAAACTGCGGCGCGCCGACACCTTCGCGCCGCGCCGCTTCACCTTGACCTCGATCTTGTGCGAGCCCGCGACCGCCGAGGCGGCGGACTCGTACGCCAGCACGTAGGCCGACAGGTTCTGCGTCACGATCTCGCTGGCGAGCTTCTCCACGTTGTTGGCGTTCTGGATCCAGCGTCCACCCGTGTCGCGCGCGACCTGGGTGAGTGGCACCCCCACCATGTCGTCGGTGTTGAGGTCCATGGTCGAACCGCCGCGGCCGCCGAACTGCGTGTCGGCGGTGCCCGCGCGCATGCGTCCACCGGTGCGGCGGTCGTTGTACACCGGCCGGCCGTCGCTCGGCGCGACGTTCTCCCTGGGGTCGATGGCGTAGACGGTCACGTCGCCGCGGAGCAGGCGCTGCAGGCCCGCCGACTGCGCGGCGCGATTGCGTTCGGGGTCGAGGGGCGACACCCCCATGTCCGTGACGAACCAGAGCAGCACCTTGCGACGGGATCCGGTTCTGGCGAAGAGCTCACCGACGGCCTCGAGCGCATGCGCACGGCGCGCGGCACGGGTCGGATCGAGGCAATCGGGCGAGTCCGCGCCGCCACTGCACGGCGTGTCGACCCAACTCGCCCCGGCCGCGCCCGGCGTGGGCGTCAGGTACTGGCCGCGGAAAGCCTTGACGCGCTCGACGTGCGTCGCGGTCGGGCGTCCGAGCGTGATGAGCGCGCCCCCTTCACCGCTCGTCGTGACGACGCTGACCAGCGCATCGGGCGGGATGGCCCCCAGGACGCCGAGGCCGGCACGGATGGCACGATGCGAGTCGTAGGCGCTGACGTTGAGGTCGTCGAGCAGGAGCACGAAGGCTGGCGCGTCGGCCAGATCGCGGTTGGTGACCACCTCGTCGAGGCGGGCCCCGGCCAGCGACGGAGGAAGGACGGGCGGCCGCCGGGTCGCAGCGGCCGCGGCGGTCGTGGAGAGGAACCGCGCCGACACGATCGGTCGACGCACGCCATCTTCGAGCACCTCGAAGTCGTCCGTCGTCAGGTCGGCGACGGGCCTGTCGCCGTCGCCGGTGACGACGGCCGAGACTTCGACGAGGGACACCTCGGCCCGGAACGTGGGCCGCTCGGGCGTCGGCTGTACCGGCGGCGTCTGCTGCGCAGTGAGGACGACGACCGGTAGTGCCGACAGCAGGAGCGAGGCGATCGCGCCCCTCATCCCTCGGCCCTCCGTCCTACCTCCGTCCTCATTCCTCTCTCCTCCGTCCTTACTCCTGACTCCCGCCGGCCGCCATCAGCTTCTTCGCTTCGGGATCGATGAAGGCCGTCGGCTTCGGTGTCTGGCTGAGGGCGAGGAGGGCGTCGGCATTGGAGGTTCTGCCGGGCTCGACGGTGACGTCGAGGTACATCGAGCCACCGCGGCCCGACTGCTGGTGCACCGTGGCGACGCGAATCTGGTGCGCCCCCGGGGCCAGGTCGATGCACCAGATGGACCGCACCCCGAGTTCGCCGAGCATCTGCACCTGCGCGGGTCCCACCTTGAGTTCCGCCGTCTTCTGCGTGGCGTTGGCCATCTTGCCGTTGCCGTCGATGCTCAGGATGGCCTGTTCGAGGCCGACCCGATCGCCGTCGAGGCCATCGACCAGCGGCCCACCCGCGGTCTCGGTGACCACCGCATAGCGCATCTTGCCCTTGACCTCACCGAGGGCGATCATCTGCACGACCATCGGCAGCGCATCGACCGGGACGATGCCCGACAGCAGCGTGCGCATCGAGGGCGACAGGCTCGACGGCACCTTCTGCGCTTCGCGGTTGGCCGGCGGCGGCATGTACCCCTTGCGGGCGTAGACCTTGACGCCCGGGCGCGTCACCCGCACCTCGATGGGACGGATCTTCGTGCCCTTCACTTCCTTGTCGGGCTCGTAGCCGATGACGTAGTAATCGCTGGCGTCACGGAGCACCCGATCCACCGCACCTGACAGGTCGTTGCCGTCGATGAGCGACACGCCGCCCGTCAGGGCCGCGAGATCGCGGAGCTGATTCTTGGCCTGGAGGAACTGCGTGATGACGTTCGAGAGATCCTCCTGCGCGACTTCGCGGCCACCGAAGCCGCGGGTGTTGCCTTCGCTCGCCGTGTCGACCTGACGGGTGAAACCCTCGATCAGGCGATCGGTCGGCAGGTCCAGGCCGGCCGGGTTCATCGGGTAGATGGCCAGGTCGGCGACCGAGGCGGCCGCCAGGGCATCCAGCATGGCGCCGGTCGTGTCGCCACTCAGCGAGGCCGACGAGGTGATCGACCCGCCCACTGACGACCCCTCGGTGAGGAACACCAGCGACTTGCGACGACCGCCGACCTCACGCACGGCATTGGCGATGCGCGCGATGGCCTCGTAGGCGTCTTCGAGCCGCATGCCCCGCTGCTGCTCGGAGGCCGCCAGACCGGGGGTCCGCATGCCCTGGAGCAGCGGGTTGGAGAAGGTCTGCGGCGTCTGCCGCATCTCGAGGGTCGGGTCCGGCAGGCGCAGGCCGCCAAAGGACTCGACGATCTCCAGCGCACGGCGACGGTCGCGCACGAACCCGGCGGTCGAAATCGTCGAGGAACTGGTCAGGCCGACGAAGAGCAGATCCGAGGGCGCGAGGCTGCCAATCAGGTGGCGCGCCGCGCTGCGCGCCTTCTCCGTGCGGCGGGCATCGATGTGCAGGTCGTCGATCAGGATCCCGATCACCCGCGACGACGAACTCCAGGCGTTGGTGACCAGCGCGTTGGTCACGTTGGGGTCGATCGGCGATTCGACCGTGTCGAGCGGGATCGACCCGCCGTTGTAGGTGTAGGCCGCGAACGACTGGATGTCCTGCTTCCGACCGCCGTCGTAGACCTCGAACTCGCTGGCCTTCAGGTCGCGCACCGGCCGGCCCTCGGCGTCCACGACCAGCGTGCTGACTTCGACGCGAGTGACCTTGAGCCGGAAGGTGGGCCGCTGGTCCGTGCCCACGTTGGTGTCGAGCGCCAGCGTGGGCAGGTCGCGAGCCGTGGGTTGGTTGCGCATGCCGCTCATGATCTGAGCGGAGGCCACAGACGACAGACACAGGACGGCACACGCCAGGATCGGCGGAACGCGGAGAGTCATGATTCGTACCTCGACGCGGGCAGCGGCAAGCGGTGAAGGCCCATTATGCGCCGAACCCGGGTCGCGTTGCAGACGCCGGCTCGTGCCATGCTGCAGGGACGGACACGACGCGGCGCTTTCCGCGGCGTGTCGCCCCTGCTGTCCGCGCGCCTGCGACGGCGGGGCCTGCCCCCGGGGCGCGCCGGCCCGGAGAACGGAGCACACCGTGAACGACGCAGTGCAGTCCACTCC
>LNFM01003187.1_pt1 | contig 33081 bp, 29 predicted proteins | sample 596031 | NCBI WGS metagenome assembly LNFM01 (sample SAMN04254537, study PRJNA301005) | activated carbon metagenome | isolation source: dual media filters at the Ann Arbor, Michigan drinking water treatment plant | place: USA: Ann Arbor | reverse complement strand
CCGACCTCATCATCACGGTCGATAACGGCATTGCCAGCGTGGAGGGCGTGGCACGCGCCAACGCGCTCGGCATGCAGGTGCTGGTCACCGATCATCACCTGCCCGGCGCGCAGTTGCCCGCGGCAGCTGTGATCGTCAATCCAAACCAGCCAGGTTGCGGCTTTCCGAGCAAGCACCTGGCTGGCGTCGGCGTCATGTTTTACGTGCTGACGGCGTTGCGGGCGGAACTGCGCGCGCGCGGTCGCTTCACCGAGGCCACCCAGCCGCGCCTCGATGGCCTACTTGACCTGGTGGCGCTCGGCACGGTGGCCGACGTCGTGCGGCTCGATCGCAACAATCGCATCCTGGTTGCTGCCGGGCTGGAGCGCATGCGCAGTGGCCGGCTGCAGCCGGGGCTGGCGGCGCTGTTCCAGGTGGCCGGCCGCGATGCCCGCACGGCGCAAGCGGGCGACCTGGGCTTTGCCATCGGCCCGCGCATCAATGCCGCCGGCCGCTTGACCGACATGACGGTCGGCATCGAGTGCCTGGTGACCGACGACTTCGACCGCGCGCTGGACCTGGCGCGCCAGCTTGACCAGCTCAACCGCGAGCGCCGCGCGATCGAAGCGGACATGCAGTTCGACGCCATGACCGAACTGGACGCGACTGCGGTGGAGACCCAGCGCACCATCACCTTGTTCAACGAGAGCTGGCACCAGGGCGTGGTCGGCCTGGTGGCCTCGCGCGTGAAGGAGAAGTTCCATCGTCCGACGATTGCCTTTGCGCGCGCCGACGCGCACACGCTGCGTGGCTCGGGCCGCTCGATCGACGGCGTGCATCTGCGCGACACGCTTGATCTCGTGACCAAGGCCGCGCCGACGTTGGTGGACAAGTTCGGCGGCCACGCCATGGCAGCCGGACTGACGTTGCGGCACGACGGACTGGAGCCGTTCACCCGCGCGTTCGAAGCGGCCACGCGACAGACCTGCGACGCCCATCTTTTCACGCGCGTGGTCGCCACCGACGGTCCGCTGCTGGTCGGCGACGTGGGGGTGCCGCTGGTGGAGGCAATCGAGCGCCAGGTCTGGGGCCAGGGCTTTCCGCCGCCGCTGTTCGACAACGAGTTCGCCGTGGCCGAGCAGCGACTGATCAAGGACACGCACTTGAAGCTGACCCTTGAACTGGACGGTCGCCGTTTCAGTGCGATCTGGTTTCGCCACGCCGAGACGCTGCCGACGCGGGTGCGGCTGGCCTACCGGCCGACGATCGATGAATATCAGGGGCAACGCCGCATCAGCCTGCACATCGAGCACGCGGCTTGACGCGATGCCGTCCGACCGATCTGCAACAGCCGTGTCCAATTTTCAGATGCAACCGGATGACGGGTCGCTTACGATCGCGGGCGGTTTGCGCGTCATCCCGGCGCAGCGCCAACTCGACAGGATCGCCACATTGGTGGCAATCGCCACGTCGGGCTGCGTGGTCAATATCCACAGGACCGACCCGGCCGCCGGCTTCGATCCCACGACGGTTCGCCGCCCTGATCCCAAGTTGCCCAAGGTCTTTGTCGACCGCGACCGCTTCCTCGTGGTCGACCAGGAGCCTATTCGCCTGTTCAAGGAAGACGTCAGCAACGGGCGCGTCACGCTCACTTGGCAGCTCGACGCCACCAGCCGTATCACCTTCCCGCAGAACGCGGTGACGTTCCAGAAGCCGGTCGGCGGCGATAGCCGCTACCAGCCGATCGTGCCGACCGGTCTCGAGTGCAAGCTCGGCGAGAAGGCGAAGACGTTCTCCTGCAGCTTTGCCGCGCCGCGCGGCAAGTGGCAGACCAAGTACACGGTCAGCGCGCTTGATGGCAAGGAGCCGGTCGAGATTCTCGATCCGACGATTCTTGGCGACATGTAGCGCAGTTCGCGGCAGAGGGTCGCGGTTCGACGGGGCGCCGCAGTAGCGCGCTAGGCGAAACGAGACAGCGATTGAATCGCCTTGTCGGCCAGTGCGCATTCAGGCAACTGAGTCGCTTGAGCCTGCGCTTGCGTCAGGACTTCCGCCGGAACCTGCGCAGCGATCTGCGCCGCCAGATCGGTCAGGAACAGGTGATCTGCTGGATCACGACGCAGGCTGCGTGCCCTTGCGTGTGCATCCGCGGCCGCCAGCAGGCTGGCGGCATCCTCCCAGGCCTGATGGGCAGCGGCCACCGCGGCGGTCACGAACAGCATCGACTGGGTCGCCAACGGCGAATCCAATCCTTGGATCGCTTCGCTGGCACGACGGGCGCGCGCCAGTGCCGCTGCCGGATCTTTCTGCGCCACGGCGATCATCGCCTGGTTGAACTGCACGTTGGCGACTGCCAGGTGATCGCCATGGTCCATGAAGATCGGCAGCGCTTCGTCGCACAGCACTGCGGCACCGGCCAGATCACCCTCCGCCCGCTTGGACTGAGCGAGGTTCGCCAACGCCACGCCAAGTGCGTGACGATTGGCCTGCTGCCTTGCGGTTGCCACCGCCTCCTCGCCGCAGCGGCGCGCAGCGGCGAGATCGCCCAGTCCCGCCCACGCCAGTCCGAGCAGTTGCAGCACGGTTACCGCACGGGTGCGGTCGCCGATCAACTGAAACACCTCGAGACTCTGCGCCAGCAGATCGCGCGCTTCCTCATAGCGGCCTGACTCGTACGACAGATGACCGGCGTCGTACAGGGTGCGGCCGCGGTTCAGGTCCGGCAACGTCGGGTCGCTGCGCGCCAGCGCGGCCAGCGCAAAGCGCAAACCTTCGTCGAGCAGACCCTGGGTCAGCCAGTAGATGCGCAGCGCCGAGCTCAGTCGCAAGCCGGCTTGCACGCCGTCGACCGCGCTCGAGCCCGAGCCTGGCTAGCCAATGCACTTGCTCCGGGCCGACCAAGTGCGGCCGCGCCTGCTCGACCAGCGTCAGGTAGTACGTCAGGTGACTGCTGCGCACCTCGGCGGCATCGGCGGCCGCCTCCAGTTTCTCGGCTGCGTACTCGCGCACCGTTTCCAGCATGCGATAGCGATCGCCCGCCACGTCAAGAGAGACGAGCGACTTTTCCACCAAGCGCGCCAGCAGGTCGAGCACGTCGTCGCGCTCGATTTCTTCACCGGCGGCGACCTCCTCGGCCGCCTCGAGCGTCCAGCCGCCCGCGAACACCGACAGTCGGCCGAACGCTGCGCGCTCCGGCGCGGTGAGTAGGTCGTAGCTCCAGTCGATCAGCGCGCGCAGCGTGCGCTGGCGCGGCAGCACGGTGCGATCACCGGTGGTGAGCAGGCGGAAGCGGTCGTTCAGCCGGCTCGCGATGGCGTCGGCCGACAGCACACGCATACGTGCTGCCGCCAGCTCGATCGCAAGCGCGATGCCGTCGAGCCGATGGCAGATGTCGGCCACCGCCGCCGCGTTCTGCGGTGAAAGGTGGAAGGACGGCTGCACCGCGGAGGCACGGTCGACGAACAGGCGCACCGACTCGTGCTGTGTCAGCCGATCGAGCGCCACGTCATCGGGGGTAGGCGCCGACAGCGGCTGCAGCTGGAAGATGCGCTCGCCGGCCACTTGTAGCGCGTCCCGGCTGGACGCCAGCACGGTGACACGCGGCCCCGCCTGCAGCAGCCGCTTGGTCAGATCGGCGGCGGCGTGGACCAAGTGTTCGCAGTTGTCGAGGATGATCAGCAGCTCGCGTTCGCGCACGAAGCGCAGCAGCGCGTCGGTGACGCTGCCCCCCGCTTCTTCCTTGACGCCGAGGACCCCGGCCACCGCCTGCGCCACCGCCGCCGGATCGGTCAGCGGCGCGAGCTCGATCAGCCACACGCCGTCCGGGTAGCTGTCGAGGACTTCGGCGCCCAGTTGCACCGACAGACGCGACTTGCCGATGCCGCCCATCGCCAGCAGCGTTACCAAGCGGCTCTTCTTCAGCAGCGCTTTGACCTGCTGGATCTCCTGCTCGCGTCCGATGAAGGAGTTGAGCTGCTGCGCGAGGTTGTTCGGCGTGCTGGCGAGGGATCGCAGGGCCGGAAAATCAGCGCGCAAGCTGGCATGCACGAGCTGGTAAAGGCGCTCGGGGGTGGTCAGGTCGCGCAGGCGCACCACCCCGAGGTCACGCAGGGATGTGCCCTGCGGCAGGCGCCGCTCGATCCGCTCGGCCACCGGCTGCGACAGCAGCACCTGGCCACCGTGCGCCGCCTGCATCACGCGCGCCGCACGATTGACGGCCGGTCCGAAGAAATCGCCGTCGCGGCGCTGATCGACGCCCAGATGCAGGCCGCAGCGAAGATTGAGCGGCAACATGCCGTCGGGCGGATCAACCATCGCCAGCTGGATCTGCAGCACCGCCGCCACGGCCGCGGCGGCGTCTTCGAAAGCGGCGTGCACACCGTCGCCCGTCATCTTCACCACGCGGCCGCCGTGCTGCTCAACCGTCGCGCGCGCGAGCTGGTCATGGCGCGCCAGCGCCGGACCGATGCGCTGGGGCTCGGTCTCCCATAGCCGAGTGCTGCCCTCGATGTCGGAGAACAGGTAGGTGACGGCGGATGAGGACTCGGACACAGCGCGGCAGGTTCAGGACACAGGGGCGATGTTACGTGCCTGCCACCCGCGTCGCCCATCGCCAAGGGAACACCATAGCGATTAGCGCAAGCGGTGCACCGCGGAGCGCATCGGCTGGCGCGCTCGCGCAGCAGCATGCGTGCGGCTACCTATAATCCGCGGCTTTCCGTCTCAGAGACCGCCATGGAAGCCGAACGCCTGAACCAGATCGCCGCCACCGCCGCCTCGCTGACGCAGCGGACGGCCGAGCTGCGGAGGTATCTTTGACGTCGATACCAAGGAGCAGCGGCTGGCGGTCGTAGCGAGCGAGCTGGAAGACCCCAAGATCTGGGACGATCCGAAGCGCGCCCAGGAACTGGGGCGCGAGAAGAAACTGCTGGACGACGTGGTCGGCCGCATGCAACGGCTGTCCGGCAGCCTGGCCGATGCAGTCGAGCTGTTCGACATGGCGCAAGCCGATGGCGCAAGCGGCGATGACGGCATGCTGATCTCGGTTGAGGCTGATCTGGCCAAGCTCGCCAAGGAGGTCGCGGATCTCGAGTTCCAGCGGATGTTCAACAACCCGCTGGATCCGAGCAACTGCTTCATCGAGATCCAGGCCGGCGCCGGCGGCACCGAAGCGCAGGACTGGGCCGGGATGCTCGAACGCATGTACCTGCGCTTTGCCGAGCGCAAGGACTTCAAGGCCGAGCTGCTGGAAGAATCTGAAGGCGAGGTCGCCGGCATCAAGGGCGCCACGATCAAGCTGACGGGCGACTATGCCTACGGCACGCTGCGCACCGAGACCGGCATCCACCGGCTGGTGCGCAAGTCGCCTTTTGACTCGAACGCGCGCCGGCATACGTCGTTCGCCAGCGTATTCGTCTATCCCGAGGTTGACGAGTCGATCGAGGTGGACATCAATCCCGCCGACCTGCGCGTCGACGTCTACCGCGCCTCCGGCGCGGGCGGCCAGCACGTCAACAAGACCGAGTCGGCGGTGCGCATCACCCACCTTCCCTCGGGCATCGTGGTCGCCAGCCAGAACGACCGCAGCCAGCACCGCAACCGTGCCGAGGCGATGGCCATGCTCAAATCGAAACTCTTCGAGCTCGAGCTGCGCAAGCGCCAGGCCGAACAGACCAAGCTCGAGGAGAGCAAGTCCGACATCGGTTGGGGCCACCAGATCCGCAGCTACGTCCTCGACCAGTCGCGCATCAAGGATTTGCGCACCAATGTGGAGGTGGGCAACACGCAGGCGGTGCTGGATGGCGACCTCGACGGGTTCATCGAGGCGAGCCTGAAGCAGGGTGTGTGATGGCGCAGGTCGCTCGCAGCGCGCCCTTCGCGCCGATCGCACGGCCGGAGTTGCTCGACCTGCCCGAGCAGATCGACGGGCCGCGCGTACTGCTACGCGCCTATCGACCCGACGATGACGCAGCAGGCTTCGCGGCCTTGAGCGCGCACCGCGAAGAACTCATGCAGTGGATGAGCTGGCCCGCGTCCCACCAGAGCGTCCTGGATACCGCCTCCTACGTGCGGCGGATGGCGGCCAAGTTCGCGATGCGCGAGGTGCTCGTGATGGGCATCTGGCACCGGTCCAGCGGCGAGTACCTGGGGGGGACCGGGTTTCACGCCTTCAACTGGCAGGTGCCCAGCGGGGAGTTCGGCTACTTCCTGCTGCCGCCGGCCCGCGGCAAAGGCCTGGCCACCGAAGCGCTCAAGCTGGTGATCGACTTCGGCTTCCGCTGCGTCGGTTTCAATCGCGTCTGGGGCGACTGCGACATCGAAAACACATCAAGCGCGGCAGTGATGCGGCGCGCCGGTCTACCGCACGAGGCGACAATGCGGCACGACACGCGGGATCATCACGGCAAGCTGCGCTCATCCCTTCGCTTTGCGCTCGGCTGGGATGAGTATCCGGCGTGGCGTGCCGCCCATGCCGTCACCTGCCAGGAGTCCTAGGCCCATGATTCTTACCGTCCTCACCGGCGCGTCACGCGGCCTGGGTCGTGCCATGGCGTCGCAACTGCTGTCTGCAGACGGCCTGCTGCTGACGATCGAGCGCCACCCCGACGTCACACTGCGTGACGAAGCGGCTCGGATCGGCGCACGACTGGAGCAATGGGCACTCGATGTCGCCCATGATGTCGGCGTCGCCGCCCGCCTGGAAGCCTGGCTGCACCAGCAGCCGGCAAACCAGTTCAGCCATGCGACGCTGATCAACAATGCCGGCGCCATCGGTACCGTGGGACCGATAGATCGCTCCGCTGCCGACGAGATTGCCACCGTGCTGCGCGTTGGCCTGGAGGCGCCGATGAACCTCGCTGCCGCCTTCCTGCGTGCCACCGCGGGCTGGCAGGCCGATCGTCGCGTGCTCAACATCTCGTCGGGCGCCGGGCGCAACCCGATTGCCGGCTGGGCCGCCTACTGCGCCGCCAAGGCCGGACTCGATCACTTCTCGCGCGTCACCGCGCTAGACGAGGCGCGCCGGCCCAACGGCGCGCGCATCGTGTCGCTGGCGCCCGGCGTGATCGATACGGCAATGCAGGACCAGCTGCGCAGCGCCGACGCCGAGGGCTTTCCCGACAAGCAACGCTTCCTCGACCTGCATGCGAAGGCGCAACTCGCCTCCCCGGCAGACGCCGCCGCCAAGGTGCTTGCGTACCTGGCGCGCGCCGATTTCGGCAAGAACCCCGTCGCCGACGTACGCGACGACTGAGAGACTCTTGATGAACGACAGCACCCCAGCGCCCGCCGACGAGAACCAGATCATCGCGGAGCGGCGCGCCAAGCTCGCCCGCTTGCGGCAGGCCGGACCGGCGTTTCCCAATGACTTCGATCGCACCCACCACGCCGGCGATCTGGTGGCGCGCTACGGTCACATGGACCGCGAAGCGCTGACGGCCGAGAACGTCGAGGTCGCGCTGGCGGGCCGCATGATGCTCAAGCGCGTGATGGGCAAGGCCAGCTTCGCTACGATCCAGGACGGCTCCGGCCGCATCCAGTTTTACGTTGCCGACGACGACACCGGTGCCGTTGCGCACGAGGCGTTCAAGCAGTGGGACATGGGCGACATCATTGCCGCCCGCGGCGTGCTGTTCAAGACGCAGAAGGGCGAGTTGTCGGTGCGCTGCCGCGAGTTGCGCTTGCTCACCAAGAGCCTGCGTCCGCTGCCCGACAAGTTCCACGGGCTGGAGGACAAGGAAGCGCGCTATCGGCAGCGCTACGTGGATCTGATCGTCAACGAAGAGTCGCGCCGCGCCTTCGTCGTGCGCAGCAAGACGATTGCCGCGATGCGCGAGTTCATGGTCGCCGAGGGCTTCCTCGAGGTCGAGACGCCGATGCTGCAGGTGATCCCGGGCGGCGCCGCAGCCAAGCCTTTCGTCACCCACCATAACGCGCTCGACATCGACATGTTCCTGCGCATCGCACCGGAGCTGTTTCTGAAGCGCCTGGTGGTGGGCGGCTTCGAACGCGTGTTCGAGATCAACCGCAACTTCCGCAACGAGGGGTTAAGCGTGCGCCACAACCCCGAGTTCACCATGATGGAGTTCTACGCGGCGTACCACGAATATCAGTGGATGATGGACTTCACGGAGAGGTTGCTGCGCCACTGCGCGATCGCGGCCACCGGCTCGGCGGTGATCAACTACCAGGGCCAGACGATCGACCTGTCAAAGCCGTTCGCCCGCCTCACCAGCGCCGAGGCGATCAAGGCGCACGCGCCCAAGTACACCGACGAACAGCTGCTCAACCGCAACTTCCTGCACGCCGAGCTGGCGCGCCTGGGCAGCAATCACTCGAAGGAGGCGGGCCTGGGCGCATTGCAACTGGCGCTGTTCGAGGAGGTGGCCGAAAGCAAGCTGATCCAGCCGACCTACATCATCGATTACCCGGTGGAAGTGTCGCCGCTGGCACGTGCCTCCGACACGCGCCCCGAGATCACCGAGCGCTTCGAGCTCTTCATCGCCGGCCGCGAGACGGCCAACGGCTTCTCGGAGCTCAACGACGCCGAGGACCAGGCGGCGCGCTTCGCCGAGCAGGTGAAGGCCAAGGACGCCGGCGATGAAGAAGCGATGTTCTACGACGCCGACTTCGTGCGCGCGCTGGAGTACGGCCTGCCGCCCACGGCCGGCTGCGGCGTAGGCGTGGACCGCTTCATCATGTTGCTGGCCGACGCACCGAGCATCCGCGACGTCATCCTGTTCCCGCACATGCGGCCGGAGGACCGTTGAGTTCACGCCCTGTGCCCGATTTGACGCTGGCGCCGCGCATCGATGCCCTGCGCGCCTTGCTGGCAATGCGCGCGGCCGACCCGCCGCCGGACGACTGGCTGCCGGTGGTGGTGGGCGGGCACGAGGTCGGCGTGGCGCATCCGGACGTTGCCACCTTTCTCGGCACCGAGGTCCACCACTTCGTCCTGCTCGACTATCGCCTGGTGCTCGAGGACGAGGGCCTTGATGCCACCGGCCGCAGCGCCCTGCTTGCGCGGGCTGCACTGGCCTTGCGCGATGCCGGACTGCTCCACGGCTGGCGCGACGAGTTGCTCGACGTGCGACCGCACCCGGATCAGCCCCCGGTGGCCACGCTGGAACGTGCTGCCTGCCGCACGCTGGGGATCACCACCACGGCCGTACATCTGAACGCGTTCACGCCGGATGGTCGTGTGATCGTCGCGCGCCGCGCGGATCATAAGCAGATCGACCCCGGCAAGTGGGACAACCTGGTCGGCGGCATGGTGCCGGCAGGCGAATCCGAAGAACTGGCGCTGGCACGCGAGGCGCAGGAGGAGGCCGGACTCGATCTGACCGGTCGGACAATCACGCGCGGCGGCCGCGTGCACGTCACACGCATCGTGCCCGAGGGGTATCAGTCCGAGATCGTGCAGGTGTTCGATACCGTGCTCGCCGACGGCGTCACACTGGCCAACCAGGACGGCGAGGTGGCGGCAATCGAGCCGCGCGAAGTCGAGGCGGTCCTGGCCGCGATCCGGGACGATCAATTCACGCTTGAAGCTGCGCTCGTCCTGCTGGACGGCCTGCGGCGGCGCTGCTGAGTGGACCCGGTCGTTCTGTTCTTTGTGCTGGGTCTGCTGGCGAAGATCGCCAAGAGCGACCTGCGCCTGCCGGAGTCGATGTACGAGGCACTGTCGATCTACCTGCTGCTCGCGATTGGCATCAAGGGCGGCGTCGAGCTGGCACAGCAGCCGATCGGCGCGGTACTGCCGCAGGCATTGGCGGCGGTGACCCTCGGGGCGTTGATTCCATTTCTCCTTTTTCCTGTCCTCGGCCGCCTGGGCAAGCTGCCGCGTGCCGATGCTGCGGCTATCGCCGCGCACTACGGATCGGTGTCGGTGGTGACCTTTGCGGTCGCGCTGTCGTACCTGCTCAAGCAGGGCATTGCGAGCGAAAGCTACATGCCGCTGCTGGTGGCCCTGATGGAAGCACCGGGCATCATTGCTGGCATCGTCCTCGCCCGCATGGGCGGCGGCCAGCGTGTGGCCTGGGGTCCGCTGGCGCATGAAGTGGTATTCGGCAAGAGCGTGCTGCTGCTGCTCGGCGGCATCGCCATCGGCGTGGTGGCCGGACCGCAGCAGATCGCACCGATCGAGCCGTTCTTCATGGGCTTGTTCAAGGGAGTGCTGGCGCTGTTTCTGCTGGAGATGGGCCTGGTGGCCGGCAGCCGGCTGGGGGACTTGCGGCGCGCGGGTCCGTTCTTGGTCGTCTTCGCCATCGTCGCCCCCATCGCCTTGGGCCTGATCGGCGCCTTGGTGGGGCATCTGATCGGGCTGTCGCTGGGCGGAACCGCACTGCTGGCCGCGCTGGCGGCCAGTGCGAGCTACATCGCGGCGCCCACGGCAATGCGCATCGCCGTGCCGGAGGCCAATCCAGCGCTGTCGATCGGCATGGCGCTCGGCGTCACGTTCCCGTTCAACATCACGCTCGGCATCCCGTTGTACCTGATGATGGCGCGCTGGGTGGGAGGCTAGGATGACGCATCTTGTACGCGCCGCCCACAAGGCTCGGGCTCACAGGTAAACGTTGACATGGCCACCCACCCCAAGAAGCTGCTCGTCATCATTGCGGAGGCTGCGCTCGAGAAGCAGCTCGTGCGCGATGCACGACGGTTCGGCGCGCTCGGCCACACAATCTACGACGTGCGCGGCGGTGGCGAGACCGGCGAGCGCGCAGCGCAGTGGGACGCGGATCGGCTGATTGAGATGAAGGTGATCTGCGACGACGGTGTCGCCATTCGCCTGGCCGAGCACGTTCTGCAGACGTACGCGCCGAACTTCGCCGTCACCCTGTTCACGGCCGACGTGGGCGTGTTCCGGCCGCAGAAATTCTGAGTCGCCCACCGCCTTCGGCCATGCAGACCGTTGCCGTCCGCCGCACCGCGGCCATCGATCCTGCAAAGGTCGTGCGCCTGATGCTGGCGTTCTTCGGCGACAGCGAGGTGCCGCGCGCCGCCAGTATCCATGCTGACGACCTGCCGGAGCCTTACCGCCGCCTGCTGGCCCATCACGGGCACATGACGCAGGCGCTCGCAGAACATCACGGCGCCCCGCTGCGCGTGCGGCCGTACCGCATTCGCCGCGAAGGTGACATCTACGGGCGGCGGCTCGACCTGTTCGCGCAAGACGATGATCGGCCGGTGATGACCGGCATCATGATCTTCAACCTCGCCCTGGTCGGTGGCAGCGTGCGCGACGAGATCACGGCCGCCGGCGCGCCGTTGGGCGACATCCTGATCCGTCACCGCATCCTGCGGCGCGTCGTGGCCGATGCTTTCCTGCGTTTCGATCCCGTTGATCCGCTGGTGGCCCGCTTCGGCCACGGCGACCGGCCGGCCTATGGCCGACTGGCGACAATCGACTGCGATCAGCGGCCCGCGGTGGATCTGCTCGAGATTCTGCGTCCGTGACGGTAAGTGGACGTTCCACGAGGGGGCGCCCCCCCTTGCGTCCTGCCAGCACACCAAAGGGGTGGATAGACGAAGCCCCTAAGCGGCTTCGTCTATCCACGCCATCTGGATCGCTTCAAGGATCTTCTCGCCGGAGCGCTGCGGATCGTCGTTGAAGCCGTCGAGCTCGCACACCCAGCGATGCAGGTCGGTGAAGCGCACCGTCTTGGGGTCGATATCCGGGTGCGCTTCAAACAGGGCAATGGCGATGTCGAGGGTGTCGGTCCACTTCATCGTTCTCATGCCTCGTTCAGTGGTTTTCGCGCGCATGGTTGATCGAGTACTTGGGGATCTCGACCACCAGATCGTCTTCACCGACGATCGCCTGACACGACAGGCGGGAGGACGGGGTCAAGCCCCAGGCCATGTCGAGCAGATCGTCCTCGTCCTCGCTCGACGGGTTCAGCTGGGAGAAGCCCTGCTTCACGATCACGTGACAGGTGGTGCAGGCGCAGGACATCTCGCAGGCGTGTTCGATCTCGATATGGTTGTCGAGCAGGTTGCGGCAGATGCTCTCGCCCGGCACGGCCTCGATGGTCGCGCCCTCCGGGCAGATTTGCGGGTGGGGTAGTACGGTGATCTTCGGCATGGCGTCTCAGTCGCTAGTCGGCCATGACGTCGTCAACCCGACGACCTGCAAGCGCAGCACGAATCGAACGGTCCATGCGGCGCGCGGCAAACTCCTCGGTGCCGTGCGCAAGCGCATCGACCGCTGCCTTCACCCGATCCGGATCCGTCGCCACCGCGGCGTCGCGCAGGCGATCCACCAGGGCTTGCAGCGACGTACGTTCCGCCGCGTCGAGCAGGTCGGCGTCCACCGCCAAGGCGGCCTGCGTCGCCTCCAAAAGTCGCTGCGCCTCGACCTGCTGCTCGCGCAGCGCGCGCGCGCGCATGTCGGCATTTGCCGCGCCGAGCGAGTCCTGCAGCATGCGGGTGATGTCGTCGTCGCCCAGGCCGTAGGACGGCTTCACCGAGATCGACGCTTCTACACCGCTCGTCTCCTCGCGCGCCGACACGGCAAGCACGCCGTCGGCATCGACCTGGAACGTCACGCGGATACGGGCAGCGCCTGCCGCCATCGGCGGAATGCCGCGCAGTTCAAAGCGCGCGAGCGATCGGCAGTCACTCACCAGTTCGCGCTCGCCCTGTACGACATGAATCGCCATCGCCGTCTGGCCATCGCGAAAAGTGGTGAACTCCTGTGCACGTGCCACCGGGATCGTGGAGTTGCGCGGAATGATGCGTTCGACCAATCCGCCCATTGTCTCCAGCCCGAGAGAGAGCGGGGTGACATCGAGCAGCAGCCAGTCGTCGCCGGCCGTGCGGTTGCCGGCGAGCAGGTTGGCCTGCATGGCGGCACCGAGGGCCACCACCCTGTCCGGATCGAGATTCGTCAATGGCGGCTGGCCGAAGAGGTCGGCCACTGCCTGGCGCACATGCGGCATGCGCGTCGCACCGCCGACGAGCACGACTCCCTTGACGTCGGTCGGCTTGAGCCCCGCATCGCGCAGCGCGCGTCGCGTGGCGTCAAGCGTCTTGGCCACCAGGTGCTGCGTCATGCCGGCAAACGAATCGGCCTTGACATTGAGGTTGACCCATTGCCCGCTCGACAGGCGCGCCTGCAACGTGGTTGCGCGCCGGGACGACAACGCTTCCTTGGCGGAGCGTGCCTTGACGGTGAGCAGCCGCTGGTCCTCGGGTGGCAGCAGCGACAGATTGGCCTGCTCCAGCGCCCAGCAGTAGAGCCGATGGTCGAAATCGTCACCGCCGAGCGCGGAGTCTCCGCCGGTGGCGAGCACCTCGAACACCCCCTTCGTCAACTTGAGGATCGAGATATCGAAGGTGCCGCCACCGAGGTCGTAGACCGCGTAGGTGCCCTCGGCCGCGTTGTCGAGGCCATAGGCCAGCGCCGCGGCGGTCGGTTCGTTGAGCAGCCGCAGCACATTGATGCCGGCCACGCGCGCAGCATCACGCGTGGCTTGGCGCTGGGCATCGTCAAAGTAGGCGGGCACCGTAATGACCGCACCGACCAGCGGACCACCGAGAGACTTCTCGGCACGCTCGCGCAGCAGGGCAAGGATCGCGGCGGAGACTTCGACCGGACTCTTGATGCCGCCGACGGTACGCAACTGCAGCATGCCGGGCTCGTCGACGAAGTCATACGGCAGGTTCTCGACGTGCTCGACGTCCTTGACGCCGCGGCCCATGAAGCGCTTGACCGAGACGATCGTGTTGCGCGGATCGGTCGCCTGGTGTGTGATCGCCTCGTGCCCGACCAAGGTGCTGCCGCTGGCGAGATATCGAACGATCGAGGGCAGCAGCGGGCGACCCTGTTCGTCGGCCAGGACTTCTGCCACGCCATGACGCACCGTGGCAACGAGCGAATTGGTGGTTCCCAGGTCGATGCCCACCGCGAGCCTGTGCTCGTGAGGGGCCGTCGACATGCCGGGTTCGGCGATTTGCAGCAGCGCCATGGCTAACCTTCCGCCGCCTGTCGCACGTTCATGTGCGCAGTCGGCTCGGCGCGAAAGCGATCGATGAACATCAGCTGCCGGACCAGGGCGGCAGCTCGCATGTAGTCGCCCTGGACGTCGATCGCTTCGGCCAGCGCTTCGGTAGTCTCGGCTCGCGCCTGTTCCACTTCAGCCATCAGGGCGTCGACGCCCTGTCCACTGGCTCGCACATCGTCAAGCGATTCCCGCCAAGTCATCTGCTGCATCAAGAATGCGGGCGGCATTGCAGTGTTCGACTCGGCGTCAATGGCGACACCGTGGCGCTCACACAGGTAGGCGGCACGCCGGCCAGCGTCGCGCAGCGTGCGGTAGGCCTCATTTGCCTGCGTTGCCCACTGCATCGCCACCCGGCGCTCTGCAGCCGATCCGGCGGCGAACCGATCAGGATGGACCTGCGCTTGCACCCGCTTGTATGCCGCCTCCAATGCACCAAGGTCGACCGCGAACAACGGCGTCAGGCCAAAAAGCTCAAAGTGGTCGAGGGCGGCAGGCACGGAGCAGCAGTTGAAGGCGAAGACAGGCGGCCGCTGGAAAGCAGCCGCTGGCCACGGATCGTGGCGCGGCTAGACGCGGAACGACTCCCCACAGCCGCAACGGTCCTTTTCGCGAGGGTTGTTGAATTGAAATCCCTCGTTCAAGCCTTCGCGTACGAAATCGAGTTCGGTGCCATCGATGTACGCAAGGCTCTTCGGATCGACATAGACCTTGACGCCATGGCACTCGAACGCCTGATCCTCCGGACTCTCACTGTCTACATACTCGAGCTTGTAGGCCATACCGGAGCAGCCGGTCGTACGCACGCCCACACGCAAGCCAAGTCCCTTGCCGCGCTTCTCGAGGAAGCCTGCCACATGCTTGGCGGCGCGCTCCGTCATCGTGACAGCCATTTTCCCGTCCTCCCTATCCTGCAACACCACATCCGCACTAAGCGGCGGCTTTGTGCGTCTCGGCGGCGCCGTGTTTCTGCCGGTAATCGGTGATCGCCGCCTTGATCGCATCTTCGGCGAGGATCGAGCAGTGAATCTTGACTGGTGGCAGCGCCAGTTCTTCGGCGATCTGCGTATTCTTCAACTGCATCGCCTGATCCAGCGTCTTGCCCTTCACCCACTCGGTGACCAGTGAGCTGGAAGCGATCGCTGACCCGCAGCCGTACGTCTTAAAACGGGCATCCTCGATGATGCCCTCATCGTTCACGCGGATCTGCAGCTTCATCACGTCGCCACACGCAGGTGCTCCCACCATGCCGGTGCCCACCGCGTCGTCGCCCTTGTCGAACGAGCCGACATTGCGCGGGTTCTCGTAATGGTCGATAACTTTCTCGCTGTATGCCATGTCTACCTCACTGAAACTCAGTTGTCGTGCCCGGCCTGCACTAGTGCGCCGCCCATTGGACCGTGCTCAGATCGATGCCGTCCTGGTGCATCTCCCACAATGGGGACATCGAGCGCAACTTGGAGACTTTGCGCTGTAGGAGCTCGATCGTGTAGTCGACTTCTTCTTCCGTGGTGAACCGACCGATCGAGAAGCGGATCGAGCTATGCGCGAGTTCATCGCTGCGGCCCAGGGCGCGCAGGACGTAGGACGGCTCCAGGCTCGCCGACGTGCAGGCTGATCCCGAGGACACAGCAACGTCCTTGATCGCCATGATCAGCGACTCGCCCTCGACGAAGTTGAAACTCACGTTCAGGTTGTGCGGGACTCGCTGCTCGAGGTCGCCATTGACGTACACCTCCTCGATCTGCGACAGCCCCTTCCACAACCGGTCACGCAGCATGCGAATGCGCTCGTTCTCGGTGGCCATCTCGGTCTGAGCGATGCGGAATGCCTCACCCATGCCAACAATCTGGTGCGTCGGCAAGGTCCCGGAGCGCAAGCCCCGCTCGTGACCGCCGCCATGCATCTGCGCTTCAAGCCGGACTCTCGGTTTACGACGTACATAAAGCGCACCGATACCCTTGGGCGCATATGTCTTGTGCCCGGAGAAAGACATCAAGTCGACCTTGAGCGACGCCAAATCAATCACGACCTTGCCGGACGCCTGCGCGGCATCGACATGGAAAACGATGCCGCGCGACCTGCACATTTCGCCGATCGCCGGAATGTCCTGGATGACACCGATCTCATTATTCACATACATGACAGACACGCAGATCGTGTCCGGTCGCAACGCCGCTTCGAGCGCCTTGAGATCGATCAGACCATCGGCCTGCACATCCATGTACGTGACAGCAAAGCCTTCGCGCTCGAGTTCACGCATCGTGTCAAGCGTCGCCTTGTGCTCGGTCTTGACCGTGATCAGGTGCTTACCCTTGTCCTTGTAGAAGTGCGCCACGCCCTTGAGGGCGAGATTGATCGACTCCGTTGCACCCGAAGTCCACACGATTTCCCGCGGATCAGCGTTGACCAGCGAAGCCACTTGTTCGCGCGCCTGCTCGACCGCGTGCTCCGCTGTCCAGCCAAAGGCGTGACTGCGAGAGGCCGGATTGCCGAAGTTCTGTCGCAGGTACGGGATCATCTTGTCCACCACGCGCGGATCGACCGGCGTGGTGGCTGAATAATCAAGATAGATCGGCAATTGCATCAATGCACTCCCTCAACCGACGGAAACCTGTTCTTTTGAGCCGCTATGGCTGGACCGTCGCTCGCCGTCGCGGCGATTATCGTGCAGGACGGAGACATTGACACCCTGCTGGGCCATGCGCTGCTTCTGCTGCTCCACCAGGTCATGCAGGGTCACAGAATCCAGGTAATCGACCATCACCCGGTTTAGGTTCGACCACAGATCGTGGGTCATGCAGCGCTGATCGTTATCGCAGTTTTCCTTGCCGCCGCACTGCGTCGCGTCAAGCGGCTCGTCCACAGCGTAGATGATGTCGGCGACGGAGATGTCGGCCATGGCCTTGCCGAGCGTGTACCCGCCGCCGGGGCCGCGCGTGCTCTCGACCAGTTCGTGCCGGCGCAGGCGGCCAAACAGCTGTTCCAGGTAGGACAGGGAGATCTTCTGGCGCTGACTGATCCCGGCCAACGTCACCGGCCCGTTGTGCTGGCGAAGCGCCAGATCGATCATCGCGGTCACCGCAAAGCGGCCCTTGGTGGTCAGTCTCATCGTGATTGCCTCAGAGTGTGCATGGCTGAGCGTGGTCAAGCGCCGTGGGTCGCGCAGGCAGCCCCATGACTGCCGTGACCCTACGATTCCGATGCGACCAAATAATTCCCGACCGCATCAATCGGGAATATAGCGATTTCCAACTGTTTTAGTCAACAATTGTCTTCAAGGCCCCTCAGGGCGAGCGGTGACTCGCCGATTCTGACTGGCCTGTATCGCCATGTACTCCCGGGACGAGCAATCGAGCGGCGTCGGGGTGGACTGGAGCCGCCATGCCCTGTCTACAGGAAAAAGGGACGCACAGTTGCCGTCCCATGCGCACCGCGCGCCTTGATGGCACGCGGCCGATCGTCACGCCGCTGCGTACATCGTGGCGCGCTTGCGCACGACATCGATCAGACCCTGGCATGCGTCTTCGACGTAATCGAGCACCGTGTTGAAACCTTCCGGTCCGCCGTAATAGGGATCGGGCACGGTTGCGGCATCGTGCTCACCGGCAAACCTCATCAACAGGTGCAACTTGTGCTTGTAGGCACGAGGACACTGCTGCTGAAGCAGGGCTAGGTTCTCCCAGTCCATCGCCAAGATCAGGTCGTAGTCACGGAAGTCGTCCTGCGTGACCTGGCGCGCCGATAGTGCCGCGAGGTCATATCCTCGCTTCTTTGCCGCCTGCTGGGCGCGAAGATCAGGCGCCTCGCCAACGTGATATGCATGCGTCCCCGCCGAGTCCACGTGCACGATGTTGGACAACCCTGCATCGACAACCATCTTCCGGAACACGCCCTCCGCGGTGGGCGACCGGCAGATGTTTCCCATGCACACAAACAAAACCTTGGTCATAGCGAACGCGCCTTTCTGGTTCGGGCCCGCGTTTTGGCTGCCCGTTGATTGACCAACGGCGGAACCTGTCCGCGCGTTGTCATGTTTTCCAAATTGTCCCGACAAACGCCACCGGCTGACACGCGTAAAGGGCAGAAGTTCAAGAAAACGCTTCCACACAGCATGACGGCCGCCTGGCCGCATCTCTAACGCCTCTCGACGACTCGCGCCGACCCGCCGCTCAAGCCGCTTTCTCCGTCACCTGCGCCGCGACGCTTCCGCGACCGGCACCAAACACCTGCTGCCGCAGTTGCGCGAGCTGATCGCGCGCCCGGGCGGCTTTCTCGAACTCCAGATTCTTGGCGTGCTCGAACATCAGCTTTTCGAGCCGCTTGATCTCTCGCGCCAACTGCTTCTCGCTCATGGTCTCGTAGGAGACGGCCTCACCTTCGTCCTTGGCGGCCTTGCGGGCCGCACCCTGGTCGAACACACCATCGATCAGTTCGCGGACTTCTTTCTTGACGCCGCGCGGTTCGATCCCATGCTCACGATTGAACGCCATCTGCTTGGCGCGGCGACGGTTCGTCTCGTCGATCGCTTTGCGCATCGATTCGGTGACCGTATCCGCATAGAGAATCGCGGTGCCGTTCAAGTTCCTTGCCGCCCGACCAATGGTCTGGATCAACGAGCGCTCCGAGCGAAGGAAACCTTCCTTGTCAGCATCGAGGATCGCCACCAGCGAAACCTCCGGCAGGTCCAAACCCTCGCGCAACAAGTTGATGCCGACCAGAACGTCGAACACGCCGGCTCGCAGATCGCGAATGATCTCCACCCGCTCCACGGTATCGATGTCGGAGTGCAGGTAGCGAACCTTGGCGCCATGCTCGGACAGGAAGGCCGTCAAGTCTTCCGCCATGCGCTTGGTCAACGTCGTGATCAACACGCGGTCACCACGCGACACCCGCAGTCCAATTTCGCTCAGGACGTCGTCAACCTGCGTCCGTGCCGGACGCACCTCGAGTCGAGGATCGATCAGCCCGGTCGGCCGCACGACCTGCTCGGCAATCTGCGACGACCGCGCCATTTCGTAGTCCGCCGGAGTCGCCGAGACAAAAATGCATCGACGCATCTTGCGTTCGAACTCGTCAAAGCGGAGGGGACGGTTGTCCAGTGCCGACGGCAGGCGAAAACCGTAGTCGACCAAGGTCTCCTTGCGAGAACGATCGCCCTTGTACATGCCGCCCAGCTGAGGCACGGTGACATGCGACTCGTCGATGAACATCAGCGCGTCGGCGGGCAGATAATCGATCAACGTCGGCGGCGGTTCGCCGGGCAGCGCACCCGACAAGTGTCGCGTGTAGTTCTCGATACCCTTGCAGAAACCGAGCTCATTGAGCATTTCGAGGTCGAAACGCGTTCTCTGCTCGAGGCGCTGTGCCTCGACCAGTTTGCCAGCCGCGACCAGCTGTTCCAGCCGCTCCCTCAGCTCCACCTTGATGCCGTCGATCGCCTTGAGCACGGTCTGCCGCGGCGTCACATAGTGGGACGACGGATAAACCGTGAACCTGGGAATCTTCTGGCGCACTCGGCCAGTCAGCGGATCGAACAATTGGAGACTCTCGATTTCGTCATCGAACAAGTCGATGCGAACCGCCAACTCAGCGTGCTCGGCGGGGAAAATGTCGATCGTGTCGCCGCGGACACGGAACGTGCCGCGCGCGAACTCCGTCTCGTTGCGCCGATACTGCATGGCCGTCAGTCGCGCGATCACATCGCGCTGGCTCAGCTTGTCCTGCGCACGCAACGTCATCACCATCGCGTGATAGTCGCTGGGATTGCCGATGCCATAGATCGCGGAGACCGTGGCAACGATGATTGTGTCGCGCCGCTCAAGCAGGCTCTTGGTCGCTGACAACCGCATCTGCTCGATATGCTCGTTGATGCTGCTGTCTTTCTCGATATAGAGATCGCGCGAGGGGACGTAGGCTTCCGGCTGGTAGTAGTCGTAGTAGGAGACGAAATACTCGACTGCGTTGTTCGGGAAGAACTCGCGCATCTCTGAATAGATTTGCGCAGCCAAGGTCTTGTTCGGCGCCAGGACGATAGCGGGCGCACCGGTCCGGGCGATAACGTTGGCCATGGTGAACGTCTTGCCCGACCCAGTGACTCCCAACAGCGTCTGAAAGGCCAACCCATCGGCCAGCCCTTCCGCGAGACGAGCAATCGCCGTCGGTTGATCGCCAGCCGCCTCAAAAGGCTCGAGCAATTCAAATGGGGAGTGGGAAAAGGTCTGCAGCACGTCAACTCTGGTGCACCGCAAAAACGCAGCGCTTTCAAGGCGCTCGATTGTAGAGATGGAGCCTCCAAAATCCTAGCCCCACGTTGCCGCATCGCAGCTGTTTTTCTTTTTACTTCAATTGCTTACAAAATTTTTACCGCCGCCTCAGCGGGTGCCGCGCCACGCCGAAGAAGCTTGAAAAGGTGCTTGACAAATCGGCCAACAGAGTCGGCCGTGTAGACTCTTTCCGCCTTTGTCGGCCGGACACGACGCGCTTTTTGCGGCCCGCTGCACCGCAACAACAGCAGCACAACCGTAGTGACCCGCGGAAGCCAAGAGCCATGCCCCAAACGATGTTTTCCTCCGTCGAACTCGCGCCGCGCGACCCGATTCTCGGGCTTAACGAAGCGTTCAACGCAGATTCCCGTACGAGCAAAGTCAACCTCGGCGTTGGCGTTTACTGCAACGACGAGGGCAAGATCCCACTTCTGAAGGCAGTCAGGGAGGCAGAACGGCAGCGCGTCGAGGCCGCCACGCCGCGGGGGTACCTTCCAATAGAAGGCATTGCGGCCTACGACGCGGCAGTTCAGAAGATGCTGTTCGGCGCCGACAGTCCGCTAATCAGTTCTGGACGTGTAGTTACGGCGCAAGCATTGGGCGGCACCGGCGCCCTGAAAATCGGCGCCGACTTTCTCAAACGTTTCAATCCGAGCGCCCGCGTCCTTATCAGCGATCCCAGTTGGGAGAATCACCGCGCATTGTTCGAAGGCGCGGGATTCGAGGTCGCTTCCTACCCTTACTACGACGCTGCCTCGCAAGGCGTGAATCTTGACGGCATGCTGGCCGAGTTGCGGGCCGCTACACCCGGGACAATCGTCGTACTGCACGCGTGCTGCCACAACCCGACTGGCGTCGATCTCACGCTCGCACAATGGCAACAAGTCGTCGATGTGGTACGCAATCGGCAGTTGCTGCCGTTTCTCGATATTGCTTATCAAGGCTTCGGCGACGGCATCGATGCGGACGGAGCCGCCGTGCGCCTGTTCGCTGATGCCGGAGTCACGTTCTTTGTTGCCAGTTCGTTTTCCAAGTCGTTCTCGCTCTATGGCGAGCGAGTCGGTGCGTTGTCGATCGTCGTGGCCGACAAAGACGAGGCGGCAAGGGTGCTGAGCCAACTGAAGCGAGTCATCCGCACCAACTACTCGAACCCGCCAACTCACGGCGGCACCATCGTGGCGACCGTTCTCACTACGCCGGCGCTGCGCGATCAATGGGAAAGGGAACTTGGCGAAATGCGTGATCGCATCAAATCGATGCGCACTCGACTCGTCGACGGCCTGAGATCGCGCGGCGTTGCACGCGACTTCGGCTTCGTTGCCAGGCAGCGGGGCATGTTTTCGTACACCGGCCTCTCGGCCGCGCAGGTCGAGCGCCTACGCAACGAGTTCGGCATCTATGCAGTGTCCAGCGGCCGTATCTGCGTCGCGGCGCTGAACTCACGCAATGTCGACTACACGTGCGATGCCATTGCCGCGGTCCTGAAGGAGTAAGCGGCCGTTCTTCGTTTGATCAGGCGCGCTTCGTCTCGGTATACTCGCGCGCTTTCATTCCCCGATAGCTCAGTCGGTAGAGCGACGGACTGTTAATCCGCAGGTCCCTGGTTCGAGTCCAGGTCGGGGAGCCAGACAATCAAAGGGTTGCGCACCGCTCGGTTCGCAACCCTTTGTCGTTTCTGACCCGCCGCTGCTACAGGCCGAGCGTGCCATCCTGCCTCTCGCCGCGCTCATAAACGAGGTTGGCGCGGCCGACGAGCAACGGATCGATTGCGCCGATGCGGTCGATGTCCTTGTTCGTGTACGGCAGCTTATGGAGCACATAGCGCATGGCATTCAGGCGTGCTCGCTTCTTGCAGTCGCTTTTAATGACGGTCCATGGGGAATCGGCCGTGTCCGTATAGAAGAAGGTCGCTTCCTTGGCCTTGGTGTACTCGTCCCACTTGTCGAGCGACGCCATGTCGATCGGAGACAGCTTCCATTGCTTGAGTGGGTGAACCTTGCGTTCCTTGAAGCGGCGCCGCTGCTCCTTGCGACTCACCGAGAACCAGAACTTGATGAGGTGCACGCCACTGCGCACAAGGTTGCGCTCGAACTCCGGGCACTGCCGCATGAACTCGACATACTCGTCGTTGGTGCAGAATCCCATCACGCGCTCGACCCCGGCGCGGTTGTACCAGGAGCGATCGAACATCACGATCTCGCCAGCTGTCGGCAGGTGCTGCACGTAGCGCTGCAGATACCACTGGCCACGCTCGACTTCACTCGGCTTTTCCAAAGCGACGACGCGCGCACCGCGGGGATTCAGGTGCTCCATGAAGCGCTTGATCGTTCCGCCCTTGCCCGCGGCATCCCGCCCTTCGAAGACGATCACCACCTTCTGTCCGGTGGCCTTGACCCAGGCCTGCAGCTTCAACAATTCGACCTGCAGCGCGTACTTCAGCCGCTCATAGTTCTTGCGCGCCATCAGGTTCTTGTACGGGTACCCGCCCTGGCGCCAGTCGTCAGCAAGTTCCTCGTCCGGATCGATCCCTGGTCGTCGGGGGGCCGGTTCGGCCAGCAATGACTTGATCAGCGCACGGCGATCGGCTGGCGCCTCGCCGGTAAGAATGTCGGTGAGCGCGGCAGCTTCATGCAGATTGGCGGCGTTCGTGGCCTCCTGGACGACAAAGGCGTCAACGGCCGCGGAACGGAGCAGGGGCGCGGTGTCGCCGCGGTCCACCGCACGCGCTGCGGACCGGCTCCCCGTGGTCGCTGGCTTGCTGCGTGCCACTGAGGCTTTGCCCTGTGCGCGCGTATCGCTACGAGACTGCGAACTCGACTTCGGCTTGCTTGCGACCTTGTTCATGTTTTGCCCCCCCATGCAAGTCTGCCGCCCTCAATCGGGCGAATTTTGCGCTGGCGCAGAAGCTGCCGCGATCTCGAGACGACGACGATGCGGTCGCAGCACCTGCGTCTGCAGCCAGCGCTGGAACGACGCCGAACGCGCATCGGTGCGGCGTTCCAGAAACGCACCTAGGCCGCGCTCAGTGAAGCAGAGCATCCGTTCACCGGGGGCCGCACGCAGACCATCGCGCCCTGCGATCAGGCGGGCGCGGCCCACATCACGTGCCTTGCCCTCGAGCCCAAGCGCATCGAAGACGTCCGCGGCGCTAAACCACATCCCATCGAGATCGTCCACCAGCACGCGGACCTGTCGGCCGTCGTACTCGTAGTAGCTGCCCTGCCATGGCTGCATCGACGCATCCAGCATCTGCTCCCAAAGCAGCCTGCCGCCGCGCCAAACTGGCCACAGCAAGAGCAGCGCAGCGCCGATGAGCATCAGCGGCAGGCGGTCCCTCGGCGTGACACTGAGGACGGCGATAAAAGCCAGTGCGGCGACACCCCAGGCGATCCAGCCAGCCTTGACGGAACGGGCATCCGGATCGAGGGCGGCAAGCCGACGGGGCGGTGTGTTCGGGCCAGTCATTGTTCGCCAATTGTGCCCTGGCAATGGCCGCGGCCGCCGCTGGCAAGTGGCTGCGGCGAGGTGAACGAGCCGACGTTCCTAGTGCTGACGGTCCGCTGGCTGCGTCGCGAGGCCCACGCCGCCCGCTGCACTTGGTCGCCGGAACCAGCGCCGGTCCAGCGCATCGAGGTAGGAGTAGATCACCGGCACCACAACCAGCGTCAGCAGGGTCGAGGTGATGACGCCACCGATGATCGCCCGACCCATCGGTGCCTGCTGCTCGGCGCCCTCGCCCAGGCCGAGAGCGAGTGGCAGCATGCCGAAGATCATCGCTGCCGTGGTCATCAAGATCGGCCGCAGACGCGTCTGTCCGGCAGCAAGCAACGCCTCGGCGCGTGACAGACCTTGGCGCTGCCCCTGGTTGGCGAAATCGACCAGCAGGATCGCGTTCTTGGTAACCAACCCCATCAGGAACACGATGCCGATCATCGAGAAGATGTTCTGCGTGGTGTTCGTGACCAGCAGTGCCAGCATCACGCCCACGACCGACAACGGCAGCGACACCATGATGGCGAGCGGCTGGATGAAGCTGCCGAACTGCGAGGCGAGCACGATGTAGATGAAGATCACCGCCAGCGCCAGCGCGCCGAAAATGGCACCAAAGACTTCCTCCTGGTCCTTGATCTGGCCACCAACATCGAAGCGCAGGCCTGCCGGCAGCGGGTAGTCCTTCACCAGTGCCTGCACTTCCTTGCCGGCGTCGCCTGATGGGCGACCCTGCACGTTCGCAAACAGCGCTACCCGGCGCGTCAGGTCCTGTCGGCGAATGTTCTGCGGATTGAACGACGATTCAACCGTGGCGATCGCGCGCAGCGGCACAACCTCGGCGCCACCATCGGCCAGTACCCGGCCGGTGGCGATGCTGAGCCCGGAAATGTCGTCGACCACCGATCGACTGGCGCGCGGCACTTGCGTGATCACTTCGTAGTTCTGACCATCGGGCGCCAGCCAGTAGCCCGACAACTCGCCGCCGACGAATGCGCGCAGCGTAGAGCCCAGCTGAGCGTGCGTGATGCCGAACTCGGCCGCCAGTTCCGGCTTGAGCCGCACCGACAGCGCCGGCGTGCCTTCCTTGACCGATGTCTCGATGTCTGTGATGCCACGAATCTGCGCCACCTTCACCTTGAGGTCGGCAATGACGCGATTCATCTCGCTGTCGTTGTTGCCGAGCAGCGCCACGTAGATCGGCGTATTGCCGCCCACCTTCATCTCGACGCCGGGGATGCGCGCCATGCGCGCGCGGATCGCTTCTTCCACCTGCTTCTGGCTGCGATCGCGCTGGTCGGGCGGTACGAGGCGCACGTTGATTCGGGCCGTGTTGCGGCCGTCATTGCCGATCAGCGTATCGAGCGTGCGGATCTCGGGAAAGTCGCGCAGCGCCTCCTCGACGCGCTTGACGCGTTCATTCGAGTACTCGAGGCTCGAACCGACCGGCATCGTCAGCTGAACGCGAGTAAAGCTCTCGTCGACCTGCGGTTGCATCTCGGTGCCGATGATGCCAGTCATCGGCAAGCCAATGCCCACGAAGAAGCTCGCCGTCGCCAGCCACAACGCCACGCCGCGCGGTGTCATGGTGGCCAAGCGGGGGGCGAGTTGCCGCCAGTCACGATGCCGGAGCGCGCGCCACACGCCGAACACCGGCAGCCCGACACGCCACGCCAACCCGGGCACACGCACGCCAAGCGCCCATCGGCGGTCCGACAGCACCCAGCCGAGCAACGCGCCATACCAGACGTGCCAGCGCTCGACCCAGCCCTCGAACACCCGCAGCGCGCCGCCGATCACCGGCAGGCGGCGTGCCCCTTCGGGAGGATCGCGCCACACGGCCGACAGCATCGGATCAAGCGTGAAGCTCACGAACAGCGACACCATCACGGCCACCACCACGGTGACACCGAACGAATAGAAGTACTTCCCGACGATGCCGCCCATGAAAGCGATCGGCACGAACACCGCAACCACCGACAACGTGGTCGCCAGCACCGCCAGGCCGATCTCGTCAGTACCCTCGCGTGCCGCCGTGTAATGGTCCTTGCCCATGTGCAAGTGACGCACGATGTTCTCGCGCACCACGATCGCATCGTCGATGAGCAGTCCGATGCACAGGCTCAATGCCATCAGGGTCATGTAGTTCAGCGTGAAGCCGAACGCATGCAGCGCAATGAACGTTGCGATCACGGCAATCGGCAACGTCAGACCGGTGATGACGGTGCTGCGCCAGCTGCCGAGGAAGAGGAACACGATCAGCACCGTCAGCAGCGCGCCCTCGACGATGGTGCGCTTGACGTTGTTGACCGAGCGCTCGACGAAGTCCGCCATCGCCCACATGAACTTCAGCTCGGCGCCTGCCGGCAGCAGCGGCTTCACGTCGTCCGCGGCCTCCTTCAGCGCGCGACCGACCTCGATCAGGTTGGCATCCTGCGTCTTGTAGATCCAGATACCGATGGAGGGCTGACCGTCGACGCGGGAGATCGTGTTGCGCTCCTTCTCGGCGTCACGGATCTCGGCAACCTGCTGGAGCTGGATCGGCGCGCCCCCCTTGCGCGCGACGATGATGCGGCCGAAGTCCGCCGCTGAACCCATGCGACCATCCACCCGCACGATTGCATCGGCCGTGGTTGAGGTGATCGTGCCGACCGGTACGCTCACATTGGCGTTGCGCAGCGCCTGCACCACCTGATCGACGCTGACCCCGAAGGCCACCAACCTGGCGGGATCGACCTGCACCAGGATCTGCCGCGTGACGGTTCCGCCCAGATCCACGCGACCGACTCCGTTGACCCGCTCGAATGCCTTCTGCACCACCTGCTCGGCCACCAGCGTGAGCGAACGCTGCGACAGCCCGTCGCCCATCAAGGCAAATGTCGCCACGGGCTGCTCGTTCTCACCACCGCCAGCCCGCTGGACCACGGGGTCCTTGGCATCGCGCGGAAAGCCGGCGCGGATCTGCGCCAGCTTGTCGCGCGTCTCTTGCAGGACCTGCGTGGTGTCGACGTCGAGCCGAAACTCGACCCAGGTGAACGAACGCCCCTCGTCGGAGCGACTGAGAATGCGCTTGACGCCCGCCACCGTGTTGACGGCGTTCTCGATCGGCTTGGTGATGTCGTTTTCCACCTGCTCGGGTGACGCGCCGGGGTAGCCGACATAGATCTGCACCATCGGCAGTTCGATATCGGGCATCGCCTCCACGCCGAGCTTGTTGTACGAGAACAGGCCCAGCACGAGCAGCGCCACCATCACCATCGTGGCGAACACCGGGTGACTGATGGATACGCGCGTCATCCACATGCGACGCTCCTCAGTTCGCGACGGCCGCCGGCCGCGGCGTGTGGCCGTCAGCCACCCGCGCGTCGGCGCTTGCGCCACTGATCAAGCGGGCAGCCAGGCCGTCGCGCAGATTGTCGAACTTGGTCGCGATCACGCGATCTGCAGCGGCAAGCCCACCGCGGATCTCGACCAACTGTGCCCGCTCGTCGCGGCGACCGAGGACGACCGGCTGCCGGCGCAGCACGCCATCGGCCAGCACCCAGACGAAGTGCTCGCCTGCGTCGCTACGCACAGCCGACACAGGCAGCGCCGGGACCGGCTGTTCACTGCCCACGCTCAGGCGCACCTTGGCGAACATGCCGGCTCGCAGAACCGACGCCTCGTTGGGTAGCGCAACGTAGAAGTTGATCGATCGCGTGCCCGGTTCGGTGCTGGGATTGACGCGCTCGACCCGACCCTGGAACGGGCGGTCCGGCAGCCCTTCGATCTCCACCATCGCCCGCGCGCCGGGCGCGATGTTCGCCACATCGGACACCGGTGCCTGCGCCTGGACCTCCAGTCGGCTCAGGTCGACGATGCCGATCAATGGCGCGTCGAACCCCACTTTCTCTCCGGGCTGCACGTGCCGCTTGGCGACGTGGCCGGCGATCGGTGCCCGCACCACGGCATCGGTCAGCAGCAATTGCGTCTGCGCCAGTTGCGCGTGCGCCGCCTCGACCGCCGCTGCCTGCGCGCGAAACGCCGCGTCGGCCGTGTCGAACGCGTTCTGCGAAATGAAGCTCTGCTTCACCAGTTGCGCGTTGGCCTGGCGGGTGCGCTCGGTCTGCGCCAACTGAGCCCGTGCCGACTCCAATGTGGCGACACGCTCGGCCAGCTGCACCTTCAACGCTGCGGTGTCGAACTCGGCCAGCACCTGTCCAACGTGGACCTTCTCGCCTTCGCGCACACGCACCAGCCGCACTTCGGCCGAGAGCTTGGCGCGCACCGTGGCCTGCGACAGCGCCTGCACGGAGCCCGGCATGACGAGCTCGGTCACGAGCGGCGCGGGGCGCATCGTCACCACATCGGCCGCCACGAACTCGAGTGGTGGTGACGCCTTCTTCTCGCTCTGCGCCGGCGGCGACTTGCCAGCACGCAGCGCCAGGGCACCGCTGGCGGCCACGAGCGCGGTCACGGCCAACACCATGCCGAGCTTGGTTCGACGTCTCATCGCTCCCCCGATGCCCAGCCAAGGTGGCAGCCGGACCAGTCGTTCTTGATGGGGGCGGATTATCGGGACGCGACCCGTCCCCTGCCCGCGCTTTGCGACGAAGCGCGAACCGGTCCGACAGACCGCACCAGCCGGGGTCTCAGGCGGTACCGCTTGGCTGCAAGCGGTTCAGTCTTCCAGGCCGAGTTCCTGGATCTTGCGAGTGATCGTGTTGCGACCCACGCCCAGCTTGGTGGCGGCCTCGATCCGACGACCATGCGTATGACGCAGCGCCGTGCGGATCACTGCGGCCTCGAACTGGCGCACCAGTTGGTCCATGACCTCGCGCTCGCCGGCGCCCAGGCGTCGGCCGACCTCATCCACCAGGAGTGCCAGCCAATCACCCGGCGGCGGCGTCATCACTGCCGGCGCTGCGACCGACGCTGCCGCCGTCAGCGTCGATGCGGCGGACGGCGGCAATGGCGCAAGCGAGTTCATGCCCGCCATCTCGTTGCGGATCTCGAGCGGCAGGTCGTCGATCTTCACCACCTGTGCCGGCGCCAGCACGGTGAGCCAGTGACACAAGTTCTCCAGCTGCCGCACATTTCCCGGAAACGGCAGACCCTGGATGTACTTCAGCGCCTCAGGCGCGAGTTTCTTCGCCTCGACACCGAGTTCGCGCGCGCTCTTTGCGAGGAAGTGACGCGCGAGCAGCGGGATGTCTTCGGGCCGCTCGCGCATCGAGGGCAGGCGCAGGCGGATCACGTTCAGCCGGTGATACAAGTCTTCGCGGAACAGGCCCTGCCGGACGCGCTCTTCGAGATTCTGGTGGGTCGCGGCGATCACGCGGACATCGGCCTTGATTGGCTGATGGCCGCCAACGCGGTAATAGAAACCGTCGGACAGCACGCGCAAGAGGCGCGTCTGCAGTTCCGCCGGCATGTCGCCGATCTCATCAAGGAACAGCGTGCCACTTTCAGCCTGCTCGAAGCGGCCGCGCCGCATCGCCTGCGCGCCGGTAAAAGCGCCACGCTCATGACCGAACAGTTCGCTTTCGAGCAGATCGCGCGGAATCGCCGCCGTGTTCAGCGCAATGAACGGCCCCCCCTTGCGCCCACTGTGCTTGTGCAACGCGCGCGCCACGACCTCCTTGCCGCTGCCCGACTCCCCGGTAATGAGCACGGTGACGTTGGACTGCGCCAAGCGTCCGATTGCGCGGAACACCTCCTGCATTGCCGGCGCCTGGCCAAGGATCTCGGGCAATTCGACCGGCGCATCGTCCACCGCCGATTCGCGCAGGCTCTCGTCGACTGCGCGGCGAATCAGCTCGACCGCCTTGTCCACATCGAACGGCTTGGGCAGATACTCGAACGCGCCCCCCTGGAACGCCGACACCGCACTCTCCAGGTCGGAGAACGCGGTCATGATGATCACCGGCAGCGCCGGATGCTTGCTCTTGACCCGGCGCAGCAGATCGAGCCCGCCCGTGCCCGGCATGCGGATGTCGGAAACCAGCACCTGGGGACTGTCGACTTCGAGTTCGATCAGCACCTCCTGGGCGCCACCGAAAGCCTTGCACGGGATGTTCTCGCGCGTGAGTGCCTTTTCCAGCACCCAGCGGATCGAGCGGTCGTCATCGACGATCCAGACCGGTTTCATCGCGACCTCAAGCAATCAATTGCGCTGTTCACGTCGACCCGCCCTTCTCGTTCCAACCGATCCCGCATCGTTGCGGCCGCGTCATGGCAACGGCAACAGGATGCGGAAGTCCGTGCGGCCGGGCCGAGATTCGAACTCGATCACGCCGTCGTTCTGATGCACGAACGTCTGTGCCAGCGTAAGTCCCAGGCCACTGCCACCCTCGCGACCAGACACCAGCGGATAGAACACGTGATCGCGCAGCTCTTCTGGAATCCCGGGGCCGTTGTCGATTACATGCAAGTCCAGTGCCAGACGAAAGTGGCGGCGCGCGATTGTCACGTGGCGCGCCACCCGTGTGCGCAGCGTGATCTTCGCGTCACCGGCGGCGATGCGTCCGTCCAGCGCTTCAGCCGCATTGCGCACGACGTTGAGCAGCGCCTGGATCAACTGTTCCTTGTCGCCTTCCACGTCAGGCACAGAGGCGTCGTAGTCCCGCACGAACTCCAGCCCACGGGGAAACTCGGCCGCCATCACGACGCGCACGCGCTCGAGCACCTCGTGAATGCTGAAGCGGGCGATGACGCGCGGCTTGCGGTGAGGCGCCAGCAGGCGATCGACAAGTGCCTGCAGACGATCCGCCTCATCGATGATCACGCGCGTGTACTCGCGCTGCTCGGGGGAATGCAGTTCGCCTTCAAGCAACTGCGCTGCGCCACGGATGCCGCCGAGCGGATTCTTGATCTCATGCGCAAGATTGCGCAGCAATTGCCGGTTGGCCTCGGTCAGGTCGAGCTGACGCTCCTCGCGGCTGACCTTCAACTGCTGCTCGATCTCCGACAGCTCGATCACGAGCGGCGTCTCGCGCGAGTACAGCGCCGAGGCCGTGGCCTGGACGGCCAGCGGCTCGCGCATGGCACGCCGCAGTTCGAGCACTTGGCGGCGCTGGCCGAGCGCGTTGGCGCTGGCGTCGGTCAACAGTTGTTCGATCGGATGTTCACCGCTGAACAGGCGATGCGCCTGCTGGCCGATGAGTTTGACGCGCGATGTCTCGAACAGCTGCTCAGCCGACTGGTTGGCGAACACCACGGCGCCGCGCCAGTTGAGCACCAGCACCGCGGTGGTCAGCAGGTCGAGGCCCTGAAAGCGCTCGAGGTCAGCCGAGAAGCCATACTCGCCGCCGGTCATGGCACCCTCCTGTGCAGGGCACCGCACCACCACCGATGCGGGCGCTGGCGCGCCCGGTGTGTCAGTTGCGCAAAAGTGCCAGTTCGCGACGCAGGGCCGCGACGTTGCTCTCGCTGCGCTGGATGTCGTCCTGCATGCGTGCCACCCGCTCCTGGTAGCGCGCGTAGTTGCGCGTCTCGTCGCCGTTGCGCTCGGGCTGGCCGTTGTTGAACTCGCTGCGCAGGCGAGCCAGCTTGTCTTCCTCGCCCTTCAATTCGTCTTCGAGAATGCGCCGACGATCGCTGTCGCGGGCGCGCTGGGTTTCGGCCTCGACCCGCGGGAAGTTTGCGGCGGCGCGCTGATCCATCGCCGGCCGTACCGGATTGCTGTTGGCAGAAACGGGGGGTAGGCGCGGGGCCGGCACCGTCACCAGTGGCTGGACATCGAGCCGCTTGCACCCCTTGCCGGCGCCGGTGTTCTGGAACGTCTTGCGGCCAGCGTCGTCGGTGCACAAGAAGATGTCGCTCTGCGCAAACGCAGGCGCGGGCAAGAACGACGACAGCAGCAAAGAAGAGGTCAGGGCGAGGAGTCGCATGGCGATGCGCGCAGACATGACGCACGAGGCAATGCGGCGCAGTGTAAGGCAGCGTCGTCGCGGGCCGCATCCCGCGGATCGACCCAATTAACGGCTGATGGGCCGGCATTTTGTGGGCTGTGTTCACGCTCTGGTCGCTCGCCCGAATCGGGTTTCGGATGCGACAAGGGGCGGTCGCCCGCCCCTTGTCGATCGGCACAGTGCCCGACTACAGCGAGTAGTACATGTCGAACTCGACCGGATGCGTGGTCATGCGGAAACGCGTGACCTCCTCCATTTTCAGATCGATGTAGGCGTCGATCAGGTCGTTGGTGAACACGCCACCGCGCGTCAGGAACTCACGGTCCTTGTCCAGGTACTCGAGCGCCATGTCGAGCGACGAGCACACGGTCGGGATCTTGGCGTCTTCTTCCGGCGGCAGGTCGTACAGGTTCTTGTCGGCGGCTTCGCCCGGATGGATCTTGTTCTGCACGCCATCCAAGCCCGCCATCATCAGCGCCGAGAACGCGAGGTAGGGGTTGGCGGTTGGATCGGGGAAGCGCACCTCGATACGCCGTCCTTTCGGATTCGACACGTAGGGAATGCGGATCGACGCGGAGCGATTGCGCGCCGAGTAGGCCAGTTTCACCGGCGCTTCGAAGCCCGGCACCAGGCGCTTGTAGCTGTTGGTGCCCGGGTTGGTGATCGCATTGAGCGCACGGGCGTGCTTGATGATGCCGCCGATGTAGAACAGGGCGAAGTCCGATAGGCCCGAATAACCGTCGCCAGCAAACAGATTGGTGCCGTCTTTCCAGATCGACTGGTGAACGTGCATGCCGGAGCCGTTGTCCCCGACCACGGGCTTGGGCATGAAGGTGGCCGTCTTGCCGTAGCTGGCGGCAACGTTCCACACCGTGTACTTGAGGATCTGAAGCCAGTCGGCGCGCTTGACCAGCGTCGAGAACTTGGTGCCGATCTCGCACTGGCCGGGGCCGGCGACTTCGTGGTGATGGACCTCAACCTCCACGCCCTGCTGCTCCAGCAGCAGGCACATCTCGGAGCGGATGTCCTGCAGCGAGTCGACCGGGGGCACCGGGAAGTAGCCGCCCTTGACCGACGGACGGTGCGCGAGGTTGCCGGCTTCGTAATCGATGCCAGTCGACCACGACGCCTCTTCCGACTTGATCTTGGCGAAGCAGCCCGACATGTCGACGTTCCACGTCACGCTGTCGAAGATGAAGAATTCGGGTTCGGGGCCGAAGTAGGCGGTGTCGCCCAAGCCGGTGGACTTCAGGTAAGCCTCGGCGCGACCGGCCAGCGAGCGCGGATCGCGCTCATAGCCCTTACCGGTCGACGGCTCATGCACGTCGCACGTGATGATGAGCGTGTTCTCTTCACGGAACGGGTCCATGCGGGCGCTGGCCGCATCCGGCATCAGCAGCATGTCGGACGCCTCGATGCCCTTCCAGCCGGCGATCGACGAACCGTCGAACG
>LNFM01003587.1_pt1 | contig 33097 bp, 34 predicted proteins | sample 596031 | NCBI WGS metagenome assembly LNFM01 (sample SAMN04254537, study PRJNA301005) | activated carbon metagenome | isolation source: dual media filters at the Ann Arbor, Michigan drinking water treatment plant | place: USA: Ann Arbor | reverse complement strand
CATGGAATACGCCGCCGACAAGGCCGACATCTTCGTGTCGGCCACCGGCAACCTGAGCGTCATCACGCGCAAGCACATGGAAGCGATGAAGGACCAGGCCATCGTGTGCAACATCGGCCACTTCGACAACGAGATCGACGTCGCCGCGCTGGCCGATTGCACCTGGGACGAGATCAAGCCCCAGGTCGACCACGTGATCTTCCCCGATGGCAAGCGCATCATCATGCTGGCCAAGGGCCGCCTGGTGAACCTGGGCTGCGGCACCGGCCACCCCAGCTTCGTGATGAGCTCGTCGTTCGCCAACCAGACCATCGCGCAGATCGAACTCTTCACGCGCAGCGACGCCTACCAGGTGGGCAAGGTCTACGTGCTGCCCAAGCACCTGGACGAAAAGGTGGCGCGCCTGCACCTGAAGAAGGTGGGCGCGATGCTGACCGAGTTGAGCGACGCACAGGCGGCGTACATCGGTGTCAGCAAGGCCGGTCCTTACAAGGCCGACACGTACAGGTACTGACCCCCCCCGGAGCGGCTGACGCCGCTCCCCCCCAGGGGGGCGGCCGCCAGCGGCCCGGCAAAGCCGGTTCCGCAGCGGCTGCTTGAGTTCGGCCTTGCGCTGCGCGCTTGGCCGGTTCTCTTCACGCACTGGAGCTTTCTGTGAAGCACGTGCCGATCAGCTTTGAGTTTTTCCCCCCCAACACGCCCGTCGGCAGCGACAAGCTGAAGACCGTGGTGCAGGACCTCTCGGTGGTCAAGCCCGAGTTCTTCAGCGTCACCTACGGTGCCGGCGGGGCCACGCGCGACAAGACGCTGGCCACGGTGAAGGACATCGCGGCGCTGGGCCACGAAGCCGCACCGCACCTGTCGTGTGTCGGCAGCACGGCCGAGGGCATTTCCGAGATCCTGGACACCTACCGGGCCCAGGGCATCAAGCGCCTGGTGGCGCTGCGAGGCGACCTGCCCAGCGGCACCGCGGTGGCCGGTGAGTTCCGCTATGCCAGCGACCTGATCGAATTCATCCGCAAGACGCAGGGCAGCGACTGGTTCATCGAGGTCGCTGCCTACCCCGAGTACCACCCGCAGCAACGTTATGCCCGCAAGGACCTGGAGCACTTCGCGGCCAAGGTCAAGGCCGGTGCCAACAGCGCGATCACGCAGTTTTTCTTCAACCCCGACGCCTACTTCCACTTCGTGGACGAGGTGCGTGCGCTGGGTGTCGACGTGCCCATCGTGCCGGGCATCATGCCCATCCACAACTACGCCAAGATCGCGCAGTTCGCGGCCCGCGACGGCATCGAGATTCCGCGCTGGGTGGCGCTGAAGATGGAAGGCTACCTGGACGACGCTGCGTCGATCCGCGCCTTTGGCATCGACGTCGTGGCGCGGCTGTGCGAACGGCTGATCGCCGGCGGCGCACCCGGCATTCACTTCTACACGCTGAACCAGAGCCCGCTGTCGCTGGAAGTCTGCAAGCGGCTGCAGTTGGCCTGATGCCCGCAAACAACGCCGGCCCGTCGGGGCCGGTGCTTGTCTGCCGCACTTGACCCAGATCAGGGTTTACCCGTTACTCCAGGCGCTCAATGACATCTGGCCATGTGGCCTGAACGTCATCGTGATCTGGAGGACTCCATGAAGAAGGTTTTCGGGCTTGCTGTCGTTGCACTCGCGCTGGTCGCACCTGCCGCACAAGCCCAGGGCAGTGACACCGGCAGCTGGTTGGTGCGTGTGCGTGCACTGAACCTCGACTCGGCCAACAAGGACACCACGGGCCTGAACCTGAGCGTCAACGACAAGACCTTTGCCGAAGTCGACATCAGCTACTTCTTCACGCCCAACTTCGCCGCCGAACTGGTGCTGACCTACCCGCAGAAGCACACGCTGTACAGCAACGGCAACAAGATCGGCACACTGAAGCACCTGCCGCCGACGCTGCTGGCGCAGTACCACCTGACCGGCCTGGGCGGCTTCAAGCCCTATGTCGGTGTCGGCCTGAACGCCACCAACTTCTCGGACGTGAAGTTCGAACCCGCCGTGGTGGCCGCCCTCAGCCCCAACGTCAAGCGCATGAGCTATGGCGCGGCGATGCAGGTGGGCGCCGACCTGGCCATCGGCGGCGGCTGGGTGCTGAACCTGGACGTGAAAAAGGTGCAGATCAAGACCGACGTCTACGCCGGCACGGCCAAGGCCGGGACCTTCACCATCGACCCGCTGCTGGTCAGCGTGGGTGTCGGCCTGCGCTTCTGATCGGCAAGGCTTCGCCGGCGCGCTTCAGGGCAGCGCTGGCGACTGCCAGACCAGGCCTTCGTCGGTGAGCACGGCGTCCAGTGGCACGTCGTGCGCTTCGGCCTTCAGCCAGGGCACAAAGCCGTGTGAATAGGCCAGCCCCACCGTGGTGGGGCGTGGCGCCAGCGTGGCCAGCGTGCGGTCGTAGAAACCGCCGCCGTAACCCAGCCGCACGCCTTCCGGCCCGTAGCCCACACAAGGCACCAGCAACAGGCTGGGGTGGAAGGCCGGGGTGTCTTTGGGCTTGGGAATGCCGTAGGCGTCTTCTTCCATCTCGCAGCCCGGGAACCACATGTGGAAACTCAGGCTCTTGGTGGTCTTGTCGATCACGGGCAGCCCGATGCAGCGCTCTTCGTCGGCTTCGGCCCAGCGGTACAGCGCCGGCAGCGCGTCGAACTCGCCCTTGATCGGCCAGTAGGCACCCACGGCCATGTCGGCGCGGCCCATCAGCCACACCCGCAGCACCTCTTGCAGGTGCATGGCGCGCTGGTGGCGGTCGATCAAGGTCTGGCGTTCGGCCTGCAACTGGCGGCGCAGCGCGGCCTTGTCCTGGGACGGCTCGAAAGAGGGCATGTTCAGCGGCATGGGCGGGCGTTGCAGCACTGCACGGGCAGCAGGGGCGCTATTGTGGCGCCTGGATGCCGACCTGCCCGATGAGCCCGAACCCTTTGCCCCCCTTCGTCAGCCACTGCGTGGAACTGCTGTCACCGCTGGGCGCGGTGCGGGTGCGCCGCATGTTCGGCGGCTGGGGGCTTTATGTCGATGAGCTGTTCCTGGCGATCATTGCAGACGAGCAGCTGTACCTGAAAGTCGATGCAGCCGCTCGCGAGGCCTTCCAGCACCAGGGCTGCCAGCCCTTTGTCTACGACGCCAAGGGCAAGTCGATGTCCCTGGGCTACTGGACGGCGCCCACCGACGCAATGGATTCACCGGCACTGATGGCGCCCTGGGCCCGCCTGGCACAACAGGCGGCACTGGCGGCACGCCGGCTGCGGCCAGCCGTCAAGCGCGCATCCAGGCCGACGAAGAAGCCGCGCGCCAGGGCAGCAGCCAGGAAGGCCACTGGCGCGGCTTGAGCACCGCTGCCGCGGCCTGCACCACGCTGACACGGGCCTGCGGCCAGGCTTCGACGACCCACTCGGTTCCCGCCGGCAAGGTGTGGCTCTGGCCGGCGTCGAGCCACACGTCGTCGGCCGTGCCGTGGCTGCACTGGCGCGTGAGCCAGACACGACCTTCGTGCACCCAGAAGGACCGGGTGCCCGGGTCTGCGGCCAGCGTGACGGCCTGTCGCTGCGCCAGCGGCCACACGAAGGGGCTGTTGTCGTGATGCGTTTTGCTGATGGTGAACAGGCTCATGGCGGCGACCCGGGCTGGATGTTTATCTCAGGCAATGATCGGGTTTACCCCAGAGGCTGTCCAATCAGGAATGCTGCTCTGATTGATAATCTATTCGCATGAATGCACCCCGTCACCGGCCGCTGGCCATCGGCCCCCTTCGCAGCTTCGAGGCCGTCGCCCGGCGCCTGAGTTTTCGTGCCGCCGCCGAAGAGATGCACGTCACGCAGCCGGCCATCAGCCGGCAGATCAAGTCGCTCGAAGACGAACTGGGCACCGCCCTGTTCCTGCGTGGCACACGACACGTCGAGATCACCAGCGCCGGCCAGCATTTGCTGCGCAGCGTGGACCCGCTGCTGGCGCGGCTGGACAACACGGTGCGGCAGATCCGCAGCAGCCAGCAACGCCAGCCGGTGGGCGTGACGACCTTTGCGTCGCTGGCGTCCTTGTGGTTGCTGCCCCGCCTGCAGCAGTTCCAGGCCATGCACCCGGGGGTGGACATCCGCATCTCGGCCGGTGACGCGATGGCCGACCTGGACGACCCCGAGATCGACCTGGCCTTGCGCTACTGCCATCCCAGCGACGCACCTGCCGGGTCGGAACGGCTGTTCGGCGAAGTGCTGACACCGGTGGCCAGCCCGGCGCTGCTGAAAAGCGTGCCCTTGCGCAAGCCGGCCGACCTGGTTCGCCACACGTTGCTGGAAGAAGACGACCAGCGCCCCAGCGCCGAATACCTGAGCTGGCGACATTGGCTGAACCTGAAGGCAGCGCCGGGTCTGCAGCCCAAAGGCTGGGTCTACCTGAACTACACCTACCAGCAGATCCAGGCTGCGCTGGTGGGCCAGGGCGTGGCACTGGCGCGGGTGGCGATGGTCGGCGAAAGCATCCAGCGCGGCGAGCTGGTCGAACCCTTCGGCGAGGCGGGCCGCATCAGCTCGCCCTTTGCCTATTGGCTGGTGCGCTGGCCCGGACGGCAAGACAGGCCGGCGCTGCAGCAGTTCGAACAGTGGCTGCTGGAGCAAGCCGCAGCCACACGCACCGCGGTGCAAGCCGTGCACAGCGCATGAAGGACGGCGCGCAGGGTCTTGGGCACTGGTCCAGAATCGGCAACATGCTGAAACCTTGCTTGCAAGTCCCCGCCCTGGCCTTGCTGCTGGCCCTGGCCGCCGGCCCGCTGGCCGCGCAGAACCTGGACGACACCGTGGTGCAGGCGCGCGAGGCGCTGCGCAAAAAGGACCAGGCCGCGCTGAGCAACGCCGCTCGCACGCTGCAAGCCGGCGGCCACCCGCTGACGCAGTGGGTCGAGTACTGGCAGATCGGCAACCGCCTGGTCGAAGCGCGCCAGGCCGACCTGAACGACTTCTACGCCCGCTGGCCCGCCACCTACGTCGAAGACCGGCTGCGCAACGACTGGCTGCTGGAACTGGGCAAGCGCCGCGACTGGGACAACTTCCGCGTCGAGTTCCCGCGTTTTCGCATGAACGACGACCGCGAGGTCACCTGCTACGCGCTGCTGACACAGCACCTGGCGGGCCAGGACGTGCGCGAACCCGCCCTGGCCGCGTGGAACGGCCAGCGCGACCTGGACGATGGCTGCAACCTGATGGCCACCACGTTGCGTGAAGCGCGCCAGTTCAAGGACAGCGACCTGTGGCACAAAGCCCGCCTGGCGGTGGAAGTGAACCGGCCACGTGCGGCACGCGCCGCCGTCAGCCTGCTGCGCCCCGGCCTGGACGCCGCGATGGCCGAGTTGCTGGACAACCCGATGCGCTACCTGACGCGCCGGCCCCACCCCAGTTCGGTCAATGCCCACGAACTGGACGTGCTGGCGCTGATGCGGGTGGCCGCGACCGACCCCGACCTGGCCGCCCGCCAGCTGGACAGCAAATGGGACCAGGACCTGCCCGTCACGCAGGCTGCCACGGCCTGGGCCCACGTGGCCAGGCACGCCGCCCTGAAGCACCAGCCCAATGCCACCGAGTACGCGCGCCGGGCCTGGCAACGCTGGGACAGCGCGGCGCGCCCGGGCACCCAGCCCGCCTGGAGCGACGAACTGTTGGCCTGGCACGTGCGGGCCGCCCTGCGCACCGCGGCGAATGACAAACATCGCTGGCCGCTGGTGCAGCGTGCCATCGAGGCCATGAGCCCGTCCGAACAGCGCGACGCCAGCTGGGTCTACTGGAAAGCGCGTGCACAGCTGGCGCGGGCGCCCGCCGGGCCCGAAGGCGAGCCGGCACGCGCCGCCGCGCGCCTGGCGCTGGAAGGCATCGCAAGCCAGCTCAACTTCTACGGCCAGCTGGCCGCCGACGACCTGGGGGTGCGTCTCACGCTGCCACCCACACCGGTGGCGCTGAGCCCAACCGAGCGCGACATGCCGCTGGCTCAGCCCGGCTTCACCCGGGCGCTGCAGCTCATTCAGCTGGGCCTGCGGTCCGAAGGTGTGCGCGAGTGGAACTTCACGCTGCGCGGCCTGGACGACAGGGCCCTGCTGGCAGCCGCCCAGCTGGCCTGCGACAAGGAAGTCTGGGACCGTTGCATCAACACCAGCGACCGCACGCGCACCGAGATCCACATGGCGCAGCGCTTCCCGATGCCCCACCGCGCGCAGATCGAAGCCAAGGCACGCCTGGCCGGCGTGGACCCGGCCCTGGTGCTCGGCCTGATCCGCCAGGAATCGCGTTTCATCATGGACGCCCGCTCGGGTGTCGGCGCGTCGGGCCTGATGCAACTGATGCCGGCCACCGCGCGCTGGACGGCCCGGCAGGTCGGCATCAACTACACGCCGCAGATGATCAACGACCGCGACGTCAACTTGCAGCTGGGCATGGCCTACTTCAAGCGGGTGATGGACGACCTGGACGGTTCGCTGGCCATGGCCGCCGCGGCCTACAACGCCGGCCCCGGCCGGCCGCGGCGCTGGCGAGAAGGTGGTGCAGAGATGGAACCGGCCGCCTGGGCCGAGAGCATTCCCTTCACCGAAACCCGTGACTACGTGAAGAAGGTGCTGTCCAATTCGGTGTACTACACGGCGCTGCTCGGGCAACCGCTGCCGACGTTGCAGTCGCGCCTGGGCAAGCCCATCGGGCCCCGTGCGCCCACGGCCGCGCCACCCGACAAAGAGATTCCCTGAATGGGCCGCGTCCTCGTCCTGGGCGGCACCGGCTTTGTCGGCCGCGCCGTGTGTGAACAGCTGGCCCGGCGCAGCAGCAGCAGCCGCACCGTGGTGCCCACGCGCCAACTGCCGCGCGGCAACACCGTCCGACTGCTGCCCACAGTGGACCTGGTCGAAGCCGACGTGCACGACGGCCACACCCTGCAGCAGCTGCTGCAAGGCTGCGACGCGGTGATCAACCTGGTGGCCATCCTGCACGGCAGCGAAGCGGCCTTCCAGCGTGTTCACGTGGAACTGCCACGCCAGCTGGTGAACGCCTGCCACGGCGCCGGTGTGCGGCGCCTGGTGCATGTCAGCGCACTGGGCGTGGGGCCGGACGCACCCTCGCAGTACCTGCGCAGCAAAACCGCGGGTGAAGCCGTGTTGTCCACGTCGGGCCTGGACGTCACGGTGCTGCGGCCGTCGGTGATCTTCGGAGCGCAGGACCGCTTTCTGAATCTGTTTGCGCGGCTGCAATCGGTGGCGCCACTGATGCCGCTGGCCGGCAGCGACGCGAAGTTCCAGCCGGTGTGGGTGGACGACGTGGCCACGGCCGTGGTGCAGGCACTGGACACACCGGCGGCCATCGGACAGACCTTCGAGTGCACGGGGCCCGGGGTCTACACACTGAGTGAACTGGTGCGACTGGCCGGCCGCTGGGCAGGCCATGAACGGCTGCAGATTGCGCTGCCCGGTTGGGCCGGCTGGCTGCAGGCCGCAGCCATGGAGCTGTTGCCGGGTGAACCGCTGATGTCTCGCGACAACCTCAAGTCGCTGCAGGTGCCCAACGTCGCCACCCCGGGCACGCCGGGGCTGGCGGCGCTGGGCATCACGGCGGCTGCGCTGGAAGCCGTGGCGCCCGCCTACCTGGGCGACCTGTTCCAGCGGCCCGACCTGGACCGCTTCCGTGCCACGCGCAGCTGATCGCAGCTGAACACCCAGGGGCCGCCATGCCCGTCCGTCATCGCGCCGATGACAAAGCCTCATCACCTGCCACAGCCGCCCGGCTTAGCATCGCCGGCACTGTCCACCGGAGCCTGGCATGCAGCTGATCATCGGCAACAAAAACTACTCGTCCTGGTCGATGCGGCCCTGGGTGCTGATGAAGCAGCTGGGTTTTGCCTTCGAGGAAGTCAAGCTGCGCTTCGACTTCGAACCGCACTCGGCCTTCCGGCGCAAGGTGGCGCAGTTCAGCCCCGCCGGCAAGGTGCCGGTGCTGCTGGACGACGACTTTGCGGTGTGGGACACGATGGCCATCATCGAGTACCTGCACGACAAGTTCCCCGCGCGCGGTGTCTGGCCCGCCGACATGCGCCAGCGGGCCCGTGCACGCAGCCTGAGTGCCGAGATGCATGCCGGTTTTGGCAGCCTGCGCAGCCACTGCCCGATGAACATCGAAGCCGCGCTGCCCGACGTGGGTGCCCGCATCTGGGCCGAACAGGCCGGCGTGCGCGACGACGTGACACGCATCGAAGCCGCCTGGGCCGAGGCCCTGATGCAGAGCGGCGGGCCCTTCCTGTTTGGCGACTTCTGTGCCGCCGACGCGATGTTTGCCCCAGTGTGCATGCGCATGCGCAGCTACGCCTTGCCCATGCCGCACCTGACCCACGAGTACATCGGCCGCGTGGCTGTTGCACCGGGTGTCAAGGCGTGGGTGATCGACGCGCTCGAAGAGCAGGACTTCCTCGACTTCGAAGAGCCCTACCGCCAGCACCGGTGACACCGGTGGCACCAGACCGGGCCCGCACATGAAGGTGCAGTTCTACGTCGTTGGCGGCGCCGTGCGAGATGCACTGCTGGGCCTGCCCGCCACCGACCGCGACTGGGTGGTGGTGGGTGCCACGCCTCAAGACCTGCTCGACCAGGGTTACCGGCCGGTGGGCAAGGACTTCCCGGTTTTCCTGCACCCCGACACCAACGAAGAAGTGGCCCTGGCCCGCACCGAACGCAAGGTGGGCGTGGGTTACCACGGCTTCACCTTCCACGCCGCGCCTGAAGTGACGCTGGAGCAGGACCTGGCGCGCCGCGACCTGACCATCAACGCGATGGCGCAGGCTGCCGACGGCAGCGTGATCGACCCCCACGGCGGCCGGGCCGACCTGCAGGCCGGTGTGCTGCGCCACGTGTCCGAAGCCTTTGTCGAAGACCCCGTGCGGCTGCTGCGACTGGCACGTCTGGCAGCGCGTTTTCCCACCTTCACGGTGGCACCGGAAACGATGGCGCTGCTGCGCCGCATGGTGGCCGACGGCGAGGTGGATGCGCTGGTGGCGGAAAGGGTGTGGCAGGAGCTGTCGCGCGGCTTGATGAGCGACAGACCGAGCCGCCTGTTCGAGGTGCTGCGCGACTGCGGCGCACTGGCGCGGCTGCTGCCCGAGGTCGACCGCCTGTGGGGCGTGCCGCAGCCAACTGCGCACCACCCCGAAGTCGACACCGGCCTGCACCTGATGCTGGTGCTGGACATGGCGGCACAGCTGCACGCGCCCTTGCCGGTGCGCTGGGCCTGCCTGACCCACGACCTGGGCAAGGGCAACACCCCACCCGAACAGTGGCCCCGCCACATCGGCCACGAGGTGCGCAGTGCCAAGCTGGCCAAGAACCTGGGCGAGCGTTTGCGCGTCAGCAGCGACTGCCGCGAACTGGCCGACGTGGTAGCCCGTGAACACGGCCACGTTCACGGCAGCGGCGGCCTGGGAGCAGCCGCTCTGCTGCGGCTGTTCGAACGCTGCGACGCCATCCGGCGGCCCGATCGTTTTGCGGCCGTGCTGCTGGCCTGCGCCTGTGATGCCCGCGGCCGCACCGGACTGCAGGACAAGCCCTACCCACCCGCGCTGCGGCTGCCGGGCCTGCTGCGAGCCGCACTGCAGGTGGACACGGCGGCCATCGCCGCTGCCGCCAGCCAGCAGGGGCGCACGGGGCCCGACATCGGCCAGGCCGTCCGCGCCGAGCGTGTGCTGCGCATCCAGCAAACGCTGGACGCCCTGCCGCCTGATGCCAGACTCCCTGCCGAACGAGCCGGTTTGTGACACGATGCTCTCGGCCGCCGACCTTGGGCGGCCGGGGAGTGACCATGAAACTGGCCGAAGGCATCCGCAAGCACGGGTTTCGCAAGTGGTACGAACGTGAGCTGCTGCAGAGCCACGCCCACATGGTGCTGACCTTCCTTTGCATCATCGGCATCTTTGCCGCTTTCGAAGCCGCCTCGCAGTTCCACACGCTGCAGGACAAGTTCGTCAACATCCTGACCGTGCTGCTGTGCACCGGCGTCGGCATCTGGGCCTTGCGCCGCTACCTGCGGCTCTTGTCCAGCGCCGAGGCGGTGGCCCACCAGGCCGACTGCCCATCCTGCAAGGCCTACGGCCGGCTCGAGCTGGTGCAGGTGCAGACGCAGGACGACGGTGACCTGGTGCAGGTGCGCTGCCGCAAGTGCGGCCACGGCTGGCACATCAGCACTTGACGGCAGCAGGCGCCTGAGTTGCCGGCGAGGCCGGTGCAGACAAGAGCCACAAGCCGGCAAAAGTGATGGCACCGTTGAGCACCAGCAGTTCCAGCCCCACCTGCCAGCTGCCGAACAACTGCTGCTGGTAGACGTCGATCAGCCAGCACAACAACGGCGCGGCCAGCGCCACCAGCGGCACCCAGCGGTCGTGCACCGCGCGGCGCGTGAACACACCGAAGGCAAACAGGCCCAGCAGCGGCCCGTAGGTGAAGGCCGCGATCTTCAGGATCAGGCCGATCATGCTGGGGTCGTCCAGCACCTTGAAGCCCATCACCAGCCCCATGAACAACGCCGCGAAGCCCAGGTGCACGGTGCGGCGGATCTGCACGCGCCGAGCCTCGGTCCAGTCCGCACGTTCTTTCATGCCCAGCATGTCGATGCAGAAGCTGCTGGTCAGCGCCGTCAGCGCACCGTCGGCACTGGGAAACAGCGCCGAGATCAGCGCGATGATGAACAGCACCTGCACCGCCACCGGCAGCCCGGCTTCGGGCCCCAGCACCACGGCCGGGAAGATGCGGTCGCCGGTGGCCTGCAGGCCCACCGTGGGCGCAAACAGGTGCAGCAGGCCACCCAGGTAGAGGAACACGCTCACCACCGCCAGCAGCACGAAGGCCAGCACGACGATGTTCTTCTGCGAGTCGGCCACACGCCGCACGCTGATGCTCTTTTGCATCATCTCCTGGTCCATGCCGGTCATCGCGATGGCGATGAAGGCACCGGCCACGATCTGCTTGACCCACCAGCTCTTGGCCTGCGGATCGGTGCCGAACACGGTGGACAGGCCCTGGTCCTGCATCTGCACCAGGCTCTGCGCCACGCTCAGGTCCAGCTTGTCGAGCAGGAACCAGGTGCACACACCCAGGCCCAGCAGCATGCCGGCGGTCTGCAGCGTGTCGGTGAAGACGATCGTGCGCACACCGCCTTCCACCGTGTACAGCAGGATCATCACCAGGATCACCGCCGCCGTCAGCCAGAAAGGCACGCCGAAGGACGACAGGATGCTGTCCTGCAGGATCTTCACCACCAGGTACAGCCGCGCCGTGGCACCCAGCGTGCGCGAGGCGATGAAAAACGCGGCGCCGGTCTTGTAGGAACGCGGCCCCAGGCGCTGTTGCAGGTAGCCGTAGATGCTGGTCAGGCCGTGGCGGTAGTACAGCGGCAGCAACACGAAGGCCACCACCATGTAGCCGATGACGTGGCCCAGCACGATCTGCAGGTAGGTGAACTGCGTGATGCCCACGGCGCCGGGCACGCTGATGAAGGTCACGCCCGACAGCGAGGTGCCCACCATGCCAAACGCCACCAACGGCCAGGGGCTGCTGCGGCTGCCGATGAAAAAGGCCTCGTTGTCGGCGCGGCGCGATGTCCACCAGGCCACGGCCAGCAGCAGGGCGAAGTAGCCGAAGACAAAACCCAGCAGCAGTGTCTGGGTCATGGATTGGCCAGCAGGCGCCCCACGCTGTCGGCCAGCGGTCCGGTGACACGGGCGCGCGCCAGTTCGGCTTGCAGCAATTGCAGATCGGGCCGGGCTTCTTCGGCACGCCCGGCGTGGTGCAGCAGCAGGCCTTGCAGCAAGCGCCACTGGTTCATCGACGGAGCTTCCTGCTGATCGCGCGGAAACAGCCACAGGAAAGTCTGAATGCCGTTGTCCGGCGGCAGCGCTTCGAGCAGGCGGCGCGCACGGTCGGGACGGAAGGCGGGTGCGTACAGGTAGGACCAGATGCGCTGCTTGCGCGACGCTTCCAGCGGTTCTTTGCCCTGGCGCATCTGGTCCAGCACCCGCAGCGCCTCGGTGGCCAGCCGGTCGTTGGTGAGCATCGTGCCCAGCTGCAGGTTGCGCACGAAGGGCCGGTCGCGCTGGCTCTTCAAGGCGTTGTCGAACAGCAGCAGCGCCTGCGCCGACCGCAGCGGCGGTTTGGACAGCAGCCAGTGCGCCCACATCGCGTTGGCATAGACGTTGTCGGCATCGTCCAGCAGGGCCTGGCGGTAGTGCGGTGCGGGGTCGATGGACGGGCTGCGCGCGTCGCGCCAGACCAGATAGTCGGCCCAGCCCAGGTGGGCACGCAGGTCGGCCGCACGTGGGCCGCCTTGACTGGCGGTCAGCGCTTGCAGCAGCACCGGGCGCAGCGGCGCGGTGAGCTGCGCAAAGGTGGTCTCGCCTTCGGTGACACGGGCGGCCCGCAACCAGGCCATGGCGCAGTCCTGCAGTGCCGTCAGCGCCGACGGTGGTGCGGCCGGGCGTTTGGCCAGCGCATCCAGCAGCCCGAAGCCGTCGGCATGGCTGCCCTGGCTGCACAGCTGCACGGCACGCGAGGACTCGGCGACCAGCTGCTGGCGTTCGGCCTCGAGCGCTTGTTGCCTTTGCCAGTTGCCCCAGCCCAGCCAGGCGGCCACGCCCAGCGTCAGCACCACCAGGGCCCCGACCGCCGTGCGCCGCAGTTGCTGGGCAGGGGGTTGCGAAAGCCGTGCCACCGCAGCCAGCGTTTCGGCCACCGGTTCGCCGCGCGGTTCGAGCAAGGTCACGGCCAGCAGGTAGGGCGGGATGTCGGCACGGGGTGTGGGCGCCACCAGCACCGGCAGCACACGGCCGGCCGGGCGTGGCCAGTGCGCTTCGGCCTGCCCCAGTTCGGCCAGCGTGTAGCTGCCGGCGGCCACCGACTCGGGCGAGACGAAGAAGATGAAGAGTTCGGCCGCCATCAGCGCGTCGCGGATGGGCTGGTGGAAAGCATCTCCTGCGGCCAGGTCGTCGCGGTCGAAAAAGACCTCGTGGTGTTCGGCTTCCAGTGCCAGCTTCAGCCGCAGGGCCAGCTCGCGCCGCGCCGAAGGGTAGGACAGGAAGATCTTCATCGGACCCGCAGTCTAGAAGAGCAGACCGATCAGCATGGCCAGCACCGTCAGCACCACGCTGCTCATGAAAGGCACATGCCAGTCACGCCCGCGGGCGTGGAAGCTGAAGTCGCCTGGCAGGCGGCCGAGGCCGATCTTGCGCATCCAGCCCTGCAGGCCGTTGAAGACCAGGCAGGCGAGCAGGAAGACGATCAACCAGCGCATCGTCGGGTCGCCGTCATCGCGTGCGTGTCACTTTGGACAGGTGCGGCGGCACGTCGGGGTCGCGGCCACGCAGACGGGCCAGCGCTTCGACCATCGGGTAGAAGGACTGCACTGCAGTGATGGGGTCCAGGTCTTCGTGGCCGGCCGGCGCCAGCGGCAGGTCGGCGCCGGGTGTGCCCAGCGGCGCGGCCAGCAGCACGTGGGCACCGCGTTCACGCATGTCGCGCGCCAGCTCCAGCAGGCCGGCTTGCGCCGGCCCGCGTGGCGCCAGGATCAACATCGGGTAACCCTCGTGCACCAGCGCCATCGGGCCGTGGCGGAACTCGGCACCCGAAAAGGCCTCGGCCTGGATGCCGCAGGTTTCCTTGAACTTCAGCGCCGATTCCATGGCCACCGCCAGGCCCAGGCCGCGGCTGACCACCACCAGGCGTTCGGCCTTTTCCAGCACCGGCAGCGCCGGGCTCCAGTCACAGTGGGTGGCCCGCGTCAGTGCATCGGGCAGGGCCCACAAGGCGTCGATGAGCGAGGAGTCGTCCTGCCAGTGCGCCACCAGCCGCGCGCCGGCCACCAGTTGGGCGATGTAGCTCTTGGTGGCGGCCACGCTGCGTTCCGGCCCGGCGTGCAGCGGCAGCACCCAGGCGCTGGCCTGCGCCAGCGGCGACGCGGCGTCGTTCACCACGGCCAGCGTGCGCGCGCCACGGTCGCGGAAGGTCTGCGTGGGCATCACCAGGTCGGGGCTCTGGCCACTTTGCGAAAAGGCCAGCGACAAGAGGCCGTCGCAGTTCAGACGACTGGGGTGCAGCGTGACCAGCGACATCGGCAGCGAAGTCACCAGGCGGCCCAGCCGGGCCATCGCCAGGTAGGCCAGGTAGTGCGCGGCGTGGTCGCTGCTGCCACGGGCCAGCGTCAGCACCGCGGTGGGTGGATGAGCGCGCAGGTCCTGCGCCAGCGCGGCCAGCGTGTCGGTGTCGCTGGCCAGCTGCAGCGCCACGGCGGCGGGTGCCTGCAGCGTTTCGGCGTGCATCAGCGACACGGCGCTCAGTGGGGACGGGTTCATGGGCCCGAGTCTTTCACAGCGTGTGCATGCGGTCACCCGCCACGAAACCCAGCCAGTCGCGGCCCGGCTCCAGGTTCACGCCTCGGCCCACCGCCAGCACCTTGAACAGTTCGCCCATCTCGTGTTCGGTGATCAGCTTCTGCGCGTGGGCCACGGTGCGCAAGTCGGCGCCCTGCAGGAGCTCGGTGATGCCGCAGTTCAGCAGGAAGCGCGCCTGCGAGGTGTAGCCCAGCACGTCCAGCCCCGCGTCCTGCGCCGCCAGCGCCACGCCGGTGAAGTTGACATGCGCGGTGATGTCCTTCTGCCCTGGGCTCTGCAGCGGGTCGGTGTCTGAACGGTGCGCCTGGTGGCACATCAGCGTGCCGCCGCTGCGTTGCGGGTGGTAGTACTCGGCTTCGGGGAAACCGTAGTCGATGAACAGGGCCACACCCCGTGTCAGGTGGTCGGCCATGGTGCGGATGAAGGCTTCGGCCTGCGGGTGGATCTCGGTCACCGCGCCGGGCGCGAAAGGGCCCGGCAGCGGCGGCCGCAGGTCGGTCGGGCGGTCGGACCAGGCCAACGTTTCGCCGGCCGCCGTCACACCCCGTTCGAACCAGTGTGTGCCGTCCCAGTGCAACAACTGCACGGGCATCGCATCCAGCACCTCGTTGCCCACCACCACGCCGTGCATCTGCTCGGGCAAGGTGTCCAGCCAGCGCACCTGGTCGCCCCAGGCGGCCAGTGTCTGCGCCTGGCGTTCGCGCAAGGTGCCGGACAGGTCGACGATGCTGTATTGCCGCACGCGCTGGCCCAGCGTTTCCAGCAGCTGCGATGCCAGCGCACCCGAACCGGCACCGAACTCGAACACCTCGTCGGCCTGCGCCACGTCCAGCGCCTGCGCCACCTGCCGCGCCAGCGTGCGGCCGAACACCGGCGACAGCTCGGGCGCGGTGACGAAGTCGCTGCCCGACGACGGCAGGGTGCCAAACAGGCGCTGGCCGCTGGCGTAATAACCCAGGCCGGGTTCGTAGAGCACCAGGGCCATGTAGCGGTCGAAGGGCAGCCAGCCGCCTGCCTGGTCAATGGCCGCAAGCACGCGCTGCTGCAGTCGCGCCGATAAACTCAGTGCCCCGGTGGAAGCCATCGGCCGCATTGTAGGAACCATGCCCTCCCCCACTTCCTTGCCCTTGTCTCAGCAGCCCGTGGCCCTGGTCACCGGCGCGGCGCAGCGCATCGGGCGCGAGATCGCGCTCGAGCTGGCAGCCCACGGCTGGCAGGTGGCGGTGCACTACCGCAACTCGGCCGCAGCGGCGGCGCAGACCGTGGCCGCGGTGCACGAAGCCGGCGGCCAGGCGATGGCCTTTGCGGCCGACCTGGCGGTGGAAAGTGAATGCGAAGCGCTGGTGCCGGCGGTGCTGCAGGGCCTGGGCCGCATCGACGCGGTGATCAACAACGCCTCGCTCTTCGAACACGACGACGTCGCCAGCTTCGGTTTTGCCGCGATGGACCGTGCCTGGCGTGCCAACACCGCACCGGCCATCGTGCTGGCGCGCGCGCTGCACCGCGCGGGTGGTGGTGTGGTCGTCAACATCCTGGACCAGAAACTCTGGAACCCGAACCCCGACCACCTGAGCTACACGCTGAGCAAGGCCGCGCTCGAAGCCGCCAACACGCTGCTGGCCCAGGCGCTGGCGCCATCGGTGCGGGTGTGTGGCGTGGCACCCGGCGTGACGCTGCACTCGGGCGACATGAACGACAGCGAGTTTGCCGCCTCGCACCGCATGACCCCGCTGCAGCGCAGCAGCACGCCGCAGGACGTGGCACGTGCCGTGCGCTTCCTGCTCGAATCCCCCGCCATCACCGGCACCACGCTGCTGGTGGACGGCGGCCAACACCTGCAAGCCCAGGCCCGCGACGTGATGTTCATCGCCCGGGCCGCTGCCGACACGAAAGCCCCCTGATGCAAAGCCTGCTGAACCACCCCCAACTGATGGACTGCCGGCGCCTCTTCCTGCGCGACTACGAGGTCTGGATCAACATCGGCGTGCACGACTTCGAAAAAAAGGGCGAGCAGCGCGTGAAGATCAACGTCGACCTGTACGTTCCGCTGGCGCTGTCCACGCCGGTGGACGACAAACTGGAAGAAGTGCTGGACTACGACTTCATCCGCCGCGAGATCATGGCCCGTGTTGCGCAGGGCCACGTGCACCTGCAGGAAACGCTGGCCGACGACGTGCTGGCGCGCATGCTGGCGCACCCCAAGGTGCGCGCTGCGCTGGTGACGACCGAAAAGCCGGATGTCTACCCCGACTGCGATGCGGTCGGCTGCGAAGTCTTCGGCCTGAAGGAAGCCTGAACATGAACGCCCCTGCCGATGCCGCTGCCGTCAAGAAGGCCGCCTTCGAAGCCAACAAGCTGAGCAAGAAGCTGCACCGCCAGGTGGGCCAGGCCATCGGCGACTTCAACATGATCGAAGCCGGCGACAAGGTCATGGTGTGCCTGAGCGGTGGCAAGGACAGCTACGCGATGCTGGACATCCTGCTGAACCTGCGCGAGCGCGCGCCGATCGACTTCGAGCTGATTGCCGTCAACCTGGACCAGAAACAGCCCGGTTTTCCGGAACATGTGCTGCCCAATTACCTGACGAGCCGCGGCGTGCCCTTCCACATCGAAGCGCAGGACACCTACTCCATCGTCAAGAAGCTGGTGCCCGAAGGCAAGACGATGTGCAGCCTGTGTTCGCGGCTGCGGCGCGGCATCCTGTACCGCGTGGCCGGTGAACTGGGTGCGACCAAGATCGCGCTGGGCCACCACCGCGACGACATGGTGGTGACGCTCTTGATGAACATGTTCTTCGGCAGCCGCATGAAGGGCATGCCGCCCAAGCTGGTCAGCGACGACGGCAAGAACGTGGTCATCCGGCCGCTGGCCTACGTGGCCGAATCCGACCTCGAACGTTGGGCAGAGCACAGACAGTTCCCGATCATCCCGTGCACGCTGTGCGGCAGTCAGACGACGCTGCAGCGGGTGCAGGTGAAGAAGATGATCCGCGAGTGGGACCGGCAATACCCGGGCCGCATCGACAACATGTTCACCGCCATGGGCAACATCGTGCCCAGCCACATGATGGACCGGAACCTGTTCCCCTTCACCACGCTCCAAGCCACGGGCGTGGCACCGACCGACGGCGACATCGCCTTCGATGAAGAGCCCTGTGCGCCACCGCCGGCCACGGTGCAGTTGCACCGCCCGGGCAGCACCGACCTGGAGGACTGAACCATGAGAACCGCCCTTGCCTGCCTGCTGGCCGCCACCGTGGCACTGAGTGGCTGTGCCGCACTGAACAGCGTCAGCAGCGATGTGTCCAGCTTCGGCGAATGGCCGGCCGACCGCAAGGCCGGCAGCTACGCCTTCGAACGCCTGCCCTCTCAGCAGGCCAACGCCGGCACCACCGAAGCGCTGGAAGCCGCTGCTGCAGGCGCGCTGAAGAAGGCCGGGTTCACCCCGGTCGCCAGTGGCCAACAGCCCGATGTGCTGGTGCAGGTGGGCGCCCGTGTGGGCCGTGCCGACCAACAGCCCTGGGCCGACCCGATCTGGTGGCGCGGCGGCTTCGGTTACTACCGCCACGGCCCCTGGGGCGGACCGCGCTGGGGCATGGGCCTGCATTTCGACGCCGCACGCTACGAACGCGAAGTGGCCGTGCTGATCCGCGACCGCGCCAGTGGCAAGCCGCTGTTCGAGGCCCGTGCCAGCAACGAAGGCAACTCGTCCACCGCCGGCAGCGCCACGCTGGCGGCGATGTTCGAAGCGGCGCTGATGGATTTTCCCCGGCTGGGCGTGAACCCGCGCCGGGTGGTGGTGCAGCTGCCGTCGTGATCGCCCGGTAGCCGCCGGGCCCGCTCAGCCGCCCGGCGCCACCAGCGTCCGCAGGTCTTCTTCCCAGCCCCGCAGATTGTCGCGCGCCTGCAGCCGCTGAGCCGCCGTGGTGCTGTTGTGGATCTGCGCGGCCAGCGCGCAGTTGTAGACCCGCAGCTTGGCCTGGTAGGCCCGGTAATCCGGGTTCGGTGACACTTCCGTGCGTTGCACCAGGGCCTTCAGCGCAGCGATTCGCTGCTCGCGATCCGCCTTGTCGGCCACCAGCTGGCGCAGCGTTTGCAGCGTGTCGCGCTGGCGGCGTTGCCGCTCGGCCAGCCAGAGCTCGGGGCTGAAGGGTGAAGCTGTCACGCCGTTGCTGATCACACGCAACTGGCCGTCGGCCAGCGTGCCGTAGATGCGTTCGGCCCGCTCGACGGTGCGCTTGATCGATTCCTGCAGACGCAGGGCCGCGTCGGGCTGCAGGAATTCATCGCGCATCTCGTCGTTGGCCTTCAGGTAGCGTTGTTCGAGGTGCTTGAACTGCGCTTCACCCAGACCCGGCACCTGGCCCGAGAAGTCGACGATGGCACGTGCCAGCGAGGGTTCGAACAGGTCGCGGATGCGGTCCTGCCACTGGCAGGTCTGCTCGGGCGTGGTGGGCTCCACCACCCGCTGGCCCGCTGCAGCCAGCAAGGCGGTGGTGGGCCCGATCTGCGTGCCGCGGTGCCAGTCGAACCAGCGGTCGATGGTCTGCTTGACCTGCGGCGCCTGCTCGCGGCTGAAGTCGAAGTACCCGTCCAGCCACCACCACGACAGCTGCGAGCCGTTGGCATAAGCCAGTCGCAATGCACTGCAGCCGGTCAGCAACGGGCCCGACAGCAGCAACACGAGCCCGATAATGAGTGTTTTGATCCGAGACATCTGCATGGCACTCAACGTCGTGATCATGGCCGCGGGCAAGGGCACCCGCATGAAATCGGCCAACCCCAAGGTGCTGCACCGCCTGGCGGGCCGCAGCCTATTGCAGCATGTTCTGGACGCCGCCGCGCAGCTGTCGCCGGGTGACACTGCCAACCGCACGGTCGTCATCACCGGCCACGGTGCAGAAGCCGTCGAAGCGGCCTGTGCCGGCAGCGGCGCGGTGTTTGCGCGGCAGATGCCGCAGCTGGGCACCGGCCACGCCGTGCAGCAGGCGGTGCCGCAACTGGATGATGCAAACGCCACCACCTTGATCCTGAACGGCGACGTGCCGCTGATCCGTGCCGCCACCGCGCAGGCGCTGGTGCAGGCCTGTGGCGGCCGCCAGCTCGCGCTGCTGACCATCGAACTGGCCGATGCCACCGGCTACGGCCGCATCGTGCGCGAGGGTGAAGGTGATGGCGTGCGCGCCATCGTCGAACACAAGGACGCCAGCCCCGCGCAGCGGCAGATCCGCGAGGTCTACACCGGCATCATGGCCGCGCCCACGGCGCTGCTGAAGCGCTGGGTGATGGCCCTGAAAAACGACAACGCGCAGAAGGAGTTCTACCTGACCGACATCGTGGCCATGGCGGTCGCCGAGGGTGTGCCCGTGGTCACCGCACCGGCCGCCACCGACACCGAAGTGCTGGGTGTCAACAGCCCCGTGCAGCTGGCCGACCTGGAACGCCGCTTCCAGCGCCTGCAGGCCGACGCCCACCTGGAAAACGGCGTGCGCCTGGCCGACCCGGCACGTTTCGACCAGCGCGGCACGCTGGTCTGCGGCAGCGACGTCGAGATCGACGTCAACTGCATCTTCGAAGGCCGTGTGCAGATCGACGACGGTGCCCGCATCGGCGCCAACTGCATCGTCCGCGACGCCCACATCTGTGCCGGCGCGGTCATCCACCCATTCACGCACATCGAAGGCGCGACGGTCGGCGCGGGCTCGCTGGTCGGGCCGTTTGCGCGCCTGCGCCCGGGTGCCGAACTGGGCACCGAGGTGCATATCGGCAACTTCGTCGAAGTCAAGAACAGCACCCTGGCCGCCGGGGCCAAGGCCAATCACCTGGCCTACCTGGGCGACAGCGAGGTGGGCGAGCGCGTGAACTTCGGCGCCGGCAGCATCACCGCCAACTACGACGGCGCGAACAAACACCGCACACAGATCGGCAAGGACGTGCACGTGGGCAGCAACTGCGTGCTGGTGGCACCGGTGAAGCTGGGTGACGGCGCCACCATCGGCGGCGGCAGCACCATCGCCAAGGACGTGCCGGCCGGGCAGCTGACCGTGGCACGGGCCCGGCAAGTCACCTTGCCGGGCTGGACACGCCCGAAAAAGGGCCCGCGCTGAGCTTCACCCGCGCCAGCGCCTGAACCGGCTCAGGCCTGCGCCGCGCGCAGCCGCAACCAGTCTGCCAGCTGCGCCGCCGGCATCGGCGCGCAGGCCAGCAAGCCCTGCTGCGCCTCGCAGCCCAGCGCCAGCAGGTGTTCACGCTGCGCGGCGGTTTCGACACCTTCGGCCAGCACGGTCAGACCCAGGCCACGGCCCATCTGCACGATGGCCGCGGCAATGGCCGCCGAGCCGGCGTCGGCAGGCAGACCCTGCACGAAGCAGCGGTCGATCTTCAGCCTGTCCAGCGGAAGCTCCTTCAGGTGCTTCAGCGAGGTGTAGCCGGTGCCGAAGTCGTCCACCGCCAGGCGCACACCCAGGGCACGCAGCTGGCTCAGCGTGTCGCGCACGGCGTCCAGGTCGTCCATCAACATGCGCTCGGTCAGCTCCAGTTCCAGCATCTCGCCCTGTGCGCCGGTGTCGGCCAGCGCTTGCTGGATGGTCTGCACGAAGCCGCGTGACTGGAACTGCAGTTCGCTCAGGTTCACGGCCACCGGCACCGGCGCCAGACCTTCGTGGTGCCAGCGCACGGCCTGGCGCAGCGCGGTGTGCAACACCCATTGGCCGATGGGCAGGATCAGCCGCCGCGCCTCGGCCAGCGGAATGAACTGATCGGGTGTCATCAGGCCATGGTCGGGGTGCTGCCAGCGCACCAGCGCTTCCACGCCCAAGAGCGCACCGTCGCTGATGCGCAGCTGCGGCTGGTAGTGCAGCACAAACTCCTGGTCGACCACCGCTTGGGCCAGGCGGCTCTCGAGCGCCAGTTCGGCACGTGCCGCCTCCGCCATGGCCGGCCTGAAGAATTCGTAGCCGGCCCGACCGTGGGCCTTGGCCTGGTACATGGCCGTGTCGGCGTGTTTGATCAGCTCGCCGGCGCTGTCGCCATGGGCCGGGAACAGCGCCACGCCTATCGAAGGCGTGACCGAAATGGAAGCACCTTCCACCCGCAAGGGGGCGCCGACCGCGGCCACCAGCTTGCCCGCCACCTCGGCCACCGCAGCTTCCGACGCGGCGCCGGCCAGCAGCAGCACAAATTCATCGCCGCCAAAACGCGCCACCAGGTCGGCCTCGCGCAGCGTGCCGGTGATGCGTTCGGCCACCGTCTGCAGCAGCATGTCACCCACCGGGTGGCCCAAGGAGTCGTTGACACGCTTGAAGTGGTCGAGGTCGACAAACAGCAGCGCCAGGCTCTGCCCCCGGGCCTGCGCCTGTGCCAGCAGCACGTTGGCGCGTTCGATGAAGGCCACGCGGTTGGGCAGGCCGGTCAGCGCATCGTGGTGGGCCAGGTGGTGGATGCGCGCCTGCGCTTCGACGCGGTCGCGGATGTCGCGCACGATGGTCATTCGCAGCTTTTCACCCTGGTAGTGCATCGTGCGCACGATGAATTCCACCGGCACCCGTGAACCGTCGGCATGCAGGGCCACGCTGTCGTAGCCGATCTCGTGGCCGGCCGCGATGACCGCAGCCACCTTGGCCCGTTCGTCGGGCGCGATGAAGTCCAGCGTCGAGCGGCCCATCATCTGTTCGGCCGTGTAGCCCATCAGCGCCATCACCGGCGGGTTGATGTCGGTGATGAAACCGCCCTTGTGAAAGACGATGCCCTCGGCACTGGCCAGCATGAACTTGGACAGCCGCTCTTCGCTTTCACGCAGCGCGGCTTCGCCCTCGCGGTGGCGCGTGATGTCGCTGATCAGCACGAAGGCGCCGATGGCCGCACCGGTTTCGTCGGCATGCGGCAGCAGGTGCACCTCGATGAAACGCTGGCAACCGTCGGGCGCCACCAGCTGCCTTTCGTAGTGGATGCCTTTGAGTTCGCGCAGCACCATGTCGACCTGCGGCTGGATGGCTCGCGCGGCGTCGGCGCCGATGACCTCTGCGGCGGTGTGGCCCAGGATCGACTGCTGGTCGAAACCGAACATCTGCGCATAGCCCTGGTTGGCATAACGGCAGACATTGCCGACCCTTTCGTAATAGGCAATGGCCACCGGCACGGCATTGCACACGCGCCTGAACTGCGCCACTTCGGCGCGCAGGGCACGCATTTCGTCAGGCGGCTCGTGGGGTTTCATGGGCTCGACCCGTCTTCGCGTTCTGCCACGCTGGCTGCCAGGCAAAGGTCGTCCCAGGCCCTGGACTTGTCGGCCAGGTTGCGCAGCAGGTAGGCCGGGTGGTAGGTGACGACCAGCGGCACCCCCTGGTACTGGTGCACACGACCCCGCAGCCGCCCGATGGCTTCGTCGGTGCGCAGCAGCGACTGCACGGCAAACCGGCCCATGGCCAGGATGATGCGCGGCTGCAGCAACTCGATCTGCCGCACCAGGAAGGGCTCGCATTGCGCCAGTTCGTCGGGCTGCGGGTTGCGGTTGCGCGGCGGTCGGCACTTCAGGGTGTTGACGATGTAGACGCGCTGCGCTGGCGGCGCAGGGCCATCGGTCGCGCGGCTGAGCTGCAAGGCGGCCAGCATGCGGTCCAGCAACTGACCGGCCGGGCCGACAAAGGGCTCGCCAGTCAAGTCTTCCTGCTCGCCCGGCGCTTCGCCCACCACCAGCCAGCGCGCCTGCGGATGGCCGACGCCAAACACCGTCTGCTTGCGGCTGTCGCACAGCGTGCAGGCGCGGCAGCCGGCCACCGCGTCGCGCAGGGCCGGCCAGTCCATCTGCCCAATGCCGCTGGCAGCACGCACCACCGGCGCCAGGCCCAGTGCCGGCACCAGCGGTGCGGGCGGCGGCGCTGCCAACACCGCGGGCGGGGCAGCGGCCAGTTGCGCGGAAAGTAAATTTGGCCCGGGCGGCGCAGCCGGCGCGACCCCTGCCGCTGCTGGCGGTGGCCACAAACGCAGGCCCATGGCCCGCAGCATGCCATGCTGGCGCTCAGACCAGGACATGGCCACCCTCGGTGTCCGTTCGTGCCAGTTCCGGCAGCGCCAGGCTCATCACGATGGCGTCTTCCCGGCCTTGCGGAGCCGGGTAGTAGTGGCGGCGCAAGCCCACTTCGACAAAGCCACGTCTCAGGTAGAGCGCACGGGCGCGGGCATTGCTGCGGCGCACTTCGAGCAGCAAGGTGCGAAGGCCCAGGCGCTGGGCATGGGCCTGCACCACGTCCAGCAAGCGCTGGCCGTGGCCTTGGCCCTGGCTTTGGGGTGCCACCGTGACGTTGAGCAGGTGCAACTCGTCAACCCCCGCCATGGCCACGAAGTAGGCCACCACCTGGCCGTCGACTTCGAGCACCTCGGCCAGGTAGGCCGCCGCCAGTGAATCGATGAAGTTGCCGCGAGTCCAGGGGAAGCTGTAGGCCTGGGTCTCGATGTCCAACACGGCGTCGATGTCGTTCAGGCCCATCACGCGCCGCGTGGTGCCGGCAGGCGGGCTGGGCTGCAGGCATGCGTTCATGGTGCCAGCGCAGCCGCGACCACGGCGGCGGCCTTGGCCTGTTCACGTTCGACCGTGGTCTGAGCGACCTTGTCGCGCAGGTACAGCGGCAGCGCATCGGCGGGCTCGACACCCGGGCCGTCGGCCGCCACCTGCACCGCCACACGCAGCAGTGCGGCGGCACGGTCTTGTTCCTGCATCAGGCGCGGGCCGCTGGATGGCAGTGCCAGTCGAGGCCCAAAGGCGGCCAGCGCCGTGCCCGCCAGCACCTGCAGCGGCGCATCCGCCCAGGCCGTGTGCAAAGCGGGCAGGCTGTACAAGGCCGGCGCCTGCAGCACCTGCCAGCGCCCGGCATGCCAGCGGTAACGCGCGGCATAAACCTCGTCCATGCGCGCGTCCATCAGCACCGCCACGTCCTGGTCGGCACCTGCGTCGGCGCCTGCGTTGGCATCGTCGTCGACATTCGACAGCTGCAGGCGGGCGTCTTCGGCCACGATCATCAGGCTGTCCAGCGGCAACAGACGGCACCGCAGACCGAAGGCCAGGCCCTGTGCCACGGCGCAGGCGGTGCGCAAGCCCGTGAAAGCCCCCGGGCCCTGGCCGAAGGCGATGAGCCGCAGGTCACTCCAGCCCATCGACGCGTGGTCCAGCAGCCGCTTCAGTTCGGGCAGCAGGCGCGTTGACGCGGCCGCGCCACCCGCCACCGTGCAGGTGAAAGCGCCATGGCCCGTTTGCAGGCCTGCCGCGATCTGTTCGGTGGCGGTGTCCAGTGCCAGCAAGGGCCAGGGCGACACCTTCGACGGGGGCAGTTCGGCCATCGAACGAGTTTAGCCGTGCGATCATCGAGCGCATGTTCCAGGTGTTTTCGGCTGTGCGGCGCGTGTTTTTCAAGGTGACGGGCAATGGCGGCAGTGCCACGCTGGCCGGCCTGCTGCTGGCCCTGGGCCTGTCAGCCAGTGCGCAGGCGGCGCAGCAACTGCCCCCCGAAGCAGCGCAGGCGCTGCAACGTTCGGGCATCCCGGCCGACGCCCTATCGGTTGTCGTGCACGACCTCTACGGCAATCGCAGCGCCTTGCGCTGGCAGGAACAGCGCAGCGTCAATCCGGCTTCACTGGCCAAACTGCTGACCACGCTGGCCGCACTCGACCGCCTGGGGCCCGCCTGGGCCTGGTCGACACCGGTGTGGCTGGCCGGCCCGGTGAAAGACGGTGTGCTCGACGGTTCGCTGCACATCAAGGGCAGCGGCGACCCGAAGCTGGTGCTGGAACGGGTGTGGCTGCTTCTGCACCGTGTGCAGCAGCACGGCGTGCGCGAAATCCGCGGCGACATCGTGCTCGACAACAGCGCCTTCGCGGTGCCCGACGCCGACCCTGGCGACTTCGACGGCGAAGCGCTGCGGCCCTACAACGTGCGACCTTCGGCGCTGCTGCTGAACTACCGCTCGGCGGTCTACACGTTTGTCATCGACGAAACCGCCGGCGTGGCACGTGTGCTGGTGCAGCCGGCACTGACTGGCACCACGGTCGACCGCACCGTGCCGCTGGTGGCCGGCGCCTGCGGCGACTGGCGCGGCAAGCTCAAGGCCAGTTTCGAACCTGGCCAGACCCGTTTTGCCGGCTTCTATCCGCAGGCCTGTGGCGAGCTGAACTGGCCCGTGGCCGACCCCCAGCCCGGCACCTACGACGCACGCCTGATCGGCACCTTGTGGAAAGACATGGGCGGCCGCCTGCAAGGCACGGTGCGCGAAGGCCCGGCGCCTGGCACCGACGTGAAGCCCACCTTCGAACACACCTCACCCGCGTTGGCCGAAGTGGTTCGCGACATCAACAAGTTCAGCAACAACGTGATGGCGCAGCAGCTTTTCCTGACGCTGGCGCTGCAGGCGCGGCGTGGCAGCCCGGCCACGCTGGAAGGGGCTCGCGACACGCTGTCGCGCTGGCTGGCCGACCGCACCGGCGAACTGGGCGCAGACACGGTCGTGGACAACGGCTCGGGCCTGTCGCGCCGGGGCCGCATCACGGCGCAGACCCTGGCAAGGCTGCTGGAGCAGGCCCACGACAGCCCGGTGATGAGCGAGTTGATGTCTTCGCTGCCGATTTCTGGCGTCGACGGCACGCTGCGGCGGTCCCGCGCCACACCGGGCCGGGCGCACCTGAAAACCGGCTCGCTGCGCGATGTGTCGGGCGTGGCCGGCTACGTGCTGTCCAACAGCGGCAAACGGTACGTGCTGGTGGCCATCGTCAACCACGCCAATGCCGGGGCCGCGCGGCCTGCACTGGACGCATTGGTGCAGTGGACAATGCGCGACGCGCCCGCGCGTTGAACCGGGCCCGCATCGACAACATGGATCTGCAAGACACGATTGGCTTTGCCGCCGCCGCACTGACCACGGGCTCTTTCGTGCCGCAGGCCTGGCTGACCTTGCGCACACGCGACGTGAGCGGCATCTCGCTGGCCATGTACAGCGCGTTCACGGCCGGTGTGGCCTTGTGGTTGGTCTACGGCCTGTGGCTGGGCGAGTGGCCCATCGTGGTGGCGAACATGGTCACCTTGCTGCTGGCCGCCACGATCCTGGTCATCAAGATCGTCGAAGACCGCAAGCAGCGCGCCGGCGCGAGCTCCAGCTAGAAGGGGTTGCGCAGCGCGCGCTCCTGCGCCAATGCGCTGAGCATGTTCTGGCCACCGGTTGACAGACGCGTGGCATCAGCCCACAGGTATTGCGTCGAGATGGCACCCGCGGTGACGGGCGTGGCCGTGGTGCAGTCGGGCGGAGCCACCGCACAGAAGCCCGTGCTGACGTCGATGAAACCGAAGCTCAGCGGTGAGCGGCTCGCGCCCTGCGTGCGCAGGTCGAGCTGGGCCAGGCCGACAAAGCGGCCGTCCAGCAGCACCTTCACCCCCAGCTGTTCATTGAACGCCGTGGTCAGGCGGGTGATGAGCTGGCTGCGGTCGAAACCGGTGGCAGCGTGGGCCAGCGCTTCGGCACGAGCATAGGGGCTCATGCCCATGTCGGGCAGGTTCGACACGACGACACGGGCACCCAGGCTGATCATGCGGTTGACGATCAGGGCCATGCGCTCGCCACGGGCACGCGACTCGGCGATCAGGCTTTCTTCCGAGCGTGTCGGGTACTGGGCATAAAGCTCAAGCATGTCGTTCATGCCGGCCATCGTGAGCACCAGGTCCTTGTCGCGAAAGCCCCCGGCAGCCACCTGCGCATCGACCTGGGCCGCCACGTCGGCCACCGTTGCACCGGGTGCGGCGAAGTTGAAGGCCTTGGGTTCGGGCGGCGGCGTGGCGGTGTTGCATTGGGCGAAAACAAAGCCGTAGAGGCCGGCCACGCCCTGCACCCAGATGGGTTCGAGGTTGCAGTCGATCGGCGGCGGCGTGCCCGTGCTGGCCACGCCGTTGATGCCGTAGCGGCGACCGTCGCTGGTGAGTGCGCTGGCGTCGTCACCGAAGACCAGCACACGTTCTGCAATGAAGGGCTCGGACTGTGAGGTGCCGCCACCACAGGCGACAAGCACCGCTGTGGCGGCCGCTGCCACCGCGCCGGCTGCGGCCAGGCGCCAGTGTCGGGTGGCCTTGTTGCTGAAAATCATCGGAACTCCGCTCTTCGGGTGGGGGTGTTGCGCGGCATTGCCGCGCCGCGGGCTGCACACGGGCAGCCGGCACGGCCATCAGGCCGAAGCACGTTGCAGGCGGTCGATGACCCCTTCCCAGTCGGCCCCGTCAGGGGGGCGCTCGACCCAGATGGCGTTCACGCCGGCAGCGTCCAGATCGCGCAGCACCGAGAACAAGTCGTGCGCCACAGCCGCCGCGTCGGCGGCCATCGGTCGATGGAGCCAGCCGGGCCCGGGTGCAGGCGCAAGACGGGAATATACCCCGATGACCTGCTCGGCCGGGGGCGTCTGGCGCAGGCGCTCGGCCAGGGCGGGCTGCCGCCACAGCTGCACCGGCGCCACCGGTGCGTAGTGCGAGGCCAGCGTGCCCGAGGCCCGCGGTGATGTCGCATCGGGCTCGGCCAGGGCCTGACCCAGCACCTGTTCCAGCTGCTGGCGGCTCAATTGCCCCGGTCGCAGCAGGGCCGGCCGCTCGCGGGTGCAGTCGACGATGGCCGACTCGATGCCCACTTCACAGGCCCCTCCGTCCAGCACCATCAGCTCAGGGCCGAACTCCTGCACGACATGCGCAGCGGTGGTGGGGCTGACGCGGCCGAAACGGTTGGCACTGGGGCCCGCGACACCCGCCACACCCAGCACTGCGGCACGGGTCAACAGCGCCTGCGCCACCGGATGCGAAGGCCATCGCAGGCCGATGCTGGCCTGGCCACCCGCCGCCGCCGCAGCCACACCCGGCCGGCGCGGCACGATCACCGTCAGCGGGCCAGGCCAGAAAGCTGCCATCAGCTGCCGCGCCTGTGGGCTGACGCTCTGCGCAAACACCTCCACCGACGCCAGGCTGGCCACGTGAACGATCAGCGGGTGCTGCTGAGGCCGGCCCTTGGCTGCGTAGATGCGGGCCACGGCCGCGTCGTCGTCGGCACGGGCGCCCAGACCGTAGACCGTTTCGGTGGGAAAGGCCACCAGCTCGCCAGCGGCCAGCCGCTGGGCGGCAGCGGCCAGGTCCGCTTCCTCGGGCATCATGGCTTGGACGGCGGCGAGGCAGTCTCTTGAGCGGAGCCGGTGGTGGCGACGTCGTCGGACCAGAAACGCGGCAGGCCCAGGCGCCGGGCCGCTTCCCGCGCAGTGCTGCGCGCCAGCTGCGCCGTGGCCGCGGTCACGGTCAGGTGGCCCATCTTGCGGCCACGCCGCGCTGCCGATTTGCCGTACAGGTGCAGATGCACACCCGGCAGTGCCAGCACGGCGGCCCAGTCGGGTGTTTGCGCTTCGGCCTCATCGCTGGCGAACCACAGGTCACCCAGCAGATTGAGCATGACCGCAGGCGAATGCTGGCGCGGCTGGATGAGCGGCAGGCCGGCCAGCGTGCGCACTTGCAGGTCGAACTGCGAGACATCGCAGGCGTCGATGCTGGCGTGCCCCGAGTTGTGCGGACGCGGCGCCATTTCGTTGGCCACCAGCGAACCGTCGCTCAGCACGAAAAACTCGACGCACAAAACACCGACGTAGGCCAGCGTGTCGGCCAGCCGCGCGGCCAGTGCCAGTGCCAGCGAGCACTGTTCGGGCGACACATCGGGTGGCGGCACCTGCGTGAGCGCCAGGATGCCGTCGCGGTGCAGGTTCTGCTGCACCGGCAGGTGCACCTGCTGGCCGTCGGCACCGCGCGCGACGATGACGCTGATCTCGCAACGCAGCGGCAGGCGCCGTTCCAGCACACAGGGCACCGAACCCAGCTGCGCCCAGGCAACGGCCAGATCAGCCAGGGTGTTGACCGAGACTTGGCCCTTGCCGTCGTAGCCCATGCTGACGGTCTTCAGGATGCCCGGCAACAAGTTGGCCAACTCGGGGCGGGCCACATCGTCGGCGTGGCTCAACAAGGCATGCGGCGCACAAGGCACACCGGCCTGCAGGAAGCAGGCCTTTTCGCGCGCGCGATGCTGGCAGATCTCGACCGCATCGGCCGGTGGCGCGACGCGGATGGCCTGGGCCAGTTGCCTCAGTGCGCCAGCCGGCACGTTTTCGAACTCGGTGGTCACGGCCTGGCAGAGCTGGGCCATGTCGGCCAGGGCTTGCGCATCGGCATAAGGCGCTTGCAGGTGCCGGTCGGCCGCCGCACCGGCCGGGCTGGCGCTGTCGGGTTCGAGAACGAACACGCGGTAACCCAGCACCTGCGCCGCGTGCACGAACATGCGACCGAGTTGGCCGCCACCCATGACACCGAGCAGACATGCGCCGGGCATCAACGGTCCGGCACCCGGCGCGGCCGGGCCATCACCCCGCGGTGCACTCACTGCAGGTCCTGCGTCATGGCCCGGGCGGCTTCGGTCTGCTCGGTGCGAAAGGCCTGCAGGCGCTGCTGCATCACGGTGTCGCCGGCCGCCAGCATGGCCACCGCAAACAAGGCCGCATTGGCGGCGCCCGCAGGCCCGATGGCAAAGGTGGCCACCGGAATGCCCTTGGGCATTTGCACGATCGAGTACAGCGAATCCAGGCCACTGAGCTGCTTGCTGGCCACGGGCACACCCAACACCGGCACCGTGGTCTTGGCCGCCAGCATGCCCGGCAGGTGCGCTGCACCGCCCGCGCAGACCCCGTGCCTGCGCCGAGTCGGCAAAGGCAAACATGTCGTCCGGCATGCGATGCGCGGAGACCACGCGCTTGTCATAGGGCACCTGGAAACGGTCCAGGATTTCGGCCGCGTGACGCAGGGTTTCCCAGTCGCTGGAGGAGCCCATCAGGAGGGCGATGGTGGGGGGCATGGTGGGTCAGCTATTGCCTCAAGTTGCAGCGTGTCGCCGCAAGACCGGTGGCCAAGTCAAATGCATATCCAACAATTCTAGGCTCTCGCTCATTGGGCAAGTAGCTTGCGAAGCTCAGTGACCAACTCGTCGTGGTCAGCAATCGCGCTCTCGAGTTTTGCTGTCGTGACCACCTGTTCGCCAGACCCAAAACCCCCAGACTCCAGTTCATGCTCCATCCAGATCGCGACCAGGCGATCATCTACATCAAGAGAGGAAAGCGACTCCGACTTGCTCGACTCATACGCGGCGGACGCTTCATTCACGCGACCTAAGGCCGCTTGGCAGTACGCCGTCTCCAGTTGAAGCAGGCCTTGGTTAAAGTGTGCCACTGGAAACGGTCCAGTCCCAGATATCGCATGAAGAGCCTCAAGAGCCTCGTCGAACTTGTCTTCCAAGATCAGCAATCTCGCATGTGCCAGTTCGATATAGCTTGCATGCGCCTCAATTCGGGCAAGGCGCTGCAAGTTTCTTGCGGAAGAGACTTCTAAACGCACTCGCGCAATAGCCCCGGGATCTCGAACTCCCCTAGTTCTTTGGGACCAAAGCCATGCGACCCCAAACACAGCTTTGCTATGAAGCAAGGCCTCGACACTGGCCTGATCGCCATCTTTCAGCGCGTGCTCTCGACCTTCCTGAAACCAATGCTGGCTCGACGGAGTGTCACCGCAGAGTGCATGGCAATTTAGGAGAACGATGGCGCATCGGCTCCACGCCGCATGGTCCTCAGGCCTTGCGAACTCCATGGCCTGCTTTACTGAGCGGATTGCCGACTGGAATTTGGATTGCTCAAACTCGAAAAAGCCGTGCCATGCAGCGGCAAGAGAGATTACTTCCCGGTCCTTCATTGCGTGGCCCAACAACTTGGCACGAGCAACGCGATCGGCAGCACTGCTTGCCAGTTCGCTAAAGTAGGCCACCATAGCCTCAGCCAACATAATCAAGGCTGTAACACGACCACTTCTGCCATCACTGAAGACTAGGCGGAGGTCTGCAATCTCCTCGCTTGCTTCCTGGAATCGACCGATCCGTGCCAGGTAAGCTGCGCGTCTGGCGCGGAGTTCAGCTACGCGGTAGGCGTCAGTTTCGACAAGCAGTTGCTCTTCAAGGCGAAACAGAAGTGGGCTCACGGATTCACCCTTTCGTCTAAACCAACGTCTTTCCGTATCGGAGAACCTTGTGCACGAAGTAGGCGCACTCGGCTCGGCTAACGCCAGATTGAGGCTACCAAAGAAAGAGGCCTAGTCAAACTAGGCCTCGAGATCCCGAACTGTCCCGGGCCTCGAGAAACGAGGCCCGGGACATCCAAGGTCAGGGCTTGTTGCCCGTAGGGAACGGCCAAGCCGCTGCCGGATTCAGCGTCGTCTTCGCAGGCGCAGGGGCAGCAGGGGCAGTAGGCGCGGCAGGGGCCGGCTTCTTGGCTGCCTTCTTCGCTGCGGCCTTCTTGGTAGCGGGCTTCTTCGCCGCAGCAGCCTTCTTCGCCGGCGCAGCCTTCTTCGCCGCCGCCTTCTTGGCCGGGGCTGCCTTCTTCGCCGGCGCAGCCTTCTTCGCTGCCGCCTTCTTGGCCGGTGCAGCCTTCTTTGCCGCAGCCTTCTTGGCCGGGGCGGCCTTCTTCGCTGCCGCCTTCTTGGCCGGTGCAGCCTTCTTCGCTGCCGCCTTCTTGGCCGGTGCAGCCTTCTTTGCCGCAGCCTTCTTGGCCGGGGCGGCCTTCTTTGCCGCAGCCTTCTTGGCCGGGGCGGCCTTTTTCGCAGTTGCCATAACGATCTCCTTGATCAAGTTACAAAAAACGCCGCGCCACGTCTGGCAGCGCGGTGATTCATCGCCCGGTGGTCTGCCGAAGAGCTGAAGCTCCTCGGCGGTCGCCCCAGTGCGATGAACGGGGTCACGAGCCTGGGCGCGATCTGACGCCGGCCTTGGCTCGTTATTCTTGATCTCTCACGCTCGCACGATCGACGCAGCGTTGCGGCTGCAGCGACCCTGCTTGGCAGTGACGGTGTCGTGTGCTGAATGCTCAGTCCCACGCCAGCGCACCGCCGGTCTGGTAGTCGATGACACGCGTCTCGAAGAAGTTGCGTTCCTTCTTCAGATCGATCATCTCGCTCATCCAGGGAAACGGGTTCTCTTCGTTGGGGAACAGCGGCTCCAGGCCGATCTGCGTGGCGCGCCGGTTGGCGATGTAGCGCAGGTAGCCCTTGAACATATTGGCGTTCAGGCCCAGCACACCACGTGGCATGGTGTCTTCGGCGTAGCGGTATTCCAGTTCGACCGCCTTCTCGAACAGGGCCTTGATCTCGGCCTTGAATGCCGCCGTCCACAAGTGCGGGTTCTCGAGCTTGATCTGGTTGATCAGGTCGATGCCGAAGTTGCAGTGCATGGACTCGTCACGCAGGATGTACTGGTACTGCTCGGCAGCGCCGGTCATCTTGTTCTGGCGGCCCATCGACAGGATCTGCGTGAAGCCCACGTAGAAGAACAGGCCTTCCATCAGACAGGCAAACACGATCAGGCTCTTCAACAGTGTCTGGTCGGTCTCGGGCGTGCCGGTGTGGAAGTGCGGGTCCATGATCGCGTCGATGAACGGGATCAGGAACTCGTCTTTCTCGCGGATGGACGCCACCTCGTGGTAAGCGTTGAAGATCTCGCTTTCGTCCAGACCCAGGCTTTCGACGATGTACTGGTAGGCGTGGGTGTGGATCGCCTCTTCGAAGGCCTGGCGCAACAGGAACTGCCGGCACTCGGGCGCCGTGATGTGGCGGT